>Ga0265294_10000622_pt1 | contig 47437 bp, 45 predicted proteins | sample MunlanPumphouse3_FD_192504 | JGI IMG/M metagenome (GOLD analysis project Ga0265294, IMG submission 192504) | Groundwater microbial communities from a municipal landfill in Southern Ontario, Canada - Pumphouse #3 | ecosystem: Environmental > Aquatic > Deep subsurface > Groundwater | place...
GGCCGCGCCGACGCCGGTGTCCGCCTACCTGCATTCGGCCACCATGGTGAAAGCGGGCGTGTTCCTGTTGATGCGCTTGTGGCCGGTCCTCTCCGGCACGCCGGAATGGGGTTGGATCGTCATGGGGGCCGGGGTGATCACGCTGCTGATCGGCGCCTTCAATGCCATCTTCCAGGCGGACCTCAAGGGGCTGCTCGCTTATTCCACCATCAGCCACCTGGGCCTGATCACGGTACTGCTGGGGATCGGTACGCCGCTCGGGGTGGTGGCGGCGATCTTCCACACGCTCAATCACGCCACCTTCAAGGCGTCGCTGTTCATGGCCGCGGGCATCATCGACCACGAAACTGGCACGCGGGACCTGCGCATATTGCGCGGGCTGCGGCACGCACTGCCTATTACCGCCACCCTGGCCATCGTGGCCAGCGCGGCCATGGCGGGCGTGCCGCTGCTGAATGGCTTTCTCTCCAAGGAGATGTTCTTCGCCGAAACCCTGGCCGTCGGTGGTCCGGAGCAGTGGTGGATGTCCCTGGCGGCGGTGGCGATGGGCATTTTCAGCGTGGCCTACGCGCTGCGCTTCATCAGCATCTTTTTCGGCCGGTTGGCGGATGATCTGCCGAAGGCGCCACATGAGCCGCCGCGCTGGATGCGCTTTCCGGTGGAGGTCCTGGTGGTGCTCTGCCTGGTGGTCGGCATCATGCCCGGATATAGCGTCGGCCCGTTCCTGCACGACGGGGTGGAAGCGGTCCTGGGCGACAACACGCCCGACTACAGCCTGGCGGTGTGGCACGGCTTCAACATGCCGATGCTCATGAGCCTCACCGCCCTGCTCGGCGGCATCGTGTTTTATGCCGTGCTGCGCGAGCGTTTCAATCTGCGCCAACGCAGCACCGTGCCGATGCCGATCCGGCTCAACGGCGGCCATGTCTACGACAGCCTCATGCTGTACCTGTCCACCGGCGCCGATTGGTTGATAAAGCGGGCCGGCGCCCGGCGTCTGCAGCCGCAACTGCTGCTGATGATGGTGGTGATGCTGGCCATGCCGCTGCTCCTGGCCGGACCGCTGCCGCGCCTGGACGCGGCGCTGTTCGAGGACCTCGATCCGCTGTTTGCCGCCATGTGGCTGATCGGGGGCGCCTGCGCCATTGCCGGGGCGTGGCAGGCCAAGTATCACCGCCTGGCCGCGCTGATCCTGGTGGGCGGCACGGGGCTCGTCACCAGCATGACCTTCCTGTGGCTGTCGGCGCCCGACTTGGCGCTCACCCAGTTGATGGTGGAGACGGTCACCACGGTGTTGATCCTGCTCGGGCTGCGCTGGCTGCCGCCGCGGATCGCGCCCGAGGAACTGAACATCCGGACCCCAGGCAGCGCTTGGCTGCGGCGCTCGCGCGACCTGGCCGTCGCCGTGACCGGCGGGCTCGCCCTGGCCGCCGTAAGCTTCGTAGTGCTGACGGCGACGCCGCCTGCCGACGGGATCGGCGGCTTTTTCGTGCTGCGGGCGCTGACGGAGGGCGGCGGCAGCAACGTGGTCAACGTGTTGCTGGTGGATTTCCGTGGCTTCGATACCATGGGCGAGATCACTGTGCTCGCCATCGTCGCCCTGACGGTGTATGCGCTGCTGCGCCGCTTCCGCCCCGCGCCGGAAAGCATCGAAATCCCGGAGCAGCGGGCCAACACCATCGATCCGGCCGTCCGTCAGACGCCGGCCGAACAGGTGGAGCGCGGCTACATGCGGATCCCCGCCGTCTATCTACAGTTCCTGCTGCCCTTCATCATCGTCACCGCCGCGTTCTACTTCATGCGCGGCCACAATCTGCCGGGCGGTGGTTTTGTCGCCGGGCTGATCTTCGCGGTGGCGTTCATCGTGCAGTACATGCTGGCGGGCACCATCTGGGTGGAATCGCGCCTGCGCCTGCGCCCCCATCGATGGATGGCGTGGGGGCTGGCCACGGCGGTGTTGACCGGTGCGGGCGCGTGGCTGTTCGGCTATCCCTTCCTGACCAGCCACACCTTGCACCTGCAACTGCCGATCCTGGGCGAGATCCACCTGCCCAGCGCCTCCATGTTCGACCTGGGCGTGTTCCTGGTGGTGGTGGGTGCAACCATACTGATCCTGGTGGCGCTCGCGCACCAGTCGATCCGCAGTCACCGCTATCCTGCGGGCGAAGGGAAGCTGCCCGCCCCCGTACCGAGGGAGGTTCCATGAATACGATCATCGCCCTTTCCATCGGCGTGCTGTTCGGGTCCGGGATCTGGCTCATTCTGCGTCCGCGCACCTTCCAGATGATCATCGGGCTGCTGCTGATGTCCTACGCGGTCAACCTTTTCATCTTCATCATGGGACGGCTGGCGGTGAATCGCCCGCCCCTGACTCCGGCCGGCACCGTTCCGGACCCGGCCGCCCTGACCGATCCGTTGCCGCAGGCCCTGGTGTTGACGGCCATCGTGATCGGTTTCGCCACCACTGCGCTCTACCTGGTGCTGATGATCGGCTCGCGCGGCGTGACCGGGACTGACCACGTGGACGGCAAGGAGCCGGATCAATGAGGCTGGATTGGATCGAACACCTGATCCTGATCCCCGTGCTGCTGCCATTGCTGGTGGGCGCGCTGCTGATCGTCATCGGCGAGGCCCATCACCGCCGCAAGTTCGCCATCAATCTCGGTTCCGTGCTTGGCCTCCTGGCGGTGGCGCTGGTCCTGGTGGGGCTGACGGACGGCGAGCACTGGCCGCGGGGCATCGGCGTGTACCTGGCCGCGAACTGGCCGGCGCCGTTCAGCATCACACTGCTGGCCGATCGTTTCTCGGCCCTGATGCTTCTGCTCACGGCGGTGATCGCGGCCGCGGCGCTGCTGTACTCCATGCTGAGCTGGAGCCGCATCGGGGTGCATTTCCACTCCCTCTTCCAGTTTCTGCTCATGGGGGTCAACGGCGCGTTCCTCACCCACGATCTGTTCAACCTGTTCGTGTTCTTCGAGGTGATGCTGGCGGCCTCCTATGGCCTGCTGCTGCACGGCTACAACCTGACCCGCATCCGCGCGGGCCTGCAGTACGTCGCCGTGAACCTGGTGGCGTCCCTGGTGTTCCTCATCGGCGTGGCGTTGATTTACGCCTCCACCGGCACGCTGAACATGGCGGACCTGGCCGCGCGTGTCGCGGATCTCGGCGGCAACGATCTGACGTTGTTCAAGGCCGGCATGGCCGTGCTCGTCGTCGCGTTCCTGGTCAAGAGCGCCATGTGGCCGCTCGGCCTCTGGCTGCCCACCGCCTATGCGGCGGCATCGCCGCCGGTGGCCGCGATGCTGGCGCTGATGACCAAGGTGGGCATCTATGTGATCCTGCGCCTGTGGCTGCTGGTCTTTTCCGATGCCGGCGGCGCGGCGGCGGGCTTCGGTCATGAAGTCCTGCTGTGGGGCGGCATGGCGACCATCGCCTTCGGCGCCATCGGCATGCTGGCCAGCCAGGAGCAGGGACGATTGGCGGGCTACGCGGCGATCATCTCCTCCGGCACGCTGCTGGCGGTGGTGGGCTACGGACAGCCCTCGCTGGTGACCGCCGGGCTGTTCTATCTGCTCAGTTCCACCCTGGCCATCGCCGCTTTCATGCTGCTGATCGAGCTGAACGACCGTGTCCGTTCCCCAGCGGCGGCGATGCTCGCGGTGACCATGGAGGCCTTCGAGTTCGAAGAGTCTCCGGAGCAGCCCGTGGGCAAGGGCATCCCGGCCGCGCTCGCGTTCCTGGGCCTCTCCTTCGCCGCCTGCGCGTTGATCATCGCCGGTCTGCCGCCCCTGTCCGGCTTCGTCGCCAAGTTCGGTCTGTTCCATGCATTGCTCAACCCCGGCCGGCCCGGCGCGTCGATCGACGCATCTGTCTGGGCGCTCATGGCGCTGCTGCTGGTGTCCGGATTGATCGCCATCATCGCGCTGATGCGGTTCGGCGTGCGCACCTTCTGGGCATCGCCGGTGACGCCGCCGCGCCTGCGCTTCATGGAAGTGGCGCCGGTCATCCTGCTGCTGTCGCTGAGCGTGGTGCTCACCGTGCGGGCCGGTCCCGTGTTCGAATATCTGGAGCGCGCGAGCGCGGATCTGCACCGTCCGGCCGGCTACATCGACCGCGTGCTGTCGACTCCGGCGGTGTCTGAAAATGGGGAGGACAAACGATGAAGCGCTGGCTGCCTGCGCCGTTGACCTCGGCCGCGCTGCTGCTGACCTGGCTGCTGCTCAATCAGAGCGTCGCGCCGGCACATCTGCTGCTGGGCACACTGCTCGCGATCGCCGTGCCCCTGCTGACACGGCCGTTGCAGCCGCTGGGGGACCCGCGGCCGCAAAGGCTGCTGGTACTGTTCCGCCTGCTGCGAATGGCGTTGGCGGAAATCATCCGCTCGGCCTTCAACGTCAGTCGCATCATCCTGTTCACCAATCCGAAGGGCGTGAATTCCCAGTTCATCCGGATACCGCTCGATCTGCGCAATCCGTACGGGCTGGCGCTGCTGTCGATGCTCATCAACACCACGCCTGGAACGGTGTGGGCGGAGATCATTCCCGGCACGCATGATCTGGCCCTGCACGTGTTCGACCTGCACGACGAGGCGTGGTGGGTCGACACCATCAAGACGTGCTACGAAAAACCGCTGATCGAGATTTTCGACGGAGGGGCGCCATCATGACACTGTTGTTGGAACTGGCCATCGGATTCCTGCTCGTGTGCGTCGTTCTGTCGATGCTGTTCTGCACCGTGCGGCTGCTCATCGGCCCGTCGGCTCAAGACCGCGTCCTTGCCCTGGATACGCTGTGGATGTGCTGCATGCTGCTGGCGCTGGCGCTGGGCATCCGCTTCGGCAGCGACATCTATTTCGATGCCGCGCTGATCATCGCGCTGCTCAGTTTCGTGTCCACCATCGCGCTCGCCAAGTTCCTCATGCGGGGGGAGATCATCGAATGAACGGCGTGGAGACTCTGCCCGCCTGGGCGGCGCTGGTGGTCGCTTTGCTGCTGATCCTGGGCGGCTGCATCATTCTCATCGGCACGCTCGGGCTCATGCGCCTGTCGGACTTCTATCAGCGCATCCACGGCCCGGCGATTACCATTACCCTCGGCGCAGGCTGTGTCCTGATCGCCTCGATGATCTACTTCACCGTGCTGCAGTCGCGCTTGGTGATCCATGAATTGCTCATCAGCGCATTCGTCCTGCTGACCGCCCCTGTGGTGGCGATGATGATCATGCGGGCGGCGGTATACCGCGACCTGCGCGCCGGCAAGCCGGTCTGGGATCGTTTTCAGACGAAGCCGGCCCCATCCAGCAAGAAGCACGGCGACGACAAAGCGCAGGGGCTGTGACGGACAGGATCGTGCGCGACCGCCGCGCCGCGCACCGTCCGTGACCGGCGATTACGGCGTGAGCAGGCGATGCCGGATGGCGAGGCGCGTCAACTCGGCATTGGTCGCCACGCCCAGCTTGTTCCTGATCTGCGTGCTGTAGTTCGCGACGGTTTTCGTGCTGAGGCACAGCACGGTGCCGATTTCGCTCACGGTACGCCCCTCGGCAAGGAGACGGAATATCTCGAACTCGCGCACCGACAGGGCGCGCAGCGGGTCGGCGGCAGCGGCCGGTTTTTGTGCCGCCACGTCGTGTTCCACGTCGGGGCTCAGGTAGCACATTCCGTCCGCCACGCATTGCACCGCTTCCACCAGAACCTCCGGCGCGCTGCTCTTGGTGACATAGCCGCAGGCGCCGGCCTCCAGGGCGCGCTCCACAAAGGCCGCGTCCTCGTGCATGCTGAATACCAGAACACGCGCCTCCTGATCGCGCGCAGTGATGTAGCGGATCGCCTCGAAGCCGCTCATGTCCGGCAACGATAGATCCATGATCACCACATCGGGCGTGAGGGTCTGGTAGCGCTGACAGGCAATCCGGCCGGTTTCCGCCTCTCCGACGACGACGATACCCGCGGCGTGCTCCAGCAATCGGCGGTAGCCGGCGCGCACCACCGCGTGATCGTCCACGACGAGAACCTTAATTGTCTGCGCCGGCGTGTTCACTCGCCATCCTCCGGATCTCGCAGGGAAGTCTCACCTGCACCTCCACCCCTGCGCCGGGACCGGTGCTGAGCTGGAACGAGCCGGCCAGGGCGCGGACGCGTTCCGCCATCCCAAGCAGGCCGAAGCCGGTGGTGGGCGCGTTGACATCGAAGCCCCGGCCGTCGTCTTTAACATGCAACCGCACCTGCTCGTGCGCCGGCCCGCCTTCCCCTTCCCCTCCTGCTTCGTATTCCATGCCGCGCGTCAGCGTAACGGATACGGTCCGGGCATGGGCATGACGGCTGATATTGGTCAGACACTCCTGCAGCACGCGGTACAGGGTGATCTGGGCATCGCCGCTCAGGTCGTCGAACGGCCCGTCGGCGGAAAAACGGCAGGCGACTTCGGGATGGCGCGCGTTCCAGTCCTTGAGCGTCTCGCGTAGCGTCGTTTCCAGCCCCAATTCATCCAGCATTGCCGGGCGCAGGCGGCGCATCATGCTGCGGATCACCCCGTACACATGGTTGGCCACGGCGGTAATGGCCTGGGCGTGTTCGTGGGCGTCCGGACACCGCTCGGCGGTGAGCCGGCCGATGGAGACCGCATCGGCCTTGATGGCGCTCAGGCACTGCCCGAGTTCGTCGTGCAGTTCGCGCGCGAGACTGCGCCGTTCCTCTTCCTGTATGGCCAGGGAGCGCTGCGTCAGGAGCCGGGTCTGCTCCTCGCCCTGTTCCAGGCGCTCGGTCATGCGATTGAAGTGTTTCGAAATGCGCGACAGCTCCGGCAGCGCGAACAGCGGCAGGCGCTGGCGGTAATCGCCCCGCTCCACGCCGTCCAGCGCGGCGAGTATCGTGCCGATCGGCTGCAGGCCGCGCCCGATGGTGAAGAACACCAGGGCATTGGCCGCGACGTAAAAAACCAGCAATACCGCGAGCATATCGCGCGCTTCCTTCCAGGCTTCGGTGATCTCGTCGGCCGGATCGGCGCGCAGCGCGATGCGCCCGACCTCGTTGTCCGCCAACGTGAAGGAGTGGGCGAGTTCCATCGGACTCGGCGCCACCAGCCGCACGAACCAGTCGGGTGCGTCCGGCCGCTCGGGGTTTTCCGGCGGCCCTTGCTTGACGCGCACGATGCCGTCGCTGGTGCGCAGTTCGAGATCCAGATGCCGGGTGGTCTTCAGGGCGGCGATATGTTCGAACAGGTGCCGGTACCGCGCGGTGCTGGTGCTCAGGTCCGGACCGGACAGGGCCGCCTGCAGCAGTTGCGAGGTAAGCTCGGCGGCGGAGCGTAGCTCCTTGTCCACGGCCTGCTGCGCATTGCGGATGACGAGCGTCACGCCCAACAGCAACGTGAGCGCGAGGGCTCCTGCGATCATCAGGTTGAGGCGCAAGCGCAGGTTCATGGCGTCAGTCGGACCTTTGTCAGCGCGCACAGTCGAGGTTGTAACTTGCGCTGACGATGATCAAGCTCTGTTCCCGCAGTTGTGATCGGATGAGGTCCATCAACTCCCCGCGAGTTCTCTGCGCCGCGCGGGCGCCGGGCCGCCGCTGCCGTCAACCCTGGAGCCTCATCGCCGTCCGCGAGTGCGGCGCGACGCCCTAAGCGGTCCCTATCGGCAGGGCCGATATCTGTTGCGGCCGGTGCTGCAGTTCTTGATGTTGCCGTTATGCCCGAGGTGGGCAAGCACCGCCCTATTCCCAGATAAATAGATAGACCACCCCTGTGCGAGTTCAAGGAACGGCAACCCAATCAAGGAGAAGTTCCCGGCTTCGCATATACCCTGGATCGAGTCAGGCGCTTGCCGCACGGCCGCGGATGGATTTGGAGTCTCAATCGGCGCTATGGTTCGATCGGTTCGAACCAAATGCACTCGCCATCAGCAGGATCCGGCCGCGTCGACGGCCGTTTCATCCAGCCCGGCGCAAATCCTCCGCCGTCTTCGCCGGCGGCTTGGCGACCACGGGTTGTTCCGCGTCGCGTTCGAGGTGCCGCATGAGGAGGGTCACGTTCTTGCGGTTGGCCTTCCACGCCACGTCGAAGATGTCGCCCACCAGCGGAACGCTCCCCAGCAGGGTGTCGAGCCCGATATTCCAGGCCATGCGCCACATAAGATGTCTGGGAGCCCCAAGCCGGCGGGCCTCCGAGATCACATAGGCGGAAAGCGCACTGGTAATGACGTCGCCGATTCCGGGCACCAGACCGATCAGGGCATCCAGCCCGATCCGCCATTTCGTCCCGGGGATCGCGATGCGCTCGTCCATCCAATAGGCCAGCCGGTTGAGGCGTTCGTAGCTGGCCTGCCGGTCTCGATGGGTGTCTTGCGTATCCTGGTTTTTCACGGGCATCAGGCTTGTTCCGCGCGAAATTTCGGTGATGTCTTAAGTTTATGCGACGATTATGGCGGCGGCTTCCGGACGGCCGGGCTGCGTTGACAATCCATCGCAGTTCCCTGTCTACTACCGTTCACCTCGACCCCTTGAAAAAAGGCACATAAATTGGGCGACACCGGCGTCAATGAAGTACAACGCATCCTCAAGGCATTCGGTTATTCACTGGCGGGGATTCGTGCAGCCATCCGGCATGAGGCGGCCTTCCGCTTGGAACTGGTGCTGTTTGTGGTGCTCGCGCCGGTCGGCCTGTGGCTTGGGAATGGCCCGGTCGAGCGGACCCTGCTGATCGGCAGCCTGCTGCTGGTGCTGATCGTCGAGCTGCTGAACTCCGCCGTCGAGGCGACCGTGGACCGCATCAGTCCGGCGCGTCACCCGCTTTCGGGGCGCGCCAAGGATCTGGGCTCCGCCGCCGTTTTCGTTGCTCTGCTCAATGCCGGCGCCACCTGGTTCCTGATTCTCGTGCTCCCGTGCCTCTGAGCGCCGATCCCGCTCCTGCCGCGCCGTGCCGCGGCGCATGAACCGAGGGACTATTCTTTAGGCAGGCGGAATCAAACGTCCTTTTGCGGCAGGCCCCGCCTCTCCCCTCCCAGCATTTGGCTGCCGGGTACGCGCCGCATCCCCGGAGGCTTGACCATGTTCCTCAGGCGCACTCTCAAGCGGATCGGCATCGGTGCCACCGCTCTGGTTGTCGTGCTGTTGTTGATCGTGGCGGTCAGCGCCACCCTTCTCGACTGGAACATGCTGCGCGGATTCATCTCCCGCCAGGTCAGCGCCGCCATCGGCCGGGATTTCGCCATCAATGGCGATCTGGACGTCCGGTTCAGCTGGACCCCGACCATTCGCGCCGAGCAGCTCGCCTTGGCCAACGCCCAATGGAGCGGCAGCCGCCGCATGGCGGACATCGAGATCCTGGAGTTACGCATCGATCTCGGTCGGCTGGTGCGAGGCGAGTTGGCCATTCCGGAAATCACCGTCGTGCAGCCCACCCTGCTGCTGGAAAGAAGCAAGGATGGCCAGGCCAATTGGCATTTCGGCCAACAGGACGGAAAAGCCCGCGGCGGCGAGCCTCCTGAAATCGGACGACTGAATATCCGGGGCGGTGTGGTGTTTTATCGCGATCCGGCCAACGATGCCTTTGTCCGAATGGACATATCCACGCGCCCCTCCGCATCGGAGTCGGACGAAGGGCTTCTCGCATTCGACGGAACGGGCCGCTTCCGGGGCCAGAAACTCGCCGTTCGCGGCAGCGCCGGGACTCTGCTTTCGCTGCGCTCACCCGGGAATCCCTACCCGGTCGACATCGAGGCGCGCGTTGGACAAACGCGGGTGGCTGTGCGGGGAACGTTGCACGACCCGTTGCGGCTCGCGGGGATGGATATCGACCTGCGGTTGGAGGGCCAGGATCTGGGCAAGCTCGGCGACATCACCCGCCTGCCCTTGCCCGGCACCCCGCCTTACACGCTGATCGGGCACGTCAACCACACCGGACAGACCTGGAGGCTGTCCGATCTGCGCGGGACCCTGGGCGACAGCAGGATCACGGGCGACATCGTGGCGGAACTGGCGGGCGAACGGCCCATGTTCCGCGGGGAACTCGTGGCGGCGCTGCTGGACCTGGACGACCTGGCCACACTCCTGGGAGCGGCGCCGGAGACCGACGCGGGGGAGACCGCATCGGCCGAGCAGAAACAGAAGGCGGCGCAGGCGCAACGCAAGCCCCGGATATTGCCCGATACGCCCTATCATCTCGCACGCCTGCGCAACGCCGACGCGGACGTCAAGTTCCGTGCGGCGCGCGTGCGCGGCGAGGCCATCGACGTGGAGCGGCTGGCCGGCCATCTCGTCCTGCGCAACGGAAAGCTCAAGATCGATCCTCTGAACTTCGAGGTGGCGAATGGCAGTGTCGTTTCCGATGTCACAGTCGATGCGGGCAAGGATACGCTGGCAACGGCGGCAGACATCACCATTCGGAACGTGGACCTGCACCAACTGTTTCCCGAGATCGAAGTGACAAAGGAGATCCTCACCCGGTTCGGCGGCCGTGCAACGCTCGCCTCGCGGGGCAACTCCCTGGCGGCGATGGCTGCCGGGCTCGATGGCGAGGCCAGTTTCGTGATGTCCGGCGGCCGGGTCAGCAACCTGCTGCTGGAGCTTGCGGGCATCGACGGCGGCGAGGCGTTGCGATTCTTCCTGGGAGGCGACGAAGAAGTTCCCATGCGCTGTACCCTGGTGGAGTTCAAGATCACCAACGGCGTGATGAACGCCAAGACCTTTGTCATCGATACGACGGATACCAACATCCTGGGGGAAGGCCGGATCGATCTGGGCCAAGAGACACTGGATCTGACCTTCCGGCCGCAGCCGAAGGATCCCAGCATCTTCAGCTCCCGCGCCCCGCTCTACGTCACCGGCACGATGAAGGAGCCCGGCTTCGAGGTGGATAAGACGACCATCGCGGGACGTGTCGGCGCCGCGGTGGCGCTGGGCGTCCTGGTAAATCCGCTGGCGGCGCTGATACCATTGATCGAAACCGGCCCCGGGGAGGACGCGAACTGCGCCGCGCTGTTCGCACATGCCGGAAGCGCGCCGGACCCGAAGACCAAGTCCTTCCGCTAGCCGGCCGGACAACGCAATGCAGGGGGGAACCGTGAGCCACCACCACCCGGAGTTTCCGCAGGATCCCGGCCTCATCTACCTCAATCATGCCGCCGTTGCGCCCTGGCCGGCACGCACCGCGGAGGCCGTCCGGCGTTTTGCGGAAGAGAACCTGCGCGTCGGCGCGCTCCATTACGCGCGATGGCTGGAGACGGAACAGAACCTGCGGGAGAGCCTGCGCGCGCTGCTCAACGCCGCCAGCGCCGACGATATCGCGCTGCTGAAGAACACCTCGGAGGCCTTGTCGGTGGTCGCCCATGGCCTGGACTGGCGGCCGGGCGACGTGGTGATCACCGCGCGGCAGGAATTTCCCTCCAATCGCGTGGTGTGGGAATCCCTGCGTGAACAAGGCGTCGAGGTACGGCTGGCGGATCTTTCCGAAGCGGATACGCCGGAGGAGGCGCTCATTGCCCTGGCCGATGAGAGAACCAGGCTGCTTTCCATCAGCTCCGTTCAATACGGCACGGGCCTGCGCATGGATCTCGCCCGCCTGGGCCGGTATTGCCACGAACACGGCATCCTGTTCTGCATCGACGCGATTCAGAGCCTCGGCGCCTTGCGTATGGACGTCCAGGCGATCCAGGCGGACTTCGTGATGGCGGACGGTCACAAGTGGATGCTGGGTCCCGAGGGATTGGCGGTATTCTATGCCACTCCCGGCGCCCGGGAGCGGTTGCGCCTGCGTCAATACGGCTGGCACATGCTGGAACATCCCGGCGATTACGACCGCTTGGATTGGCGCATCGCGCCCAACGCCCGCCGCTTCGAGTGCGGCAGCCCCAACATGCTCGGCATTCACGCCCTGCAGGCAAGCCTTTCGCTGCTGCATGAAACCGGCATGGCCAACGTCGAGCGCGCGGTCCTGCAACGCGCCGTGCGTCTGTTCGATTTGATCCGGGAACACGACGAGCTGGAACTCCTGACGCCCACCGCCGCCGACCGGCATGGCGGCATCGTCACGTTCCGGCACCGCACGGCCGATGCCGCCGCGCTCTGGCAGCACCTGACCCGTTGCGGCGTGGTTTGCGCCGTACGTGGCGGCGGCATCCGGTTCTCGCCCCATTTCTACACGCCGCTCGACCAACTCGAACGAGCCGTGGAATCGGTCCTGTCTTACAAGCCACACGCCGTTGCCTGACGGACGTGGCGGTGCCGGCGAACGCGCCGCTGCCAACCACCCGCAACTCTTTCGCCGTAACACACGCCGCATCGGACCGGCCGGCTACGCAGAAAACCACCGGCATCACAGCTATCCTGCGGGACTTGCTTTATCCTGATGCGGTAGCTAATTTATGGCCGGGATGGCGCTCTGTTCCCACCGGCATGCCGGCAGCATTTTCTCTTAGATTTAAATCCTTACATAGCGATTTAAATCCAATACCTGCAGATTCGTCTGTAACCTAACACTCGATATGGCAGCCAAACTCGCCAACAAGAACGTCCTGCGCACTTTTACGCCCCTCAATGCCCTAGGGCCCGAGAATCTGATGGAGATTCTGGCGAAGGCCGTCGTCGGCGAGATGCCTGCTGGCCATTACCTCTTCAAAGAGGGTGACGTCGACAAGCACGTGGTCTACATTCTGCAGGGCACGGTGGAATTGCTGGCCGACTCCCAGGCGGTCGGCGCCATCACGGGCGGAACCGCCGAGGCACGTCACCCGCTGGCCCCCGAGCAGCCGCGGAGATATTCCGCCCGGGCAAAGACCGCGGTGCAGTATGTGCGGATCGACCGCGATCTGCTCGACATCATGCTCACCTGGGACCAGTCCGTTACCTACGAAGTCGACGAACTGCTCATCGAAGAAGGGGAACAGACCGGCGACTGGATGACCCGCATTCTGCAGACCAAGGCCTTCTATCGCATCCCTCCCGCCAATATTCAGGCCATGTTCCTGCGCATGGAGCCGACGCGCTACATGGCAGGCGAAATCGTGGTCAAACAGGGCGATGAGGGCGATTACTTCTACATCATCAAGCAGGGGCGGTGTCAGGTGATCCGCGAGACCACCCGGCATCCCGAGGGAGTGGTGCTGGCGGAACTCTCCACCGGGGACAGCTTCGGAGAGGAAGCCCTCATCTCCGAAAGCCGGCGCAACGCGACGGTAAAGATGGTGACGGACGGGGTGTTGATGCGCCTCGCCAAATCCGATTTTCTCACGCTGCTGAACGAACCCCTGCTCGACTGGGTGACCTACGAACAGGCAACCGCCATGGCCAAGGAAGGGGCTGTCTGGCTGGACGTGCGACTGCCGAGTGAATACGACAAAAAGCACCTTCCCGGTGCGCGCAACATCCCGCTGTATTTCCTGCGGAACAAGCTGCGCGAACTGGACCCCAATGGGCGCTATATCGTGTATTGCGATACCGGCCGGCGCAGCTCCGCCGCCGCGTATCTGCTCAACGAGCGCGGCTACAATGCCTGCGTGCTCAAGGAGGGCCTTGCCGGCGCCCGCCTGGTGCAGGCAGCCTGAGCCAGGCGCGCGCCGACCTCCTCACGAACGATCGAATCCCGCCCCACCCGCATCAACCGGCACCTGCGGTGATCCCGGCGCCCGCGTTTGACGCAAGACCGGGAATCTCCGCGAAGTCCACCTCGTCGATCTGCTCGGGATCGAGATACTGTTCCGCGTAGCGGAGATAAACCTTTTCCCGGATGAAGACCTCGAACAGATCCGGGTCGATGTGCCCGTCCAGGCTCATCCTGCCGAGGATCTTCAGCGCCTGCGACAGCGTCTTGCCGGTCTTGTAGGGCCGGTCCTTTGCGGTGAGCGCCTCGAAGATATCGGCGATGGCCATGATGCGGGCGGGGATCGACATCTGCTCGCCGGTCAACCCATTGGGATAACCGCGGCCGTCCATGCGCTCGTGATGGCCGCCGGCATACTCCGGAACGTTCCTGAGGTGCTTGGGGAACGGCAGCGACTCGAGCATCGCGATGGTCGCCACGCTGTGCTGGGCGATGACCTTGCGCTCCTCCGGGGTCAGTGTTCCGCGCGGAATGGTGAGATTGTATACCTCGTCCTCGGACAGCAACGGCGCCTCCCGGCCTTCGCAGTCCCGCCAAGTCTTCCTGGCGATGTCGCGCACCCGCTCCTGATCCGCGACGGACATGAATTCGTCGCCGATGTTGCAGCGGCGCAGGAAGTCCCGCTCTTCGTCGAGGCGACGCAGCGTATCCCGCAAATCGCGCTCCACTGCCGCCATGGCCGCAGGATCGTCGTTCCGTTGGGCCGCGAGCATCTGCCGCAGCGCGCGGATCTCGGCCTCACGCTTCACCACTTCGAATCGCGTATCGATCAGATGGATGCGATCGAAGATGGTCTCCAACTTGGTTGCCTTGTCCATGATGTATTCGGGCGTGGTGATCTTGCCGCAGTCGTGCAGCCACGCAGCGATCTCCAGCTCACGGCGTTCGCTGTCCGTCAGCGAGAAATCCTTGAGCGGCTCGTCCTGGGCCCGGCACGCCTCCTCGGCCAGCATCATGGTCAGAACCGGAACCCGACGGCAATGCCCGCCCGTGTACGGCGACTTCTCGTCGATGGCGGTCGCGATCAGGCGCGTGAAAGACTCGAACAGAAGATTGAGTTCGTCGATGAGTCTGCGGTTCGTCAATGCCACGGCCGCCTGCGACGCGAGCGCCTCCGCCAGACGCTGATCCTCGTACGAGAAGGCCACGATCTCCCCGGTTTCCCGGTGCTTGGCATTGATGAGTTGCAGCACGCCGATGATGTCGTTTTCGTGATTCTTCATCGGCACGGTAAGGAAGGAACGGGATCGGTAGCCGGTGCGCTTGTCGAATGTCCGCGTCCCCGAAAAATCGAACCCTGCCGTTTCATACGCATCGAGGATGTTGATGGTTGCGTCATTCAGCACGGCATAGGTGACGACCATGCGGTCGTTCGGCCTGCCTGCGGCGTCGTAAAGCGGGATCGGATCGAATGCAATCGGATCGCGCGCCGAACCGCCCATGGCGATCTGCAGGGAATCGTTCCTGAGGATCTCGAAGCGGAGCTGATCGTCTTCGGTGCGGATGTAAAGCGTTCCGCCATCGGCGTTGGTCAGTTCCTGAGCGCCGAGCAGGATTTTTTCGAGGAGTTGGTGGGTGTCGTGTTCGCCCGAGAGCGCTATTCCAATGGTGGTCAGTTGTTCGAGACGCTGCAAAATCGCGCCCGGATCCGGTACGTTCATTATTGTTGTTCTCCTGGACTGCCGATCCGTCGTCGTGTTGTCGTCTAATGCCCGTTTATCTCGCCAGAATCACCTTCTTCCTTGATGGAGGCCACAACGCTCGAATTCGATCGCTGCGAACCGTTCGGCCAATGACAAATCAATGTCCCGTCTCGCTCGGGATCAGGAAAGGTCGACACGGAAGAGATGCGAAAAATTCTCCGAAGTCGCGCGCGCGACCTCCTCTTCCGCCAAGCCGCGCAGCTCGGCAATGCACTTCGCCACGTGGCAGACATACGCCGGCCGGTTCGGCTTGCTGCGGTGCGGCACCGGCGTCAAGTACGGGGAATCTGTCTCCACCAACAGGCGGTCGAGCGGCACGCGCTTGGCAACTTCCCGCAGCTCCTCGGCATTCCGGAAGGTCACGATCCCGGAAAAGGAGATGTAAAAACCGAGATCCAGGGCCTGACGGGCGGTATCCCAATCTTCCGTAAAGCAATGCAGGACGCCGCCGACCTCCGACGCCCCCTCCTCCCGCAGGATCTGCAGGCTGTCCGCGCGCGCCTCACGACTATGGACGATGATCGGCTTGCCGGCAGCCTTGGCGGCGGCGATATGCCGGCGGAACCGCTCGCGTTGCCACTCCAGGTCGCCCTGGCTGCGATAGTAATCCAGACCGGTTTCGCCGATGGCGATCACCCTGGGGTGTTGCGCCAGTTCGACAAGCCGCTCGACCGTCGGCTCCTCGCCCCCGGCATGATTGGGATGGACACCCACCGACACGTAAACCTCCGGATAGGGTTCCACCAGACGCAGCATCCCGGGAAAGGCCCCGAGACTGACGGACACACAGAGCATGTGGCCAACGCCATGCTCTCGCGCCTCCTGCAACACCCCATCCAGCACGCCGTCAAACGGCGCGAGATCGAGGAGATCCAGGTGGCAATGCGAGTCGACGAGGAATGCTGCCTGTTTTGGCATGGGATGGCGGTCGGCAAATGGATAACAAATGGACGACGATGCGGGCTGTGGCCCGGCGCTGTTTACATGGTATGCGTGGGACGCTCGGCCTGCAGCGCCCCGGCCAGGTAGGTTTCGATCTTGTTGCGCGCCGCTCCGCCGTCCTGATCGCTGAACTGCACGCCGATGCCGGCGGCGCGGTTACCCTGGGCACCCTTCGGCGTGATCCACACGACCTTGCCGGCAACAGGAATCTTTTCGGGCTCGTCCATCAGCGTCAGCAGCATGAAGAGCTCCTCTCCGATCATGTAGTTCTTGGTCGTCGGAATGAAAAGCCCGCCGTTCTTGATGAACGGCATGTAGGCGGCGTAGAGGGCGCCTTTGTCCTTGATGGTCAGGGATAAAATCCCCTGTCGCGGCGGAATGGCAACCTTTTGGTTCATAGTGTCAAAGACCCCAAGTCAGCATTCCCCTCTCAGCGGGCCCGGGCCAGCCCTGCCCATGTCGTCAAAAGATCTTCCAGCAACAATTGCTGATTGAGCTGGCCGTCCACCAGGCGAGACGCCTCCAAGACCCGATCCAGGTGACCGTACAGGGTTTTCAAGTCTAACCGTTCTCCAAGCCATTGCAAGCGCTCCCGCAGGTCGCGGTTGGCCACGACGGCGGCCGCCCCGGCAGACTTCAGGCGGATCATGTCGATGACCCAGGTGCCAACCCAGGACAGGCATTCCCGGGCGCCGTGGGCGGCCCACGCGCCAGCCACCGCCACCGGGTCCGCCTCACCCCGCGCCACCTGCAGGAGGTCATCGAACCGGTTCATACGCCCCTGCACCGCACCGGTTTCCAACAGCTCCAGGGCATGCAGGGGAGCTCCGCCGGCCAGGCTCAGTAACAACTGCGGGTCCTGCTCGCCGGTCTGGGGCGCCAGCCAGGCCAGCGCCATCTCCGGCGGCGGTTCATCAAAGCGTACCTGCTGACAACGGCTGCGGATGGTGGCCGGCAGCAGGCTGGGCCTTGCGCTTACCAGGATCAGCAGTGTCTGTTCGGAAGGCTCCTCCAGAGTCTTGAGCAGGCTGTTGACCGCCGAAATATTCATGCGCTCGGCTGGAGAGATGACCGCAATCTGATATCCCGTCCGCTGGCTCTTCAGTGCGACAAACGCACACAACTCCCGGATCTGATCGATGAGGATCGCCTTTCCCGCTTCCGCCGGCGCTATCGTCAGCATATCGGGGTGGCTGCCCGCCCGGAACAGGCGACAGCCGCGGCAGGTACCGCAGGGCATCCCGTCGGCGGCGGCCTGTTCGCACAACAGGCTCTGGGCCAACAGTTGCGCAAAGCGGTTCTTGCCGAGGCCTGCCCGCCCGCGCAACAGCAGGGCATGCGGAAGCGTGCCGCTGCGCCGACGGGCCAGCAGCAGGTCCCACGGCTTGCGGTGCCAGGGCAACAAGCCGCTCGACTGGCGGCCATCAGCGGTCTGATCCTGCAAAGACATCTTCCTGCCAACGTGAAAGGGTTATCTGCCTACCGTGCCACGAACCGCTCCAGCACCTCGGCGATGCGATCCTGGACTTCGCTTATCGACTTGGATGCATCGATCACGCGGAAACGGTCGGCGCACAGCATCGCGCGCTCCAGGTAATTCTGCCGGACACGCTCGAAAAACTCCGTTTTCTCGCGCTCGAAACGATCCGGTTCACTGCGCCTCCCGGCCCGGCTCAGGCCCAGTTCCACCGGCAGATCCAGCAGTAGCGTGAGATCCGGCTGCAGTTCCCCCTGCACCCAGTTCTCCAGTTGCGCGATGCGCTCCACCGCTACCCCTCTTCCGCCGCCCTGATAAGCATAGGTGGCGTCCGTGAAGCGGTCGCACAGGACCCATTTGCCCGAGTCCAATGCCGGGCGGATCACCTTGACGATGTGCTCCGCCCGCGCGGCGAACATGAGCAGCAGTTCGGTGTCCTCCGCCATCCCGTCATGACGATGCCCGAGCAACAGGGCGCGGATCTCCTCTCCCAGCGCGGTGCCGCCCGGCTCCCGGGTCACTACCACTTCTTTTCCCTTCTGCTCCAGAAACCGCCGCACGAATTCCAGGTTGGTGGACTTGCCACCGCCCTCCATACCTTCGATCGTGATGAACTTTCCGCTTACCACAGGCCCCCCAATGTTGTGCCGCGGTTTCCGCGCTTTCTGCACGGATGTCAAACCGGTGTTTTCCCGACCTCCGGTTCAGCGCTGCCGCGCCCGTTGCCCGGTGTCCGCCCTGCTAGTGTCAGATCCGGTCTGGCGCGCAGGCTGCGTGTTCCGCCCTGCTTTTTTTCGGAGCTGATATATTGATACCGCTTCGAGATGTTCCTTCAAAGTATTTGAAAAATAATGCGTCCCATCCCCGCGCGAGACGAAGTATAGCGCCGTTCCGTCCGCCGGATGCAGCGCGGCGCGCAAAGAAGCGAGTCCCGGCATGGCAATGGGCGTCGGCGGGAGCCCGGAGCGAACGTAGGTATTGTAGGGCGTATCCCGGACGAGGTCCCGCCGCCGCAGATTGCCATCGAACGACGCTCCCAGCCCGTAAATGACTGTGGGATCGGTCTGCAGACGCATGCCCAGGCGGAGCCGGCGGATGAACACACCGGCGATCTCGGCGCGCTCTTCCGCTACTCCGGTCTCCTTCTCCACGATGGAAGCCAGGATCAAGGCTTCGTAGGGAGAGGCGAGCGGAAGCCCCTCCGATCGCTGCGCCCACTCCGCCTCCAGATGCCGCTGCATCCTCTCGTAGGCCCGCTGCAGGAAGCTGATATCCGTCGTGCCCCGCGGGAAATGATAGGTATCCGGAAAGAAGCGTCCTTCAGGATGTTCGCCGGGATACCCGATGCGGGCCATGATCTCGTCGTCGGACAAACCGAGCAATCGGTGCTCCAGCGCCTCGTGACGGTGGAGCGCATCCAGCACTTGGCGGAATGTCCACCCCTCCACCAGGGTAAGGGCGTGTTGCACCACCTTACCGGACGTGAACCTGTCCAGCATCTGGGGCACCGTCATGCCGCGCACCAATTCATATTCGCCGGCCTGGATATGGCCTTTGCCGCTCCAGCGCGCGTACAGCAGGAAGTACAGCGGCGGTGCCACAATCCCCCGCTGCGCCAGATCCTGCGCGATCCATCGCAACGAGGCGCCTCGCGGGATGGTGTAGTGCAGCGTTTCTTCCGGAAGAACAAGGGGTTTCTCAACAAAGCTGCGGTACTCCATCATCACCCAGCCGCCGAGCAGGCTGCCGGCGAGAATGAGCAGGCCGAGCAACCGGGAGGCGAATCGCTGGTACCGTTCCCGGCGCATGCGATTCCGGGCCGCTCCCGACTCAGAAGATTTGTTCGGCTGTAGTGTCATGCTGCGTCAATCCCGGGTTTCCGACACCGCCTCAGCCAACCGGCGGGTAATCGGCCCGACGGGATAATCGCCGCAATTCTCCACTCCCGTCACCGGCCATACGCCAATCAGGCTGTTCGTGAGAAAAACTTCATCCGCCCGTTCAAGATCCCGGCGGGCAAGTTCCCCGATCCTGCAGGGAATCGACAACCTCTCGCACGATTCCAGGATCATACCCCGCATGATGCCGGCGACCCCGCAGCAGGAAAGATCCGGGGTAAGCACCCTGCCGTCCTGCACCACGAAAACATTGCTCATGGTCCCCTCGATGATCCTGCCGGAACCATCCAGCATCAAGCCTTCTGCAATGTGGGGATCATCCCACTCTCCGCGCGCCAGGACCTGCTCGAGCCGGTTCAGGTGCTTGAGCCCCGCCAGCGCCGGGTTGAGTCCAAGGCGCGTGCTGCAAATGCGCACACGCACCCCCCGGGTCGCGCAGTCTTCAGGATACTCCGGCCACGGGTGCAGCGCGACGATGCGGGTCGGCAAGCACGCCTGCGGCGGCCGATAGCCGCGGCCGCCGCTACCCCGGGTCACCAGAATCTTGAGCACGCCCCGCTCCACCCCCGCGCAGACGCGGGTGGCCTCCGCCTCCAACACGGACATCTCCGGCCTGGGGATCTGCAACCGGCTGCAGCCCTCCTGGAGCCGCCGCATGTGACGCGTCCACAACAGCGGCTCGCCTGCGCGCACGGCGATGGTCTCGAAAAGCCCATCCCCATACTGCAGACCCCGATCTGTCACGGGGAGAGACTCAGCCTCCATACCGTTGATGAAGATCATGTCAGCCAATCCGGGAAAAGAAACCGCTTGGTTCATAGGGTGGGTGCGACATGTACCACAGCAACGGCACCGCAGCAGTCACGCTGTCGCTCCCGAAAATATAGAGCAGGCAAGCCGTCGCACAGGCCTGCGGGCGAACGTGCCTTCTGCGGCACGCGCGGAAGAGACGGGCTTGGCATGCGGGTGCCCATTAGACACCGCTCCGCCAAGCCCCATGCTGTTCAGATCTTGCGGAAAACGAGCGTGGCGTTGGTGCCGCCGAACCCGAACGAATTCGACAGCGCCACGTCGATCTTCATCTCACGTGCCGAGTTCGGAACATAGTCGAGATCGCATTCCGGATCGGGCGTGAAGTAATTGATGGTGGGCGGCGCGACCTGATCGCGGATCGCGAGCACGCTGAAGATCGCTTCCACGCCACCCGCGGCACCGAGCAGGTGGCCGGTCATGGATTTGGTGGAACTCATCGCGAGCTTGTACGCGTAGTCGCCGAACGCGGCCTTCACCGCCAGCGTTTCGCCCTTGTCGCCGGCCGGCGTGGAGGTTCCGTGCGCGTTGATGTAGTGGACATCCTCGGGATTGATCTGGGCGTCGCGCAGGGCGTTGCGCATGCAGCGGGCCGCCCCCTCACCGCCCTCAGACGGCAAGGTCATGTGGTAGGCGTCGCCGCTCATGCCAAAACCGATGACTTCCGCATAGATCTTCGCACCGCGCTTTTTCGCGTGTTCATATTCCTCCAGCACCACGACACCGGCACCGTCGCTCAGCACGAAACCGTCGCGATCCTTGTCCCAGGGACGGCTGGCACGTTCCGGATCGTCGTTGCGGGTCGACAGCGCCCGCGCCGCGGCGAACCCTCCGAGTCCGGTCGGTGAGGTGGCCATTTCGGCGCCGCCGGCGATCATGACATCCGCATCACCATAGGCAATGATGCGGACGGCATCGCCGATGTTGTGGGTAGCCGTCGCGCAGGCCGTTACCAGTGCGATGTTCGGGCCCTTCATGCCGTACATGATGGAGAGGTTGCCGGAAATCATGTTGATGATGCTGCTCGGCACGAAGAATGGTGAGACCTTGCGCGGGCCGCCATCCAGATAAGCCTTGTGGCCCTTTTCGATACCCGAGATACCGCCGATGCCGGAACCGATCGCCACGCCGATCCGCTCGGCGTTTTCCTCGGTCACCTCCAGCCCGGCATCGGTGATGGCCTGCACCGCCGCGGCAATGCCGTAGTGGATGAAGGGATCCATCTTCTTGGCTTCTTTCGGCGTGATGTATTGATGGGCGTCGAAGTTCTTGATGGTACCGCCGAAGCGCACGGAGAAGTCCGAGACATCCATATGGGTGATGGGCCCAATGCCGCTCTTGCCTGCGAGAATATTCTCCCAAGCCTCCGCCACGCTCAGGCCTACTGGCGAAATGATGCCCAGACCAGTGATTACGACACGCCGCTTAGCCAACAAGATAGAATCCTCTTACGTACTGCCGTGCCCATCCCATTGAAAACGGGAATAGGAAAAGCAAAGGCCGCAATCACTCCCGATGGTCGTGGCGGCCTTGGATGCTATGAAAAGCGAATCAGCCCATGTGGGCGTTGATGTAGTCGATCGCCTGCTGTACGGTGGTGATCTTTTCCGCTTCCTCGTCCGGAATTTCGCACTCGAACTCTTCTTCCAGTGCCATCACCAGTTCCACCGTATCGAGCGAGTCGGCGCCAAGATCGTCGACGAAAGAGGCCTCGTTCGTAACTTCTTCCTCTTTGACACCCAGCTGTTCCACAACGATTTTCTTGACGCGTTCAGCGACGTTACTCATGATGGTTGTATCCTCCAACGTCAGTTAACCCTTAAACATGGGCGTGCGCGGTATTGTATTGAAAACCTCCCCCGCACGCTACCATTTGGACTTGGCGCGGCTCAAAAATTCCATGACTTGCCACGCCGAGTTTGTTTTGATTTGTCAAGCTCTTACGAGCATCACTTCAAGTTCTCGACAAATCTCCCGACATCCCCCGCACCAGCGCGGCGCGCGGGCAGCGATCAGCTCATGTACATCCCGCCGTTGACGTGCAGCGTTTCACCAGTGATGTATCCCGCCTCCGGCGAGGCCAGAAACGCCACGGCATGCGCGATATCTTCGGTGGAACCCAGGCGGTTCAGGGGGATGTGTTGCAGCAATGCGGCGCGCTGCGCCTCCGGAAGCGCCCGGGTCATGTCCGTGTCGATAAAACCGGGCGCGACGGTATTGACGGTGATGCCGCGAGAACCGATCTCTTTTGCGAGGGATTTGCTGAAACCGATGATCCCCGCCTTGGCCGCCGCGTAATTGGTCTGCCCGGCATTCCCCGTTACGCCAACAACGGACGCAATATTGATGATCCGCCCTTTGCGGGCCTTCATCATGCCACGCAGACACGCTTTCGATAACCGGTAGACCGAGGTGAGATTGGTATCGAGGATAGCATCCCACTCCTCGTCCTTCATGCGCATGAGAAGGTTGTCCCGGGTGATGCCCGCGTTATTGACCAGTATGGTCGGCGCGCCATGGGCCTTTTCCACCGCCGCAAGCACGGTTTCAATGGAACTTGGATCGGTGACGTTCAGCACCATACCTTCGCCGCGGATACCGTTCTCCTGCAGCGCCTGGCTGATCTGCTGCGCCCCGCCTTCGGTGGTCGCCGTACCGATCACGACGGCTCCACGGCGGCCCAGTTCCAACGCGATCGCGCGGCCGATTCCGCGACTCGCCCCCGTTACCAAGGCTATTTCCTGGCTCAGCGACATATCAACTCTCCCGGTAGTTCGCCAATGCTTCGGACAGGGTGCCGCTGTCGTAAATCGCCAGCGCGGCCATGTCCTTGCTAATACGCTTGTTGAGTCCGACCAGCACCTTGCCCGGACCGCATTCCACCAGTCCGCTCACTCCGCGGGCCGCCATCGCCTGAATGGTCTCCACCCAGCGCACGGGGCTGTGCAACTGGCTCGCGAGCGCCGTGCGGATGGCCCCCGCGTCATCGTGGGCCGCGACGTCCACATTGTGGAGCACGGGGACAAGCGGCTTGCGTATCTCGATCTGCTGCAATCGCTCCAACAAACGTTCTGCAGCAGGCTTCATCAACTCACAATGGGATGGCACGCTCACCGGCAGGCGCACGGCTCGCTTGGCGCCCTCCTGTTTCGCCAACTCGACGGCACGTTCCACGGCATTCACGTGCCCCGCAACCACTACCTGGCCCGGGGAATTGAAATTGACTGCGGCCACCACCTCGCCCTGGGCCGCGGCGGCGCACACCGCCCGGACCCGCTCGTCGTCGAGCCCAAGGATTGCGGCCATAGCCCCCGCGCCCTCCGGCACGGCTTCCTGCATCAACCGTCCGCGCTCCGCCACCAGCGCCACCGCATCCTCGAAACGAAGGGCCTCCGCGCACACCAAAGCCGTGTACTCGCCGAGACTGTGGCCAGCCATTACCGCCGGCAGTGCACCACCATTGGCACGCCACACGCGCCAGACCGCAACTCCCGCCGCCAACATCGCCGGCTGCGTATTGCTGGTGCGGTTGAGCGACTCCTCAGGCCCGTTTTGCACCAGCTCCCAAAGATCGAAACCGAGCACCTCACCAGCGATACGGAACGTCTCCTTTACCTGGGGATGGGCGGCGGCCAGTTCCGCCAGCATGCCAATCGATTGGGAACCCTGACCGGGAAAAACAAATGCAAATGCCATCCACGACCTCAATCAGACAAACTGTGCCGACCGATGCAGTACGCGCCATCGGGCCGGCATGAAGATCATATAGTGCATTAACTTGTATTTATAAGCAGTTGTACGATCGTGTTTACTCTAAAATTCGAGCAATGCCGAACCCCACGTAAAACCGCCTCCAAAGGCTTCCAGCAGCAGTTTCTCGCCGCGGCGTATGCGGCCATCCCGTACGGCGGTATCCAACGCCAGCGGCACGGATGCCGCCGAAGTGTTGCCGTGTTCTTCGACGGTCACCACAACCCGCTCCATCGGCATCTCGAGCTTCTTCGCCGTGGCGGCAATGATACGGATGTTGGCTTGGTGAGGGATGAGCCAGTCGATATCGGATTTCTTGAGCTGGTTCGCGCGCAGGGTTTCCGTCACGATCTTGCCCAGGGTGTTCACCGCAACCTTGAACACCTCGTTCCCCTGCATGGTGATGAAGGCCTTGCCGTTGCGTACCGCGTCGTAGCCTTGGGAAATTCCGGCCGGGACGGTCAAGAGACTCTCATAGCGGCCGTCGGCGTGCAGGTGTGTGGAGATGATCCCGGGCGTATCAGAGGCCTTCAACACCACGGCCCCGGCGCCGTCGCCGAACAACACGCAGGTACCGCGGTCGGTCCAGTCGACGATGCGCGACAGCGTTTCGGCCCCCACCACAAGCGCACACCGGGCACTGCCCGTGCGGATGAATTTGTCGGCCACCGCCAAGGCATAAACGAAACCGGTGCAGACCGCCTGGATGTCGAAGGCGGCGCAACCATGAATGCCCAGCCGCTGCTGCAACAAACAGGCCGTGCTGGGAAATACCCGATCCGGCGTGGTGGTGGCCAGGACGATGAGATCGATTTCGCCCGCCTCCACTTCCGCGGCCTCGATCGCTCGCCGTGCGGCTTTCTCGGCGAGATCGCAGGTCGTCTCGCCGGGGGCGGCGATGTGCCGCTTACGGATGCCAGTACGCTCCCGGATCCACTGGTCGGTGGTGTCGACCATTTTTTCCAGGTCGGAATTGGTGAGCACTTTTTCCGGAAGGTAACCGCCCGTGCCCGCGATGCGACTGTACTTCACCCAGTCTTCCTTTCTGCCAGTAGGGATTCGAGCTGTTTGCTGATGCGTTGCGGCACCGCCTTGTTTACCTCAAGCAGGGCTATTCTAATCGCATTCGCGAAGGCGAAGGCATCTGCGTTGCCGTGGCTCTTGATCACGATACCCTGCAATCCAAGGAGGCTTGCGCCGTTATAGCGGCGATGATCGATCTTTCTGCCGAACGCCTTCAAGATCGGTAACGCCACCAAACCTGCCAGGCGCGCAAAAGGCCCGCGGGCAAACTCCTCTTTCATATAGTGGCTGAGCATTTTCGCGAGTCCTTCGCTGGTCTTCAACGCCACATTGCCAACGAACCCGTCGCAGACAATCACGTCCACGGTGCCCTTGTAGATATCGTCGCCTTCGACAAAACCGATATAATTCAGGTTGCTGGCAGTGAGCAGACGCGCCGCTTCCTTGACTTGGTCGTTGCCCTTGATCTCTTCCTGTCCGATGTTGAGCAACCCTACGCGCGGCCGCTCAATGTTGTCCACCGCCGTCGCGAGCACCGAGCCCATCACGGCGAACTGGAACAGGTGATCCGCCTTGCAGTCCACGTTGGCGCCCAAATCCAGCATATGCGTATGGCCGGCGATGGCGGGAAGCGCCGTGATGATCGCGGGCCGATCGATGCCGGCCAGGGTCTTCAGCACATAGCGGGCTGTCGCCATCAACGCACCGGTATTCCCGGCGCTTACGCAAGCATCCGCCGCGCCTTCCTTTACCAGGTTGATGGCGACACGCATGGAAGAGTCCTTCTTGAGGCGCAAGGCCTGGGAAGGCAACTCGTCCATCTCGACACACTGCGAGGCGTGATGGATGACCAGCCGGTCCCGGACAGCGGGCTTTACACCGGCCAAGTGCGGGGCGAGCCTATCCCTATTCCCGACCAGAATGAGCACAAGGTCGCTCTCCTGCTCCAACACGCTCATGGCGGCGGGAACGATCACCTGCGGACCGAAATCACCGCCCATGGCGTCCAGCGCAATGGTCAGCGGACGGCTCATACTCCCTCAGCAAGCCTCATCGTGCGCGCACAGGCAGTCGGCCTGCCCGAGAACAGAGCATTCCGCCCCGCCATACCCCGGACCCAACCGAGAAACGCCAAATCTGTACTAATACTCTTAATGCTACTTCGACTCAGGCCACGCCGCCGTAGCGCCAGCGGCGCCCGGCTCACTCGGACTTGCCCGAGCCCACCTTCTTGCCGCGATAAAAGCCGTCGGGGCTTACATGGTGCCGCAGATGCACTTCACCGCTCGAAGGCTCGATGGAAAGGGCGGGCGCCTTCAGCGCATCATGAGAACGGCGCATGCCGCGACGCGACGGGGTCTTACGGCTTTTCTGTACAGCCATCTTTCGTCACTCCAACAAGGTTATTCTTTCTTCAACTTGCTAAGGACCGCGAACGGATTTTCCTTCGCAGCCGACACATCGTCGTCTCCCTGCCCTGCCGCCGCCGAACCGGGAACTGGCGTCATGCAGGATTCTGTATCCGCATGGCGCGCAATTATAGGCAAGGCCAGGATCAATTCGTCCTCGACCACATCCGCCAGAGAGATGAGAGCCGACTCCACCAACAGGGGCTCGTAGCGGGACGGCAAACGATCACCCTCCGCCTCGCTCCGCACCATACCAAGCAAAAATTCGAAATCCACCGACAGCGTCATGGACCCGAGGCAGCGCTGGCAGGTAATGTCCAGCTCCCCCACGATACGGCCCTGCATAAACGACACCCGCTCCGCATCGATTCCGAACCCGAGTTCGACTTCGACGGCACCGACACACGAACGCAGCAACGGCACGAGCCGCCGCAGCCCCGTTATCGCCACCGAGCCCCGCAATTGACGCCCCTGTTCTGCAAGGCGAAAGGGATCAACGCGTTGGGTCAGCCTCTCCGACATAAGCGGGCCATCATATCTTTCGGGCAGTCTGTTGTCAAAACAACAGATCTAGCAAAATCCAGGCCCTTCGGGCCACGCGCTTAACCCTTATCCTTGACAAGAATGCACTTATCCCTTAGAACCGCGCTCTGCGTCGGCCAAATCTCATTTGGCCACCTTCCCGCCTGAGGGATATCATACGCTGCTTGTGATCAAAAACCGGGTTGCCGAATACAAGACGGAGCCGCTGTTGATTAAGAAGATCCTGATTGCTAACCGCGGCGAGGTCGCTGTGCGTATCGCGCGCGCCTGCGCTGAAATGGGTATAACTTCGGTTGCCATCTACGCAGACGCGGATCGGCACGCCCTGCACGTCCGGAAGGCCGACGAGGCTTACAGTATCGGCCCGGATTCCGTCGCGGGGTATCTGAACGCGCATCGCATCGTCAACCTGGCGGTTGCGACAGGGTGTGATGCGCTGCACCCCGGCTACGGTTTCCTCTCGGAAAATCCGCAACTCGCCGAGATCTGCGCGCGCCGCGGAATCCGTTTCATCGGCCCGAACGCCGAAGTCATTCGCCGCATGGGCGATAAGACCGAAGCACGCCGCATGATGCAGGAAGCCAGCGTCCCGGTGGTGCCCGGCAGCGACGGTAATCTACGCAACGTCGAGGATGCACTGGCCTTGGCCGAGCAGATCGGCTACCCGGTTATGCTGAAAGCCACCTCTGGAGGCGGCGGGCGCGGAATACGCCGCTGCAACAGCGCCGAAGAACTGCAGCGAAACTTTGACCGGGTCCTGTCGGAAGCGACCAAAGCCTTCGGCCGGGCGGATGTATTTCTGGAGAAGTGCATCGTGGCGCCGCGGCATATCGAAGTGCAGGTCCTCGCCGACAGCTTCGGCAACGTGATTCACCTGTTCGAGCGGGACTGCTCCATACAACGCCGTCACCAAAAGCTCATCGAGATCGCTCCATCCCCGCAGCTTACCGACGAACAGCGGCAGACGATCGGCGAGTATGCCGTGCGCGCGGCGCGCGCCGTCGGATACGAAAATGCAGGTACGGTAGAATTCCTGATGGACGACGATGGAAATTTCTATTTCATGGAGATGAATACGCGCCTGCAGGTCGAGCACACGGTCACCGAACAGATCACCGGCATCGACATCGTGCAGGAACAGATCCGGATCGCCGCGGGCCTTCCTCTCCGCTATCGCCAGGAAGACGTGCAATACCGCGGCATGGCCATGGAATTCCGGATCAACGCCGAGGACCCGAAAAACGACTTCCTGCCAAGTTTCGGTCGTATCACCCGCTACTTCGCCCCGGGCGGTCCGGGTGTCCGCACCGATGCGGCGATTTACACGGGATATTACGTGCCGCCCTACTATGATTCCCTATGCCTCAAGCTCACTGTCTGGGGGCTGGATTGGGAAGAACTGCTCAACCGCGCACAACGCGCACTGAACGATATGGGCGTCTACGGGATCAAGACCACCATCCCCTATCATCTGGAGATACTCAGGTCGCCGGAGTTCCGCAGCGGCCGGTTCGATACTTCGTTTGTGGAGAACCATCCGGAGCTGGTGAATTATTCGCCTCGCCGCTCATCGCGCGAGCTGTCCGCCGCAATCGCGGCGGCGCTCGCTGCGCAAATGGGGTTGTGAGGCAGCGGCTTTCGATGGCGACTTCAAGAACTTATGCAGTTAAACTCCTGTCGATAGACCACGTATTAAACGGACAATACCAACATGCCCGCCGTACAAATTACTGACGTTATCTTGCGCGACGCGCATCAGTCGTTGATTGCCACCCGCATGCGCACCGAGGACATGCTTCCCATCTGTGACCGCCTCGACAAGGTGGGATATTGGTCACTGGAGGTCTGGGGAGGCGCCACCTTCGACGCCTGCCTGCGCTATCTGAAGGAAGACCCGTGGGAACGGCTGCGCCGTCTGCGCAAGGCATTGCCCAATACCCGGCTGCAAATGCTGTTGCGCGGCCAGAACCTGTTAGGCTACCGCCATTATTCCGACGATGTGGTACGGGCATTCGTGAAGCGCGCTGCGCATAACGGAATCGATGTGTTCCGCATCTTCGATGCCATGAACGATACGCGTAATCTGCGTGTCGCCATCGAGGAGGTCAAGCAGGCCGGCAAGCACGCCCAGGGCACCATCTCGTACACCACGAGCCCCGTCCACAACGTTGCCACATTCGTCGAGATGGCGCGGGAACTGGAAGCAATGGGCTGCGACAGCATCGCCATCAAGGACATGGCGGGGCTGCTTACCCCCATGGTGACTGCCGAACTGGTGCGCGAGCTGGTCAAGGCGGTAAACGTGCCGCTGCATCTGCACAGCCACGCCACCGCGGGCCTGTCGGACATGTGCCAGCTCAAGGCGATCGAGAACGGCTGCTACCACATTGATACGGCCATCTCGGCCTTCGCGGGCGGCGCCAGCCATCCGCCCACCGAGAGCATGGTCGCCGCCCTGCGGGGAACGGAGTACGACACCGGACTCGATCTTGAGTTGCTGCAGGAGATCGGCTTCTACTTCCGCGAAGTTCGCAAGAAATACAAGCACTTCGAGAGCGAATTCACCGGCATCGACACCCGTGTACAGGTCAACCAGGTGCCGGGCGGCATGATCTCGAACCTGTACAGCCAACTGCGTGAGCAGGGCGCACTCGACCGCATGAACGAGGTGCTGGCGGAGATTCCGCGGGTGCGCGAGGACCTGGGCTACCCGCCGCTGGTCACCCCCACCTCGCAGATCGTCGGCACTCAGGCCCTGCTCAATGTCCTGACCGGTACGCGTTACAAGAGCATCACCAATGAAGTGAAGCTCTACCTGCAGGGCCGCTACGGCAAAGCGCCGGGGCCGGTCAACCCCATCGTGCGCCAGCAGGCGATCGGCAACGAGGACATCATCGATTGCCGTCCCGCCGACGCCCTCAAAGATGAGATGAACAATCTGCGTTTGCAGATCGGGGAACTGGCGGAGTCCGAGGAGGATGTGCTCACCTACGCGATGTTCCCGGAGATCGGCCGCGACTTCCTGGAGAAGCGGCGCTCCGGCAAGATCGTCCCCGAACCCCTGGAGCCGATAGAGGAATCCAGCGGAGGCAAGGGCGCGGCAACGGAGTTCAACGTCACGCTCCACGGCGAGACCTACCACATCAAGATTACCGGAACCGGTCACTGGAGCCGCGACAAGCGTCCCTACTACGTATCGGTGGACGGCATACCCGAGGAGATCATCGTCGAAACCCTGGAGGAGGTTTTCCCCGGCGGGGGGACCGAGAAGAACAATAACCGGAAGGGCGGCAGTTCGCGTCCGCGTGCCACTGAACCCGGCCATGTCACGACCTCCATGCCGGGCACCATCGTCGACGTACTCGTCAAGGTCGGGGACGAAGTGAAGGCTGGCGACCCGGTGCTGATCACCGAGGCCATGAAAATGGAGACCGAGGTGCAGGCCCCCATCGCCGGCAAGGTGGTTGCCGTACATGTTGCTAAAGGCGACTCCGTCACTCCGGACGATGCTCTGATCGAGATCGAGTAATCTTGACGAACTCGGCCATCATGGTTACGCCGCCGCGACTCGTCCTCGCCTCCACCTCCCCCTATCGGCGGGAGCTGCTGGGCAGATTGGGGCTTGCGTTCGAAACCGCGGCGCCGGAGGTGGACGAGTCACGCATTCCGGAAGAATTCCCCGAGGCGCTGGTGCGCCGCCTGGCGGAAGCCAAGGCGCGCGCGGTCGCGGCCCGCTTCCCCGAAGCCCTGATCATCGGCTCCGATCAGGTGGCTATCGTCGACGGAATGATCCTGGGCAAACCGGGAACGCACGTTGCCGCCGCCGCGCAGCTACACAGGCTCTCCGGTCGTCGGGTTACCTTTCTGACCGGCCTTTGCCTGCTGAACGCCAACTCCGGCCGCGTTCAACTGGACGTCATTCCATTCCACGTGATATTCCGGACACTGACCGAGGATATGGTCGAAAACTACCTGCGGCGCGAGCAACCTTACGACTGCGCCGGGAGCTTCAAATCGGAAGGACTCGGAATCGCGCTCTTCGAGCGGCTGGAGGGCGATGATCCCACCGCCCTCGTCGGCCTGCCATTGATTCGCCTCAGCCGCATGCTGGAGGCGGAGAACCTGCCGGTTCTTTAACCCAGGCGTGCGTGCGCCATCCATCTCCTGGATAACGCAGATTCTCTATCGCAGCCGCTGCGGCCAGGAGACAAGCGCGCGCAGCGAGTGCACGACAGAAACCCCCACCTCGTCGGCCAGGCGCCGCAAAAAATCCGGGCGTGGCGTGAAATCCACGATCTCCGGCGCGCCGATGATCTCCCGTGCGACATAACTACTGCTACCGAGTTCGTCGACCAGCCCGAGTTCCAGGCTCTGCTCGCCGGTCCACACCAGGCCGCTGAACAACACGCTGTCTTCGCCTTTCAGACGGTCGCCGCGGCCGCGCTTCACCACATCGATGAACTGCCGATGCACAGCGTCCAGCAGTTCCTGCACATGCCGCAGTTCCCCCGGTTTGACGGGGGAGAACGGGTCGAGGAATCCCTTGTGATCGCCGGCGGTAAGCAGACGCCGCTCGACGCCGAGCTTATTCATGGTGTCGACGAAACCGAAGCCGTTCATCACCACGCCGATGGAGCCCACGATGCTGGCCTTGTCCGCGTAGATCCGATCGGCAGCGGCCGCAACGTAATACCCGCCCGAGGCACATATGTCGGTGATGACCGCATACAACGGAGTTTCCGGGTACTGCTTGCGCAACCGAACGATCTCATCGTTGATATAGCCAGCCTGAACCGGGCTGCCCCCGGGGCTGTTGATGCGCAGAATCACGCCTGCCGTCCGCTTGTCCTCGAAGGCCCGCCGCAGGCCCGTGATGATCTGATCAGCGCTGGCCTGCGTGTTGTCGGCGATCTCGCCCTGCACTTCCACCAATGCCGTGTGTCGGGCCGCCCGGATCGGCGCGCTTTCCATGCCCGCACCAAACACCATCAGCAGCAGGATGAACAGGTACGCAAAACCCAGGGACTTGAAGAATATCCCCCAACGGCGGGCACGGCGCTGTTCGTTCACCGCGGCGAACAGCAATCGATTGATCAGATCCCGCTCCCAATGCTCCGCACCCGCCTCAGGTCCGGGCGCGCTCCGTGTTGCGGCCTGTTCCTTGGATATTTCCGTTTCGCGATCAGACATATCGAGTACCTACTCATTGACCAGCCAGACCAGGTTCCAGCGCGTGGCGTCACCGCCGCCACGAACCCAACTCATCCCCCCGTCGCCGCTTGGCCCAGGCCCGGAAAGGCCGCTGCCGATGCTCCCCGCCCCTGCCTCAGCCAACCGGGCAGTTCACTGATGGCGTCGACCGATCCCAAAGGATTATGGCGCAGCAGCCGGGCGCGCTCGTGGACGCCGTAGGTAACGGCCAACGCAAAGGCCTGCGCGTTGTTCGCCATTTCCATATCGTATTCGGTATCTCCGATCATCAAGGTGTGTTCCGGGGCGACCGCCAGTTCATCCATGATCTCCAGCAGCATCTGCGGATGCGGCTTGGAACGGGTTTCGTCCGCGCAGCGCGTCACGTGAAAAAGCTCCCGTAATCCGCTCTCCTCCAGCACCTTGTCCAGCCCGCGCCGGCCCTTGCCGGTCGCCACCGCCAGCAGGTAACCCTCCTCGTGCAGGGTCTGCAGGACCGTATCGGCGGATGGGAACAGCACCGCCGGGGTTGGATCGGCGCCCAGGAAATAATGGCGATAGCAGTCCGTGAACCGCTGATGAAAACCGTCATCTTGCCCGGGGAACAGGGTATCGATGGCCTCCCGCAATCCCAGCCCGATGATGTTCCTGATCGCGCCCTCGCTGCGCGCCTCCAACCCCAGGTCCTGAATGGCAGCGCGGATGCACGCGACAATGCGCGGAACGGAATCCATCACGGTCCCGTCCCAGTCGAACACCAGCAACTTGAATCGGTCAGTCATCTTTATCTTCCAAGTTCTCCAATACGAGCCGCAGGTCATCGTCAAGGGGCGCACTCACGGAAACCTCCTCCTTGGTCCCGGGCAAACGGAATGCAACGAAATGCGCGTGCAGAAACAATCGCTTCAGGCCGAATTTACGCATCCAGCGGTTGAACTCCGCATCGCCGTACTTCTCGTCACCGGCGATGGGCTGCCCGATATGGGCGGCATGCACGCGTATCTGATGGGTACGCCCGGTAGCGAGCATGACTTCCACCAGGCTTGCCTGCCGGAACCGGGTCACCGGCTTGAACAGGCTGACGGCGGGCTTGCCCTCCTCGCTGACCCGGACGATGCGTTCGCCGCCCTGCAACACGTTCTTGCGCAGCGGCGCCGTTATCTCACGCAAGCCTCCCTCCCAACGGCCGGCCAACAGCACCAGATAGCGCTTCTCCACTTTCCCCTGCCGCAACAACTCGTGCAGGCCGCGCAACACGCTGCGCTTTTTCGCCACCATCAAACAGCCCGAGGTATCCCGGTCCAACCGGTGCACCAGCTCCAGGTGCCGGGCTTCGGGACGCATTGTCCGCAGTGCCTCGATCACACCGTAGCTGACCCCACTGCCTCCATGCACGGCCATTCCTGCAGGTTTGTTAAGGACAATCAACCCGCCGTCTTCATACAAGATACGGCTCTGCAAGCGCTCCACAGTGCCGGGCAACGGCCGAACTTCACCCGATTCAGCCAATCGAATCGGGGGGATGCGCACCTTGTCACCCGCCTGCAGCCGATATTCCGGGCGCGTCCGCCCACCGTTTACGCGCACCTCACCCTTGCGCAATATCCTGTATATATGGCTCTTCGGCACACCTTTCAGCTGGCTCGCCAGAAAGTTGTCGACGCGCTGCCCCACGCGTTCCACGTCGATCTCGATGATGCGGGCACCCGACTGCCCTTTGGAGAGAGGGTTGTTCATGGGCAGATGATACCAGCTTGCACCAGAACCTGCGGAACGTGCGGGACTTATACGCAAAAAAGGTCCCAGCCCTTACTACACAAAGCTAATATCCTAATAAGGGCTGGCGCAAATGAAACGTTCCCGAGGCCAGGAATCGCCATATCCTTTCAATTGATGCACTTGGCCAACGCTGTTATAGTAACTTGACCGTTGTTGGCACAACTCGATCGCCGCTTTCAAACGCCAAGATCGATTGGGCAGCAACACCGGTTTCTTGATGCCGCCACTCTCACAATACAGGCAGAGATGCCGCTCGACGGCTAAAGGCCAATCCCAGGAGCGACCGTGATTGCGATCACTCGTTGCGGACACTTGCCGCTGATGTCCACAGGCCGATGGTCCTTGCAGGGCCTGCGGTTGTGGTTGGCGCTCGCCTGGAGCGTAGCACGGGTCTTCTTGTCGTTGCCCCGTGAGTCTGAGTGGAAAGGCAAGGGTTTTGGCGTCACTCGGCCCTCTTTCGATCAAAGAGTGATGAACAACCGTGCCCTCCCCCTCGTTGCACGGTCACGCAGATCAGATTATGAAGTCGGACGCAGTCATGCCGTCATGCGTTCCCATGGCTGGATCGTCGTTGCGCTCCTGTCTTGCGCCCGACCGCTGGTACTGCTTGCCCATTATGGTCGACGGGTGGTAGGCGAGCACCTACGAGATTGGAAACATGAAAAGAATGCTCATAAATGCAACTCAGCCGGAAGAGCTGAGGGTGGCCGTCGTGGACGGCCAGAAGCTTTACGATCTGGATATCGAAACCCTTTCCAGGGAACAGAAGAAGTCCAACATCTACAAAGGAAAGATCACCCGCATCGAACCGAGCCTGGAAGCCGCGTTCGTGGACTACGGCGCGGAACGTCATGGGTTCCTGCCGCTCAAGGAGATTGCCCGCAGTTACTTTAACCCGGAAGCTGCCGCCTCAGGCGCTCGCATCAGCATCCGGGACGCCATTCGCGAAGGGCAGGAAGTCGTCGTCCAGGTGGAAAAGGAGGAGCGCGGTACTAAAGGCGCCGCGCTGACCACCTTTCTGAGCCTGGCTGGCCGATACTTGGTGCTCATGCCCAACAACCCGCGCGCGGGCGGCGTATCACGCCGCATCGAAGGCGAAGACCGGACCGAGATCCGGGACACGATGCGGTCTCTGAATATCCCCGAAGGAATGGGGCTGATCGTTCGCACCGCAGGAGTCGGCCGCAGCCCTGAAGAGCTGCAATGGGACCTCGATTACCTGCTCCATCTTTGGCAAGCCATCGAGAAGGCCTCCCAGGAGCGCCCCGCTCCGTTTCTGATCTATCAGGAGAGCAACATCGTCATCCGCGCCTTGCGCGACTACCTGCGCAACGACATTGGCGAGGTGCTGATCGACGATCCGAACGTGTATCAGCAGGGCGTCGAGTTCGTGCAGATGGTGATGCCCAATAATCAGCATAAACTCAAGCTCTATCGTGACAGCATCCCGCTGTTCTCCCGTTTCCAGATCGAGAGCCAGATCGAGTCAGCGTTCAGCCACGAAGTACGCCTGCCTTCCGGCGGGTCGATCGTCATCGACCACACCGAAGCGCTGGTCTCCATCGACATCAACTCGGCCCGTGCCACCAAGGGCAGCGATATCGAAGAGACCGCGTTGAACACCAATCTCGAAGCCGCGGACGAGATTGCGCGCCAGTTGCGTCTGCGCGACTTGGGCGGACTGATCGTCATCGATTTCATCGACATGGCGACCACACGCAACCAACGGGAGGTGGAAAATCGCCTGAAGGAGGCGCTGAAAATGGACCGCGCACGCGTTCAGGTAGGGCGGATTTCCCGATTCGGCCTGTTGGAGATGTCCCGTCAGCGCCTGCGCTCTTCGCTGGGCGAGTCCAGCCGCATCGTGTGCCCCCGCTGCAGGGGCCAGGGAACGATTCGCACGGTGGAATCCCTATCGCTGTCGATCCTCCGGCTCATGCAAGAGGAGGCCATGAAGGACCGGACAGCCAGGGTGATCGCCCAGGTGCCGGCGGAGGTCGCATCATTCCTGCTGAACGAAAAGCGCTCCAGCATCACGGCCATCGAAAGCCGGTACGGCGTGACTATCGCGATTATCCCGAACCCCAATCTCGTCACGCCTCATTACGAGGTGCAACGCGTCAAGGCGGAGGAAGGCACTGAATCGAGCGCCATCCCGAGTTACGAGTTGATGACCAAGAAGGAGGAGCCATCGGCTCTGACGCTTCCGACCCAAAAGGTTTCGTGGGAGGAACCTGCGGTGCGTTCCATTACCCCTCCGACACCGGCACCTCAGTCTGCCCCTGCCGCAGCAACGTCTGCCGTACAAGCGCAGCCGTCACAAGGGATGGGCTTCATCAAGCGTCTTTGGTCCAATCTCTTTGGCAACAGCACCGTCACCGAGACGAAACAGGCCGAACCCGCCGCGAGCCGCCCGGCACGTTCCAGCAGCACCGGACGCAGACAACAGGATGAAGCGCGTCGGGAGCGAGATCGCGACAGGCCGCGGACTTCCGGCAAACGCGCGGCCGACAAGCGCAGCAGCCCCGAACCACAGCCGCCAAGGCCGGCCCCCGCGGCCGCCCCCTCGCCCGCAGCAACGCCTGCGCAGAGACAGCCGGAACCGGAAGCCCCGCGGAAGGAACGCACCGCCGCCAGCGCACCCGAGGCTACACCCGCCAGCGGCGGCGATACTGCTGCGGCAAGCGCTGGTCCGAGCGCTTCCCGGGGACCGGGCTCTTCCCGCAGCCGCCGCGGCCGGCGCGGTGGGCGGCGGCGGCGCACCGACCAGGGAGCGGCAGAAACCCCGGAAAACGGCAGCGGCGAAGCGCCTCAGGCCGCACCGGCCACCCTCATGGAAGGGGAAACGGATACAAGCCGCGTCGAACACGGAGGAAGCGAACCGGAACAGGGTCGTCCGGCACCAAGACACGAGCGTCCTAACAACGATCGCGTGCCCCAGGCGAAGGAGAAAGAGGACCGCGCGGAAGGATCGGGCGCAACGGCCGGCCCCGAGACAACGACACGGCGAGAACCGCGGGAATCCGCCGTTTCGGAAGCCCCCATGGCCCGGGAAGAGGCTGGCGGCAAACCCGATTCCATACCTGCTCCGGCCCCGACGGAACCCAAGTCGCAGGATTCCGAGACTCAACGGGCGCCTGAGTCTGCCGCTCGGCCAGCCGATTCTGCTGAGGGCATAACGGGTTCAGTAAAAAACTTTAATGCGCCACGCGAAGCTGAAGGAACGAACCGCAGCGAAACCGGCGCACAGGAGAAAACCAGGGATCACACCGAGGAGCATTCGGACGCTCGCGGTCCGGAACCGGACAAACAGGCCGGTTGCTCGAACCAGTAGCGGCATGCCAGCCGCTTTACCGCGGTGACTCCACACCACCAAGCCCGGGGCGGGCGCTTGCCGCGCCCCGGGCTTGGTGCCATCAGACGCTCGTTCGCGTACGCAGCAGTTCCCGTATTTCCGTCATCAAACCGAGCGCGGCCTCTTCCACCAGATCCAGCACACGCTCGAACCCGCTTTCACCGCCGTAATAGGGATCCGGCACCTCCGTTTCCCCAAGATGGGGAGCAAACTCCAGGAAAAGCTTGAGCTTATGCTCCTTGCCCGCTGGGCAGATGGTGCGCAGATGACGGTAGTTCTGCCGGTCCATGGCCAGGACATAATCGAAGTGCTCGAAATCCGCCGGGAGCACCACCCGGGCCCGTAACGGCCGCAGATCAATCCCCCGTTTCAGTGCGGCCGAGATGGCGCGCCCATCCGGTGGATTCCCCACGTGATAGGCATGAGTTCCCGCCGAGTCCACCTGGACCAGGTCGATAAGCCCCTCGTCTTGAAGCAGTTTGCGAAAAACTCCATGCGCCGTTGGCGAACGGCAGATGTTGCCCATACAACAGAAAAGCACTTTGACCATGCGCTACTCCGAAAAATTTCGGCGACACTCTTGCCGTATAGTGTCAGCCTATAATTCAAGTCGATCGCTCTACATGAAAGGCTTGTGAATAAGTCTATGTCGTATGCAGGAATTGCGACAGAGCAACTGCGAGCGGGGGCAGGATGCCGGACCTGGTATCGCGGCGCTTTTGGAACCAGCCTGAGCCAGCAGCCTCAAGAAACGCGCCGCAGTGCCTCTTCCACGCGTACCAAGTCCGCTTCCGTATCGACCCCGATACCCGTCGGCTCGACCGCCTCCGTCACATGAATCCGCACGCCCTGCCATAGGGCACGCAACTGCTCCAGCATTTCGGTCCGCTCCAGGACACACGCCGGAAAACTCTGGTACTCCTGAAGAAAACGCACCCGATAAGCGTATAGCCCAATGTGCCGGAAGTACTCCGCGCCCACGGGAAGTTCGCTCGTGCCCCGGGCGAATGCCTCCCGGTCCCACGGAATGGGGGCGCGACTGAAATAGAGTGCGAAGCCGCGGGCATCCAGCGCCACCTTCACCACGTTTGGATCGAACAATTCCGTGGCCGATCCAATGCGGCTGCACAAGGTGGCGATGCCCGCTTCCTGATATTGCGCCAAGTCCGCGGCCACCTGGCGAATGAGCGCGGGCGGCATGAGCGGCTCATCGCCCTGCAAATTCACGACGATGGCATCCGCCGGCCACGCCAGGGTCCGCGCGAGTTCGGCGAGGCGGTCCGTGCCGGACTGATGCTCGGGCGAGGTCATCAGCGCCCGCGCATCGAACCTAGCCGCAGCCTCGACGATGCGTGCGTCGTCCGTCGCGATCACCACCTCTTCCGCCCCGCTCTCCAGCGCCCGTTCATAGACATGCTGGATCATCGGCCGACCGGCGATGTTTCGCAAAGGCTTGCCCGGCAGCCGCGTGGACGCGTAGCGAGCGGGAATGGCCACCTTGAAGCGCAGCGCATCGACCATCTGAATATCTCGCATCAGCTCAGGCAAAGAGGATCAGACTTCCTCATCGCTGGCGAGCTGGCGCGCCTCCTGCTCCAGCATCACCGGAATATCGTCGCGGATCGGGTAAGCCAGCCTGTCCGCCTTGCAGATCAGTTCCTGCGCCGCCTTCTTGTACACGAGTGGCCCCTTGCAGATCGGACAGACCAGGATGTCCAGCAGTTTCTTATCCATGCGCTCTCCTCTTGAGCAGGTTGAGTAGCCGTTCACCGAAACGCTCATCCAGCCGCGCTTCCACGGGCACATACCAATAATGGGCCTGGGCGAAGCGATGGCATTTTACCGCGTCCTTTTCCGTCATCAGGAGCGGGCGGGCATCGCCGAAATCCAGATCCTGCGGCTGGTACGCATGGTGATCCGGGAAGGGGTGCTCCGTGATCTGCAGTCCCAGCGCACGCAGGCGTGAAAAAAATCGCGCAGGATTGCCGATGCCCGCCACCGCGTGCACTTCGCTGAAGGCCGCCACAGGCTGCACGGTCCCCGCATCGGCGAGGTTGCGAGCATCCTGTTCAACCAGCCGCATGGCATACTGCCCGCCCTCGGCATCACCGCCGTTGACGACGATGAAGTCCACGCTGCGCAAACGCCCACGGGGTTCACGCAAAGGGCCGGCCGGCAGGCAACGTCCATTGCCGAGCCGCCGGGCACCGTCGATCACCGCGATCTCGATGTCGCGCCCGAGCCGGTAATGCTGCAAGCCGTCGTCGGAAATGATGACATCGCAGGGATAGCGCTCCAGCAGGGCACGTGCCGCAGCGGCGCGATCAGGACCGACCATGACGGGACACTCACTATGCTGCGCCAACAGCACCGCCTCGTCACCCACCAGGGCCGGGTCGCTGCCGGCATCCACCGCTTGGGGCCAGACGGTTGCGTTGCCCCGATAGCCGCGGCTGATGATCCCCGGCGTGTAGCCCGCCTGCTTCAGAAACCGCACCAGCCAGGCGACCAGGGGCGTCTTGCCGGTCCCGCCCACCGTGATGTTCCCCACCACGATCACCGGTACCGACAGCCGACAGACGGGCCGCAGACCAAGCCGATACGCCTTGCGCCGCAGCACCGCGACCAGGCAGTAAAGCCATCCCAGCGGGGCCAGAGCGAGGCTGAGCGGGCTACGGCCATACCAGTGTTCGTCCAGCCGCTTCGCCACTTGCATCTCCCCGCCAGAACAACCGCCGGCCGTCCGCTTCACACCCTACTTGTTGTCAGGCGAGTGTTGAGTCGCGATGGAGAGATGAACAAATCCCGCCTGACCGGCCGCATCCATCGCGGTGACCACCGCCTGATGCGGCGTCTTCGCGTCCGCACTGATGATGAGCGGCAGATCGGTCCGCCCCTGCGCGACCGATTCGACCGCGCGCTTGAGAGTATCGACCCGGTTGTTGACCAGAGGCTTGCCGTTGACCATGTAGCTGCCCTGCGGCGTGATCCCGATCTCGATGGCCTGCGCGGGCGGCTCGCCCGGTGTGGCGCTCGCTTCGGGCAATTGGATCTTGAACTCCGCCTGCCGGTCGAACGTGGTGGTCAGCATGAAGAACACCAGCAGGACGAGAACCGTATCGACCAGCGGGATCAGGCTTACCTCGGGTTCTTCACTACGGCGCGGACGGAAGTTCACGACGTCGTTTCTCCGGCCGCGTCGCGCACCCGCTGCCCGTGCAGGACTTCAACCATCTTGATGGCTTCCTGCTCCATGCTCACCACCAATTCGTCGACACGCCCGCGGAAGTAGCGGTAAAACATCAACGCCGGAATCGCCACGATCAGACCCGCCGCCGTGGTGATGAGGGCCTCGGAAATGCCGCCTGCCAACATCGCCGGATTGCCAACGCCGTGGGTGGTCATGACACCGAATACCTCGATCAGCCCGGTTATGGTGCCGAGGAGCCCCAGCAGAGGCGATATGGCGGCAATCGTGCCCAGAGTATTCAGGTAACGCTCCAGTTCGTGCACCACGTGCCGCCCGGTCTCCTCGATGCTCTCCTTCATGACCTCGCGACTGTGATGCATGTTCACCAGCCCTGCCGCAAGGATTCGTCCGAGGGGCGAACCCGTACGCAGTGCGGTGATGCGTGCATTGTCCATCTGGTTGTTTTTGACCCACTGGTACACCTGGGCAACCAGGTGCTGCGGCAGAACGCGCCGACGCTGAAGCGTCCAGAAGCGCTCGCCGATGATCGCCAGCGCGACGATAGAAGCGGCGATGATAGGCACCATCAGCCAGCCGCCAGCCTTGGCTATTTCAAACATTGCACCAACCTAATCAAGGAAATTCGTCTTCGGGAAACCCGCCGGTCCCACGCATGTCAGCCCGGAATGATACTGGATTTCGGCGCCTTGTCGAGGCACGCGTTTCGCCATTTCAGGGCGTGTGCCAATAGCGGCGCGCCGTCTGTCGATACCGCTCCAAGGACTGAATCCCGGCAACGGGGTCCAGGCGAAACAGGATCGCGCCATCCCGCGCCGTATTCAGGATGGCAGCACCGGCCGCCTCATAGCGGGCCGTCACCTCGGGATGCGGAAAATGGAACGGATTGCGATAGCCCGTGGCTGCCAGGGCATAGCGCGGCCGCGCCGCCGCCACGAATGCGGGGGTGGACGACGTTTTGCTGCCATGATGCGGTATTATCACTGCTTCCGCCGCAAGCTCATCGCCGTGTTCGCTTACCAGTCGAGCTTCGGCGCCCCGCTCGATATCTCCCGTAAGCAACAGGCTGAAATTCCCCGCGCTGATCCGCAGGACACAGGTACGGTCATTGCCCACAGAAGCCCCGTGCGCTGCCGGATGCAGCACCCGAAACTCCACCCCGTCCCAGCGCCAGGACTGACCGTCGTGACAGGCAGCCGCGCCAGGAAACAGCCGGGCCGCATGTTCTGGCTCACCCGCCAGCACCCGCTCCGTGGGAATCTGCGCCAGCACCGCGGCGGCACCGCCACTGTGATCGTTGTCGGAATGGCTGAGTACCAGGGTGTCGATGCGCCTCACCCCGACGTGGCGCAGGTAGGGAACCACCACCGCTGCGCCGGTATCCAGGGCATTGAAGCGCGGGCCGGCATCGTACACCAACACATGGTTCTGGGTGCGCACCACCGCCGCCAGCCCCTGCCCGACGTCCAGCAGCGTAAACCAGACCGTCCCTTCCGCCGGCCTTGCGGGGGATACGAGCACGACGGGCAGGACGTAGACCACCGCCAGCCAGCGTCCCGGAAAACCGCGTGGCGCGAGCAGGAGCAATATCCCGATCCCCGCTGCGGCCAGTGTCCATGCCGCGGGCGTGTGCTGGGTCCACTGTGCATGCGGCAGTGCCAACAGCCACTCGAAGAACGGCCAGAGCGGCGCGGCGGTCATGTCGGCTACCTGAAGCAGCCACTGTCCGATGGGCGGAACGAGGACGACCATGGCGGTCCCGAGCAGCGTCAGGGGCGTGACTACGAAACTTACCCAGGGGATCGCGACGAGATTCGCCAGCGGTGAAACCAGCGGCACGTACCGAAAGAACAGGAGCAGGATCGGCGCAAGTCCCACGGTCACCAGCCATTGCAGGCGGCCCCACTTCCACCAGATTCCCCCGGGCGCGATTCTCCCGACCACGCTCAGCAGGATGACGGCCACGGCGCCGAAGGAGAGCCAGAAACCGACCGCAAGCACCGCAGTCGGATCGAACACCAGGACCAGCAGCAGGGCCAGCGCCAACGCCCGCCCGGGCGTGCTGTTGCGGCCCAGCAGCAGTCCGGACATGGCCGTGATGACCATGATGAGCGCCCGCTGGGTCGGAATGGCAAAACCTGCCAAAGCCGCATACATGGCCGCCGCCAGGATCGCCGCCAGCGCCGCCGCCTTGGGGGCCGGCCAGCGCAATGCCGCCCGTCCGGCCCATGCCCAGGCTTGGCGAACAGCGAAAAACGCCATCCCTGCCACCAGCGTGATGTGCAGGCCGGATATCGCCACCAGATGGTTGGTGCCGGTGCCCGTCAGCAGATCCCATTGGCGCTCTTCGATACCGCGCGATTCACCGATGGCCAGGGCCACGAGAATTCCGGTGTTGGGCCCACCGCCGGTCGCCTCCCAGATCGCGTCCCGGAGCCGATGGCGCATGGCCTGCAGGTCGAGCGGATGTGCCGCCGCAAGGCGCCGGTTGTCGGCCGCCGCGCGCACGTACCCTGTGGCCCGGATCCCGCGCTGCAACAACCAGCCTTCGTAATCGAACCCGCCGGGATTCATGAAGCCGCGGGGCTGTTTCAGCCGCACCTTGAGGCGCCACGTCTCCCCTGCCCTCAGCGCCGGGGCCTCCCGATACCAGGTAAGGCGTACGCGGCTCGGCGGAGAGACTTCCACGCCATCGTCCAACAGCCTTGCGACATCCAGCTCGAAACGCAGGCCCTCGCCCACGGCCTGTGGAATCGACGCCACGCGCCCTTCCACGATCACGTCCTTTCCCTCCAGCGCAGGCGTCAACCCGCCGGACAGGGCATATCCACCATATAGCGCTGCCCACAGAAATCCACAGACGGCCCACGCCGGGAGACGCAGGATCGGGTAACGCCACGCCAGCGGCAGGAGGAGCACCGGTAGCAGGCTCCAATAGGGGTTAGGGAGTTCCGGCTGATGTTGGAGTACAATGACCCCAAACAGAAAGGCGATCGTCCCTGCGTACATATGTCCTTGCGACAAAACTGGGGGATTTGCCTTACGCAGCGTGTAGAATAATACATTGGAGCCCGGCAAATCGACCAGCCGATCCGAGTCCGAGAAACGACAGAAAAGAGACTGTGCGGCGTGGCTGGAATCGCCTCGAGCGTGAAAGGTATCGTCGTTTATGCCGAAAAAACTGATCAAGCGCTACATGCCGGATCATCAGAAGATCCGTGAGCACAAATCTCTGCGATTTCTCGGGCGGCTCATCCATAACCCGCGCCTGTGGCATTTCAACCGGCGCTCGGTGTCGGGCGCGTTCGCGGTGGGACTGTTCGCGGCGTTCATTCCCTTGCCCTCTCAGATGGCGATCGCCGCGGCGGCGGCCATTCCCTTCCGGGTCAATCTGCCCATCTCGGTTGCGCTCGTATGGGTTACCAACCCTATCACCATGCCGCCAATTTATTACGCTCTGTATCGGCTGGGAGCCTGGGTACTGGGCTCCCCGGTAGCGCATGTCCCGTTCGAGGCCTCCGCCCAATGGGTCATTGCCGAGATGGCGACGATCTGGAAACCGTTTCTGGTTGGTTCGCTCATCGCCGGCGTGACCTGTTCCGCGCTGGGGTATTTTCTGGTGAGCACGCTCTGGCGTCTGTCCGTGGCGCGTCAGGCACGCAACAAAAAGAAGAAGCGGCAACAGGGTGTTGCCACTGAAATACAGGAGAGTTAACCCCGTCCACGGGGACCGAAATGGCGCACCGGACAGCCTCTCTCCCCATGTGATAGCTCCCTATCCGCCCACTTGGCGCAACGTGCCCTCCTCCAGCGCCAGGATCCGATGCATGCGGCCTGCCAGGCCGGGATCATGCGTTACCACGACCAAACTCGTGCCAAACTCTCGATTCAGCTCGAGCATCAGGCCGTAGACCTGTTCCGCCGTCTTGTGATCCAGGTTCCCGGTCGGTTCGTCCGCCAGGACACACTTGGGCCGCGTCACCAGAGCGCGCGCCACCGCGGCGCGCTGGCGCTCCCCGCCGGAAAGCTTGCCTGGCTTGTGGTTCAGGCGCTTGCCCAGGCCCACCGCCTCCAGCACCACCCGCGCCCGTTCCGCCGCCTCCGCCGGATTGGTTCCGCGAATGAGCAACGGCATGGCGACATTTTCCAGCGCAGTGAATTCCGGTAGCAGGTGATGGAACTGGTAAACAAACCCCAACGCCTCGTTGCGCAGCCGCCCGCGTTGCGCCTCGCCAAGGCGTGCCATGTTGATGCCGGTGACGTAAACCTCTCCCCGCGTAGGGACATCCAGCCCGCCAAGGAGATGCAACAGGGTGCTCTTTCCAGAACCGGAGGCGCCGACAATGGCCACCTGCTCCCCCGGCCCTACGGCGAGATTGACGTCCGTCAGCACGTCCACGTCGACCCCGCCTTCGGAAAACCGCTTGGCCAGGTGAACACACCCGAGCACGGCCTGGCTCGCGGATTCCGCGGCGAAGGGCTGCGTCTCGGTCTGGTGCATTGCGAGAATCTCAGAGGCCATCGCTGCTCCCGTTGCTGTCCAATGGATACCGTGTTCCGGCCCTTGCACCGCCGTCTCGCCTATTCATAGCGCAACGCCTCCGCCGGCTGGGTCCTGGAGGCGCGCCACGCCGGATAAAGGGTGGCCAGCACGGTCAGCATGAACGCGACGCCCGAAATCCGCGCAACGTCCTCCCAATGCAGGTCGGACGGCAACTCACTGATGTAATAGACATCGCCCGGCAGGAACTGGATCTCGAACATACGCTCGATGGCGGGAACGATGGTCTCCACGTTCAGGGCGAGTGCAACGCCTCCGACAATGCCCAGCAAAGTCCCCACCAGGCCGATGACGGTACCCTGGACGATGAAGATGCCCATGATGCTGCGCGGGCTCGCTCCGAGGGTGCGCAGGATGGCGATATCGGCCTGCTTGTCCGTCACGACCATTACCAGGGTCGACACGATGTTGAACGCCGCAACGGCGACGATCAGCATCAGGATGATGAACATTGCGGTCTTCTCCGTCTTCACGGCCCGGAAGAAGTTGGCGTGCTGCTTGGTCCAGTTGCTGATGTAATTGGCCGGGGGAAGCGTTGCCGCGAGCTCCCGGGTAATCTGCGGCGCCAGGAACATGTCGTCCAGTTTGAGCCGCACGCCGCTTACCATGGCGTCGAGCATGAGCAGTTTCGCAGCGTCGTCCAGGTGCAGCAGCGCCACGCCGCGGTCGTACTCGTACATCCCCACCTCGAAAATCCCCACCACGGTAAAGCGCTTCAGACGCGGCAGGATGCCCGCAGGCGTCACGTTGGCCTGGGGCGTCACCACCGTCACCTTGTCGCCCACATTGGCGCCAAGCATCCACGCCAACTCCTTGCCGAGGATGATCCCGAACTCGCCCGGCACCAGATCCTGCAGGCTCCCCCGCGTCATTTTCTCTCCCACCTCGGACACGGCCGGCTCCGCGTCCGGCAAAACCCCGCGCAGCATTGCGCCACTGACCAGCCGTCCCGACGAGAGCATGGCCTCACCCTCGATATAAGGCGCAATGCCCACCACATGCGAGTATCCGCGCACGGTCTCGACCACCTCCTGCCAGTTCTGCAGCCGCCCGTGAGCGCCGGATATCGTGACATGCGAGGCCATGCCAAGGATGCGCTCCCGCAACTCCTTCTCGAAGCCGTTCATGACCGACAGGACGGTAATCAGCGCGGTGATGCCCAGCATGATGCCGAGCATGGAGATCAGGGAGATGAAAGAAATGAAATGATTGCGCCGCTTGGCGCGGGTATAGCGCAGACCGATGAAGAATTCGAGGGGATTGAACATGTCGTTTTGTATTAGACCATATTCCGGGTACGAGGGCCGCTGCTGTCTTGAACGGTTGCCGGGGACCAGGCTTTCGGCAATGGACGGGAAACGGGACGGGCTGGATCCAACCGCTACCGCGGACAGCGACGCTCGCGGGACGATATCCCGCGGCTCGGCTGCCGGGACCATGTGTCACATTTGCGAACCGGCGCAAATCACCGTGGGCGCCACCGCCCCATCATAGTAACCTCCGGTTCACCCGCGCGGCCGACACGGACCGAAAGTGCCAAATCCCGGTTCTGTCAAGGCCTTACCGGGCAGAGGCCGGTATTATATAGTGTTACGGCATCCGTCCCCAGAAAAATATTCAGGAGTACAACCATGGACATGCTGCGCCAATGCCTGCTTGCCGCCTTATTGCTGCTGCCCCTTTCCAATACCGCCCTGGCCGACACCCTGTTGATCGACAGCGCGGCCCAGGCGCTTACCGCCGGAATCGCTCTGCCCGCCCGCGGCATGACCATGCAACAGATCGAACAGAAATTCGGGGCGCCGCGCGAAAAAGCCGCCCCGGTGGGCGACCCGCCCATCAGCCGCTGGGTATACCCGGAGTACACGGTCTATTTCGAACACCAATACGTGCTTCACGCAGTGTTGCACCGGGACGGCGAGACGGCACAGTGAACCGGCATAAGCCCGCTCCTGCATGCTGAGGTTCCTGTGACCTTTATGATCGATAATGCCCAACCCTTTCTCCCCCCCGAGTGGTCGCCCCAGAGTGCGGTGATGCTGACGTGGCCGCATGAGGAAAGCGATTGGCAACCTTGGCTGAACCTGGTGGAGCCGGTTTTTGTGGAGATTGCGCGTCAGGTCAGCCGACGCGAACGGGTCCTGATCACCTGCCGCAGCGAGGCGCACCGGCGCCACGTCGCCGGCCTGTTGCGACAGGC
>Ga0265294_10000623_pt1 | contig 47289 bp, 35 predicted proteins | sample MunlanPumphouse3_FD_192504 | JGI IMG/M metagenome (GOLD analysis project Ga0265294, IMG submission 192504) | Groundwater microbial communities from a municipal landfill in Southern Ontario, Canada - Pumphouse #3 | ecosystem: Environmental > Aquatic > Deep subsurface > Groundwater | place...
CCCTTTCACTCAGTTTGGCCATGTCGGGCTTTTCATTTCCGGCTTTACGGGAGTGGTATTCTATAAAGAAAGAATAGTAGATCTCGCCACCCGTATTGATGAACTCTTTCTCGATCCGCACGATGTTTTGCTCTGCACAAAACTTATTGAATTCATCATCTTCAAAGCGTCCGGCATCCCGGTCGAAACGGACTAGGATTAATTTGAACATCATCCTCCCTTAAAAAAATCCGGCGGGCAGGGGGAAAAATCCCCCTGCACCCCCACCTTGTCGTAAGCTCATAACCTTATTCCTTAGCCCTGAAATTTTCAAAAGGCAAAAAGAACAAAAAACAAAAATCAAGGGGAAACCCTGACGCAGCGGAAACCTACACTATAGTAGCCATAGGGCGCAACGACGTTGAACCGATACGAAACCGCGCAGTCGTAGGCATAGTAGTTCCAGCTACCGCCGCGTAGCACACGGTAAGACCCGCTATTTGCTCCCGTAGGATTATTCTGTGAACCACTGGGATAGCTACCATAAATGTCCCACACCCATTCCCATACGTTTCCACTCATATCAAAAGTGCCCAGTTCGTTGGGTGCAAAACCACCAACCGTGTGGGTTGAATATGGTTGTGTCGAACCACCATTGTTCCAATAAAATGCAACCGCATTAATGTCATTGCTGCCACTGTAAGTATAATTATGTGTCTGGTTACCTCCTCGCGCTGCAAACTGCCATTCCATCTCTGTGGGTAATCTATAGCCATTGGCAGTCCAGTTACAGTTTACATTGGTATGATTGGTATTGCTGGAATTCCATCCCGCAGGCCAGTTATCAGGATTCGTGCCGTAGGTGCTATAGCTGTAGCAGGGAGTTAATCCTTCCTGCAGGCTGCGGCGATTACTGTATTCAATGGCGTTGAACCAAGAAACATAATAGACAGGATAATTGCTGCCTACCCCATATCCAGAAGCTGGATTAACTCCCATCACCGCCTGATATTCTGCCTGGGTGATCTCGTATTTATCCATGTAAAATGAGGACAGAGTCACATCAGAGGTGCCGTTGTTAAATGTGCCACCCTCTACCAGAATAAAGTCATCCACAGCAACAGGATTGGGATTGTCTCTGGCGATTACTTTGGCTTTGTAATCTGTGCCTACTGCCATTCCGTCACCGGCAGGATGCCAGATGATTTGTTTGCCGTTACCAACGGTGACGCTATTACCTATATCACCGGATACGGCTGTGGGAGGAATGTCATTGTAGCTGACGCCATTATCGGCAGAAATTAGCAGGGTTACGGCACAGTCTGTATCAGCAGCAAGGTCATAGGAAATAGTTACTTGACCGGCAGAAGGGGTGGCTACCACATTGCTTACCACGGGTGCGGCGGCAATGGCATATCCTGCCAATGCGATCAGGCTCAGGGTGATTAATAGTTGTTTCATCTTGTCCTCCCTTACTTCATCAGCACTATTTTTTGAGTTGAGCTGTGTTTACCGGCGGTCATGACCACATGATATACTCCACTCGAGAGCGTGTTTCCATGTGTATCCTTCCCTTCGAACTGCACAGAATAAATCCCTGCTGTGTTATGTGACCGGCTAATAGTTTGCACTATCTGACCACGGGTATTGTAGATGCTGAGAGTCACAGCTTCCGGGGTCTTGATCTGATAGCTGATCGTGGTGCTGGGATTGAAGGGATTGGGGTAGATTGCCCTCAGTCCGGTTTCCAAGGGTATTCCGGGAATGTCAGGATTGCCACCATCCAGATTGACCAGAATGGAGGCGGGACCATGGAAGCTTCCGTGGCCATCCATCTCCATGCTGTAAAGCCAATAGTAATACTGCCCGCTTTGATAGATTTCACTATCGAGGAAAGAATAGCTTTGCTGGCTGGAAGTATTGGTGGGTTGGATCAGACCGGATACAATACTGGCAGAACTTAAATTAGCGGCTGTGCAGCGATATACGTAGTAGCCTTGCAGGTTGGTCTCGGATTGGGTAACCCAATTCAACTGCACATAGTTATTGGCTGTAAGGGTAGCCGAAAAGGAAGACATCTCCACGGGGAGAGTTTCTTCGGTAATGCCAAAAGTGTTGGATTCACCGAATCCGGTGAGAGCAAAAATGCTGCCTGCGCATAAAAGCAGAAAGGCAGCCACAAGTAGTTTGTGTCTCATGTTTTTCTCCTTGTTTTTTGGAGTTATTTTGTTCGGACGCAGTCCAGGTGATATCATTGGTATCACCTATATACCAGCTTTTTCGACGTTGGGGCTGAGAGAAGAACCTGCCTGATCGACGGTGTCATTCACTACGGGTGCGGATGTGCCATAGCTGGACAGAGCCAGCAGCCCGGTAGCGAAGGCAAACAGGATGCCAATCAGCAGTGTTGTTTTCATTAGTTACTCCATTTCGCAGTTTTTTGTTATGCGATGATTTATTCACTGCAGCGACTATATTAGAATGCAAATATCTGTCAAGAACAAAATGGGGGGGGGGTAAATCATTACTATACCGCGTTTTACACGTTAGCGTTAGCGATGTTTTTGCATCACTGCAAATTCGAGCGTTTATTTTCAAATCTGGATTCAGCTACTATATCTTTCATAGGGTGTTCGGCAGACATCTAATGGGGTATTCTACTTCAATTGTACCACTGGTCAGGTGGAATACTCTCCCAGGCGTAAGTATCGCATCGAGAAGAAGAATGCCTTTGATCCCACTATCCTGCACCTGAGAGACGAATACAGAGAGGACTCTTTCGATCTGCAGGCAAGCCTCAATCCTGATGAGTATTATACTCTGATGAGTTTCATAACCGCAACAGGCAATCTTTATCTGGAATACACCGCCTACAATGAAGTGAGGAGCCAGTTCCCGGTCACAGTATCCCAGTTCCCCAAGTGTCCTGACGATCTGCATGAATATACTGAGAAGGTCAAGTTCTCACTCGAATCCAGATATATCGGCAGTCCCGGCTACATCGATTTCGGCATCATTATCATAGAAGACGATGGTGATAATATCACCTCGAGTTAGCCATAAATACAGAAAACCATAAAGCCATAAAAGCATAAATACAGAGGAGCATAAATGTTCAAATATGGAATCAGCTACTATATAATGGAAGATGAAGCAAGAAAACCTCAGTCGGGAGTGGATGTCCGTTTACTCAGACCCGGAGCCGACTGGCAGAGTGGAATCCGACTCATTGAAACCGAGAACTCAGGCTACTATGAATGCCTGATCGAAACTGAAGCCGATTGCGGTTTCTATGAGATCTGGGACAACCGTGGCAATCCCAACGGAGCCTTCGGTGGCAAGACCTGTACCATCGGTAAGCTCGATGCCAGAGGTCTGCAGAACGACTGTATCTATGGTAATCACATCCTGGATGGAGTGGTAACGGGAAGCAAAATAGCCAATGAAGCCATTGGCACAGAACACCTGCAAAATGGCCTATTATCACTATCCAAACTGCAATACGAGATTCAGGATCAGGATAAAGGAGTAGGAGACAACAGTCAAGCAAGCCCGGCAAAGCTGAGTGATGATAAAATGATTACCCATGTCCTGGATAAAGAGTATCAGGAGCTTCCGCATATCATCCTAACCAACCAGTGCGATGCCTTCCTTTACATAGCCGATGCCAAGATTGAAGGTAACCTGGTGACAATCATGATTGGGATCAGCCAGGTATATACTGCCACTGATCCTTTCTATAAGCTCTTTGTCCTCGCTAAATGATGCCCAAGAGAGAAACCCGGTATCTCCGGGTTATGTGTGATAAATGAGTTTGTGCTTACTTCTTTTCGAGTCTGCAGATCAGATCAGCCATCAAGTTGATCATCTCTTTATAATCGCTACATTCCCAAGCATCGTCGGCTTTGATCTTGATCTCATCCACGGTCATCTTCTCAGACTGCAGCCAGGGACCCCGGAACTGATTCCACCAGCTCTTATAGTGGAAGTCATCTGCGTCTGGATCGTCAACCACCGTATCGTCACCAGTATCATCACTATCCAAGAAAGTCTTATCCATCTCGATTACTCGCATGGTCGTTCCTAACTTCAATACTCCGGTCTTCTCTGCCAGGGATTCAACTGGTTGCTCCGTGCCATCTTCTCTCATCAATACGATCTGGCTGCCTGATTTCACCATCTCCTCCAGCGTTGCCTGCTCTTTACCATGCTTGTTTTGCTTGTTCATCTTGATCTCCTTTTCGGTTACCCGACTGTTGATTAATGGGTTCTACATAGAACCAGTCGCAACCGTGGTCAAGTCCTTTCCAATTAATATGATAAGAAAGATGAGATATTTATTTAATTGACAAAAATCAGGCATAAGCAGACATTGCTGGCAGCCTACAGACCCTACATAGAATGCCCTCCGATACGTGGGAACACCGCCCGGTGTTCTCCACGTTTTTCATTTAAAAACATGGTCTAAGTGAGATGTGGATTGTTGAAGTTAATGTGCTCGATTTGCAGAAACGGTGATTAAATTTGCAGAAATGGTGATCAAAACTATTTGCAGAAATGGTGATCAAAACTATTTGCAGAAACGGTGATCAGAAATGAGCTAAAATAGCCATTTGCAATTTTCAGTGATCAGATTTGCAGTTTTCAGTGATCAAGTACAACAGCGAGGCCATTGCATCGAGCTGGTAGAGGTCGAAAAGCAGAGCAGTATATTTCTTGAAAAGCGCAAAAAAACAATTTGCTCTTGACAGGAAATGGGCTATCATAAGATTAGCACTCAGAATATAAGACTGCTAAAAACGTATTTCACGAAATTTAAAAAGATATGGAGGAAAACGAAATGGCAAAACAAATTCAGTATGCACATGAAGCTCGTACTTCCCTGCAACGCGGGGTTGACAAGTTAGCTGATGCCGTTAAAGTTACCCTTGGACCCAAGGGCAGAAACGTAGTATTAGACAAGAAATTTGGTTCTCCCACCATCACCAATGACGGTGTGACCATCGCCAAGGAGATTGAGTTGGAGGATGAATTTGAGAATATGGGAGCGCAACTTTGCAAAGAAGTAGCCGAAAAGACCCATGATAATGCCGGTGATGGAACCACCACCGCGACTCTTTTGGCTCAGGCCATCATCGAAGAAGGTTTAAAGCACGTGACCGCCGGAGTAAATCCGATGTATTTAAAGCGTGGTTTGGAAAAAGCCTCGAAGGTGATCGTTGAGAAGATTCACGAGTATTCCACTACTATCAAGAGCAGTGCCGAGATTGCTCAGATCGCCACCATCAGCGCTAATAACGATCCTGAGATTGGCTCTCTGATCGCGGAAGCCATGGAGAGCGTGGGCAAAGAAGGCATCATCAATATCGAGGAAGCAAAATCTATCGATACCGAACTGGAAAAAGTAGAAGGAATGCAGTTTGACCGCGGATATATTTCTCCTTACTTTGTGACCAATCCGGATAAGATGATTGCCGAACTGGAAGACCCTTTCATTCTGCTTTTTGACAAAAAGATCAGCGTAATGAAAGACATCCTGCCTATACTGCAGGAAGTTTCACAGTCCGGAAAGCCTATGCTCATCATCGCTGAAGACATTGAAGGCGAAGCTCTGGCTACCTTGGTAGTGAACAAGCTGCGCGGAATTCTAAACATCGTGGCTGTAAAAGCACCGGGTTTTGGAGACCGTCGCAAAGCTATGATGGAAGATATTGCCATCCTTACAGGTGCCACTCTGATCTCTGAAGATATGGGTCGCAAGCTGGATAGCACCACTATGGCTGATCTGGGGCGCGCCAAGAAAGTCTTGATAGAAAAAGAGAATACCACCATTCGTGAAGGTGCCGGTGCTCAAGAAGATATCGATGGTAGAGTCAAGCAGATCAAAGCTCAGATTTCTGAAACAACATCTGATTATGACAAAGAAAAGCTGCAGGAACGTCTGGCCAAGCTTTCCAGTGGAGTAGCTGTGCTGCGCATTGGAGCTGCCACCGAGACTGAGATGAAAGAAAAGAAAGCCCGTGTGGATGATGCCCTGCAGGCCACTCGCGCGGCTGTGGAAGAAGGAATAGTACCTGGCGGAGGTATCACTCTGATCCAGGCCGCAAAATCCCTCAGAACTATGAAAGGACTCTCTTTTGAAGAAAAAATGGCTGTGGAAATTATTGCCAAAGCTCTGGAAAAGCCACTTTATCAAATCGCCAAAAACGCCGGAGAAGAAGGCGCCGTGGTAGTGGAAAAGATCAAAGGCTACAAGAATATTCATATGGGATTCAATGCCGCTACCGGTAAATACGAGGATTTGTTTGAAGCCGGTATCATCGATCCTGCCAAAGTGGTGCGTAGTGCAGTACAAAATGCTGCCTCCATCGCAGCACTGTTTTTGACTACCGAGTGCATTATAACCGATATTCCCGAGCCTGAAGCTCCTATGCCAATGCCAAATCCTGGCATGGGCGGCATGGGCGGAATGTACTAAAACAATAAATACAGATATATATACGAGCCTCCCTGATATCAGGGAGGCTTTTTGTATATTGACAAAAAATGGCAGCAGGAAATTCATGCCTGATTAAATATGAAATTTAAAGAACTTACTCCATCAGTACGCCGTACGGTGATCCTGCTCATGAGCGCAGCGGTCTTCAATGGCGCGATCCAGTCTTTGGGACAAACGCAGGACATCATAGCCCGCAAGGCTCTTTATGCCCGCGATTGGCAGCTAATGCTGATGACCATGATATCGCCGATATCGAATTTTCTGTCTATCTGGTGGGGAAGGCTGTTTGAGCGTTCACGCTACAAATCCCGCTACTTTCTCTTTGCCGGCGTGTTTGGCCGCCTGGTGCTACTTTATGCTATCTGGCTGACCACCATGAACGAATATCTGGTCATGATGGGTCTGATGTTTTCGGCAAATTCACTGCTTATCCCTGCCCAAAATACTATCTATCAAAAGAATATCAGAGTCAAACGCCGGGCCAGTGTATATGGCTATGCACTCAGCATCGGCGTAGGGGTATCCATAACCCTGGCTTTTTTGGCAGGAAGGCTTTTGGATAATAGTGAAGATAGCTTTCGCTGGATTCTGGCAATCTCCGGAGTCGCTGGTTTCATCAGTTGCTTTTTGCTGTCCAGAATCAAGATCAAGCAGCCCTTGATCGATCCGACGCTTGTTAAGCCTAAAATCAAGCTTTGCGATGTCTTTATCGACCCCGTCCTGCGCACCCGTAAACTGCTCAGGGAAAATAAGGCTTTTGCCTGTTTTGAGCGCAGCTTCACCCTCTATGGTATGGGCTTCATTATGATGCAACCGGTGATACCTATATATATGGTAGATAGGCTTCAGCTAAGCTATACCAGCAACTTCCTGGCCAAAGGCATTCTCTCGCAGATCGGGATGCTGCTGCTGTCTCCCATTTTGGGTAAGCTGCACGACAAAATGCATCCTTTCCGGTATATTGGCTTCAGTTTTGCGCTACTCATGGCCTTTCCCCTGCTCTTTGTACTTTCTTCCATCTGGGCGGGAGAATCTGCGATCGCAGTGGGGATAGTCTTTTTAGCTTACAGCATCTTCGGTATAGCCATGACCGGAGTGAATATGGCCTGGAATATGTCCTCTATCTTCTTTGCCGGAGCTCAGGATGCGGCGATGTATCAAAGCGTGCATGTTACCCTTTCGGGGGTAAGAGGTCTTTTGGCTCCTCTTTTGGGCTTTACTTTGCTCAGGATCATAAACATAGAAGCGGTGTTTATCGTGGCCGCTGGATTCCTGGCTCTGGCCTCCTTCATGAGCTTCAAAGATTATCATAGCTTAAAATACAAGAGTGTGGATATCGTTGATACGCTTTCCTATCAGCTTACTGACGAAGATGACTTATGAGCTGTAAAATATAATTCAAGCGGATTTGCTTGACAAAAAAAGCAGAATTTACGATCCTGCTTTCTAACCACTAAGGGGGTGGGAATGATGAGAAAAAGACTTTTAATTGCCACAGGCGGAGGCGATTGTCCGGGGCTTAATGCCGTAATCCGGGCAATAGTCAAACGTGCATCACAAGAGCAAAACTGGGAAATCTTGGGCTCTATAGATGCTTTTGATGGCATCATGTGGGACCCCATGCACTTAGTGGAGCTTACCATGGACAAAGTGGCCGGCATCCATGTGATGGGGGGCACAATCCTGGGGACTACAAACAAAGGCGGGCCCTTCGCCTGGCCTGTGAGAGATGCCCAGGGGAATTGGACTACGGTGGACCGCAGTCAGGATTTTATCGATCGCTTGCGTTATCAGAATATAGATGCTGTCATCAATATCGGAGGAGATGGCTCGCAGCGTATATCACAAAAGCTTTTTGAGATGGGTTGCCCGGTGATTGGTATTCCCAAAACCATCGATAACGATCTTTCTGACACAGATTTTACCTTCGGTTTTCAGACCGCGGTAGATGCAGCGACAGATGCTGTGGATAAATTGGTGACCACAGCCGCCAGCCATCATCGGGTCTTGATCCTGGAAGTGATGGGGCGTTATGCCGGCTGGATTGCGCTTCATGCTGCCATCGCCGGTGGGGCAGAGGTTTGCCTGATCCCCGAGATCCCTTACAACATTGATAAGGTAATGGATACCATCAATGAACGGGTGGACAACAGAGGCCGGGGCTTTGCTAATATAGTGATCGCGGAAGGAGCTTTTCCTATCGATAAAGGTATGGTATATACCAAGAACGAGACTCCCGGGGCGATGCCGATCAAGCTGGGCGGAGCCGCTTTGAGGCTATCTAAGGAACTGAGTGAAGCCGGCTGTCCTATCGAGATTCGTGAGACCATCCTGGGACATCTGCAACGCGGCGGAACTCCCAATGCTTTTGATCGCATTCTGGCTTCCCAATTTGGCGTAGCAGCCTTTGAGCTGGCTTTGCAAAAGAAATGGGGACACATGGTTTCCTATCGTCATCCCAATATCGAAGCAGTATTGATCCAGGACGCGATCAAGGATTACAATCTGGTAAATCCACAGGGTAATCTGATTAAAACAGCCCGCGGCCTGGGAATATCCATGGGAGATTGAACTATGAGATGTTTACAGAGCCTTATGGCTATAATTTTTAATAGAAATACAAAAAAATACATGGAGGCTTAACATGCCAAAAGTCCTTATTGCCACAGAAAAACCCTTTGCCGCTGCAGCAGCTGCAAAGATCAAAGCCGAATTTGATGCGGCTAAGTACGACTACAAGTTTTTGGAGTCTTATACCGATCCCAGTGCCCTGCTGGAAGCAGTAGCGGATGTAGAAGCCCTGATCATACGCAGTGACAAAGTAACCGAAGAGGTGCTTAATGCTGCCAAGAAACTTAAGATAGTGGTTCGTGCCGGAGCCGGTTATGACAATGTGGATCTCAAAAGTGCCACTGCTCATGACGTAGTAGTAATGAACACCCCCGGTCAAAATTCTAATGCCGTAGCCGAATTGGCCATAGGCATGATGATTTACATGGCCCGTGGGAAATTCAACGGTAAGAGTGGAGTAGAACTGGCCGGAAAGAAGCTGGTTCTTTTCGGATATGGTCACATCGCCTGTATCGTAGCCAGAGTGGCTCAGGGTATCGGGATGGAGGTTTTTGCCTATGATCCTTATATCAACGATGAAATCATGAGCAAAGACAATGTAAAAACTCTGACCAGGGTAGAGGATATCTTCAAAACCGGAGATTATGTATCGCTGCACATCCCGTCAAATTCCGAAACCAAGAAATCCATCAATTGGAATCTGCTGTCCCTGCTTCCTGAAGGCGCCACTTTGGTGAATACTGCCCGTAAAGAAGTGATTGATGAAGATGGCTTGCTCAAAGCCTTTGCAGAAAAGAAGGGCTTTCGCTATGTAAGCGACGTGGCTCCGGACAATCTGGCTAAGATCAACGAGCAATACGCAGACCGCATCTTCTGCACACCCAAAAAGATGGGAGCTCAGACCGCAGAAGCTAATATCAATGCTGGTATTGCCGCCGCCAAACAGATCATCGGATATCTGGAAAAAGGCGACAAGACCTTTAAAGTAAACTAATTAACGCTTGCTTTTGAGAAAAAAAAGCTTAATAGCAATCTTGCCCGCTGGAGCTTTCCGGCGGGCATTTTTGGTAAAAATATGTATATGCGCCTAAGCTATATCAGACTTTGCCTGATTCTGGCAGCTTGCTGGAGCTTTGCCGTTTTGCCAGCAAAAGAAAGCGATCCTGCGGATAATCTGTCGGAAGCGAAACAGCTAAACCTGGGTGGCGATCTTCAGAAAATAATGAAGGAACAGAAGGGACTGTCCCGGATGTATCCTTTGCTTTTCAGAGAGGACGATACAGAGCTGGAGATTTCAGAACTAATAAAGGATTTAGAACCGTATCGCAACAAAAGAATCGCCAAAATCAATTTTGTTTCAAGGGATTTATTCACAGCGCCCAGTGAAGCAGCATCCTCTGGATTGGTCAGCCGTGTGGTCAAGCTCGGAAACACCCTGCATCCTAAGATTCAGGAGCGCTTGATCCGGGAGCAACTTTTCTTTGCCGAAGGCGATAGTTTGGATCCGGAATATTTACTCGGCAATCTCCAATACCTATACGATAAGTCCTTGTTTTCAGAGCTTGCATTTGAGATCGAAAGCACAGAGGATGATGAGATTACGATCGATATCATCACCAGAGAGAAGTTTTTTCTCCAATTCGGCGCCACCTCCATAAGTCGGGATAAATACAGTTTTCGGATTGGCAATAGAAACCTGTTTGGGACAGGATATGCCCTGGAAAACACTCTGCATGCAGATATCCAGGATTTGTGGCCTATAGGTTGGGAGAGTTCTTTATCAAATCACAATATTCTGGGCAGTTTTCTACAAGGCAACATACACGTGACCCATGTGCCTGGACAAAAGCAGTTTGATTGTCAAATTCAGCGCCCCTTCATCTTTCCGGTCTTCGATTACTCTGGTGGTGGCGATTTTTCGACAAGCAAGGTCTATCCTCCCCAAGACAGCGTTTCGGTAACCAAAACCGAAGCAGGAGCCTGGCTGGCCCGCAATTTTGATCTCTTTGAATTTCCCCGTTATGCTTATGCTGCTCTTTCTATAAATCAGGATTGGTATGAGCTGCGTCCTTACTCAGATGCGGAAAACGGCATGCCCTGGCAGAAATCCTTCTTTGCGCTGGGAGCTCTGGCTATTACTCAATCTTCATATCGCTATCTGCCCAGGGTCAGCTCTGTCCTGGATAATGACTATTTGCCCGTGGGATATTTGTTTGAACTTTACGGCGGTGCAGACCTGGGAGAATACATAAACCGTCCTTTTACTGGAGTACATGGCTCTTTCTCCATCTTCCCAAACCACGACCAGTATATTTACATAAAGTCTGCTCTGGAAGGTTTCTGGTCTGAAGAGGGGGTAGAGGAGGGAGTGTTTGCCCTGGAGCCGGGTTACATTTCGCAGACGCTAAACCTGGGCGATATAAAGGCACGAACCTTCATTAACGCAAGATACATTCGCAGCCGCAGGATGCTTCAGACTCAGAGCCTCAGCTTGAGATCAAACCCATTTTACCGCGGTAAAAAAGACCTGAGTGGAACGAATCTTTTCCAACTCAGCCTGGAAGAAGACCTGTCCTTGCCAATATCCTTGCTGGGCTTTCAGGTCAATACTTTTGCGTTTGCAGACCTGGCTATAATGGAGGATAAACGGCGGGACACAGATACGAAAAACAGCCTGTTTTACCAGGGCATCGGGATAAGATTGTCAAATCCAAGCCTGATTTGGGACTTCTTTGAGTTTTACTTCAGTGTGAATCAGAGTCCCCAATCCAGACCTGGACTCAATGTAGGCCTTAGACTTTCCAGCGCAATACAATTAGACGGATTCAAAGGAAGGCGACCGCAAAGATATGAACTTAACTGAAAGCCTGCTTTCGCCACCGGGGTGAAAGTCAGATTCTTTGAAGTCAAAGCGCCTAAGTAATTGGTAGTATATGTATAGACTCCGTATGGCGCTTCAACTCCAAACAATCATCTTTCAAGTGAACTTCAATGATTGCTCCGTCCCCAGCTTTTATCTTTCCGGCCAAAGCTTGCGCCTTAACTTTGGACTTGGTTTTAATTCGTTTTTAACTCGAGTTCACTCGAAGCTTCGAGTCATCACGAGTTAAAACTGCGTTAAAGTCATGTTCAAAGATAGGGCTGAATAAGAGAATCAAAGACAAAGATATCGGCTTTTTACCTCGATAAAAAGCAATAAGCCCGCCTCAATAAGGTCTCGGTTTTGGTAGCTTTAGGCATCCATAATTGAGTAAAACCGATAAAAAGGTTTGACAGAAATGGAAAGCTTAAAAACTATGGTTACAAAGAAGAATTTCCTGGGAGTTAATAATGTCTGAAACACAAAAGAATACAACTAAGAAGACCAATGAACAGTCCGTTGTGGAGAGTAAACACAAGGTAAGCCTCGTAGAATTGATCATGATCCTGCTGCTGGTCGGCCTGATCTTTGTCTTTACATTTGGCATGAAACAGCTAAAGATGGATAAAAGAGCCGAAGCTTTGGCACAACAGAAATTTGAAGCTATTTTGCCAGTATTACAAACTGCCATTGATGCCGCTGAAGAATTCAAAAGAACAGATGATTTCGGCGATTATCCCTTTGATTTTGGCCAGCTGAATCTCACCGATACTGCCCAGTACAAAGTCATTAGCAATGATGCAGGTGAACTCTATGTAGAAACCGATGATTTTTTGATCGCTTACGATGCTGACAATTACGGTTTTATCACCACAACTAAGGATGAATTTGGCAAAGCAGGAATCAAAGTAATATATATGCTTAACGACAAAAGTTACAGTGTGGAAGACCCCGCTGAAGATCGCAAACCGACTATTCGGGATGAATGGTTGCCGCAAGATTAGTTCTTAAGGTTAGACCAAAAAAGTTTAGAGCTGCATGCGATATCGCATGCAGCTCTAATATTTTTTGCCTGGATTCCCAGAGTTTACTTCATCAACAGCATTTTGATGCTTTTGCTGGAATTGGGCGTTTTGATCCGGGCAAAATAGACTCCGCTGGCCACTGTGCGTCCATGCGTATCGGTTCCATTCCAGAGCAATTTATGATTTCCAGAGCTTAAGATTCCTTTGTGAATGGTATTTACCTTCTGTCCCCGTATGTTATAGATATCTACGTTGCAATCCATAGCCACAGGGGTATCAAAGGCAATGGTAACCGTGGGGTTAAAGGGATTGGGATAGACATTGATCTTGCTCAGAGGGCTCTGGACAAGGTCTTCATTGTTTACCGGGTGGTTGTAAATCACGATCCGGCCAGAGTAGCTGCCCGCTTCTGGCAAATCTACAGAGAATTCTCCTTCATTAACCAGAGTATGGGCAAAGCCTTCCAAGTAGAATCTCACAGTCCAATCATCGGGCACGGCCGTGAAGAGGCTTTCAAATTCCATCATTCCCGTCCCTTCGGTATCAAGAACAAAATCAAACTCCTTCGAAGTCTGCATATTTGTAAAGTCCTTTCGGAAATCCTGTTTCAGGTATTCATCCAGGTAAGTCTCCGCATCCTGTGCCAGGAGGGATAGGGTGGTGGCAGGGCTTACGGGTTTGCTGGGTGTAGCCGGTAAATCCACTCTGAAATCATAGTCATTGGAGGCGATGGGACTGCAGCCAATGGTGATCCAGTCCATATCGGTTTCGGCATTCTTAGCTTTCAGGGTGATGGTCCACAGTGGAGCCGGTGGCTTGATCTGAGGAGCTGCATAAAAAGGATAGAACCTCATAGAAACCGTATTTTCAGGGCTTGCATAGCTTTTGATAAAGAAGGATTCGTAAGGCTCAATCCGGGTAACCATCTGATACGCACCATCGCGATAGGCATATATTGCGCTGGATATCATCTTATGGTTGATCAGCTCGGAGAATTCAAAGAGCGTGCTATTGACCATAAAGTGCAAAGAAGAGATCTCGTAGTGGCACAGATGCGGATTTGCTATAAAGTTCCAGCCTGGCTGGATTTCCACATCAATAGCGTTTGAGATCACGTCTGTGGTAGTGCTTTCAAACACATAGTCCGTAGCTTTCACAAAATATCCCGGGCCGAAAGCAAATTCATTCAGAGCAGTCCAGTCTTGATCATAGATATAGCCCTGGGCTCCATCTCCGAATATGGCCGGAATGCTAAAGCTATCCTGAGGATAGGGATTGCTCCTGGTCTGCCATCCGGGTTCATTGTATAGCAAATTCATCCGGGGCACTATAGAGAAGGTATATGCAGAGGGATAGACTTTGCGCAGTCCATCGCTGGATACTACTTCCAGGTAAGCCTTGGCTTCAGGCATATTGGTTACCTGCGGGATGATATAGCTATAATAGGATGTACTGGGAGGGGTATTCAGGCAGACGGCCAAAGAATCAGTGGCATTCTTGATGTAGAGGTTGATATGATCGATCAGGAAGGGGTTTACGTTGCTCCAGGAGAAGTTTATAGTATTTCCACCCTGGAAGATTTGATTGTCCATAAATCCGTAATTGACTGAAGGCTGGAGATTGCCCCAATACAGATTCATGGTACGATAACTGGAATTGTTCACGGTGAATTCATAAGGACCGCTTTGCAGATCGTGCCAGTTACCATTTGCGGTGTCGTGCACATAGAGCTTTTCTGATCTATCCCCAGCTGTGGGTACAGAAAGGAAGAGGGGAATGTTGTATTGATTGGAGCGTACACGCACACTCCAGCTCTTGAGATCAGTAGATAGATCATAGCCTGCTTTTACTTCGCGGGATAAGTGGGTACCGTTTTGGCCCCAATAGGGTTGCCAGAAGGCAAGCCAGGTATAATTACCTGAGGGACTCCCTTTTGTGGTATCCCAGTATGCGTCGCGACCGTCTGTAGCATAAGGATTTTGAGCAAAAGACACAGAGTCTGTGAGGCTTCCATCAGCATTTGATATATGCAGATCGTGAACCAATTTTGCACAAGCGTCTTGTGGCACGTTGTGGATAAATTCATAATCATCATCATCTATCATGCTGAGGCGATAGCTGTAATGCACGTCATTGGGCAGCTCCGAATCCCAATATTCATAGCTGGAGCTTCCACCTGCGAGTAGGGGATTATCCAGATAGTTATCGATCATTATCCAGTTCGCATCCTGAGCTTTTCGATATATCCGGAAGCCTTCCAATCCGCTTTGTGAATTCACAGTCCAATACAGCCTCACTGTAGAGTTCATGCCATGGGCAGTAAAGCTTGACACATTGGCTGGAGCCGGAGAGGTGGTGACTTCGTTTGACAGGGATGAGAAGTTACCATTTTTGTCGCGGGCACGGACACTGAAGTAATAGCTGAAGTTATTATTCAGACCGGTTACATTGATAGATTCAATGGCTTGAGAGGCGAGTTTCGGGTCGTTATCCCGGTCAAAGATTTCATAGTTATCTTCAGTAATGGGCTCTGTAGCATAGAGTATCTCATAGCTGTCAAAGTCATAGGCGTCGCTTTTGTCCCAACCCAGGGTCACATAAAACATGGAGGTGTTTATCACATGCAGGTTGTTTGGAACAGGAGGTACAAGGCCATCATCCATAGTAAAGATATCATCAAAAAGGCTTTCCATATCGATTACCCAACGGGAATAGTATTCCCAGAAATTGGTATAGAGATTGTCAAAATCCCATTTGCCTTCGTCTTCGTCCCAGCCGTAAAACCATTTGTAGTTATTCTCGGTCTCATCATAGGCATTTGGCAGTTCATCCATTTCAATGTGAAACCAGGGATCGTAAACATCGTAATCATTGGTGCCGCTTAAGGTGTATATCATCTGCTGGCTATAGCTATATCCTGGCAGGTCAATATGATCATTTACCGGGTATTCCATTTCGCCATCGGAGAAAGTGAAGTCATGAATGCTGTAATTTACCGCGTAATACTGGTTCAGGAATACATCTTCATGAGTGCCTATGGTATTTGCCGGGATCATCAGATGGTCACCTTTGTTAACGAGATCATTTTTCATGCTGCTCAGATCACGAATGGGAAGATTGGGGCAATCCCTGCCATTACCGGCAGATAATTGAGTATCCGTATAACCCACATGTCTGTTCCAGTCATAAGAGTGGATTTGTGCAGAGAATTCCCTGCAGTTAAAATCAAGGCGGATTTTATCGGCAAACTTCTTGTAAGCTACGTTAAAGGGATGGTTTGCGGCCCTGGTGGGGTCGCATAAAGATTTAGAATTTGTATAAGAACCTACATTTGTCCACCGCACCTCCCGGCCTACGCCAGATACCATCAGATAGGATGCGTCCCAGAGGGTAAGAGCCTGGTAGCTCACGTATGTGGTGGGAAAGTCATCGGTAGGATGGGGTGCAGATACTATGATGGGCCGGCTGCTATTGGGATTATAAATATAAAGTCCCCAGCCGTAATCAAAAGCACCATGCTCGTCATCATAGGGGTCTGGGGTTCCGTTATCGTCATGATAATTCCAATTCGGGATTTCCCTGAGCATATAATAGGTCCTGTCGGTATCAGTATCGTTGAATTCTACTACCTGATAGGGGAAATTGGCTTGATTTACAGCAGTTTGTGCTTCATCCAGCATTCCTACCAAAAAAAGATCTACGATATTTCCCCATTGATTTAGCTCCGAACTGGAGGGTGTGCGATAGTCGCCAAAACCGTTTGTTTGTCTGTCGAAAGGTGCATAAATGTTATAATTTGGGGTTGCTATGCCTTCCGCAATATGTGAAACCCAATTATCATAATCACAGTTATCTTCGGTACCGAAGAGGAAGTTTTCCAGCGAGGCTGTCTCGGACATAAAAGCCAGTAGAGGAACCAGCATTGCCAGTATCCAGATGATCAGGGCTGCTTTTTTCATGTATTCTCCTATTTATTATATATTATAGAACAAATTGCTTTTTTTCAAGAAGCAAGACAAGGCAGATTCCGTCAAGCTTTTTTTGGGGTTTTCTTTTTTGTGATTGACAGGATTCGGCCTTTTTGTAGAAGATACCGCATCTTACACATAATTAGGAGTTTGAATTTGATACATAAAAAAACGAAGATTGCCATGATCATACTGCTTTTGATGGTTTTTGCATCAGGATTGTATGCGGCTTCAATTGCAGACAATACGGTGTCCTGGCTTGATGAAAAGGGCCTCAGCCCCCGGCTGATTGTGTTCATTATCTCGATGTTGCCAATCATCGAGCTCAGGGGATCGATCCCTGTAGCTATTATGCTGTTCAAAATCCCCTGGTTCGAGGCTGTGATTATCTCTATCCTGGGAAACATGGTGCCGATTCCCTTTCTTCTGCTTTTTATCGAGTGGTTTTTCAAGCTGATCAGCAAGGTTCCCATTGGAGCCAGATTTACTTCCTGGCTTTTTGCCCGTACCCGCAGGAAGGGGAAGGCCATTGAGCGTTATGAGGCCATTGGGCTGGTTTCGTTTGTGGGTATTCCACTACCGGGCACCGGAGGCTGGACAGGTTCACTGGCTTCCAGGATCTTTGGAATCAGCTTTTGGAAATCAATGCTGTATATCCTGCTGGGCGTATGTCTGGCCAGTGCGATCGTTACCCCCTTATCCTTGATGGGAAAGCTGGCGGTGCATTGATGAACAGACTAATCACAATATTCTGGCTGGCCGGAGAAAGTAGCGGGGACCTGCATTGTGAATTGATCATGAAAGCCCTGGCGAAAGACGGTAAGCGCTATAAGCATGTGGGTATTGGCGGGCCCAAGATGCAAGCTCAGGGCTTGAAAGCTCTCTTTCCCTTCGATCGTTTTGCGGTGATGGGATTTGTAGAAGTGCTTGCGCATCTTGCCTTCTTTTTGAAGGTGGAACAAAGGATCAAACGACTTTTTGAAGAAGCCAAGCCTGATTTGGTGATTTTGGCGGATTACCCCGGCTTGAATCTGCGCATTGCACATCTGGCTGATGAATATCGCATTCCGGTCTTATATTATATAGTTCCGCAATTTTGGGCCTGGAAACATGAGCGGGTATTCAAGCTCAAGGCTAACGTAAGACATTGCGCTTGCATCCTGCCCTTTGAGGAAGATTTGCTTTCTATTCACAACATAGATTGCACTTATGTAGGGCATCCCATAGCAGAGGAGATCGAGCAGAAGATGGATCGCGATACCTTCGCCAGGTTCTTTCATTTGAATGCAGGCAGAAAGTGGCTGGGATTCTTCCCCGGCAGTCGCAACAGCGAAGCAAAAAAGATGCTGCCTACTTTCCTGAAGGCAGCCAGAAAGTGGGACCCCAATCAGTACGAAATCCTCGTCTCAAAATCTCATGGAGTCAAGCACCAGCTTTTTATGGACCTGGTATCTAATACCGGAATGCCGAATCTAAATATCATCGATGGCTACAATTACGATATGATGAAGCACTGTGATGCTTTGGTCTGCACCTCTGGCACCGTAACCCTGGAGGCGGCTTATATCGGCACCCCCTCTGTGATTTGCTATAAGGCAAACCCTTTTTCCTACCTCATTGGGAAGCACTTGATCCGGGTTTCCCGCATTGGATTGCCCAATATCATTCTGGATAACGACGTATTGCCAGAGCTAGTGCAACAAGATATGACACAGGAAAACATCAATACCAAACTTTTGGAAATCCTCCCCGGCAGCCCCAGACGGGAAGTGGTCTTGCTGGAACTAAGAAAGCTTAGGGCTATGTTGAGCGGCAAAAAGCCCAGTGTGGAAATGCCCAAGATCATCCAGCATATGCTGAGCACCTATGGCTGATTTCTGGCGTTCTGTCTATAACAGTCTGGCCTCTGGCCTCCTGCGCCTCATCAAAGCCACCCTGAGATTTGAGGTAAAAAACCATCCGGATTGTGAGCCCGTGGTCTATGCCTTCTGGCATCGTAATCTGATGTATTGCACCTTGCTCAGGGCCGGAGATGCAGTGGCGGTGATGGTATCTGCCTCAAAGGATGGTGAGTTGATTGCAGGACCGGTTGGCAAATTGGGCTACACCCTGGTAAGAGGGTCCAGCAGCAGACAGGGCTCTCAAGCTCTGAAAGGAATGCTGCGCTATGCCAAGACCCATTCTCTGGCCATCACTCCCGACGGGCCCAGGGGGCCGGTGGGCACCATCCATCCAGGTCTCTTTCAGATCGCTCTTCTGGCAAAGATTCCCATTGTGGCAGTAGCCTGTGATGCCGATAGAGAGTGGCTTTTCAATTCCTGGGATAAATTTCGCTTTCCCAAGCCCTTTGCACGGGTGAAAGTGGAGTATTCTGATCCAATATATGTCAAAAGTAAAGCAGATATTCCAGAGGCGGAAAGGGCGGTGAGAGAATTTCTGGGACCCCCGATCCATAAACTGTCTTAAACCGATTTGCAGTTTAGGTAAAGTCTGATACAACATGGAAAAATTTTGGTCTTGACAAAAGCACTTGCTGTATGACAATGCACGTTTAGTGTTTTAAGAAAGGAAAGACTATGGAATATATAGATTTTAAAAACGAAGCCAATGATTTGATAGATAAGATAACTGAGATACTCAAGCTGATGGATTTGCGGCAGAAAAGTCAGGAAGTGAAGTCCTTTGAAGCCGAAATGAATGCACCTGGTTTTTGGAATGATCAAGAGCAAGCCCGGAGAATCAGCAAAAAAGTTTCCCAAATCAGAAATGAAATTGCTCATATAGAAAGCCTGAAGGCTACTAAAGACGAGCTGGAGACCTATCTGACCTTTTTGGACGATGATTTTACGAGTGAGCTATTTGAAGAGGGTATCCAGGCTCTGGAGCGCATCAAACAATTTGTAGAAAAAGCCGAAATAGAAGCTCTGCTGAATGAAGAGTATGATCACAATGATGCCATTTTTACCATCCATGCCGGAGCCGGGGGCACAGAAGCTCAGGATTGGGCTCAGATGCTGATGCGGATGTATATGCACTGGGCGGAAGATAGTGGATATACCTTCAATGTAATAGACAGCCTGCCCGGGGAAGAAGCAGGGATCAAAAGCGCTACTATTGAGATTGAGGGGAATCTGGCTTTTGGTATGCTCAAAAGTGAGATTGGAATACATCGGCTGGTGCGCATCAGTCCGTTCAATGCTCAAGGTAAAAGGCAGACCTCATTTGCCTCTGTATTTGTATATCCGCAATTTGACGATGATATCGAGGTTGAAATTGATAGCAAAGATATAAAGATAGATACATACAGATCCAGCGGTGCAGGCGGACAGCATGTAAATACTACCGATTCTGCGGTTCGCATCACACATCTGCCCACAAACATAGTGGTCAGCTGCCAAAATGAGCGTTCTCAAATCCAGAATAGAGACAAGGCCATGGCTATCCTGAAAAGCAGGCTGTATCAACACTATAAAGAACTTCAGGATCAGGAAAAAAAGAGCAATGAGGCATCTAAGACCGAGATAGGCTGGGGAAATCAGATTCGCTCTTACGTATTCCAGCCTTATCAAATGGTGAAAGATCATCGTACAAATCATGAAGTCGGCCAGGTGGATAAGGTGATGGATGGCGATCTCGACTCCTTTATATATGCCTGGCTCAAGATGACCGCGAAATCGAGGATGAATGACAGATGAATAAGGATTACAAAGACCTGCTTCTTAGTTTGGATATGAGCCGCCTGCCCCGCCACGTTGGCATTATCATGGATGGGAATGGACGCTGGGCTAAAAAACGTAAACGTCCTCGCTTGTATGGACATCGCGAGGGAGCAAAGTCCATCCGTCAGGTAGTGGAATTAGGGGTGGAGCTGGGGCTACAGTATCTGACATTTTACACTTTTTCTACAGAGAATTGGAATCGACCGGAGGATGAAGTACAGGGCTTGCTAAAGCTGCTCAAAGAACGTCTGAAAAAAGAGATACCTGAGCTTAACAAACAGAACATTTACGTGCAGTTTATTGGCTCAGAGATCAATCTGAACCCAGAATATCTGGCGGAAATCAGGTCTGTGGCAGCGAAAACGCAGAATAATACGGGTTTGAAGATCAATATCGCCTTCAATTATGGAGGACGCCTGGAGATCATTGAAGCCATCAAAAAGCTCAAGCCCGAGGATGTCAACACACTTACAACCCAGGATTTTGGTCGTTACCTTTGGACCAAAGAACAGCCTGATCCCGATCTTATAATACGCAGCAGCGGAGAAATGCGGCTTTCAAACTTTTTGCTCTGGCAATCCGCTTATTCCGAAATCTACGTCACCGATGTGTTATGGCCGGATTTTGGTAAGGTGGAAATGATCAAAGCCCTGCTGGAATATCAGAAGCGCAGCCGGCGCTATGGAGGCCTTTCCGGATGAAAGAACTTGGCAAGCGCATCATGATCTCGGTTATCTTCATCCCCTTCTTGATTTTGGCCTTGTATTTCGAAGGTATCCCTTTGTATCTGATGTTCCTGATAGTCAGCATATTTGGAGCTCAAGAATATATTTGCATGATGCGCAAGGCAGAGATCAGGATTTCCTGGCCCTGGTTTGCACTTTACCCTTTGCTGTATAGTCTCTGGGTGTATTACCCCAGGCATGGGATGAGCATAATCTGGCTGGGAGTGGTTCTCGCTATGATCGAGCCCCTGGTAAAATGGCATGAAGACAAAAGCGTTCCCCGCATGATGGCTATCGTTTTTGGCCTGATTTATACTGCCTTGATGCCTGCTATGATCGTGAGTATAGGCTGGTACGAGCAACCCAAGAAGATTTTACTTGCCTTAATTCTTATGATCTGGATAGTGGATACAGCAGCTTATTTTGTTGGTATGCGCTTCGGCAAAAAGCGCAACATTACGCCGGTTAGTCCCAAGAAAAGTCGCGAAGGTTTCATTGCCGGATTCCTTGCGCCGATCCTGATCTTGTTTATATTATATTTGAGTGGATTTACAGCGATTCCCATGCTGCCCATGGTGCTTGTTTCCATTGCAGCGGGTATCTTTGGCCAGTTAGGAGACCTTTTGGAATCCATGCTCAAGAGATTTTGTAAAGTGAAAGACAGCTCCCGTCTCATTCCGGGACATGGGGGCATATTGGATAGAACGGATAGTATCTTGCTGGCAGGAGCTTTCCTGTACAGCGCACTAAAAATAATTAACATGTGAGGTAAACATGATGAAAAAAGCTCTCGTATCCCTGATCCTGGTAGCTGCGATTTCAATGGTTTTTGCACAAGCTGCCAATCTCTTCTTCAGTGAATACATTGAAGGAAGTTCGAATAACAAAGCTCTTGAAATCTTCAACGGAACCGGAGCCACAGTAGATCTGTCCGAGTATTCTGTGAAGCTTGGTTCTAATGGAAATTCATGGAGCGCGACAAACTTTTTGGAAATGGAAGGCACTTTGGCCGATAACTCCGTGTATGTGATCGCAAATTCACAGGCTGCTGCAGCTATTTTGAACGTGGCAGATGTAACCAGCACCGTTACCTATTTTAATGGTAACGACGCCATTGCACTCTTTCATGGCGATACCATGATCGATATCATCGGCGTATATATGGAAGACCCCGGTACAGCCTGGGACGTAGCTGGTACGCCTGGTGCTACTTTGAATCATACCTTGATCCGTAAACCCAACGTGGTCCAAGGAAGCACAGACTGGGCAAGCTCTGCTGGCAGCAACATGGACAATTCAGAGTGGCTGGTGCATCCACAAGATTACTTCGATAATATCGGTACTCACGAGTTTAACCCCAGCAGCTCTGAGATGGCCGGTACTCCCACCTTCGATCCCCCTGCCGGTGCTTACACTCAGGCTATAGCTGTGAGCCTTAGCTCCAGCACTGCTGGTGCTACAATTCGCTACACTCTCGATCAAAGTGAGCCCACTGAAAGCTCTCAGGTTTATAGCGCTCCCATCTCAGTATCTGCCAATACCACTATCAAAGCAAAAGCATGGGCTGATGGCTTTGATTCATCTTACACAGCTACTGCAGCCTATATCTTCCCGATCGTGATTCAAGACCTGAGCGAACTGCGTCAACAAGCAGCGGACAACAGCTCTGTGTATCACATTCCGGGTAACGTAATACTGACCTTCAAGCAAAATAACCGCCATCAAAAGTATGTGCAAGATGCTGGAGCGGCAATACTTATTGACGATCAACCCGGCGTGATTACCACTAATTATCAGATCGGCGATGCCATCTCTGGACTCACCGGTAAGCTGAACCTGTACTTTGAAACTCTGCAATTCCTGCCTACAATGGACCCGGGTGCATCGGTATCCAGTGGAAACCATGTACATGTACCCATTGTCACCATAGCAGAACTGAATTCCGATATCGGCTTGAACATGTATCAATCCCGCCTGGTGCAAATAAACGATGTGCAGTTTGACAATCCCAGTGGAAACTATACTACCGATCCGGCTGTGACTTATCCTATATCAGACGCTACCGGTGCCATGAGTTTCCGCACCAGCTTCTACGATGTGGATTATATCGATACTCCGATGCATACTGGCCAGTTCAACGTAATGGGCCTTATTGCACATTTCCAGAGCACAGCCCAGATTACCCCGCGTATGCTCGCAGACTTCAATCCCGTCTTAAACGAAGACCCCACTTTGTCACCAGCTCAGATCAGCCTGATCGGGAACTATCCCAATCCTTTCAATCCGGAAACCACTATCCAATTCCAGATGGAAAAGGCTGCGCCTGTCCAAGTGACTATCTATAACCAAAAAGGTCAGATCGTGAAGAGCTATGCGGTTCAGGCCACCCAGGGAATCAATAACCTACATTGGAACGGCATGGACGATAGCGGGAAAGCCGTGTCCAGCGGTGTGTATTATTTCCGTCTGAAATCCGGATCTTACAGCTCCACCAAGAAAATGGTCTTGATGAAGTAGCTTGAAACTCAAGAGTCACCTGTACTGTCTGATAGCGATATGTATATGGTCCTCATTGGAACTCGCTGGCAAGTTTTTGGGAGAAGGAATTTCGCCTTTTGCCATCACTGCCTGGCGGTTTCTGATTGGAGGAGCATGTATCGCCCCATTTGCAGTTAGAGCCTGGACTCAGAATAAGATAAAAATAGCAGTAAGCAGCATACTGAAACTCGGCCTTTTAGGAATCCTGAATGTCGTGATCAGTATGCTGCTTTTACAATGGGCTATATATTATGGTAAAGCGTCCCTGGTTGCAGTGATCGTGAGCATGAACCCGCTGTTTGTGAGTCTCTTTGCTTTGCTTTTGCTGAAGGAAAAACTCAATAGATTTCAGGTCTATAGCCTTTTTATAGGGCTGATAGGCCTGATTATCATCATCCTGGGAGAAAAAGAACTACTGCAGCAGAACTTTATCAATCTACCTTTGGGCATCGTCTTTGCTGTTTTGGCCGGGATCACCTTTGCCTTATATACTGTACTTACCAAATGGGCGGTGAGCCAGTATGGCAATCTGATCACAAATTCCGTGAGCTTCCTGTTTGGAGGCATAGTGCTTAGCGCTATCAATCTGATCATTGGCAAGAGCATGAGCTTTGTGCCCAGCTGGCATAATATCTGGCTGATACTCTATCTGGGAGTGATCGTCACCGGATTGGCATATCTGCTGTATTTTGAAGGCATGAAACAGCTTAGTGCTGCCAAAGCTTCTTTTTACTTCTTTTTGAAACCGGCCCTGGCCACACTATTGGCTTACTTCTTTTTGGGAGAGCAGCTCAGCGCATTGCAGATCGGAGGCATAGTGCTCATCATGCTGGCTTTGAGCAGAAGGTTCTGGTTTAGCCTTTATGAGCGAAATAAACTTAAAGCGTAATATCGCCTTTACCACCGGTTCGCAGGCCATCACCATGCTGGCCTCTTTTGTGGCAAACTGGTATCTGGCCCGCTTTTTGGGGCCTGAACTTCGGGGACAATACGTATATCTGTTTACCGTGAATTCGGTAGTCTGGCTACTTTTGGACTTGGGTGTATCAAAATCTTTAATGTATTCCCTGCAGCGAGAAAAGGCGAACCCCTCTGCCTTATACAGCATGTCTTTAGTCTTTTTTGGGATCAGTATGCTGGTATCGATAGTGGTATTTCAGCTCTTCTCCAGCCGTATATTGGGGGAGAATCAATATTCCACCCTGATTATTCTGGCTTTGAGCATATATATTGCGATGTTTCAGCTTTACAGTCGTCAAAAGGTCATGTCTATCGGGATGAACAACATAAAGGATTACTCGCTGCTGCTCACTTTGCCCACTGTGGCCTTTATGCTACTTATCCTGCCCCTGTTTTGGCTGTTTCCAGCTCACTATCGCATGCAGGGCAGCTACCTGCTCTACGTATGCGTAATGATCATGGTCTGCCTCATATTCCATAGGCGGATAACGCGCAAGATAGATTTTCATTTCCGCTGGGATTTTCCTTTGATCAAGCGCTCATACTCCTTGGGATTCAAGGCTTTCCTGAGCGAGTATATGGCCATAATGATGACCCGGGCGGATATCCTGATCCTGAAGCGCCTGGGTAGTTTTGCTCAGCTGGGAGTATATACTCTGGCGATCAATTTCATCGATATCATCAATGTGACCAGCAATATGATCGGGGTGGTATTGCTCAATAAATTTGCCGCTCTGAATGATGACAGCGCGTCGTTAGTCATCTTGCGCAAAATATTTGTGCTTATGATGGTCTTCAATCTGATTTGCATCACAGGGATGCTGCTTTTCGGACACTTCATTATCTCCTTTATGTACACTACGGAATACATCGGGGCATACAAGGCATTTATCTATCTGATTCCCGCTATATTTGGCCTTACCCTGGGCTCTCTTTTCAATACTTTCTTATGGAGCAAGGGCTTTCCCGTTTTTACCATCATTGCACCCGCAGTGGGGGCATTGATAAAGGTGATAATGAGCTTTGTAATGATCCCGAAATATGGCTATATCGGGGCGGCTATGTCATCATCTATAGTGTATCTGCTCTGGCTGGCTATGCTCATGACCTGGTACTTTTGCACTCATAGAGAGCAAAAAATCACGGATCTCATCATCCGTAAAAGTGATATTCAGGATATGGGTATTATGCTGGGTTCTTTATTTGCAAAATTACGAGGTTAAACATGCGAGTGATCTTTATCAACAGTATTTTCCCCAATCCAGTGGAGCCAAACAAGGGTAATTTTGTGCTCAAAAACATAAGGTTCTATCCGGCGAATATAGAGCTGGAAGTAATAGCTCCTGTGCCTTTTGGCCTGGCACTAAGGCGAGGTAAAAAGCTCAAGGTGCCATATAAACGTATCATTTCGCTGGAGTCACGAGAGCTTACTGTTTACCATCCTCGCTTTGTGATGCTGCCACGAAATCTGATCAGGCCTTTGGTACCCTTTATAGAGTATCTTTGCGTGCTGCCTCTGCTCAAAAAGCTGATACGTCACAAAAAGATAGATTTACTGCATGCGAATTTTGCTATGCCGGATGGGATAGCCACACGGCTGTTAGCCCAAAAGTTGGGTATTCCTTATGTTGTCACAGAGCATCAAGCAGCTTTAAAGGATTTTTTGGCGAAAAGAAGGCTAAAGAAACTGTTCACCATCGCTTATCGCGATGCCTATAAGGTGATAGCGGTATCAGAGCATACCCGCAAGATCATCTTTGAAGCGGCTCCTGAGCTCAAAAACCTTTGCGTAATTCCCAATGGCATAGACCCCATGCTCTTTCGCCAGGTAGCTCTGCCCTCAAAAAGTATAAACAAGCTGATATACATTGGGTATCTGGTGGAGCACAAGGGTGTGCATATTTTGCTGAAGGCTATCCAGCTTATTGGAGACTCCGAGCTCCACCTTAGCATCGTAGGGGATGGGGAATATGCAGAGAAACTCAAAAGCCTTTGCTCTGAATACAGCATAGAAAGCCAGGTGATATTTTTGGGCGAGAAAACTCCTGCAGAGGTGGCTGAGCTATTGGCAAATCATGACGCTCTGGTGCATCCCAGTTTTATCGAAAGTTTTGGCATCGTGGTGATAGAGGCTCTGGCCTCTGGAATCCCTGTGGTGGCCACGTATAACGGCGGTAGTGAGCATATCTTAAAGCCTGAACATGGAATTTTGGTGCCTCCTAAGGATGCCCAGGCTTTGGCTGAGGGCATTATAGAGCTAAGGCAAAAGCGGTATGATCCCAAGCTCTTGCGCGATTATGTGGTAGAGAACTATTCCCTGGAGAATGTAGTAAGGCAAACCTTGCAAGAGTATCCTGCTCCCAGAGCAACCAAGTGCATCTGTCATCTCAGTTCTGTGCATATAAGAAGCGACGTAAGGGTTTTTTACAAACAATGCATCAGTCTTGTGGAAGAAGGCTACAAAGTGCATCTCGTGGTAGCTGACGGTGGCCGGCACGAACGCAAGTCTGGTGTGGTCATCCATGATATCGGGGCTTTTAAAAGCCGGAAAAAGCGGTTCTTCCGTGCTCCCTGGAAAATCATGCAAAGAGCCAGATACATCCCTGCCGATGCTTATCAGATTCACGATCCGGAGCTCATCCCCATGGCAATACTGCTCAAATACATCAGCCGCAAACCTGTGGTCTATGACATCCACGAATGCTATCCGGAGATGTTTTTGCACAAAGAGTATCTCTCACCGCAGGCTGGGAAATTACTTGCTTTTGTGATCCGCAGGCTGGAGAGATGGGCAGTAAGATATTTTGATGTTTCTATAGCTGCTACCGAACATATTTCAGAGCAATTCAGCTCTGTCCCCGTAGTGCATAACTACCCGATTCTGGCTGAATGGAAGGATGTTTCATTAGATCAAAGCAGCTACCATAGTCGTAATATCTGTTATGTAGGCAATATCACCAGGGAGCGGGGAATAGGGCAGATCGTAAAAGCTATTGAGCATATAGATTGCAAGTTTCATCTGGCGGGAAACTATGAACCTCAAGACTTTCGGGATGAGCTAATTAAATTTCCCGGATTCAGCAAAGTAATCGAATACGGTTACGTAAATCGTGAAAAGGCGGCAGAAATATTCTCAGAATGCGCCCTGGGTGTGGTGCTATTTGATCGCAGCCCAAATCATCTATATTCTCTCTCTACTAAAATGTTTGAATATATGGCAGCAGGCTTACCGATATTGGTCTCAGATTTGCCCGAAAACAGGAAATTACTTGACAGAGCTGTAGCTGGACTATATATAGACTCAAGTGATGTTTCTTTGATAGAAGCTGCCCTCAAGAACTTGTTATCGCAGCCTGAAAAACTCGCTCAGATGGGTGCTGAAGGCAAGAGATTGGTTACTCAGGAGCTTTCCTGGGAAAGTGAAAGGGAAGTATATCTAAGGCTATACGAAGAGCTATTATAGGTGGTAATGACTTGAAGATACTATTTTTGACCTCGCAGATACCTTATCCGCCAGATCGTGGAGACAAGGTGCGCACCCTGTTCCTGCTACGGCAATTGGCCTCTTTTGGAGAGCTGACTTTGGTGTCGCTGGTAAACAGATATACCGATGAAAAGGCTATGAAAGTAATGCTTCAGGAAATACCTGAGGCCAGGTTTGTAGAGCATAGTATCTTCAGAATACTGTGGAATATGCTGAAAAACATATTCCGCAAGCTTCCCTTTCAGGTGGCTTACTACCAAAACCCTCAGCTTAAGAGTATGCTTGTCAATCTGCTTGCCGGGCATGATTATGATTTGGTGTATTGTCATCTAATCCGAATGGTGCCTTATGCGGAGCTGGCGCAAGGAGCAAAAATAATCCTTGATTATACGGATTGCCTCTCATTGGAATACACTCGTCGACTTGAGCATTTGAAAGGGCCATTAAAGCTTTTTTACACAGTGGAGGCAAAGCGGACCTCTGATTATGAAATTCAAGTGGCAGACCGCTTCAGCGAAAACTGGGTGATATCACCGGTGGATATCGCACATCTTGGGCTCAAAAATCATCACCGCAGCGTGGTTATGCCAAACCAGGTGATGATCCCGGAATCCCGAGTAGATCACGAATTCGCCTGGCGTCTTATCTTCACAGGTAATATGAGCGTTCCTCACAACATTATGGCTGCTCAAAGCGTCTGCAAAAAGATAATGCCAGCTCTGATTAAAATATATCCTCTTCTGAAATTCGTGATTGTGGGCGCAGACCCTTCTGCGGAAATCAAGGCTTTGGATAAAATCAATAATACTTCGGTGCTTGGCTATGTGGATGACCTATACCATGAACTGATGACCAGCGATATTTTTATCGCCCCCGTGTATTTTAGTGCGGGTATCCAACACAAAGCTCTGGAAGCTATGGCATGTGCCCTCCCTGTGATCACCACGCCTGATGTGGCAAGCAGTCTTGATGCCAATGATGAAGTAGAATTGCTTGTTGCTTCGGATAATTATGCTTTTGTGCAGAAAGTAAAGCAACTGATAGAAAATCCAGATAGCCGGGCTCAGATCGGGAAATCCGGTCAGGCTTTGGTGAGAAAGAAATATTCAAGCGAAGCGGTGACAAAGCTTATCGCAGAGCGGATCAATCATATTATGACTTTGAATTAAGGAGAAACTCGTATGGAAAAAGTAAGAATTGGCCTCATTGGTTGTGGCCGGATATCAAAAAATCACCTGGATGCTGTATCTCAGATACCGGAAGCTGATTTTGTGGCAGTATGCGACACATCGCTTGAAAAGGCCAAAACCGTGGCTGAAGAACGAGATATCACCAAAATATATACCGATCACCACGAGATGCTGGCCAAAGAAGAGCTCGATCTGGTGTCCATTTGCACCCCATCCGGCATGCATCCCGAGCATGGGATAGACGTAGCCAATGCGGGCGTGCACGTGCTCACCGAAAAGCCTATGGCTATCAATATCACTGCAGCAGATAAACTCATCAAAGCCTGCGATGAAAACCACGTGCATCTTTTTGTGGTAAAGCAAAACCGCCTCAACAGCACCATGCAATTGCTCAAACAAGCCGTAGATAAAAACCGGTTTGGACGCATTTATATGGCTCAGGCAAATGTCTTCTGGCAAAGACCCCAAGCTTATTATGACCAGGAAAAATGGCGCGGCACCTGGGAATTTGACGGCGGAGCTTACATGAACCAGGCCAGTCACTATGTAGATGCCATGTACTGGCTTTTGGGGAACGTAGATAGCGTTTCTGCTTATACCGCCACTATGGCCAGGAACATAGAAGCTGAGGATACCGGAAGCGCCGTTGTTCATTTCCGTAATGGCATCATCGCCTCGATAAATGTGACTATGCTCACCTATCCCAAAAACTTTGAAGGTTCCATCACCATCATCGGTGAAAAAGGTACGGTGAAAGTGGGCGGAGTAGCGGTGAACAAGATAGAGAAATGGGAATTTGAAGAATATGATGATGACGATCGCATCGCGCTGGATTCAAACTATATCCCTCCCAATATCTATGGCTTTGGACACAACCCCTATTACCGCAATGTGGTCGACACCTTGCTGGGCCGGGCTGTTCCCTCTACAGATGGACGAGATGGCCGCAAATCGGTGGAAATCATACAAGCCATCTATCGCTCTGCCAAGACCGGAAAGCGAGTATCTCTGCCGCTGTAAATATATTTTAGAAAACCCCGTAGTGCCGGACACACTCCTGCAAACTTGGCTTCAACAGTATCGGCATGCTACTCTTGCTCATTAGATATCGTGGAGATGTCGTGGAAATAAGAGTATTATTTACTGCTATTTACACGGTATTTTCAGGGTAACAAATGGGTGAGAGTTTAGGTAGCAGGCCGCATTCAGGCCTTCGTGAAAAGGGGTGATGAATGCCTGAGCGGAAAAAATAGATTGACAGAATCAGCCGCTGTTTTTTTATTACACGAACTGCTGCGGGGTGTAGCGCAGCCCGGTTAGCGCACTGGTTTTGGGAACCAGGTGTCGGAGGTTCGAATCCTCTCACCCCGACCAGCGTTTAATATAAAAATAAGTGGGCGTTTAGCTCAGTTGGGAGAGCGCTTGCCTTACAAGCAAGATGTCGGCGGTTCAAGTCCGTTAACGCCCACCACTTCTTTTTGGGAACACAGGAGACCGATGAAAATAGCGATCACAGGCGCCAACGGTTTCGTGGGCAGCACCCTCCTCAGCAGCTTGCAAGCAAATGATTTCGAGCCGATAGCTTTGGTGCGCAGACCTTTCTGTGCGCCTGGTATAGCTATACGCGAGATCGACTATTCCAATTTCAAGCAGTTATCCACAGCTTTGTCAGATGTGGATATAGTGATTCACAATGCCGGTAAGACCAAAACCTTGAGCAAAGCTCAGATGTATGCTGCAAATATCGGCCTCACTCAAAAGATAGTGTCTGCCATCAACCATATAGATCATCCCATCCGCTTGATATACATTAGCTCACAGGCTGCATCCGGCCCCTCAAAAGCTGATCTGCCCCGCAAAGAATCTGATCCTTCTGAGCCGATTTCCATCTATGGCAAGAGCAAGGCCCTCGCCGAAAAGGTGATCCACAAGCAGTGCCTGCAACCTTACAACATCGTGCGCCCCTGCTCGGTATATGGCCCTCAGGATCGTGACTTTTTGCAGCTTTTCAAACTCTGCAAAAAAGGCCTCAGTATGCAGATCGGCAAGCAGGACCGTTTGCTAAATATGATCCATGTGAACCAATTAGCTGAATTCATCCTGCTATTGATCGCAAATAGAAATGTAAATTCAGAAACCTTTTTTGCCAGTGATAATGAAGTATATACCCAAGCCGAAGTAGTCCAATATATTGCCAGCGCGATGGCTACCGAAAATCGTCAGATCGTAATTCCTCAAAGTCTTGCTCGCGGAGCATTTGGCCTCAGTGATATCTGGGGAAGATTGATCCGGCGTCCGCTGGTGATGAACCTGGAAAAGTATCAGGAAATCACCGCCGAAGCCTGGCTGATCGATAGCTCAAAAGCCCGGGAGCTGCTGGGCTGGAACCCCCCACCCCAAATGCCTGAATTGATAAAGGAAACCTATCAATGGTATATATCCAACGCCTGGCTCTGATCCTGATCCTGCTGGGCGCTATCTCCCTGATAGCACAGCCCGGATCGCAAAGCTATGACCGGTCAGAAGAACAGATTGACCTGCCTGAGCCGGAGCCAGATCAGACGATAGAAGACAGCCTGAGAGTCAGAATTTCAGAAGAGGATATCATTCTGCCCGCAGAGGAAGAAGAGCTTTTGGCCGAAGATATCTTTGCCGACATCGAAAAAGCCGATATCATCGCTTATATCGACGTGCTGCGGGAAGTGGATTTTCCTGACAACAGCCTCTTTACCCTGGATGAATACCCCAATGTCTATAATATATATCGTCTGGGCAACGATTTCACCGGCTTGCAGAATGCTCCGTTGCAGGTCAGAAGCAGCGGCTTTCAACTGCCGAATACCTTCCTGCAATCCTGGCACTATCTGGGCTATTTATCCCAGTTTTATAAGCTTGAGCAGGATGGCAGCCATATAAATGCCAGGCCTTTAGTCTATGAGTATCCGGTTAGCTTATCGCGCCTGCATGGCTCGCTGGGGGATTATGATAGTCGCAGTGTGCAGCTCAGCTTTGCCAAGGGCGATCTCTTTGGCTTTGATGGCAGCAGCATGCAGTTTGATTACAGGCTGGCGAATGGCTATTGGGTGGATTATGCCAATAGCGGCAGCTCGGTAAAGCAGTATTTGGGCTACCGCTTTCGGGACTTTTTCATTAGCTTTGATCTGGCTTCATATCAGAAGGAAACCGGCTCATACGAGCTAAATCCTGCCTATTGGCATCTGGGCAATTTCCAAATCAAAAATAGCTATACTCAGCTGATCAGCCAGATCCAGCATCCCTGGCTTAATATCGGTCTGAGCAGCATCAATGACCGGATTTCGGGAGCCACGCTTAGCGATTCATGGCGAACAAAATCTCTGCAACTTGCAGTGGATAGAAAGTTCACGCTGCCTTATACCCAGTTCGATCTTGCTTATGAATATCGCGATCTTACTCAGGATTACACCCCTGCCTTAGCCCCCAATCAGATGCAATATGAACAGAAAGCCCGGCTGAAACTCTCCCATGCCTCTGTGTTGGACTTGGATTTCGATGCAGAGATGTTTGACTGGCAACGCATGCAAAGCCAGACTGATCTCAGCAAAGCCCTTGGGATATTCAGATTGGGAGTATGTAGCAGAATGAATCTGGGTGATCACAAGGCGATAACCCAGGCCAGTTCTATCCTGGATGGGGTTTTAATGCCTGCGGTAGATATCTATAATCCTTGGGAAAATTCAGTTTATTCAGCCTTGAATATTGGCGATCTGGGTTTGAGGCTCGATCTTGGGCAAAAGAAAGAGAATCAGCAAACTCCCGAACGCTATGTCTCCAAAGAGCTGCTCATCCTGCGTGCCTCAGGTGTTTACGACAAACGCTGGAAAGATTGGCGCCTGCGGGTGAACTTAGGCTGGGGCTATCAGGAGTATGATCAGAGTCTGATGGCCGCCCCGGAATTTACTTTCAGCAGCGAGCAGAGGCTCTATCGCTATCTTGGTCATGACAATATGATAGATGCTGGTTTCGCTGTTCAGGGGCATTCAGATTACTATCTGGCCAATGCCGTGAATCCGTATCTGATCGAGGCTTCCACGATGCTGGATCTCTTTGCCGGCCTGAGGATCAGCAAGCTCTTTGACTTCAATGTCAGCGTCAAAAACCTGCTTTCTACCTCCATCTATGGCCTGTATCCCATCCCTCTTTCTATCCACGCCAATCTGCGCTGGTTCTTTATCAACTAAGCTCAGGCTTTAAAGCTATTTTCAGGAGGTAGCTGTAATATAATTCTGGTTCGGAACGCATTTTGCATCTGTGTGTGAATATAATATTGGGAGGACCGATGAGAAAAATAATACTAAGCTTAAGTATATTGTGCATTAGCCTGCTAAGTGCAGCTACCCTGGAACGCTTTCAGGATACTGGAACTGGAATCAATGCACGATTTGAGAATTTACGCACTGCTCCTTTTCAGCGTGCCGAAATTTCTATAGATGATGGTGAGGATGAGTATCCTGATACACCGATGATCTCCCGGACTTTTGCCTTTCCTTATGAAAGCGCAGAGCTGGTAGTGAACCAAATGACCTGGCGAGTGTTTTCCAAACAGGGAGAATACCTTCAGTCTCGTTATGAGATTATGGATTCTGCCTTGCAGCTTTCACAGCCTTTCGTCTTTAGAGAGATGCGCGGGCTGACTCTCAGGATTCAAACTCAGGTGGAGACCGATACTGAGATTCTCACTCTGGACAACCTGGATTTTCAACTTCAGGGCTCAGGCGCTGCCGTTTTCCCTCAGAGCCTTTCTCCTGCGTTTATAGATGCATACCAGGCTCTGGCCGATAACTGGGAAAGCTCTTATTTGCGCAATCTGCCTGTAGCCAGACCCAAGATGCTGATTATCAGCCACCCCAATCTCGCTAATTATCAAACCGAATTTATCAAATGGAAACGCTCTTTGGGCTTTGATGTATTTGTGATCAACAGAGTAGATGCCGGAAGCAGCCTGCAGGAAATCCGCGATACTATCCGGAATCATTATTTAGAGCATAGATCTGATTATCTGCTGCTGCTGGGCGACACCGTGGGTCAATACAGCATCCCCACAAACTTTTATCCTTCTCCCGAATATGCGGAAAACGATGCCGATGATCATTATTATACCCTGCTTGTGGGTGATGATTATTTCCCTGAGATGTTAGTGGGACGTTTTTCTTTCAATGACATCATGGAATTCATCGTGATGGCTACCAAGACGGTACGTTATGAAAAAGAACCTTTTATGGGAGATAGTTCCTGGATGAAGCGTGGCCTGGCAATAGCCGGAAACTATGCAGAAGGCAATCTCAGACCTACTACGCCCGTGTGGATGAGCCGTTGGCTGCGTGAAAAGATGCTGGATTTTGGCTATGCTGAAGTTGATACAGTTTTTTATCCGCCCAGCTATCCGGGCACTCCATCCATTACCCAATCCATCAATCGGGGTGTGCAGTTCATTAGCTATCGGGGTTGGGGAGATGCCAACGGTTGGCACTATCCCAGCTTTCACATTCCGGATTTGGTAAATACTTACAACGGTGCCAAAATGCCCATAGTCTTCTCCATAGTATGTAATACCGGAGACTTTGCCAATACGGTAAATCCCTCCTTTGGCGAGGCCTGGATGCGGATGGGTACCGCAGCAAATCTGGGTGGTTGTGTGGGCTTTGTGGGACCTTCAGATTTGCATACCAAAACTCGTTACAACAACACCATTTCCAGCGGAGCTTACCGCTCGATATTTGATTATGGAGTCAGGGGTTTTGGCAGCTCTGTATTACAGGGGAAGATCGAGCTTTACAAGAATTATCCCAACGAGCAGGCTCCCGGCATGTATGTGCCCTTCTACTTCCATGTGTATAATATCCTCTCTGATCCTTCTTTGAACATGTGGATTTTGGAGCCCGGGGTGATACAGGAAAACATCATTGAAGGCGGGCTTACTTTTGCCCAATCCGATTCCCACATCCGCATCAATGCCCCGCATCTGGAAGGAGCTATAGTGTCCGGCAGCAAAGATGGTCTTACTTTTAGCTATTCCAAAGTAGTAAATGGTATTGCGATCTTAAATATCGATCCGGAACAGGAAGGCGATCTCACCCTCACGGTATCCAAAGCAAACTGGGTACCTTTGGTGCGTACTCTCACTTTGAGTGATCAGAGCGGGATAGGAATAATGGGAAATACCGGAGCAGATCAACGCATCAATCCTGGCGAAACTTTAGAGTTCGGCATCACTGTGAAAAACTATTCTGGTGCATCTTATACCGGCATTTCCGGGACTATCCAGGATTATGAGAATCTTGAGATCACTGCGCTGAATTCAGATGAATTCGCACTTGAACCAGGTGCTACGCATACTCTTAACTTCCGGATTCAGGCAAATTACGATATCCATCCTGAGGATGTGATCAACCTGAGCTTTGTTACGCAGAATCCGGCCAGCACACATATCTTCCAGTTAAGCGGAGGTGGAGCACGTCTCGCAGTCTGGAATCACTCTGGTGCTCTGGATTTAAACCAGACTTCCACCATTACCTTTACCTGTGCAAATACCGGCACTGCTACCATGCTAAATGCTCAGGTGATCGCCGAGTCGCGCACAGAGGCCGCCACTATCCTGCCCACTCCCATCACAATAGGAGATATCGCTCCTGGAGAGGATATCAATTTTGACGTAAATATCAGCCTCTTGCCAGATGTCTGGGATGGCAGGTCTATTCCGCTTAGCTTTGAATTTAGCGATGCCAACGACTACCAGTGGAAATCCTTCTATGCCGTTACCGCAGGAAATCCTGAAAGCAACGATCCCACCGGCCCCTGTGAATACGGCTATTTTGCCTATGATGACAGCGACGTGGATTATGCCATGGCGCCTGTATATGATTGGCTTGAGCTGGATCCGGACCTGGGTGGTCCCGGCAATCTCTGGTTGATCATGGATGATGGAGTAAAGCAGGTTCCCTTGCCTTTTACATTCAGATTCTATGGTCAGGATTATGATTCTTTAACCATTAGTTCCAATGGTTGGGCTTCATTTATCCATACCGATGAGAGCTATTTCAATAACCATTATATCCCTGCAGCACTTGGCCCTTATGCCATGATCGCAGGATATTGGGACGACCTCAAAGGTAAGAAGATTGGCGTGACAGACGAAGGTAACGATATCTTTGCCGATATGCGTATACTCTACTGGCATGATGCGGCAAATAACCGCTATATCGTCCAATACAATGAAGCCTACAATCAATATACCATCCAGGCAGGTGAAGATGCCTCGCTGGAGAAATTCCAGATCATCCTCTATCCCAAGGATAATGATGATGGCGACATCGTGCTCCAATATCACACTGTGGATAACCCTGCTACCACAGGAAATTATTGCACAGTAGGTTTAGAAGATCATCGCCAGCTCTCCGGCCTGACCTATACCTATGGAAATCACTATCCGCCCACAGCCTCAGTCTTGGAGGCCGGACGCACCATCCGCTTCACCACTACCGCTCCGGATAGCTATGTGAGCAGTGAAGATGCAGTAGCCTCTGTGCCGCTGAGCAATCTTCGCAATTACCCCAATCCTTTCAACCCCAGCACTACCATCGCTTTTGATAGTAAAGCTGCTACCACTGTCGCCCTGCATATCTATAACATGAAGGGACAGCTGGTGCGGGAATTGCACAAAGGGAAAATTCCTTCCGGCAGCAATAGCTTCATCTGGGATGGCACTGATAACTCCGGAAAGAATGTAGCCACCGGACTCTATCTCTACCGTCTGCAAACTCCATCCGCAAGCTATACCCGCAAAATGCTGCTGATGAAATAAATATATACACCAATATCAAGGGGAGCTTTATATACGAAGCTCCCCTTTGCTATAATGCGCTTGCGTATCCGCTGCCTTGAATATCGCCTTGCTGCACTGCTATTCACCGCACTGGGCAGACCCTTGGCACCCCTGTCTTCGATCCGGTTTACTCACGCCTTGGACTCGAGATAAGTCAGATATTCGAGTTATCTCGAGTCCAAGACGAATTAAAATCAAGTTTGGGATAAGAGGAGGCCTAAGGGATCAAGCCCCTTGACACATATCGGGCTTTTTGCCATTTGTTCTCTACTGTCTATATTAACAGAAATCTCTTTTGCACCTAAGGATAATAAATGCATAGAAAATATTTAGTAGTAACGTTGCTGCTCGTGCTGATGCTCATTATCAGCTCCTGCGGAGAAAACCAAAAACTGACTCCTCCCATAGATGATGATCTTGCGCTTCTTTTCGGCACGGACACCACTCTGGACCTAATCACCTGGAATCTGAAGACCTTTCCTCTGAATGTAAATACGGTTAATCTCCTCAGTGAGATCATACCGCAGATCGAGGCTGATGTCTTTGCCTTTCAGGAGATAATGGATTACGCCCAGTTTCAGGCTCTGGCAGAAATGATGCCGCATTATCAAGCCTGGGTGTACAATGCCACCTCCTCATACCGATTGGCCTATATCTACGATACCCGCACGGTGACGGTCAATGACGAATATACCATATTCAATGGAGAGTCCAATCCCTTCCCCCGCCCTCCCTATGTCCTGGATATTACTTTTGCAAATCAAGATTACATCATCATAAACAACCATTTCAAGGCCTTGGGGGATAACTACATCGATGAAGAAGACCCCTGGGATGAAGAACTGCGCCGCCTTTTGGCCAGCACCAAGCTGGAGCAATATATCCGCGAGAACCTGGGCAATAAACGGGTTGTTTTGCTGGGCGATCTGAACGACCAGATTCAGGAGCCTGAGGAGACAAACGTATTTATGCCCTTCCTCAATCGTCCTGATGAATACTATTTCACCACGATGCCCATCGCACAAAACCCTACTCCAAATACGGTTTCCTACCCTTCTTACAATAGTATGATAGATCACATCCTGATCACCGATGAGCTCTTTGAAGATTTTAGCGCGGCTGGAGACTTCTGCCGTGTAATCAGAGTGGAAAGCCATGTGGGAGGTCTTTCGGCTTATTATGATTTGATCTCGGATCATCGCCCGGTGGGAGTGCGTTTGCAGGCGTATTAGCTTATGTAAATCCAAGTCCTTCTGTCTGTATTAGAAAACTTCCGCTTTGCTGGATTGCAAGCGTCTCGTTTGCAAAGCACGGGACTTGCTCACTTTTCATATCAGCCTTTTTTCAAAGCCCATAACTTCTTCCCATTGCTTTGGCTCTATTACAAAAGGAAATGTATGCTGCCAAGCGTAAATAGCTCGCATAAGCTACTTTATATGCCTTGTCCAAGAAGCAGATATCTGAAAAAAGCAGAATATATCTTGACAGTAATATAAGCGAGTAAATAATGGAATTAACTATAGTATGGGAGTTGTAATGAAACGCGTAGGATTATTAATAATATTTGTTTTGTTTTTAACCAGCAAGTTCCTGGCATATCCGCAACCACTTGGCCGGATTGATAGCTCGCAAACAAGCTCTATGGAGTTTAGCGCTTTAGGGATCATGGGTGGCAAGCTATATCTCGCTGACGAAGTGAAAAACGAGATATTGATTTACGATATAGACGAGGAGCTTTGGCAGACAACGGGCATCAAGATATCCTCCAAGAGCGTGATTCAGGATATATATGTAGATGAAGGGCAGATCCATTTATTTGACTCAAAGAAAAAAGCTATATTTAGCTACGATTTTCAGGGGAAGCTGGTAAACAGGATTACGACCAAAGGTGTAAGGGATTTACATTTGAAAAAGCCTTCCCGCCTTTTAGTAAACTATCAGAGCTGTTTTTATATAATGGATTCCCGAAAGCTGTATGCCCTAACCAAGGAAGGCATGCTGACAGCTACTGCAGATTTGGAAAATCCCGTATCTATGAGCCTGGGAAAAGATCAGCTGATAAGGGTATTGCAGCATACAAAGAAAGGGAGCCAATTAAGTATATATGACCTGAATCTCGTGCGCATATCCAGAACCGACATTCCAAACCCATCAGGCAAGGCAAACTACATCATAGATATGGCAGTGAATCGATGGGGTGAGCTTCATGTGATAAATGGTTATCCGGTAAACATCGATAAGCTGGGGACAGATGCAAAGCAAATGCCCGGATCTTTCTTTGGCTCTTTGAATAAACGTAAAGCCATTGGCAATTTTCAAAAGCCATCCCTGATAAAATCCGGCTATGCTGATGGCGCTTCTATAATCGCAATATACGATAGCAAACAGCGAGCGATTCATCTGTTCAAAGATACGGAGCATAATGCAAATCAATTGCTTGTATGCCCTACTTATACCATTCGGCATGAGCTAAAAAAGAGTAAGCTGCCCTTGTCCCAAGACTTTTTGCCGACAGAGCACAGTATATACATGATATGCGATGTCTTAATGCCAGATTCCAAACACAAAGCAAAACCCAGGCCAGCCGTTGTGTGCCGTGATAGGGAGGGCAATGATCGCTTTGCAATCTACCTGCAGCAGCAGAAGAAGGAGATAAGAAGTTTTAGCGCTTTGGCTTTATCCGATGACAGACTCTTTGTATTGGATAATAAAGCCAATATGGTTCACATCTATGGGGCAGATGATGGGATATACATAGACAGTTTTGGAGAGAAGGGTTTTCAGGAAGGGTATCTGAATGACCCAGGCAGCATTGCAGCAGGAGCGGATGAATTGATCTATGTGGCTGATACTAAGAACCGCAGGATTTCGGTATTTAATAAGCAGGGTATATATATAAAGAAAATAGTCTTAGGAAAGGACCGCAAAAAGCCTGTTCTGCTCCGCAGCTATGGACAGGACATATTCTGCCTTACCGGGGATTCTTGCATTTTCAAGATTCCAATCAATGAAAGCGGAAAAGCCCAGCAGCATATTTCTGCTAAATCCATCAGCAGCTTTGATCTTCTATCTTCTGACAAAGTAGCATATATAGATAACAAAACACAGAAACTCATGATTTACAACGGAAAGGTGAAAGAACGAGAATTCTTTGCCAAGAGTAACAAAGCTTATTTCCCGCATTTCAAAAGCATCTACCTGATTCGATATGATGAAGTGAATCAGCAGCTTGTGATCATGGACAGGGCTGCAGAAGGCACTAGGTTGCTAAGGTTTTATGCAGCTCTGGATAAAAGCCAGATAATAAACATGTGCCTGAGCTAGAGCTTGCAAACCGTGCTAAGCTGGAAGGCACTTCCGGGAATAAGCAATTGGATAGTTCAGGCTACAGATGCTGATGGCTCCACTGAGCATAACGTATCCGAGCCAAGATATCTAGTGATAGATCCCATGGATTCGGTGATCAGCTATACAGTGTGTCCTGTGGCAGCAGATGGTAAGCGTGGGATAGTTAGCGATACGGTGGAGGATTATTTCTCGTATGCAAGGCATTTGCATGTTCAGGGTCAATATGTACAAGCTGTTGAAGCACTGCGAAGCGCCAAGGGAAGCATTCTTGATCCCAAAATAGACCTGGAAATAGTAAAGAACTATGTATGTCAGGCTCAGGTACATGAGGATGCTGAGAATCATACCCTGGCACTTGATTATCTGCGTCAGGCTGCATCAATAAGGGGTACCTCCACAGAGATTGCCCTGAAAGCAGTGCATATCTATAAGATTAGCAAAGACTATTTGAGAGGTATCAAATATCTTGAGGGAGTAAATTACGAGGAAGATCAAAGCCTGATCAGCGAGTACATTACTCTGCAATATCTGAATGAAGCATTTGCCACCGTGATCGATAAGGCAAATTTGTATGTGCAGAAGTATGGAAGTGATGTGATTGTGCTGCGCTACCTGGCTACGGCTCATGAGGAAATGGAGGAATTCAGCCATGCTTTGAGCGGTTTTCAGAGATTAGCAAGTATTGAACCCAGCTTTGAAAACGATCTCAAAATAGGTGAGTTGCAGATAAAAACCGGAAGGCTTAAAGCTGCGGAACTTCATTTGCAACAGATGCTTACCCGCTATTCTCATGAGAAGCTTGATCTGGTTTACTTCCTGCTGGGAGAATGTGGTATGCTGTCCGAAAACTATGGCATTGCTATTGATCATTATCTTAGTGCCATCAGATTAGATAATTCAATAGCAAAGTATCACTACGGTTTGGGAGCTGCATATATGCAGAACAACAAGCCAGGAGAATCTTTAAATAGCTTCAAAAAAGCGTATGAACTTAGCCCTACCAATGCTCACTACAGTTTTGCTTATGGCAGGGCTCTGAAACGCCAGGGCGACATAGAGTCCGCTTTATCTGTTCTGGAGTCTGCACAGGATTATGTGGCCAGAAATGCCACCGCAGTGGAGCATCACCTGCTTTATGCGAATCTATTAAGTAGCATGAGCAGATACGAGGATGCACTTCGGGAGATATCGGTAGCCCGTTCTTATCAACCGGATGATCCTGAGATTGAAAACAGATATTTAACTGCCAAGGCGGCCCTACAAACACAAAATCTTACTCGCGAGGTAATCGAATTTCGCTCTGTACAGCTTAATCGGATATTTCCATCTCTGAATAAGTATTATGAAACCAATCCCATAGGCCAGATCACTCTGTATAACACCAGCAATACCACCATCACAGATCTGGAGATTTCGGTATTTATTCACGAAGTAAGCAGCAGAATGAATACCATTTTAGTACCTACTTTGATAGCAAAACAGGAAGAGGTGGTGCCAATTCCTGCCAGTTTCAATGATCGCTTGTTTGACCGTCCGCGTATAGTGCCGGTTGACATCAACCTGAAATTTGTGCATGAAGGAACGCAGCACAACCCCAGTTTGCGTAACCAAACGGTGGAGATACTTTCAAACAAGGCTATGGATTGGCAAAAACGTCGCAGCATCGCCAGCTTTGTAAATCCACAGGATAATAATCTGTCTTACTTTGTCAAACAAAACATCGTACAAACCTTCAGAAATGAGCAGAGCACTATCCTGAACCGAAATCTGATTCTTGCCTTGCAAGCTTACAGTTTCTACAGGGCAAATGGCGTCACTTTTTCCAGCGATTCCAGCATCTCAAACCTGGATACTTCTCAGCTTGATGAGGTTCAATTTCCTTTCCAGCTTCTGGAAACGAAAGCCGGCGATTGCGAGGATTTGCTGGTATTGATGGCTGGAACTTTGGAATCTATCGGTACGCAGACTGCGCTTATCGACATTCCTGGGCATGTGATGCTGGCTGTAAAAGTAGATATGTCTGCTGCAGAGATTACCAAAAATGGCTTGAATCCAGATTATTTTATTGAAAGACATGCTACACATTGGCTTCCTCTGGAAACTACTCTGATAGGCAAGGATGATTTTGTAACCAGCTGGCTTACTGCTATTCGCCACTATAAGCAAAAAGTGGAAAGTGGCCTGATGCCTGAGATCATCGAATTTGCTGATGCCCAAAAATTGTATCCGCCCAGCTCTTTTACAAAAGCTATCAATAATAAAGCTTATCAAAATATAAGCGATGCCAAATCTCTGTATCAAAAAGACCTGGCTAAGATACTAAAGATGACTGAGATAAATCAGGAAATGGATTTTCGCGCTGCACTCGAGAGATATCCCCAAAATGTCTCAGTAAAATTTCAATATGCTATATGGTGCGTAAAGATGAATTACTTTGATAAGGCAGAGAGATTGCTGCTGGAAATACAAACACAAGACCCGCGTCATTTTAACGCCATTCTCAATCTGGGAAACATCTACGCTAAAACCTCCAGATACGAGCTGGCCAGAAAGCAATATCTCTTTGCACTTGAGAAAACTACAACTCAGAAAGACCAGGTATATCGCAATCTCTGCCTTTTGGAATACAGGGATATGAACCGCGCAAAAGCGATGGAGTATTTCCTTTTGTTGAGCGATAAAGACATCATCAAACAAGTGGATATGCAAATCTATGCAGACCTTATGGAGCAAGGAGAATAATATGAAGAGGCTTATGCTAATATCAGTATTCATGTTGTTGATTAGCCTGGCGTTTGCCCAGGAATTAGGTACGATACGCTTTGTTATCGGCACAGTGGAATACCAAAAGCACCAGAACCAAGCGTTTAAACCCGTACTCAAGGATATGCCGGTACAGCTGGAGTGGAATATAAAAACAGCTCTTGCGGCTTCAGCAGAGATTCTTTGGAATGACGGTTCGGTAACCGTTGTGGAGCAGAACCAAAATCTCAGCATTCGTGATCTGTATGAAGACGCTACCGCCAAAGCAAGCTGGAGAAACAAGCTCAAACGTAAGATCGGTAATCTCAGGCTTACCAAAGATTCAGAGTCCAGCACTGTAGCGGGAATTCGCAGAAGCGAGGCTGAAGCAGAGGAAAAAGCCGATCTGTATTGGGGGTTTGAGGAATTGGTTGATCTTGGGGTGGCCATCGCAAAGTATGAAGAGGAAAAGCATGAGGAAGCCATTCCACTGCTGCTAAAAGTGATAGAGCAAGACCCTCTGCAGAAAGATGCTGAAATCAGCCATGTTGTTTTGATTCTTATTTACGATCAGCTTGGCAATATCTCCGATAGAGACAGGCAGGTAGAAATCCTGAAGACAGACTTCCCCTCCAGCCAGTTTTTAAAAGACCTGCCTCAGCCCTGATGTCATCAAGGCTTCGCAGACCTCTTATCGTTCTGGCTGTGATACTATGCTCCGCTCTGTTGCATTATCTGCCGGTATCGCGCCCGCTTTTGAGAATCTTGCAGCTCGGAGTCTATGATCTTTTGCTGGATTTTCACAATGCATTTTCCGGGCGAGACGATGACCCGATTTTTGATGAAATCTGCATAGTAGATATCGACGAACAGAGCATAGCTGCCCTGGGGCAACATTCCTCCTGGCCCAGCCTCTATTTTGCCGATCTGGTAGATAGCCTGGCCAATGATAACCCGATTTTGATAGCCATCGACGACTTTTTCACCGAGTCGGACAGCATCAACGATTTCGGGCAGCAGCGCCTGGCTGAGCATCTTGAGGCCAAGGGTTATCAGCCGCGTGATCTATTTCAGCACTATACCAGCGATGCGGAATTTGCCAGGGCGCTTAAAGATGCTGGCAACGTTTACCTGGCCATGTTCAATAGCTCTGTCGGGACATCGGATAAGCCCTATCTGCCACCCAACCTGAAAGCCTGGGATCTGTTACCCAAACAGGCAATACAATTGCAGTATCCCAAAGCTCCCATTCCCTTGCTGGCCGAATCTGCCTATGGAGTTGGCTTTGCACAAATCAAGCCCGATCTCACTGGTAAGATTCACGACTATCCTCTTTTTATGCACTACGAAGATAATTACTATGCCAATTTTGGCTTTCAGGCCTGTCTCGACCTTCTGGGCGTAGATGAGATTGTGCAGGAAAAGGACCTCTTTCTAAAAGGCGGGGGAGAGCAGATAATGCGCCTGCCACTCTCGGATGAAGGCTTATTGTTTATAAATTACTATGGCAGAGCCGGACGTTTTCGTCGTATTTCTTTTTCAGACATCTTGCTGGGAAATCTTGCCCATGGCTATTTTGAAGATAGGATAGTATTGATAGGCTCTTCCGCCTCAGGTTTGGGGGATATTAAGACCACCCCTTTGGGTGCTGATTTTCCGGGAGTAGAATTGCATGCCACCATAATGCAAAACATCCTGAGCGAAGACTTTATCCAGTGGTTGCCGAAATGGCAAAGCTGGTTGATCTGCCTGCTGCTGTTGAGTGGTATGTCCCTAATCATGCGGTATCTCAAGCCTCTATATACCATTATAGTGTTCCTGATAGCATCCGCTTTTTTGCTAATGGCCTTTTACCTGTCGTTTGCATGGGCAAGTCTGGGCATGGATTACAGTGTTTTCCTTTTTACCTGGATTCTGGGCTATCTGGCGATACTGATCAATGAATCGCAATTGCTTCTGGGTGAAAAAAAGAAGGTGCGCAATGCCTTTGAACACTATGTTCCCAAAGCAGTTATAGCTCAAATCATGAAAACGAATGATCCTTTGAAGATAGGGGGTGTGCCAAAACATGCCAGCATCCTGTTCACTGATATCCGCAATTTCAGCAGCATCTGCGAGAAGTCTTCTCCAGAGGAAATTAGCGCTTTATTGCACGAATACTACAATCGCAGCACCAAAATCATAACGGATAATCATGGTACTTTAGATAAATACATCGGAGACGCCATCCTGGCCTTATTCAACGTTCCTATACCAATTCCTGATTACCCGATTGATGCCTGCAGAGCGGCCTTGGGTATAGTAAAAGCATCTCTTGCCATGCATAAGGATTTTGCGGATCATCCTATCCTGAGCGAGTTTGCGATCGGGGTAGGAATAGCTACCGGAGAGATTATAGCCGGAAACTTTGGTTCAGATGAGATCTTCAATTACACCGGTATCGGCGATAAAATGAATCTGGCATCTCGCATCGAAGGTTTGAATAAAGTATATCAGACCAGTATAATCATCGAAAGCGTAACCTATAATGCTGTGTCTGATCACTTCCTCTCCCGCTGGCTGGATCGAGTATGTGTAAAAGGGAAAAGAGAAAAAGTGGATATCTATGAAGTCATTTGTCCTCTGTCTGAAGCCACAGAAAACCAAAAGTACTTCTGCCGGCTCTACGAGCAAGGCTTGCAGGCTATGATAAACGGCAGGCCCGAAAAAGCTAAAGCCAGCTTCAGCCAATGTCAGAAACTATTTCCGCAGGATTATGTTTGCCAATTGATGCTCAGTCGTCTGCCTGAGATAGATTGGGATAGCTGGGAGGGAGTGTTTTATTATGATAATAAATGAAGCATAGACTAAGAATTTGCTTGTTCTTGTCATTTTTTCCAAAAACCCAGCTTGATGTCTTTGCAAAATCAAGCACGAAGTCATTTTGAAGCTAAGTCCGCGCCTTTGCTTTGGACTTGCAGCTAACTCGCTTTTAACTCGAGTTGACTCGAATCCTCGAGTGGACTCGAGTTAAAACCAAGTTAAAATCAAATTCAAGGCATAGGCAATAGTAGTGAATTTCCGGTTAGATTTGGGATTCTGCAGGCTGGCAACAGGGCTCCAAGCTCCGCGCTTTGCAGTAAAAACAAGGTTTCGTGGCTCCTTTATTCACAAAATGATATTTATTTTACTACCATGATACATATGCAACATAGGGACTTAGGGAGATCACGCCTGAATTTAGAGAACAAATACCGAAAATATGTGTTGACAAAAATAGCCCTTCTGAGAATATGAAAAAACCTGCTCGGCAATGAGCGGGACAAAATTGTTCTTTAACAAGTTTATAGAGTGCTATAGAGAAAAAGTGATAAGAAGCTCTTGTCAGTTCAATCATTTAATTATGATGGAGAGTTTGATCCTGGCTCAGGACGAACGCTGGCGGCGTGGATTAGGCATGCAAGTCGAACGGTAGATATTCCTTCGGGGATATTGAGAGTGGCGAACGGGTGAGTAACACGTAGATTATCTACCCTCAAGTGGGGGACAACCCAGGGAAACTTGGGCTAATACCGCATGAGTGCAGCGCATAGTGTATCTCTTGTTAATAATTATTAGCAATTGGGTATATTATGCGTTGTATAAAAGGTGGCCTTCGGGCTGTCGTTTGGGGATGAGTTTGCGTCCTATTAGTTAGTTGGTGTGGTAATGGCATACCAAGGCGATGATAGGTAGGCGGCCTTAACGGGTGGTCGCCCACACTGGGATTGAGATACGGCCCAGACTCCTACGGGAGGCAGCAGTCGAGAATAGTCTACAATGGACGAAAGTCTGATAGTGC
>Ga0265294_10000626_pt1 | contig 47247 bp, 50 predicted proteins | sample MunlanPumphouse3_FD_192504 | JGI IMG/M metagenome (GOLD analysis project Ga0265294, IMG submission 192504) | Groundwater microbial communities from a municipal landfill in Southern Ontario, Canada - Pumphouse #3 | ecosystem: Environmental > Aquatic > Deep subsurface > Groundwater | place...
CAGTGTTATCTTTTATTTGTGCTAAGTATGTACCGAACTTTTTTGCAAATTCTGATGATGGAATAAGTTCATTTGTAGAATATGTTACCACAATATACTCCTTTAAATTATGCGTAATATTTTACGGCTATTATATCATCATTTTATATATTTTAATAAATTATCTACTTTCTAAATACTTTTTTAAAACATCTTCAAGTTTTTCTTGCAGTTCTATAGGTTTTAAAATCTCTATATATGGAATCCATTGTTTTACGATATTTAGTATCTCATCATCGAAGCTTACATTTGTAGATACTACAAAGTATTCATCTGTATTATCTACTATTTTCATATTTGATAATACTTTTTTTCTTAAAAAATACTCTTTTGCACTATTTTGAATTTTTAGGTGTACTTCTTTTGACTCTTTTGATAAGAAGTTTATTTCACTTTTTTCAATCTCTTTTAAAATATTTTTATCAACTATAAATTTATCGCTACTTATTTTTAGGCTTTTTATTTTTGAGAATGTATAGGTTTTTATAGTGTTATTTTCAAGAGCACTTAAATACCAAATACCATTTGTATTTATTAGTTTATATGGATTTACAACTCTTTTTTTATCATTGTAAAAAAAGCTAATTGTTTTTTCTTCTATTATTGCACTACTTAAGTTTTCAAATAGTTGTTGCTTTTCTTCTATATCTTCAAAGCCACTATTTTGAACCATATATGCTCTATTTATCTTTTCATTTAAAATATCTTTTAAAAACTGGTTTGTTAAAGATGGGAATAGAGATTTAATACCACTAAATATAGCAAAGTTTTTAATATCATCAAAGTTTAGTTTTCCAACAGCAATTTCATCTAAGAAAAACTCTTTGCCCTCTTTTTTTATATCAAAATAGGAAAATCTAGCAATATCTCTCTCTATTGTTCTTTTTGATACGCCAAACTCATTTGCTAAAGATTCAATAGTTAATCTCTCACCTTGATTTAGTTTATAAATAATAAGGGACAATCTAGTGGCTAATTTATCGTGTTCCAATTTGTTTTCCTTGGATAAAAAAGAAGATATTTAAAATATGAGATATAAAAAAAGGAAGCGATTTTTCGCTTCCTTTTGGGGAAAATAAAGAAAAATACCAATTATCTTTTTGAGAATTGAGAAGATTTTCTTGCTTTTTTCTTTCCGTATTTTTTTCTCTCTACAGATCTTGCATCTCTTGTTAATAAACCATGTGGTTTTAAGATAGTTCTAAATTGCTCATCGAAAGCTACTAATGCTCTAGAGATTCCGTGTCTTACAGCATCTGCTTGAGCTGAATATCCACCACCTAGAGTTTGTACTACTACATTTACACTTGTCTCTTGTTTTGCTACATTTAATGGTTGCATAACTCTTTTTTTAATTGACTCATGTCCACCTAACCAAGCATCAAGAGTTTGACCATTGATTGTTAGTTGTCCATTTCCATTTTCTAACCACACTTTTGCTATTGCAGTTTTTCTTCTTCCAGTTGCATATACTTTTGCCATTACTATTATCCTTTAATTTGAGCCGTATGAGGATGTTCACTTCCTGCATATACTTTTAATTTTTTTAACATAGCTTTACCAAGAGTAGTTTTTGGAAGCATACCTCTAGTAGCTAATTTATACAATTTTTCAGGGTTTTTTTCAAACATTTCTGACATTTTGTGAGTTTTTGTACTTCCAAAATAACCTGAGTGTGTATAGTAGTTTTTATCATCTAATTTTGCACCTGTAAATTTAGCTTTACTTGCATTAATTATTACTACATAGTCACCACAATCAACATTTGGTGTAAAACAAGGTTTATTTTTACCTCTTAAAATTGTAGCAACTTCAGTAATAATTCTTCCGAATACTTTACCTTCTGCATCAACTACAACCCAAGATCTTTCGATTTCGTTGGCTTTTGCCATTTGAGTAAATTTCATTTATTAACTCCCTTTCTTTAATGAGTTGGAATCATATTTAAGTTATCCTTATAATTAACTTAAATTAAGTATAAATTAATAATATATTTTAAAAGTTGAACCAACTCCCAAAGTTGACTCTATTTTTAGCTCAAAATTATGTATAGTTAAGATAGATTTCACAATAAACAATCCTAAACCCAAAGAGTTATTCCACTCATTGTTGTTTGCTCTGTAATACTTTTTAAATATATTTTCCAAATTCTCTTTTGATATTCCAATTCCCTTATCAATAACAGCTAAATAACTATCTGTAATCTCTATTGTAATATCATCTTGAGAGTATTTTAAAGCATTTTCTATTAGATTTGTAATAGCAATAGATATTAAAACCTCATCAGCTTTTATCTCTTTATCTTCTCCTAAAATATTTATCTCTTGATTTTTATACTTTACTTTTAAATCACTAATTATATTTTCTAAAACTCTTTTTATTGATATATTATTCAAAGCAATTGTGTTGTTACTATCTTGAAGTTTTAATGCAAGTCTTAACTTATCAATAATTTGTGACATCTTATTTGAGTTTGAGAAGATTTTATTTAAAAACTTTTTTTTCATATCTTTTGATAAGTTCTCATCTTCAATCAAAGTTTGACTATAACCAGAGATTACAGCAATTGGGTTTTTAAACTCATGAGAAATAGCAGAGATAATATCATCTTTTTGTCTATTTGCAAGAGTTAATTTTGCAGTATGTTTTACTTTTTCTTGCTCTCTTTTTGATAGCTTTAAAGATACTTTGTTTAATAACTTTGCAATCTTATAAAACTCAAAAGTGTAGTTTGATTTTAGAGGTATTGGAGTTTTTTTATTTTTTATATCTTTTAAAAAATCAAGTATTAAATCTGTCTCTTTTTTTATTTTTAGACTAATAAAATAGGTTGCCAAAAAAGCTAAAAATAGAAACAGTAAAATATATATAAAAATCTCAATTGTGAGTGATTTAAAATTATCTGTTATTTTATTTGTATAGTCAGCCATTCTTATGTAGTAAGTTTTACCATCTATTTCAATCTTTCTTGCAATATATAGTAAATCTTTTCCTAAGGTTTCAGAGACTCTTGTATCTTTTCCAATACCAATATTTTTTGCCTCTATAATTTCTACTCTATTTGAATGGTTTTTTATATCATCCAAATTTTTATGACTCTCTGCTATTACATCTCCAAGTTCATCTATTACAGATACCCTTAAAGCAAGAACTTGACTTAAGTTTAAAACCACACTATTTAAACTATTTATATCTTTACTATTTTGTAAAACAACAGCTAATGTATCCAAATTTTGTATTAGATTTTTCTCAATTTGATTTATATACAGATTTTTTGCCCAAAAATATGTAGCTAGTGTTAGAGTGATTAAAATAGCAATAAATATTGCTAGATAAGTTCGTAAAAATAGTTGATGAATCTTTAACAAAAAATATATCCCTCTCCACGAACAGCTTTTATATAGTTCTTTTTAGCTTTTGGATCTATTTTTGATTTTAATCTTTTTATTGCAACATTTACAGTCTTCTCTTTTTTATCTAAAGAGTCCTTCCAAACTTTTTCAAGAAGATAATCTCTTGAAAGAAGAATATCTTGATTATTTATAAACTCAAACAACAAAGAGCTCTCAAGTTGAGTTAGTTCAATCTCTTTATTTTCAATATAAAACTTTTTGTTTGCAAAGTTATAAACAATATCTTTTGCCTTTATAAACTCAAGCTCTTTTGAAGTTCTTTTTATTACAGCTTTTACTCTAGCAATTAGCTCTTTTAGATTAAAAGGTTTAGTAATATAATCATCTGCAAATGCCTCAAATCCTTCTAAAACATCATTCTCTTTATCTTTTGCAGTTATGTAAATAACTGGATTAGAGTAACCACTTACTCTTAACTCTTTTATAAATGTAGTTCCTTCAATATTTGGAAGATTTCTATCCATTAAGATTAAATCTATGTTCTCCTCATCCAAAACTTTTCTTACATTTTTATCCACATTTAAAAATCCAATAGTATCATAACCCTCTTTTTGTAGTGTGTACTCAAGAAGTTCAAGCATATCCTCTTCATCTTCAACTATAAGAATTAATTTTTTCATTTTATCTCATCTGCTTTTTTATCATTTATTGGTGAAAATTTTATAGATAATATTCTAAACACAAAGAAGACAAATATTACAAATAGTAAGAATACTATATCAAAGTAGTCTCTATTTTTATTTGCTGATAAAATTATAACTTCTCTTATTAGAAATATTATAAAAATATCAATAACATATCTAAGTCTTAATGTCTCTTTTTTTATAAAATCAGAAATCATCTTAACAACTTCCATAATCACAATAAACTCAAGCATAAGTATAATTGCTCTATAAAAGTCGTGTCCAGCTATGAATATCACTAAAAATATTACAGTAGCAACCAAAACTTCAAAGTTTGAACTAAAATAGTCCGAGATTTTTTGTATAGCTTTTTTCATGCAAAAATTATATCATAAGAATTATGATTGAACCATATCTCCACCTAGTTTTGCAAACTGTAGCAAACTAGCTATTGATACAGATCTATCTGCAATTTTCTCCAATCTTCTTAAACTACTTAAAATATCAAAATACTCTTTTGATAAATCAAGATTTTTTGTAATTAGTTTTAAAATATTTTTCTCAATCATCAAGTATAAATCATCTGTTTTACTCTCTTCTACAACAACTCTTTGATACTTTTGCTCAACTTGTTTTAAATCATGCTCATCTATTATAGATACAGCTGTTTTTGTAGATAATAAAGCCGATTTTAAAAGAGGAATTGTGTACTCTAAAATAGTATTTGTATCTAAATCTTCACTATAAGATCTTCTAAACATTTTTGCAAAATCTTTTGTATTTGCAGCTGTTCTTACTATCTCATTTGTGATTTTTAAGAATGCTACCATTCTTCTTAAATCTCTAGCTTCTGGTGTATATAATGCCAAAGTTGTAATAATAATATTATCTAGTTCATTTGATTTTACTAGAAATTTTTTCTCACTAATTTCAACATTTTTTAGATTCTCTATCTTTCTTTCATTTAAAGATTTTAAACAAACTTCTAAAGCTTCAACAACATCTAATCCTAATTTTTCTACTTCACTTTTTATAAGTTTTAATTTCTCTTCATAAGGTTTTAACATTATCCAAATCTCCCTGTAATATAATCTTCTGTTTTTTTATTTGTTGGATTAACAAATATTGTCTCTGTTACATCATACTCTATTAATTTTCCTAAGTGAAAAAATGCCGTATAATCAGCAACTCGTGCTGCTTGTTGCATATTGTGAGTTACAGTTATAATTGTATAATCTTGTTTTAATTCAAGCATCAAAGACTCAATTTTTTCTGTACTTATTGGGTCTAGTGCAGATGTTGGCTCATCCATTAAAATAACTTCTGGTTTAATTGCAATTGTTCTTGCAATACAAAGTCTTTGTTGCTGACCACCTGAAAGTGAGGTTCCTGGATTTTGTAACTTATCTTTTACCTCATTCCAAAGTCCAGCTTTTATTAAAGAAGTTTCAACCAACTCATCACACTCTTTCCCTTTTTTTACCATTCCATGTTTTAATGGCGCATAAGCAACATTATCATAAATAGATTTTGGAAAAGGATTTGGTTGTTGAAATACCATTCCAACTCTTTTTCTAACACTTACCTCATCAACATCTTTATCATAAATATTTTTTTTGTCAATTACAATTTTTCCATCAATTTTAACACTTGGAATTAAATCATTCATTCTATTTATACATCTTAAAAATGTAGATTTTCCACAACCAGATGGTCCAATTAGTGCTGTTATTTTATTTTGATACAAATTTACATTAATATCAAATAGTGCTTGATTTGAACCATAATACAAATTTAAGTTTTTTACATCTATTTTTGTTTTATTATCTGTACTCATTTTTTTCCTTTTACCATTTTACTTCAAATTTTTTTCGTAAATATATAGCTATTGCATTTAGTGAAATTAATATTGACAATAGAACCAAAATTCCAGCTGCTGTTTTTTCTATATACATACCCTCAGGCATTCCAGCCCAAGTAAATAGTTGTGCTGGCATCACAGTTGCCGCTTGTGTAACCATTGTTGGAGCATCTGGAATAAAGGCAATCATTCCAATGATGATTAAAGGTGCCGTCTCTCCCATAGCTTGAGCTAAACCAATAATTGAACCTGTCATTATCCCTGGAAATGCAAGTGGTAAAACATGATCTCGTGTAACTTGAATTTTATTTAATCCCAAACCATATCCAGCTTGTCTTATATTATCTGGAACAGCTCTTAATGCTGCTCTTGAACTTACAATTATAATAGGAAGTGTCATAAGAGCTAAAGTTAAACCTCCAACTAAAGGTGAACTTCTAGGCATTCCAAAAAGGTTTATAAAAATTGCCAGACCTAAAAGTCCAAATAAAATAGATGGAATTGCTGCAAGATTATTGATGTTTATTTCAATAAACCTTGTAAATTTATTATCCCCAGCAAACTCTTCAAGATAAATTGCTGTCATAACTCCAATTGGAAATGCAACTGCCATTGTTATAATCAAAGTTAAAACAGACCCAACAATTGCAGAAAAAAGACCTGCATATTCTGGAATTTTTGAGTCACCATTTGTAAAGAATATTGCATTAAATCTCTTTTCAATTAAACCTTGATTATAAAGTTCATCAACTTTTGCTCTATCTTTACTCTTCAAAGTATTGTGATGCTCTTTTAGATATTGATCAACTTGACTATTTGCTAAAACCCAAAGAGTTTGTGTTGTATTCAAATACTCTGGATTTTTTTCTAAAAGTTTTGGAATATCTCTTAACCAAGCTCTTGAAACCAAAGTTCTATAATCTCTTGATACTGCTAATCTTGTATCCTCTAAAGTTTTTTGATTAAATGTAACTTCTGTTTTTATGTAAGCAATATTAAAAGCAGGAACTCCTTTTGCAATCATATCAAATAGGAAAAATGCTAAAAATGCTATTGAGAAGATTAAAGAAGTTAAGGTAAACTTTTTAAATCTTTTTGCACTTTTATGCCTACTTTTTAAAGTTGGATCATAAAATGGGTTATATTGTTTGTTTCTCTTTTTTCTTTTAATCATAATGTATTCACTTTATATTTTTCTTTAAATTTTCTAATTAGAGATAGTGAGATTATATTAAGTATTAAAGTAACAATAAACAACATTAACCCCAATGCAAATGCTGAAAGTGTTTCAGGCGAATTAAATTCAAAATCTCCAACTAAACTATTTACTATTGTAACAGTAACCGTTGTCATATCTTCAAGTGGATTCCATGAAAGATTTGGTCTTAAACCTGCTGCCATAACAACAATCATAGTCTCTCCTAAAGCACGTGATAGTGCAAGAAGTGATGCTGATATAATTCCAGGCATTGCACTTGGAATTACAATATTTTTAATAGTCTCTGATTGTGTCATTCCAAGAGCAAAAGCTGCTTTTCTTTGAGAGTCTGGAACAGCTCTTATAACATCATCACTTAAAGAAGATACTAAAGGAATAATCATAATTCCCATAACAACTCCAGATGCTAAGGCACTATTAAATGCTGCATCAATTCCAAAATATCCTGCAATTTCAACAATTATTGGAGCAACTGTAATAGCTGCAAAGAATCCATAAACAACAGTTGGAATACCAGCAAGAACTTCTAAAATAGGTTTTAAATAATCCCTAAAAGTAGAACTTGCATATTCACTCATATAAATTGCACTTCCAAGTCCAATTGGAATTGCTACAAGTAGTGCTATTGCTGTTATTACAAATGTTCCTGCAAATATTGGTAATGCACCAAACTGGCTACCAGCAGTTCCTGGTGTCCACTGTGTTCCTGTAAGAAAATACCAAAAACTTCTTAGTTTAAAGAACTCTATTGCTTCAAATAATATTGAAAACAAAATCCCAAAAGTAGTTAAAATAGAGATAACAGCTGCAAGTATTAATGCAGATTTTATAAGTTTCTCATTTAACTCTCTTTGTTTTTTTCTTGATTCAAAAGTACTCAACACTTTTACCTTCTATTAAATTTTGTGTATTATATTTGTAATCGATTACAAAATGATTACAATATTTTATCTTTACAAAACTCTATATATTGGTTTTTTTGAACTCTTTGACTCTTTTTTTAGCTCACTTAAAACCTGATCAAAATCATCTATTTTTGAGCTACTATCTACTTTCACAATTGCACTTGATACAGATAGAAGTTTAAACTCTCTTGTTGTTCCAAATCTATCTTTTGCAACAATATAACCTCTTTGTTTATCCTCATTTGAGTACAAATTTTTTACACTATTTTCAAACTCATTTTGAACCTCTAAAGTTAGTTCAAATATATCTTTTTTATTATCTTTTTTTAATCCTACAAAAAAATCATCGCCACCAATATGTGCTATAAATGAATCTTTTGGATACTTTTTTTGTAGAATTTCTGAAAATATTAGTATTGCTCTATCACCTTGTCTAAATCCACAAACATCATTAAATGGTTTAAAATCATTAAAATCAAAATATATAATATGCCTACCATCTTCTATATGTCTATTCTCAAAAGTATCACTTATAAACTTCTCTATTTGATTATTTCCAGGAAGTTTTGTAAGTGGATTTTGATTTGCAACTATTTGAAGATTTCTTTGATATGAGAGATTTAATAAAGAGTTTAAGTTTATAAACCCTTTATATTTTTCACCTTCTGTTATAAATATTCCCAAAGAGTTATTGAAATTTAAATTATACATCTCTAAGATTTTATCAATTCCCCAAGATACCTCAACGCTTAAAGCAGGTTTTATATATTTTAATAGCGTTGAAGAGAATGTCTTATTTTGTGCAAGTGCAAAACCATATTGTGAGTATGAAATCTCTTTGATATCACTTTCGTTTATAACTCCTAAAAAATATCCAAACTCATCTACAATTGGTACAAAATTGTGTTTAGTTCCTTTTTTAAAGTGTAAAAACAGATCATGCAAAGATGTATTTACATCTAAAGCATCTATTTTATCTATATATTTATCATCAATATGATTATTCTGTTTTACTCTTTGATCCTCTTGTATTAAATCTTGGATATTTTTATAAACATCTAAAATCTCATCAATATTTTTTGTTGGTTTTTGGACTAAATATCCTTGCATAAAATCAGCACCAATATCTTTACAAGTATAAAACTCTTGAACTGTTTCAATTCCCTCTGCAATAACTTTCATTCCCATAATATGAGCCATCTCTATAATTGAAGAGCAAAAGAGTTTTTTCTTTGAATCTTGGTCAATATTTGATATAAAAAATCTATCAAGTTTTATAATATGTGCTTCACTAAAATATAGTAACTTTAAACCAGAAACCCCTATTCCAAAATCATCTATGGCTATTTTATAACCACTTGATTTATATCTTTGTAGCATTGATGATAAAGCATTTTGCTCAATTGGTGTTCCCTTTTCACTCAACTCAAAAAAAATTCTATCTTTTGTTAAATTATATTTTTTTAAAATTCTTTCTGTATTTCCTTGAGAGTAGTTTTTATTATAAATTATTCTATTATCTAAATTGTAAAATAGTTTTAGATTTTTAATATCTATCTTTGCAAACTTCTCTATAGCTTTTTCTCTTAACTCTAAATCAAACTCATATAAGTAGTTTTCATTAAATACTAAATCAAACAAATCATCAATTGTGCTTACTTTTGGAATATTTTGAACATCTCTTAAAAGTGCTTCTACTGCATAAGTTTTGCCATTATGTGAATAAACAATTGGTTGAAAAGCATAATCTAGCTTATCAATAATATTACTACAATTTGGCATATATTGGATTTCCTATTTTTATTTGAAAGATTGTAAAAAGGGAAAAATCCCTTTTTTATTAAATTATTTTAGCTCTTTAGCTGTAAGTTTTGTACTATTTAATACTTTATCTCTAGCTTTAGTTCTTAAATCGTCTGCTAATGGAATAAGTCCAAGTTCACTTAAAATTCCATCTTCACCAATCATCTTTTCACTCATAAATAGTTTTGTGTACTCTTTTAAAGATGGAACACTTTTTGAGTGTTGATTTTTGATATAAAAATACATAGATCTTGCAACTGGATAGCTACTATTTGCAATAGTTTCAACTGTTGGTAAAGTATTATCAATACTTAATCCAATAACTTTATCTCTGTTTTCAGCTAAAAATGAGTAACCAAAAATTCCAATAGCAGCTTCATTTCTTGTTAATCTTTGAACAATTAAGTTATCGTTTTCACCAGATTCAACATAAGCACCATCTGTTCTAATTACTGAATAAGCTTTATATTTTTTATTTGCTTTTTCATCTTTTTTATATAAATCTGTATATGCTGATACTTTTTTAAATACATCTTGTAATACTAACTCTTCAAATGAATCTCTTGTACCTGATGATTTTGGTGGTCCATAAACTGTAATCTCTCTATTTGGTAAAGATGCATCTATATCTGACCATTTTTTATATGGGTTTGCAATTAAAGATTTTCCATCTTTTGAAGGAACTTCTGCAGCAACTGCTAAAGCTAACTGTTTTTTTGTGATATTAAAGCTTTTTACTTTTGAACTTTGAGCTATTGCAATACCATCAAATCCAATTAGTGCTTCAGTGATATCTGTTACACCATTTTCTTGACACATTTTAAACTCACTAGCTTTCATCTGTCTTGAAGCATTTGCAATATCAGGAGTATTTATATCTATTCCACTACAAAATAGTTTCATTCCTCCACCTGTTCCTGTTGATTCAACTACTGGAGTTGGGAATTTTGTAGTAGCTCCAAACTCTTCAGCAACTGAAGATGAAAAAGGATAAACTGTTGATGAACCAACAATTTTGATTTGATCTCTAGCACTCAAAGTTGTAGCGATTAGTGTACTTGCTATTAAAGCAATTGACGTTCTTTTTAAACTCATTTTTTCTCCATTAAATTTATTTACAATGGAAGTTTAAAATTTGTTGATTACAAAATGGTTACTATTGCCTAAACTTCTTAAAATTTTCAGCTTGTTCAAATATCTCTTTATACACATCATCTTTAGTTATTGGTGGGTAACCATGTTTATCTAGTAAAATTATCAAATCCACTTTTAATTCAGCTTTTATATCTTCTCTTATATTCCAATCTGTATATTTTGATTTATCATCAACTACAATTTTTACCTCTTTTGATAAGGCTAATAGTTTATCTTCAGGATAAGAAAAATCATACTTAATAGCTATTGATTTTAAAATATCGTAAAAAGCTTTTTCTTCAAAATCAATGCCTAAATCAGCAAAAGACTCTTTCTCTTTTTGAAGTGCATAATATAGGTCTATAATCTCATCTGTAAAATCATCTAAAACACTGCTTACAAGTACATCATTCTCTTTTCTTTCATTATATTTTTCAACAAGTGCATTAAACTTTTTAGAAAAATCAACTGCTTTTACTTTATTTACTTTTTTAAACTCTTCTAAAGCTTTTGCTAATAGCTGTTGAAGTAGTTTTATCTTTGTATTTGGAAGTTTGATTTTATTTATCTTATTTATATAATCTTCATCAAAAATATCAACTTTACTCTCATCATCACTTCCAAGTTTAAATATCTCTTCTACACCTTCACTTTTCATTGCTTCTTCTATCATTTGTGCAACTTTTTTATTCATAGAAGCTGTATCAGGAGCTTCACCACGAGTTAGCTTAACAACGATTGAACGAATAGCTAAATAAAAGTGAATATAATCTTTCTCTATCTCTTTAAAAACTTCACTTCCACAACAAATATCATAAGCACTTTTCAATCGTTTTACTATATACATAAATCTATTTTCAAGCTCTTTTGTGAGCTGTACAAACTCACTTGCATTGTTTAAAGTAGCTAATTGCTCTGTTGGTGTTCCAATAAAATATTTACTACTATCAAATTTATAAAATAGCTTTGATAATAAATCAAGCTGATCTCTTACAACAACTATTGAAGCTTCTATATCTTCAAAGTTTTGTGAGTCCATTTTTGAAAACTGTTTCAAAGCTTTATTCATAGCTGTTTTTATACCTATATAATCAACTACTAAACCTTTTTCTTTTCCTGCATATTTTCTATTTACTCTTGAGATAGTTTGGATAAGATTGTGTTCTTGTATAGGTTTATCTATATAAATAGTATCTAAAAATGGTACATCAAATCCTGTAAGCCACATATCAACAACAATAGCTATTTTAAAGTTTGATTTTTCATTTTTAAACTGTGTATCTAAAGTTTTTCTATACTCTTTAGTACCTAGCAAATCATAAAGCTCTTTTTCATCATCTTTGCTTCTTGTCATAATCATTTTTAATTTTTCAAGAGGTAGAATCTCTTTTTTATCTTTATCACTTAGTTCAACACCATCTTCACAAACTTTTGATTCATTCCAAGATGGTCTTAAAGTAATTATCTCTTTAAAAAGTGAATAAGCAATAGATCTTGAACTAGAAACAAATATAGCTTTTCCTTTTATACTTGCACCCTCTTCTACTCTTTTTTCATAATGTTCCACAAAATCTTTTGCTATTGCTTTTATCCTATCCATATCTCCTAATATTGCACTCATATTTGCCATAGATTTTTTACTATCTTCTATTTGATGTTCATTTGCTCCAAGATTTGCACACTCTTCATAATATTTTTCTATCTCTTCAAGTTTTGAGTTATCTAATAGTACTTTTGCAGCTCTTCCTTCATATACTATTCTTACAGTAATTTCATCTCTTACTGATTCAGTCATAGTATAGCTATCAACAACATCTCCAAAAACATCAAGTGTTGCATCTATAGGAGTTCCAGTAAATCCAACATAAGTTGCATTTGGAAGAGAATCATGCAAATATTTTGCAAAACCATAACTCTTTTTAACACCATCTTGTGTTACTTTTATTTTTTGCTCTAAGTTGATTTGGCTTCTATGTGCTTCATCAGAGATTACTATAATATTTGTTCTATGGCTTAAAACTTCTAAATCTTCTGTAAATTTATGAATAGTTGTTAAAAACACTCCTCCACTCTCTTTGTTTTGGAGTTTTTGCCTTAAATCTGCCCTACTTTCAACACTAACTATTCCATCATCACCTATAAAACCTTTTGCATTTGAAAACTGGCTACTAAGTTGTACATCTAAATCGGTTCTATCTGTAATTAAAATAATCGTTGGACTTGAGAAATGAATACTTTTCATAAGCATTCTTGCAAGATAAAGCATAGTAAAACTTTTACCACAACCAGTTGCTCCAAAATATGTACCACCTTTTCCATCCCCTTTTGGCTTTTGATGAGCTTTTATATTTTCATATAGTTTTCTAGTAGCATAATATTGAGGATAACGACAAACAATTTTTTCTTCTTTTTTTGATTTATCTGGCATATAAATAAAGTTGTGAATAATATCTACAAGTCGCTCTTTGTGAAACATCCCAGCAATCATAGAGTGCATAGATGGTATTCCATCTACTTCTACCTCATCTCCTGTTATTTTTCTCCAAGCATAAAAAAACTCATAAGGTGAAAAAAATGAACCTGATTTATTATTTACTCCATCACTTATGACACAAAATGCGTTGTATTTAAAAAGCTCTGGAATATCTCTTCTGTATCTTGTTGTAAGTTGCACAAAAGCATCATGTATAGTTGCCTCTTCTCTTATGGCACTTTTAAACTCAAACACAACCAATGGAATACCGTTTATATACAATATTCCATCTGGTATTCTTTTTTCATAGCCCATAATTTCAAGTTGATTTACTATTTTAAAGTTGTTTGAATTTACATCATCATAATTTATAAACTCGATATAGATATCTTTATCATCTGCTTTTTCTCTTTTTAGAATAAATCCATCAGCGAGGAGTTTCATTATGGCTTTGTTAGAATCGTACAAATCACTTGCTGGATAGTTTTGAAGTTTTCGCACAATTTGAGTGATTTCACTATCAGTTATATTTTCAGTTTTATATCTACTTTTTAAATACTCTTTTAAATCATCTTCTAGTAACACTTCACTTTGATTTCTTTGTATATCTTTACCAAAAACATAAGTGATACCTTGATTTTCAAGTAACTCTATAAATGCTAATTCTAATTTTTCTTCTGTAAATTTACTCATTATCACTCCATATAAGATTATTTTTCCAGTTTTTTATAAATCCCATTTTTTGTACATCAACTTGTGGATATTTTTTTAGTAAAACTTTTATTTTAGTTTTAAATTCTATCTCATCTTCACCAATACAAGTTAAAATATACTCAATAACACTTAATGCAAAAAAGATTTTATTTTTACTATTTGATAATTCTTTAAAAACTTCATTATTTCTTGGTACTTCGAAACTAACTCCTAAAGTTTTATTCCAAAGTCTACTATGATGAGCACAAGCATTTCTTACACTTGAAAGTGCTTTAAACCACTTAAAAAATACAACTTTATTAATCCCACCCATGCATGATATTACTTCATTTTGTTCTTTTTCTTGTAAAATCATAAATAATTTTGATAAAGACCCAAATGAAATAATCTCTACAACTGTCCAAATAGGTAAATCTGTAGTATTATATTTAGTTTTAAAATGTCTTATAAATACTTCTTTTGAACGCTCTTTTTCTTTTAAAATATCTTGATGAAGTTCATCAAAATCTTTTTGCATATTTGTTCTTAATGTTGAAATATCCAAGTATCCAAATGCATCATAAGATTTTGAATGATAGTAAGCAATTTGAGTTCTTAAATATATTTCTATAACTTCAATAGCTTCAAATATGATTTTTCTAAGCTCTGTATCAAAATAATACAATTTTATAATATCTTCAAAAGTAGTATTCGGTAAGAATTTATTTTTATTTTCAGAATTTTTAGAATATTGAAAAGGTAGAAAGTAAGCACTTAATCTATAATAATTTATATGTTGAAGTTTTGTAAGTACATATTTTTCATTTGAAATAATCAAACCTCTTTCTTTTAAAAGTTTTAATTGTTCTTCAAAAGTTTTATGTTTTTTTTGATAAGTATTTTGTTGATTTTTTAATGTTTGTAGTTGTTCTTGAAGATTATTCATAAAGAAGACCCTCTCTTTGGCACATTGTTAAGAGGTGGAAAGGGTGTGTTAGCGAAAGTATAACTTACATAATCTTTAAGTGCACTTATAGATATTTTTATACTATCAACTAATAGTAGTTTATTTTGAGTTTTTATAAATTTACTCATATATTTTTACTTCCCAATGACCAGATTTTAGACTTCCAACTCTACTTATGATATTTTCATCTTTTAACTTTTTAATTACTTTTTTTATACCTGATTCACTCATAGAGAGTTTTTCCATCAGTTCATAGATAGTGATTTTACTATTTTCTTTCATAAGTGCTAAAACTTTTTGGTCACTTTTATAGTTACTTTTTTGGTCACTTTTTAAAGTAGTTTGGATTGATTTAAATATCGTTTCAAGCATAAACTCAATAAATGGCGTACTCTCTCCAAGTTCTGTTGAATCTTCTATTGCTTTATAGTACTCTTCTTGATAATCTCTTACTATACTTTCAGTTGGTAGAAGTGAAAAAATTGGATTAAACCTATTTAAAATCACACTTTGCCAAAGTCGCCCAATACGACCATTTCCATCTGAAAATGGATGTATAAACTCAAACTCATAGTGAAAAATACAAGATTTTAAAAGCATATGTTCATCACTATTTTTTAGCCATGAAAAAAGATTTATCATAAGTTCATTTACCATGTTTGCTTGAGGGGCTATATGCTCACCCACTTTTACATTTACACTTCTAAAACTTCCAGCAGTTGTAAGTATCTCATCCATTAAGATTTTATGAGCCAGTAGTAAATCATCTAACTCATCGTATCGAAACTCATCTAGTTTTTCATAGGCTTTTATAGCTCCTTGAACTTCTGCTAATTCTTTTACTGTTCCTAAAACTCTTTTTCCATCTAAAATAGCTGTAATTTTTTCCTCACCTAAAAAATTTCCCTCTATTTCCAAAGTACCTGCTAATGTTTTGATACGATTCTTTTTTCTTAGCATTGGGTTTATTTTTTGGGTACCTGTGAATTGAAGTTTTGTAAGTTCTTCACTAATTTGCGTTGAAAGTTTTAGTATTTTTGAAGTTATTTTGTATGGTGGAGTGTAGTTAGTCATTTTTACTATCTTCTTTTTGAGTAATAAGATAACAAGCGTATCTTGTAAGCATAATATCTTCTATCTCTCTTTTTACATCTGAGTCAATTTCGACCATTTTCGCCAAGTGGTGAAAATGGTCTGATATTTCTATACTAGAGTTTTTATAAGCTGTTTTTGCTTCTTGTTTTTGAGTTAGCTTATCCATCTATTTTCCCTCGTTTTAAAGAAACTGCTGTCATATTTTCACTCTCACTTCCCCACTCAAAAGCTTTGGCAAGCAGGTATCTCTAAAGTTTTCAAGTGTTTGGATTTGTTCGATATTTTCTATAATTTTTTGATTAAAACTATTATGTGCCATTATGCCATCCTTTTTCATAGTTCCAATTATAGTATTCAGTTAAAAATTTATAAAAAATATCAATAGAGTTTTCTACATCTTTAATAGCTTTTTTTAATTTATTTTCATCAAAATTTAAGTCCATAATGCTTGAATGGATAACTTTATGTCTTTTTTGAACCAATTCATTAATAGACTCAAATAATTTTGTTTTTCTGTTTTTATAAGGTTTTGATAGTAATCCTTTTATATCAATTTTAGAATCTATTTTTTGAAAATGCTTTGAAATCAACTCTATATTTTGGAAAGACATACTTTCTGTTAATGACTCTTCAATCGATAATTGTTGATTTGAAATTTTTATAAGATTTTCAGTACCAATACGATTATTATCTTTAAAAATCTTTTCTTTATTTTCTGAATACTTTAATAACGCAATGTATGTTGATTTAAAATAATCCTCCATTACTGAAATAAGATATGGGAGCAATAAATTATTTGATAGAATTTTTGGATTCATATTATCCATAATCCATAAACCACTTTTTTCAAAAGAATGTGCAAATTGACGATTTTGTAAATAAATTGATACCTTTATAATATTCATTCCAAAAGTTTGAAACGCTAAATGACAACCTGATTGTGGTGGAGTTGATGGCATTTTGTCGGGTTTTAATATTTTATTTTTTCCTTCATCAGTAACAAAATATCCACCAAAATAATCTCTAATTCCTAAAACTATATTATTTTGATGCATTAAATCATAATAACTTTTTGATATACTAGTTCTAGTATAGACAATTATTTGTTCATTTTCTCTATAAATACTCAGCTCTACTCCAGTCCAAGATTTATAATCATTATTTTCAAACCAAGAAAAATCCGCAATTCTATCTTTTTTTGACCTACTGTGTCCATAATACTTCACAAAATTATTTAATTGCAGATATTTGAAAAGTTTTTCAAGTTTTAGTTCTTTAGGTAAAAAATTTTGTGTTTCATAACTCATATTTTCACTCTCACTTCCCCACTCAAAAGCTTTGGCAAAAGTGTATCTCGTAAGTTTTCAAGTGTTTGAATTTGTCTTGAATTTATTTCTAATTTTTCCATTATTGGATTAAATTGTTCAGTCATTTTATCTAATTCATCTATATTTGGTACTAAACAAATAGCTTCACCTAAATCACTTCTTTTTATATGTCCCATAGTTGTCGCATGTTCAGAAGCTATATCTATAAAATTATCAAGATGATATTTACACCATTGATAATAAAACCATTTTGGATAATCTTTTGATATTACTTTAAAAAGATGTTGGTTTAAAACACATTTATCACCATTCCAAATTTTAACCATAAGCGAAGCAGACCAAGCAAAAATCACATCACCATTATTTACGATGTTTTCAGGTTTTACATCAGATGTTGCATAATCTGAATTTTCACTAACACCATCTTTTAAATCTTTGATTTTTAGTACTGGTAATTTATCAATATCATTTTTTGGTGGAAATTTCTGACAAGCTAAACCATTTAAAAAATCTGCTATTTTACTAAGTGGTTTTTCCTCCCACTCCTCTTTTGCTTCTTCGATAAACCATTGTCTAAAGAGAGTTTGGGCAAGGGATTCTAGGGTTTGGTTTTGACGATGAAGAAGGTCAATCTTATCATCAAGGCTACTTAACACTTCTGCTATTGCTTTTTGTTCTTCAAGAGGTGGAAGGGAAATTGGCATATTTTCAATATCACTTTTAGAAATATTTGCTTGATTCGCACTTCCTGAAGATTGACTTGCTAAATAGTCATGACTAGCATCATCTTTCAAAAAATAGTAAAGAAAATCATTAGACATATTTTCTCTAGCTTTTATTTTTGCGACTCTTTGGTTTAAAAATGCCAATTCACCAAGTTTATATTTAGAAACTTCTCCTACAACTTGTGTTATTGCTTGTGGATGATTACCTGTTAAAGCAATTAAAACATCATTTTTTTGTATTAGATATTTTTCTAAATTTTTATCAAATAAATGAAATTGAACAGCTTTTAGATTCACATCACCATTGGCTACATTTTTAATTTTAACAACTGGTAATGAATTTTCAATTTGTTCTTCAAGAAAATTTTGTGATTTAAAAGCATAGCCATTAATTACTTCTATACATTCCCCTAACTTACACTCTCTCCTACTCATCACCCACCACCTTCAAATCTTCATTTTGAAACTGTGCTTCTATCTCTTCGATACTTGGCAACGATGACTTATACTCCTTTGGCAAGATTTCTGTAAGTTCGTATTGGCTTATCCCTAAAGGTTTATTTATATCTTTGAGTGCATACTCTACAACCAAATCATTTTTTGATTTGCATATAAGTATTCCTATAGTTGGATTATCATTTATATCTTTTATCTCTCCATCAACTGCCGATGTATAAAAACTTAGCTTTCCTGCGAACTCTGGTTTGAACTCTGTAGCTTTTAGTTCTACTACCACATAACATTTGAGCTTGATATGATAGAAAAGCAAATCTATCCTAAACTCATCACCACCAACAATTAGCTTATATTGTCTACCAACAAAGGCAAATCCACTTCCAAGTTCTAGTAAAAACTTAGTGATATTTTCAGTGAGGGCATTTTCTAGCTCTTTTTCTTGATACCCTTTTGTAAGAGACAAAAAATCAAAACTATAAGGGTCTTTTGTAATCTCTTTTGCCAAATCTGATTGAAGAGGTGGAAGAGTAGCTTCAAAATTTGTGATGGCTTTGCCATCTCTTGCATAAAGATTTGTTTCTATTTGGTGTATAAGTACACTTCTGCTAATACCATTTTTTATGGTATTTTGTACATAATATAGAGCTTCTTGCATATTTTTGCATTTTTGGATAATAGCAACATTGTGTCCCCAAGGTATTTGTAAAATTTGTGAAACAACTTGTTTTGTATTTTCTATGCTACTTTCGCCAACAAGTTGTTGGCTTTTTGTACTTTCCAATTCGCCCACAGCTTGTTGCCAAAATAAAAACCATTGCCTAATGTTTTTTATATTTGTATAAGAAAAGCCTTTTACATCAGGAAACTCTGCACTTAAATCAATACTAAGTTGCTGTAAAAATCCACTTCCCCAAGTACTGTTTTTTTGTTTTTCTACAATCTCATTTCCAAGATTCCAATAAAACTCTAACAATGTACTATTTACTTGTATTGATGCTTTTATTTGAGAGCTTTGAAACTTTTGTTTTATCTCATTTAACCACTGTTTATATTCAGTAGTAAAAGAATTTTGAAGTTGTTTATCGCTCATCAACTGCCACCAAATTAACTTTTACAGGAAAGTTTGCTTCGCAACCGCTATTCGATACTTTTGCTAGATTTGCTAATATTCTATCATTTAGGCTTTGTTCTTCTTTCATTTGATTTATTAGTTCATTTTGTAGGCTTTCAAATCTCTCTTTAAAATCAAACTCATCTTCACTATCTTCAAGTCCTACATATCGCCCAGGAGTTAAAACATAGTTTAGTTCTCGCACCTCTTCTAAAGAGGCACTTTTACAAAATCCTTTTATATCTTCATAGTTTTCTTTTACTTTCCAGTTGTGATAAGTTGAAGCTACTTTCTCTATATCTTCAGGGCTAAAATCTTTGTTTCTTCTATTTATCAAATGCCCTAGGTTTCTTGCATCTATAAATAAAATATCATTTCTAGCTCTATTTTTTTTGATAAACCAAAGACAAGCTGGAATTTGAGTGTTGAAAAAGAGTTTTGCAGGAAGATTTACTATACAATCAACTAGATTATTCTCTATTAGTTTTTTTCTTATCTCTCCCTCGTTGCTTGAGTTACTTGTCAAACTTCCTTTTGCTAGTACAAACCCAGCTATTCCATTTTCAGATAGTTTTGAGAGCATATGAAGAATCCAAGCATAGTTTGCATTTGATGTTGATGGTACACTATATCCAGCCCATCTTGGGTCATCTAGTAGCTCATTTACACCTCTCCACTCTTTTTGATTAAAAGGTGGATTTGCCATAATATAATCAGCTTTTAAATCAGGGTGTTGGTCTTTGAAAAATGTATCAGCAGGAACAGCTCCTAGATTTGCAGATATTCCACGAATAGCTAAGTTCATCTTTGCTAGTTTATAAGTAGTTGCAGTGAACTCTTGCCCATAGATAGAGATATCTTTTTTATTTCCTTTGTGAGCTTCTATAAACTTCAAAGATTGAATAAACATCCCACCACTTCCACAAGCAGGGTCGTAGATTTTTCCTTTGTATGGTTCTATCATATTTGCAAGTAAATTTACTATTGATTTTGGAGTATAAAACTGACCTCCAAGTTTACCCTCTGCAAGTGCAAACTCACCTAAGAAGTATTCATATACACGCCCTACTACATCATGACCTTTATCTTCTATTGTGTTGATATTGTTGATAGTATCTATAAGACTTGAAAGTTTACTCACATCAAGACCAAGCCTTGAGAAGTAGTTATCAGGTAGTGCACCTTTTAAGCTAGGATTGTTTTTTTCTATGGTTGCAAGAGCTGTATCTATTTTAAGCGCTATATCATCTTGTTTTGCATTTTGTTTTATGTATGACCATCTTGAAATTTCAGGAAGATAAAATACATTTTCCATAGTATAAAACTCTACCATATCAATAAATGCTTCTTTACCCTCTGAGAGTAGTTTTTCTCTTCTCTCTTCGTAAGTGTCACTAACAAACTTTAAGAATATAAGACCTAAAACAATATGTTTATACTCGCTTGATTCTACACTTCCTCTTAGTTTGTTTGCACTCTCCCAAAGAGTCTCTTCCATAGATTTTTGATTTTTAACTGATTTTTCTTTTGCCATATATATAAAAAGTCCCTATTAAGTAATTATTGCTTTTATTTTAGCTAAATAGAATTAAAGAGGATTAAAAAGTAGTAGATGAATTTTTTAAATTAAAAAGTGGTACGCCTGGTAGGAGTCGAACCCACAACCCCTCGGGTCGAAACCGAGTATTCTATCCAGTTGAACTACAGACGCACTTAAAAATTAGGATTGAAGTTTATCCTAATTTTGCTTAAAATTTTTAGAAGAAGATATTATCTAAAACGATTAAAAAGAAGAATACAATCCCCAAGTATCCATTTACAGTAAAAAATGCTCTATCTATTTTTCTAAAATCTTTATTTACTAAATAGTGTTCATAACTAAGCATCAAAGCACTTATAACAACTGCGAAATATGCAAAATATGAACCAGATGAATAAATCACAAACAAAAGCCAAAAAACAACTGTGAAAAAGTGAAAAATTTTTGAAAATAGCATTGTCTTTTTTGCACCAAATTTTGAAGGAATAGAGTGAAGTCCTAGTTTTTTATCCACATCAATATCTTGTAGTGAGTACAGCAAATCAAACCCAGCAACCCAAAACATAACTCCAATACTTAAAAGTATCACCCAAAAAGGAATAGATTCACTAACAGCAACAACTCCAGCAATTGGTGCAAGAGCCAAAGATATTCCCAAAATTATATGTGCTAAATATGAAAACCTTTTAAAGTATGAGTATGAACCAATAATTACTAAAATTGGAACAGATAAAATAAGTGCCAAACTATTTACAAAATATGCTACAACAATAAATGCTATTGCATTAAAAATAACAAATGCCAACATTGAGTTTGCACTAATTCTTCCATCTACATTTGGACGATTTGAAGTTCTTGGATTTAAACCATCGATATCTCTATCCATGTATCTATTAAATCCCATTGCAAAGTTTCTTGCAAATATTGCACACAAAGTTCCCAAAACCAAAAGTTTAAATCCAAACCAAGGTGTCTGATTTACCTGTGAAGATGATACAACCATTGCTATAAATATAAATGGCAATGCAAAAACAGAGTGCTGAAACACTACAAGTTCACTAAAATCTTTTATTTTTTTTATTAATTTTTCCATGGGCAAAATATTATCTAATAATGATTAAATTAATGCTTTTTCGTTATAATCCAAGCAAAAAAGGCAAATTTATGAAAAAATATCTTACTTTAACTCTTTTTATACTTTTTTTCACATCTTGTGCAACAAAAATTGAAAATGAACAAAATGCTACAAACAAAAAGACAAACTCTGAACTAATAAAAATTTTAGTTGAAAAAGAGAAAGAGATAAATAGCCTTAAACTTGAGCTTGAATCTTATAAAAAAGTTGATTAAAAAATGAAAGAGATTGCAATTATTGGAACAACAGCATCTGGTAAAACAGCTCTATCACTTGAACTTGCAGACAAAACAAACTCTATAATACTCTCGCTTGACTCTCTTTGTGTTTATAAAGAGATAGATATTGCAAGTGCAAAACCAACAAAAAAAGAGCGAGGTGATATAGTTCATTTTGGAATAGATGAAGTTTTTCCAAATGAGAAGTTTGATGTTGTTGAGTTTTTAAATTTGTATCAAAATGCAAAAAAATTTGCACAAAAGAATTCAAAAAACCTTATTATTGTTGGTGGAACTGGTTTTTACTTAAAAGCTTTAACAGATGGTTTAAGCCTTGGTTTTAACTCAAATGTAGAGTTAGATATGAGTTTAAATGATACTTATAATTTGCTTTATAGTTTAGATAAAGAGTATATGCAAAAAATTGATCCAAATGATAGATATAGAGTTCAAAAAGCCTACTCTATTTATAAACAAAGTGGTTTAATCCCAAGTCAATACTTCAAAGAGAATCCAAAAGTTGCACTAAGTGCAGATTTAAAAATATTTGAGATTTTGTGGGAAAAAGAAGAGCTTGCAAGTAGAGTTGCATTGAGAACAAAAGCTATGATAGAAGCTGGCTTAATTGATGAGATTATATATTTAGAGAAAAAATATACAAGATTGCCAAATTGTATGTCTAGTATTGGAATTGTTGAAACATTAGAGTATCTTGATGGCAAAATAGATAAAAAAGGTTTAGAAGATAAAATTATTCAAAATACCTTAAAACTTGCAAAACGACAAAACACTTTTAATAAAGGTCAATTTGAAAATAGAGTTTCAAACATAATTTCTAGCTTAAATTCAGAGATTATTAAGTATTTTAAGATATAATCGCAAGTTCAAAAGTTTGGTAAAGGACTTGCAAGGACTTGATCTTTTTCCAAACGCTTAATTTTAAAAAGGAAAATGGAATGAAAAAAGATATTCATCCAGATTACAAAGTATGTCAAGTTTCTTGTGCATGCGGAAATAGCTTTGAGACAAAATCAAATACTGAAACTCTAAGAGTTGATATTTGTTCTTCTTGTCACCCATTCTTCACAGGAGAGCAAAAACTTGTTGATGCTGCTGGAAGAGTTGAGAAATTCAAAGCTAAATATAATATGGCAAAATAGTTCTATATTATGTTGCGCTTAGTTCCAACACCAATAGGAAATCTTGATGATATTTCAAAAAGATCTCTTGATGCACTATTGGAAGCGGAACTAATTTTTTGTGAAGATACAAGAGTCACAAAAAAACTTCTAAATCTTCTAAGTGAAAAATATAACTTAGATTTTTCAAATAAAGAGTTCAAATCTTTTCACTCTCACAATGAAGCTGATGTTTTAAAAACTATTTCAAAAGATACTTTTTCTAAAAATGTTGTTTATTGTAGTGATGCTGGAATGCCTTGTATTAGTGATCCTGGTTCAACTTTGGTTGAGTGGTGTATAAAAAATGGTGTTTCTTATGAAGTAATTGCTGGAGCAAATGCACTTTTAACAGCCTTTGCTATGAGCGGATTTTCAAGTAGTGAGTTTACATTTTTTGGTTTTTTAGATCACAAAGGTGCAAGTAGGGCATCAAAACTAGAAGAGGTTTTAAGAAGTCCTAGAGTATCAATTTTGTATGAATCTCCACATAGACTTTTAAAACTACTTGAAGAGTTAAATACAAAAGATCCAGATAGAACAATATTTTTAGTAAAAGAGATTAGTAAGTTTTATGAAAAAAGCTATAAAAATAGTGCTAAAAAGCTATATGAAGAGCTAAAAAACTGTGAGATAAAAGGTGAATGGGTTGTTGTAATTGAAGCCAAAGAGAAAGTTGGTTTTAATTTAGACTTAGATGATATTCTTCCACTTGAAATTGCTCCAAAAATAAAAGCAAAGCTAATTGCAAAGCTTACAGGAGCAAGTGTAAAAGAGGTTTATCAAGAAATATTGGATAAAATCCAAAATTAATTTAAACGAGACAAAATGATAATTTACGGAAAACAGATAGTTTTATATGTACTAGAAAAACATCAAGATTTAATAGAAGAGATTTTTTTATCAAAAGAGATTGATAGTAAACTTTTTTCAAGATTTGCAAAACTAAATAAAAAAATTCATAGAGTTGATAATCAAAAAGCTCAAGCTTTGGCAAAAGGTGGAAATCATCAAGGGCTTATTTTAAAACTTAGTGATTATGTTTATACACCTCTAAAAGATATTAAAAATATGAATTTTATAGTTGTTTTAGATGGTCTAACTGATGTTGGAAATATTGGAGCAATTGCAAGAACTGCTTACTCTTTGGGAGTTGATGGAATGATTGCTTCAAATATAAAAACAGTAAATAACTCTGGAACTATAAGAACAAGCGCTGGAGCACTTCTTGATTTACCATTTTGTATTCATCCAAGAAGTGTTGATTTAGCAAGTGAATTAATAGATGCTGGATTTACACTAATTGGTGCAACAATGGATGGAGTTGATCTAAAAAAATATGGAAAAATAGAGCAAACAGATAAAGTTGCACTATTTTTAGGAAATGAGGGTGAAGGAATAAGTCCAAAAGTTGCAAAAAAATTAGACTTGAAAGTTTCAATAAAAATGGAGCATGAGTTTGACTCACTAAATGTAAGTTCAGCTGCTGCTATTTTAATTTATAACCTAAAAAGATAGGAAGATTTATTATGAAAAAAATACTATTTACGATTATTCTAGCACTAAGTTTAAAAGCAGATGTAAACCAAGCTATTTATAATATGATAGATAGTGAAGATTATAATACTCATCTAAACCTAATTAATCATATATTCAAAGATCAAAGCAACTTTTATAAAGATGGAAATATTGATTATATAAAAATTAGTGAAGAGTTAGATAAAAATGGACTTTTAAAACTAAATTATGATGAGATTAAAAATATTGAAGTAACTTTCACATTTAGCTCAAGTCCAAAAAAATCGTTTAAAAATATAACTGATATCTTAAAAGCTATTGGAAATCAACATTTTATAACAAAAAATCAAGCAACAAATGGTGAACAACTTTTTTGGAGTATAAAGTTAAAAACCGCAGCCGCCATTAATCCTCTTAGATTATCTTTAGAGCTTCAAAATGCAAATTGTAGAGTTTTAAAAATAAGAAGAGAGGCTGAGGATAAGTGGAGTTATTTTATAGATTCAAGTAACTCAACACTATATAAGGTTGAAGATTTAGTAAATAATAGCTCTTTATCATTAAGAAAGCCAACAAAGCCATATATGATTGAGCTTTCAAACTCAGAGATTTTATCTATAGAGACAAACAACAGAACAATTTGGCATCCAAATGTTGTTTTCTATGATAATGAATTAAATATTTTAAGAGTTTTTGAAAAAGAGAAAAGATATTCTAATTTAAGATTAAATGTTCCTAGTGAGGCTAGGTTTGTTAAAATTGATGATTTTTATGCCCTAACAAATATAAGAAATGGGCTTAATATTACTAAGGAGTAATAAGATGTTTGATGAAATTGAATTTGAAAGAATGAAAAGACTTCCAAACTATGTATTTGCAGAAGTTAATGCTATTAAAATGGAAGCTAGACGTGCTGGTGTTGATGTAATAGATTTTTCTATGGGAAATCCAGATGGAGAGACTCCAAAACATATTGTTGATAAATTAAAAGATGCAGCTAGTAAGCCAAAAAACTATGGATATAGTGCTAGTATTGGAATATATAAATTAAGACTTGCTATTTGTAACTGGTACAAAAGAAAATATAATGTAGATTTCTTAGACCCAGATAAACACGCTTGTGCAACAATGGGTTCAAAAGAGGGTTATGTTCATTTAGTTCAAGCTATTGTAAATGTTGGAGATGTTGCTGTTGTTCCAGATCCTACTTATCCAATTCACTCTTATGCTTTTATGCTAAATGGTGCAGCTATTCATAAATTTGAGTTAGTATTTGATAATGAGTTTAAAGTAGATGAAGAGTTGTTTTTTAAAAATCTTCAAAAAACAATTGATGAGTCAATTCCAAAAGTAAAATATGTAGTTGTAAACTTCCCACACAATCCATCTTGTGCAACTGTAACTCCTGAGTTTTATACAAAACTTGTAGCTATGGCTAAAAAAGAGAGATTTTATATAATCTCTGATATTGCGTACGCTGATATTACATTTGATGGATATAAAACTCCTTCAATTTTCCAAGCCAAGGGTGCTTTAGATGTTGCTGTTGAGTGCTTTACATTAAGTAAATCATACAATATGGCTGGATGGAGAGTTGGTTTTGTTGTTGGAAATGAAAAACTTGTTGGTGCTTTAAAAAGAATTAAATCATGGCTTGATTATGGAATGTTTGCTCCAATTCAAATTGCAGCAACAGTTGCACTTGATGGTCCACAAGATTGTGTTGATGAGATAGTTGCTAAATATGAAAAAAGAAGAGATGTTATGCTTCAAGCATTTGCTGAAGCTGGTTGGGTTATGGATAAACCAAATGCATCTATGTTTATTTGGGCAAAAATTCCTGAAAAAGCACAACATTTAGGAAGCTTAGAGTTCTCTAAACAACTTCTAAGAGAGGCTCAAGTTGCAGTTAGCCCTGGAATTGGATTTGGTCACTATGGTGATAAATATGTAAGAATTGCACTAATTGAAAATGAAAAAAGAATTAGACAAGCTGCAAAAAATATAAAAAGATATTTAAAAACATTAGAGTAAAAAATTATTAGAATATTAGATTCCTTTTAAATAGGAACTAGTCAAAAGGATAGGTAAATGCTTAAAGTTGGAATTATTGGTGTTGGAACAGTTGGAACAAGTGTTGCAAATATTTTAATAGATAATAAAAATATTATAACAGCACGAGCTGGAGTTGAGATTGTTCCACACATTGGTGTAGTTTCAAATTTAGATAAAAAAAGAGATGTTAGTATTAAATTAACTACAGATATAAATGAAGTTTTAGAAGATGATAGCATTGATATTGTAGTTGAGCTTATGGGTGGAATTGAAAAACCTTATGAGATTGTAAAAAGAGCTTTAGAAAATGGTAAAGCAGTAGTTACAGCAAATAAAGCACTTCTTGCTTATCATAGATATGAGCTACAAGAGCTTGCAAGTGATACGCCATTTGAGTTTGAAGCTGCAGTTGCTGGTGGAATTCCAATAATAAATGCTTTAAGAGATGGTTTAAGTGCAAATAATATCAAATCTATTCAAGGAATTATGAATGGAACTTGTAACTTTATGCTTACAAAAATGATAAATGAGGGTGCTAGTTATGACCAAATTCTAAAAGAGGCTCAAGAGCTAGGTTATGCAGAAGCAGATCCTACTTTTGATGTAGGTGGATTTGATACAGCTCATAAACTTTTAATTTTGGGTTCAATTGCTTATGGAATTGATGTAAAACCTGAGGAGATTTTAATTGAAGGTATTCAAAACATCTCTAAAATTGATATAGAGTTTGCAAAAGAGTTTGAATACAATATAAAACTGCTTGGAATTGCAAAAAAAGTAGGAAATGAAATAGAGTTAAGAGTTCATCCTGTTTTAGTTCCTCTTGATAAGATGATTGCAAAAGTTGATGGTGTTATGAATGGTGTTTCTGTTGTTGGAGATAAAGTAGGGGAGACTATGTATTATGGAGCAGGAGCTGGTGGTGATGCAACTGCTAGTGCTGTTATTGCAAATATAATTGATATTGCTAGACGAGGGAAAGGCTCTCCTATGCTTGGTTTTGAAAAACAAGTAGGAACTCAACCAACTTTAATGGCAAAAGATGATATTAAAACAAAATATTACCTAAGACTTGAAGTAGCTGATAAAAGTGGAACTTTGGCAAAAGTTGCAAAAATATTTGGAGACAATGATATATCAATAGAGAATATGATGCAAAAATCTCTTAAGCGTGAAAAAGCAAATCTACTTCTAACAACTCACACTTGTGTAGAAAAAGATATTAAAAAAGCTATTGATGAACTTGAACACTCAAAGGTGGTTTTAACAAAACCAGCTATGATAAGAATAGAGGATTGATATTAAAGAGTTAAGATTTAAAATCTTAACTCTTACAAAAGCTACTTTCTTTGAGCCTCTACATCAATTTTAATTTTTACCTCTTCAGCAACTGCAACACCACCAAGTTCAATAGCCTTGTTCCATTTTAGACCAAAATCAGTTCTATTTATTTTTCCTTCCATAGAAAAACCAATTTTATCTCCTAAAATAGCTATATCTTCAACCTCTAAAGTTACTTTCTTTGTAACTCCTCTAATAGTTAGATTTCCTGTCATTTTTCCATCATCACCATCTGCTTTATATGATGTCATCTCAAATGTCATTTTAGGAAATTTATCACTAGCAAAGAAATCATCACTTCTTAAATGATCATCTCTTTTTTCAATCCCAGTATAAATTGATGTTGTATCAATAGTAGCTTTCAAATTTTTAAAAGTTCTATTTTTCTCATCAAAATCAATCATAGCATCGTAAGTTTTGAAATTACCATGAACATTTGTAATCATCATATGTTTTACTGTAAATCCTACATTTGAGTGTGCATTATCTACTTTATACTCTGCAGCTCCCAATAAAGCAGTTGCTAATACTAAACTACCTGTTATTTTTGTTAATAAATTCATTTTTGCTCCTTATAGTTAAATAAGTTCAATAATATATGCTTATAGTTAACATAAAATTAATATATTTTAGATGTTGATATTTATAAAAAGTTTTGATTTTAAATTGTATTGTAGTTTAAAAAGATGGGGCATAGCCCCATTAAAAAAGTAGGATTAGAAGCTTCTTCTTGGTCTACTATCTCTTGGCTTATCCTCTCTAGGTTTTGCCTCATTAACTCTTAGAGTTCTTCCTTCTGCTTCTTTACCATTTAATGCTTCAATAGCAGCATTACCAGCAGCAGAATCTTCCATTTCAACAAATGCAAAACCCTTAGATCTTCCTGTCTCTTTATCCATAATAATTTTTGCACTTTTAACTGCACCAAACTTAGCAAATGTTGCTTCTAAATCTTTATCGTTCATTCTGTACGATAAATTACCTACGTAAATGTTCATATTTTTAATCCTTTGAAAAAGTTAGTTATTATGCCTTAATATTTTTTCTAAATCAAGAGTTTTTAAAATTTTTTTCCAAAGCTTTTAAAATTCTTATTTTCACCTCTTCAAAGCCTAAAACAAAAATAATATCATATACAGAAGGTGCTTGTGTAGTACCTGTCAAAGCCAATCTTATTGGTTGAAAAATTTGTGGAAATTTAAGACTTTTTTCTTCTATAAAAGGTTTTGTAATTGCTTCTAATTTTTCAACACTATCAAAAGAGTTTAGATTTTTTTCTAAAAGTTGTAAATACTCTTTTAAAACTTCACTTGTATCATCTTTGATAAATTTTTTAACTCCAGCCTCTTCATATAAAGTAGGCTCATCTTTAATATCTAAAATTGATTTTTTTAGTTCCAATAGTGTGTTTGCTCTTTGTTTTGCAAGGTTTAAAATCTCATCTTTTTTAGAATAATTAGTTAAATCTAAATCAAAAAATTTCAACTCTTCAACTAATCTATCATTTGAAACAGTTTTTATATACTCACTATTTAACCATAAAAGTTTTTCAGCATTATAAGCTGATGCTGATTTATTTATATTTTTTGGATCAAATAGTTCTAGCATCTCTTTCATACTAAATATCTCTTGATCTTTATTTGACCAACCAAGTCTTACTAAGAAGTTTAATAAAGCTTCTGGTAAATATCCTAGTCTTTTATACTCCATAACATCCATAGCACCATCTCTTTTTGAGAGCTTTTTACCTTCTGGATTATTTATCATAGGTACATGATAAAAGTTTGGATGTTTTACACCTAAAGCATTATAAATAACAATCTGTTTTGGAGTATTTGATAAGTGATCATCGCCTCTAATTACATCTGTCATCTCCATTAACATATCATCAATAGTTACAACAAAGTTATATGTAGGCATTCCATTTGATCTTGCAATTACAAAGTCATCAACAAACGAGGCATCAAACTTCATATCACCTTTTACACCATCAACAAATCTAATCTCTCCTGTTTTTGGAGCTTTGATTCTAATAACTGGCTCAATTCCTTCTGGAATTTGTGGTAAAACTTTACCATCTTCAGGTCTCCATGTCTCATCATATCTTGGAGTTTGTTTTGCTGCTTCTTGAGAGGCTCTTAAAGCATCTAACTCATCTTTGCTCATATAACATTTATATGCATTTCCATTTTCAAGTAGTCTGTTTATATACTCTTTATAAATCTCTGTTCTTTTTGATTGATATTCAACCTCTCCATCATAAGATAAACCAACCCAATTAAAAGCTTCTATAATAGCACCCAATGCCTCTTCACTATTTCTTGCTAAATCTGTATCTTCAATTCTAAGTCTAAAAGTTCCACCATTTTTTCTTGCCCATAAATAACTATATAAAGCCGTTCTTAATCCACCAATATGTAAATATCCTGTTGGACTTGGTGCAAATCTTGTAACTGTCATATTAATTCTCCTCATCTTTTTCATTTTTTTTATTATGTATATAAAATCCAATTCCACTTGAAACTACTACTACTACTATAAAAATTAATAAACCTATCTCAAGAATTGCCATTTTCATCCTTTTTAATATCTTTCTCTCTTAATTGTCCACAAGCTGCACTTATGTCTAAACCTTTTGACTCTCTAATTGTACAAATAACACCTTTGCTATTTAAAAAATCTTTAAATCTCATCATATCAGTTTCAAGAGGTCTTTGATATGAAGTTCCAGCATATGGATTAAAATATATTAGATTTACTTTTGCTTGAATTCCATCTAGTAGTTTTACAAGTTTTTTTGCAGCATCTAAACTATCATTTTTATCTTTTATAACCAAATATTCAAACATAACTTTTTTTCTTGTATCAACTGGAAACTCTTTTACAGCTTCAATAATAGATGCAATATTATAAGCTTTATTCATAGGAATAAGCTCACTTCTTAACTCATCATCAACAGCATGAAGTGAAATAGCAAGTTGTATTTGTAAATCTTTAATACCAAGTTTTTTAATCTTGCTTGCAATTCCTGAAGTTGAAACCGTTTGTCTTCTTCTACTTATTGCTAAACCATCAAGTTCTGAGAAAATCTCAACAGCTTTTACAAAGTTATCAAAATTATCAAGAGGTTCACCCATTCCCATATAAACAATATTTAAAGCCTTGTTTTCAGCTATTTCATTATCTCTTTTTATATGAACAATTTGAGCTATATACTCTCCAACTGTAAGATTTCGCACAAATCCACCACGTGCCGTTAAACAAAAACTACATCCAACTTTACATCCAACTTGACTAGAGATACAAACTGTATATTTTTCACTTCTTACAATTTGTCCATCTTCATCAATTTTTTTATCTTTCATCAAAAGTAAAACTGCTTCAATTGTATGATTATCTCTTAATTTAAAAAGATATTTTATGCTTCCATCACTACTTTGCTCTTTTTTTATAACTTTTAAAATATCAATTGGATAGTTTGTTTTTAAATCTTCAATCAACTCTTTTGGAAGATTTTTCATATCTTCATAAGAGTTTGCATATTTTTTATAAAGCCAATTATAAACCTGTTTTGCTCTAAATGATGGCTTTAATATCTCTTTTAATTCATCTAGTGTGTAGTCATATATTGATGACTCATCAAATTTTGCCACTATTTTGCCTCTTTTATTATATTTTTATCTTCTAAATATTTTACTAATCTGTTCATTGCTTCTTTATGATTTTTTATAAAATCACTATGTGCATTCTCATTTGTATAGTTTGTAACAACAAAAATACCAAAAGCTGGTATTTCAAACTCTTTTGCAACACTTAATACAGAAAAAAACTCCATATTTTCAAGTTCGACATTGTATTGTAAAAAATCTTTTGATAAAATTTGATTTGTACTTATATAGTTTGAACTATTTACAATAACTTCACTATTTGTCAAAGCTGTATCAATTCTAACTGCATTATCTATTGGTGTATATGCAAAATTTTGCAAAAAGCTTAACTCTATGTTTGAAGAGTTTTTTGACTCTACAATATCAAAAATATTGTGATTTCCATAACTTCCAGCACTTCCAATAAATAAAATAAACTCAGGTCTATTAAATAGACAAATTTTTGTTAAGTTCATTGCGCTTTCAACCAAACCAACTCCAATTGCTTTTGTAAAAGAAAAGCTCTCTTGTTTTCCTGCACTAACTATCATTTACAATCCAAAATATAATTTGTATTAATTTTAATATTTTGTTCACTTCTTATTGGTGTAATATCCATATTTTCACTATTTGTTGAAAATGCTACAGCTTTTACTCTAGAAAAATTATAATTACCATCTTCATTAATTATTACACTTTTTATTTCACATTTTTTTGAGCTCTTTTTAGATATCTCTTTTGCATAATCTTCAATCCAAAGTATAGATTCTAATCTTAAGTTATCAATAATTTTATTTTGTAATTTTTCACTAACATCCCAAGATAAATTAGATATATTTATTTTTATATCACTCTTTTTTTGACTATCTTTAAATGCCAATAAATCGGATAAAAAACTATTTATTATAGATGAATCTTTTGATTCTACTACAAAATTTATAGTTGCTATAAAACCTTTGAAATATGGCTTATTCTCTATGTACTCATATTTTGGTGTCAAATTATAATTTGTATTTTTTAATGTAATATTTTTTGTATTCTTTAAATAATCATTAAATTTCTCTATCTCTTTATTTGCACTGTTCTCATTTTCTTTTGTAACACTTATATTTACTGTTGATGATAATATATCAGGCTTTAAACTCTTTGAAAAACTATTATTAAAGTTTAATTCATAAGAGAGAGCAAAAATAGGCAAAAGAAGTAGAAGCTTTGATACTCTTTTCATCTATAACCTAACATTTACATTATTCTCTTTTAGATATTTTTTTAACTCCATAATATCAACCTCTTTAAAGTGAAAAATTGAAGCAGCCAATGCAGCATCAGCACCAGCTTCAAAAGCATCTTTAAAATGTCTCATATTTCCAGCTCCACCACTTGCAATTACTGGAATATTTACAATTTTTGAAATCTCTTTTGTAATTTCTAAATCAAAACCACTCTTAACTCCATCTGTATCCATAGAAGTTAATAAAATCTCTCCAGCACCTCTACTTTCTACCTCTTTTGCCCAAGAAATTGCATCAAGTCCTGTATCTTCTCTTCCACCTTTTACAAAAACATGGTATGAACCATCTGATACTTTTTTAACATCAATTGCCACAACAATACATTGGCTTCCAAATCTTTTAGCTCCATCATCTATTAAGTTTGGAGTTTTAACAGCACTTGAATTTATAGAGATTTTGTCACAACCAACATTTAATAAAGCGTAAATATCATCTAAATTTCGTATTCCTCCACCAACAGTTAGTGGAATAAATACCTCACGTGCAACATTTTTAACAATATCTACAATAGTTCCTCTATTTTCTACACTTGCACTAATATCTAAAAATGTTAACTCATCAGCGCCTTCATCGTTGTATCTTTTTGCAATTTCAACAGGATCTCCTGCATCTTTTAGACCTACAAAGTTTACACCTTTAACTACTCTTCCATTATTTACATCCAAACATGGGATTATTCTTTTTGTTAGATTATTCAAGTAAAATTCCTTAAAAATTAGTAATAAATATTACCTAAATGTAAGTTAAAAAAAGATATACTCCCAACTTGATGGAAAAAGTAAAAGCAAAAAAAGAGTTTGGTCAAAACTTCTTAAAAGATAGTACCGTTTTAGATAAAATCATCCAATCGATGCCCCATAACAATAATCATATTGTAGAAATTGGGCCTGGCTTAGGTGATTTAACTAAGAACTTAGTTAAATACAAAGATGTGACAGCTTATGAGGTTGATACCGATTTAATCGGTATCTTAAAGTCGAAATTTGCAAAAGAGATAGAGAGTAATAGATTCACCCTTAAACATATAGATGTTTTAAGAGCTTGGGACGAGCTGAAATCTTTACATGATGGTAAATATGATTTAATAGCAAACTTACCATACTATATCGCAACAAATATTATATTAAGAGCTTTTGAAGATGAACTTTGCGAACACATTATTGTAATGGTTCAAAAAGAGGTAGCAGAGAAATTTACTGCAAAAGTAAATGATAAAGAGTTCTCATCTTTAGGGATAATTACTGAACTTATCTCTAAAGATTCAAGAATTCTTTTTGATGTTCCACGTGAAGCATTTGACCCAATGCCTAAGGTTACATCTTCAATTCTTTATATAAAAAAAGATTTAACTAAAAAGATTGATAAGGATTTAAATAGATTTCTAAAAGTTTGTTTTGTGCAACCAAGAAAAAAACTATCAAAAAATCTAAACTCAATCTTAGATAAATCTCAAATTGAGACTCTATTTGAAGAGTTATCAATAAACGACAATCTACGACCTCATGAACTTTCATCATCTTTGTATAGCCAAATGCATACAAAGGTAAAAGAATGGAAGAGATAAAAAAAGAAGAAAATAGCACTACACAACAAGAAACTTCTTTAGTTGAAGTTAAAAAAAGAGAGTTTAAACCAAGAGCTCCTAGACATCAAAATAACAAAGAAAATCAAGAAAACAGTGGCTCAATTGAGCAAGATGGTGATAAAAAACCTCATTTCAAAAAGAGAAGACCAAATAATAAACCTAGATTTATTAATAAAGATATGCCAACAAGTGGTGATGGATGGACAAATGATCTTAAAAAATCTTATCTTATAAATGAAAAAATTCATAAAGATAGATTAAATCCTCACTATAAGCTCAATTTAAACACAAATGCCAAACTTAGAATTACTCCACTTGGTGGATTAAATGAAATTGGTGGAAATATGATGGTTGTAGAGACTGAAAATGAAGCAATCGTTGTAGATGTTGGTATGAGTTTCCCTGACGGTGAGATGCATGGAGTTGATATTTTAATTCCAGATTTCTCATATCTTAGAGAGATAAAAGATAAAATTGTTGCAGTAATTATTACTCATGGTCATGAAGATCATATTGGAGCTATGCCATATCTATTTAAAGAGATGCAGTTTCCTATTTATGGATCTGCACTTCCTTTGGAGATGATTGGTTCAAAATTTGATGAGCATAAAATGAGAGAGCATAGATCACTATTTAGAGCTATTTCAAAAAGAGTTCCTATTAAAATTGGAAATGATTTTGAGATTGAGTGGATGCATATTACTCACTCTATTATTGACTCATCTGCAATTGCAATTAAAACAGCCGCTGGAACTATGATTCACACAGGTGATTTTAAAATAGATCACACACCTTATGATGGATTTCCAACAGATATTCACAGACTTGCTCACTATGGAGAAGAGGGGGTTTTAGTTTTAACATCTGATTCAACAAACTCTCATACTCCAGGGTTTACAAAAACAGAGAAAGCTGTTTCTCCTACTTTTGAAAGAATTTTTTCAACAGCAAAAGGAAGAGTTATTATGAGTACATTCTCTTCAAATATTCACAGGGTTGCTCAAGCTATTGAAAAAGCTTTAAAATATGGTAGAAAAATCTGTGTTATTGGTAGATCTATGGAAAAAAATTTAGATATTGCTATGAGCTTAGGATATGTAAAATTCCCTAAAGATCAATTTATTGAAGCACATGAAGTTGGTAAATATAATGATAATGAAGTAATGATAGTGACAACAGGAAGTCAAGGTGAATCAATGAGTGCTCTATATAGAATGGCAATTCATGAACACAGACATATAAAAATAAAACCTGAAGATCAAATAATATTATCTGCAAAAGCAATTCCTGGAAATGAGGGAAGTGTATCTGAGATAATAAATCATCTACTAAAAGCTGGAGCAAATGTTGCATATCAAGATCATACTGATATTCATGTTTCTGGACATGCTGCTCAAGAGGAACAAAAGCTTATGCTAAGACTTGTTAAGCCTAAGTTCTTCTTACCAGTTCATGGAGAGTATAATCATGCTTTAAAACACGCACAGACAGGAATTGATTGTGGAATTTTAGAGAGAAATGTATATATTATGAGTGATGGTGAACAAGTTGAAGTAACTCCAAAATATCTTAAAAAAGTAAGAGCTGTAAAAAGTGGTAAAGTTTATATTGATAATCAACTAAATCATAAAATATCTGATGATGTCGTAATAGATAGACAAACAATGGCAAAAGAGGGTATTGTTATGATTGTTGCCCAAATAAATGAAAATGATAGAACAGTTGCTGGTAAACCAAAAGTTGCATCATTTGGACTTCTTTCAGATAGTAAACAAGATAGAAATTTTGAAAAAGAGATTGAAGATATTTTAGCTGTATTCTTAGCCAATGCAAAACCAGGAATCTTTAAAAATAGTAGAATTTTAGAAGATGAGCTTAGAAAAGTTGTTAGAAAACATTGTGTAAGAAAATACAAAAAATACCCAATGATCGTTCCTACTATATTTGTTCAATAAGGAAATAAAATGAACTATAAAGAGATAGTAAAAGATGTTTTACTAACTGAAGCTAAGGAGTTAGAGTTAGCTTCAAACTCTATTTTTTTTGAGATAGAAGAGATTGTTGAATTAATTGTAAAGTCTAAAGGTAAATTAATTGTAACTGGCGTTGGAAAATCTGGTCTAGTTGGTGCAAAAATTGCTGCAACACTTGCAAGTACAGGAACTAGCTCATTTTTCTTACATCCAACAGAGGCTATGCATGGAGATTTAGGAATGATAGGAAAAGAGGATATTGTTCTTGGAATCTCTTATAGCGGGGAGAGTGAAGAGCTAATTCAAATCTTACCTCATTTAAAGAGATTTAATATTCCACTAATTGCTATGGCAAAAAATCCTAACTCAACTTTAGCTAAATATGCAGACTATTTTATAAATATAGCTGTTACAAAAGAGGCTTGTCCTCTTGATACTGCTCCAACTTCATCAACTACTTTAACTATGGCTATGGGTGATGCTCTTGCTGTATGCCTTATGAAAAGAAGAGATTTCAAAAAAGAGGATTTTGCCTCTTTTCATCCAGGTGGAAGCCTTGGAAAAAAACTTTTTGTGAAAGTAAATGACCTTTTAAGAAAAGATAATTTACCTATAGTTTCACGTGAAACTATTTTAAAAGATGCAATTATTACAATGAGTGAAGGAAGATTGGGTTCAGTAATTATTGTTGATAAAGATGAAAAAGTTGTTGGATTATTAAGTGATGGTGATTTAAGAAGAGCACTTATGAAGTCTGACTTCTCTATAGATTGCACAGTTGAAACTATTGCAACAATGAATCCTAAAACTTTTGAAGATGAAAATCTTTTGGCAAGTGATGCTTTACAAATTATTGAAAACTATAAAATTCAACAATTAATTATCACAGATAAAAATAAAAAACTTCTAGGAGTTTTACATATCCACGATTTATTAGAGGCTGGTATAAAATGAAAAAAGAGTTAGATAAAAAAGAGCCTTATGAAATTATGAGATTAAATAAGTTTATATCTCATAATAGTGGCTATTCAAGAAGAGAAGCCGATACTCTTATTGCTGAAGGTAAAGTTAGAGTAAACAATAAAGTTGTAAGCAATTTAGCTACAAAAGTAAAAACAACAGATAAAGTTGAAATTGGTAAAAAAATAATCAAAGAAGATAAAAATAGAATGTACACTGTAATCGTTTACAATAAACCAAAAGGTGAAATTGTAAGCAAAAGTGATCCTCAAGGAAGAAGAACTATTTATGATAGCTTAGAGAGCAAATATAAGCACTTTATGAGCGTAGGGCGACTTGACTATGCTAGTGAAGGACTTTTGCTTTTAAGTGACAGTGTAGAGGTTGTAAATGCACTAATGCATTCAAATTTAGAGAGAGTCTATAAGATTAAAGTAAATGGTTTTATAACTCCTAAAGTTGAACAAGCTATGCAAAGTGGAATTACAATTGAGGATGCAACAAAAGGTGCATATAAAAATACAAAGATAAAATCAATGAATTTTGCTCCATTTTTAGCTTATGATATACAAACAAATACAGAGAAAACTTCTAAAATAAAAGTTGTAATAAATGAGGGTAAAAATAGAGAATTAAGAAGATTTTTTGCACACTTCGGACTAACTGTTATGGATCTTAAAAGATTAGAGTATGGAGGAGTTAGCCTCAATAACCTTCCTAGTGGAAAATCAAGATTTTTGACAAAAGAGGAGTATAAAAATCTTAGAATTTTCCTAAATGAAGAGAATAATGACTGATTTGTCAAATAGATACAGACCAACAAATCTTGAAAATTTTGTTGGTCAATCCCATATAATTGGTAAAGATAAAGCACTTTATCAACTTATTAAAAACAAAGAGATTCCACATCTATTTTTTTATGGAAAACCTGGAACTGGAAAAACTACATTAGCTAAAATCATTGCAAAAGAAGTTGGAACAGATTACTACTACTTTAATGCAACAACATTTAAAATTGAAGATTTAAGAAAGGTATTTGAAAGATATAAAAATAGTTTTATTAAGCCTTTAATTTTTATTGATGAAGTTCATAGATTATCAAAAAATCAACAAGAGGTTCTTCTTCCAATAATGGAAAACTATGATGCAACTATAATTGGAGCAAGTACAGAGAATCCTTTTTTTACTTTAACATCTGCTATTCGTTCAAGATCATTTTTATATGAGTTTTTACCATTTACTTATGATGAGATGGAAAATATTTTGAAGAGTGTTTTAAAAGATATTGATATTAATTTATCAAGTAAAGTTAAAGATTACTTGATATATTCAAGCTCTGGAGATGCCAGAGCTATGCTTACTCTATTAAACTTTGCATATAAAGTAAATCAAAATATTTCAATAGATACTTTAAAACAATTAAGAGCAAATGTAATAGGAGATGGTGTAAGTTCTAGTAGTTCGCACTATGATTTAGCAAGCGCAATGATTAAATCTTTAAGAGGTTCAAATATTGATGCATCTTTATACTATATGTCAAGATTAATTGATGGTGGGGAGAGTGTTGATTTTATAACTAGAAGATTTGTAATTTTTGCAAGTGAAGATATAGGAAATGCAAATCCAAATGCTTTAAATCTTGCAACAAGTACAATGCTAGCTTGCAATAAAATAGGCTATCCAGAATCTAGAATTATTTTAGCTCAATGTGTAATATACCTAGCCTCTAGCCCTAAATCAAATAGTGCGTATAAAGCTGTAAATAAAGCACTTGAACTGATTAAAAATGGTAAAATATTAGATATTCCAAAACATTTAGATTCACAACATATTGGATACCTATATCCCCATGATTTTGGTGGTTATGTAGAGCAAGAGTATTTAAAAGAGGATTTGAAACTTTATGAAAATCTAAATATTGCTTATGAAAAAACTCTAAATGAGTGGATATCAAAGATAAAAAATATAGCGAAATAGGAGAAGATTATGGAGTATTACAGTTGGATATTAAGTTTACATATAATAGCAGTTTTATCATGGATGGCAATGCTATTCTATCTTCCAAGACTTTTTGTTTATCATATTGAAAATATTGATAAAAAAGAGTTTGTTGAAGTTGTAAAAATTCAAGAGTTTAAAATATATAAATATATTGGTCATCCAGCAATGTGGGTAACAATATTTAGTGGAGTAGCAATGATTAGTTTAAATCCAGCACTTCTTACTCAAGATTGGTTTATTGCAAAGATATTTATGCTTATTTTACTTGTAGCTTACTCTTTATCTTTAGAGTATTATAGAAAGGCTTTATCTGAAGATAGATGTAATAAAAGTGGTAAATTTTTTAGAATGTACAATGAAATGCCCACAATGTTAGCTATTTTAATAGTTACTTATGTAATTACTAAAAACTTCTCAATACTTTTTTCATTTATAATTATTGCACTATTTGCGTTTATCTCTTATATGATTTTAAAACCTAAAAAGGTTAAATCATGAAATTTGAAAAATACTACCTTTTGGATACAAATATCCTTTTAGAAGATGCTACAAATATCTTTAAACTTAGTGATGAATCAAAGAATTTAATTATCTTAACAGAGACTGTTTTAGATGAGATTGATAGCAAAAAGAGTGGTTTTGATGAGATTAACTTTCAAGCTAGAGAGTTTGCAAGAATACTTGAAAATTCAAATATTATTGAATCAATAAAATATCAAGATAAAAAAATAGTAAGATTAAAGATAAAAAACAGATATGAAACCATCATAGATATAGTTTCAAAAGATGAGTACATAGTATCTAGCAAAAATGTATCAAGTAATATTTTAAATGATAGAAAGATACTTGAATTAGCTGTTGAGATAAAAGATTACTACAAAACAGAAGTTATTTTTATATCAATGGATATTATGGCAAGAACAAGAGCTGTAAGTTTGGATTTAAAAACTGATGCACTTCATGGTAAAGACAATATAGAGTTTAATCAAAAATTTATTAAAGAAATTGATATAAACTTCGAAGATTTGGAGTTTATAAACAATCAAAATATATCAAAATTTGATAAAGAGTATAAATCAAGTGATTACTCATATTGCTTTAAAGTTAAAAATTCAGATCAAATAGTTTTAGCCTCTATTCAAAATAAAAAAATAGTTATTTTAGATGAAGAAGAGGTTAGAAATCAAACAATAACACCTCTTAATAAAGAGCAACTATTTTTTTCAAATGCAATTATGACTCACTTTTTCAATGTTTTAATTGTTGAAGCAAAAGCAGGGAGTGGAAAAACTCTTTTGGCTTTAAGTGGAGCATTGAAACTAGTACGCCAAAAACATTTTCAAAAAATTATATATATAAGAAACTCAATTGAATCTTTAGATAAAGGTGAAGATGTTGGATATTTACCAGGTCTTGAAGAGAAATTTAGAATATATAATCACCCTTTAATGGATAGTTTAGATTATATAATTAGAAGTGAGCACAAAAAAAGAAGAAATAAAAAATCTGATACTGCTTACACACCTCTTGAAGATAGTGAAGTAACAGCAAGAATTGAGCAGATGATTTCAAACTACGGTATTGAGACTATGTGGGTTGGAGAGATGAGAGGAAGAACTTTATCAAATAGTTTTATAATTATTGATGAAGCTCAAAATATGTCCAATAAAACAATGCAAATGGTTCTGTCAAGGGTTGATAACTCTTGCAAAGTTGTAATTTTGGGTTCAAATAAACAAATAGATAATTTCTATGTAAACAGATATACAAACTCATTAACAACTCTTTTAAAATCTACTAAAAATGAGAATAATTTTGTAAATATTTTTGCAATAAAACTTGAAAAGGTATTAAGAGGTCCAATTACAGAGTGGGCCGAATCAATTTTTTAATAAACTATTTTAAAACCTAAACTTAAAATATTGTGTTATAATACATAATATTTTTTGTAAAGGAATACAAAATGTCTTTAATCCAGTACACTTCAGATGAAATGTTCTCAGCAACTGATTTAGTTAGAAAAAATAAATATATTTTTGACAAAATACAATCAAAAGAGATTCAAAAAGCTATAATTTTGAGAGATGGTAAACCATCTGCAATAATATTTGATTTTACAGAGTATGAAAAAATCATGAAAGAGTATTTAAGTTTAAAATCAAATACAACTGGAAAAACTTCTGATAAAATAGAGAAAATAAACAAAATTGGTGATAATGAAATTTCACAAGATGATTTTCAAATTGCTTTAAAAGAGATTGAGAAGTTATCAGCTAATAGTGAATCAAAACTTGATAATGAATTAGTTGAAACAAATCAAAAATTGAATGATTTTTGGGAAAAATAGTAGATGTTTCACGGGAAACATTTACTATTTATAGATAGACTCTCTTATACCACAAAGAGAATATAAATATTGAATATAAATGTTGTTTAAATTTATTTGAACTTGCTAGATTAAATATATGTTTTAAATAATCATCATTAAATAAATCTGTATTTTTATTAACTTCTAAAATAACTTCTAAAATATAAATTCCAAATTCATCTTGAAGCCACTCATTAAATGGAGAATTAAAACCTTTTTTTGTTCTATTTATAATTTCAACTGGAATATGATTTTGAGCAATTTTCTTAAGCAAATATTTGTTTGTATCTCCCATTTTCAGACTACTATCTATACTAAAAACATATTTTAATATATCATTATCCAAAAAAGGTGTGTGTAATTGCAAATTATTTGCTTTTGTAACTCTATAAGTTTTTGTTAAAACTGCATTTGAAACCCAAATTTTTAAATCTGTATAGCTCATATTATCTATAAAATCCTGTTTTGATGTTTCACCTTTAAATGTTGGAACTTTTTTAAATAACTTTCTTTTTTGAATATCATTGAAAACTTCACCAAATGAGTTATAAATAGTCTCTTTTTTTACAACTCTTCTTAAATATTCACTCTCTTTTGTGTTGTTTTGTAGTGCTCCTATTATCTCATCTAAAAAATCAAACTGATTTTTAGTCAAAGATTTTTGAAAATTATAGTATCTTAAAAATTTTGAATAGTTATCGTAACCAAAAAATAGCTCATCAGCTCCTTCTCCAGATAAGATATCAGTAGCACCAAACTCTTTAACACCCTTTAATAAGATATTTAAAGGAGTTGATGCACTATCAGCGTGAGGTTCATCAAAATTATCAAGTGAACTATAGAAATTATCAATATAAGTTTTTTTATTTAAAATAACTTCATGATGATTTGAATTTATAAAATTTGAAGTAATTTTGGCATATGGAAGTTCACAATAGTTTTTAAACTCACTATAACCAATTGAGAATGTATCTATTTTTCTTCCAGAAATCTTAGTATAAATTGATGCAATCAAAGAGCTATCAACTCCTCCACTTAAAAGTGAGCTAGGAGAGTTTTTAAGACGCTTTTCAATACTTGAATATAAAAGCTCTTCTAAACTCTTTAAGGCTGTATTTTCATCATTTATGGCTTTATATGTGTTGATTTTATAATATCTTTTTTTGATTAGCTCTTTATTTAATTCATATACAATATAGGTACTATCTTCTAGTTTATAAATATCTTGATAAAAAGTATCCTCGCCAAAAGTAGAAAAATATTGAATATATTTACTTAAAGCAACTTTATTCATTTTTGGTATATTTGATAAACTATTTAATATATCTCTTATTTGAGTTGAAAAATAGAATTTATCCTCTTTTATATAGTAGTATAAAGGAATATTACCAAATCTATCTCTAGCACAAAAATATCTATTATCTCGCTTATCATAAATACAAAAAGCAAAAATTCCATCAAGTTTTGTTAAAAAATCATATTTATACTTTAAATAAAAATCTTCTAACAATAAAAGATTATCACTTAAATTAAAAGAGTTTTTATTATATATTTCACCTTCAAAATATATAGTTAATAGTTCTGTATCTAATTTTTTCATATAAAATACTCAATAATCTCTATATAAAAATGTAAAATTCCTACAAAAATAGCAGATGAAACTAAAATTGTGGCTGCAACTTCACTTGGCTTAGTATTATAAACAACAGAAAAATTTACATTATTTACTGCTAGAGGCATCATTAGCTCCATAATTAAAATTGATGCTATCATAGAATTTAAATTTGTAAATCCTACAATAACTACAATACCTACAACTGGAAGTAGAATATGTTTTGCAAAACTTATTTGTAGGGATAATCTCCAAGGAATTGTTTTAACCTTCACACTATACAAATATGTTCCAAAAATGATTAATTGAAGAGTTAAAGATGTATAAGCTCCCATTTCTAAAGCAAAATCAAACTCCTTTGGAATTTTAAACTCAAAATAGTTAAAGGCTAAAGCAAAAATTGCAAACCAGATAACTGGAATTTTAAAGATAGATTTAACTGAATCTTTAAAATTAAACTTATCTCGTGCAAAAAAATAGATAGATATTGTGTACATAAAAAATATATTTGCAATATTGATTATACTTGTATAAGGAACTGATTCAACACCAAATAAAGCAATTCCTAATGGAATTCCTAAGTTTCCTGTATTTCCTATTAATGCTGTTGCTAAAAAAATATTTTCATCTGTTTTTGAAGAAAATAAGAATTTTGAGTACATAAGCATAAAACTAAGAGAAATTAACATTGATAAAAGAAAAAATAGTGGAGATAATACAAACTCATAATTAATTGGCTCTTTTGTTAATCCCCAAAAAATCATAATTGGTTGAAGAAAATATAAAGATAGTAGAACTAATGATTTTTCATCTATTTGAGTTTGTAGTCTTTTTTTTGCAAAAAAACCTAATAAAATAAAAAAATATATTGGAAGAACCGAAAAAATAGCTTCTATTTTAAAATCCTAAAAAATATAGTATAAGTAGAAAATCTACTTATACTGCAACTATACCTTTAATCATATAGTAAATTCCTGCAGCTAAAAGAGCTGAAGTTGGAACCGTAATAAGCCAAGCAGCAATAATTCTTTTTACTGCATCTCTTTTAACATATTTTGCACCTTTAGCTTTTTTGAAATCTTTTTTCTCTTGCTTAACTTGTGCTTCAATATCATCGATTTTTTTGAAAAGGTCAACAATTTTAATATAAGTGTTTTTAGTTTTGTCTTTTACAGCCTCTAATTTCGCAAGTTCTTGTTGAGATCTTTCTAAATCTTTTTTATGTTTTTTAAACTTCTCTCTAATATCTTGAACAAATTTTTTCTCAGTAATATCTATAGCCTCTCTTAAAAAACCAACTCCAAATACACCACCAATTGCAATATGAGTTGAAGATACAGGAAGTCCTAATTGACTAGCAAAAATAACTGTAACTGCTGTTGCAATTGCAACAGAGAAAGCTCTCATTTGATCAAGTTCAGTTATCTCAGTACCAACAGTTTTAATAAGTCTTGGGCCATATAAAACTAAACCAATAACAATACCAATTGCACCAACTAACATAATCCAAAAAGGAATGCTCGCACTAACCCCTGCTGTTCCTCCTGAATTTACTATTGCATCATTAATAGCAGCTAGTGGTCCAATTGCATTTGAAACATCATTTGCACCATGAGCAAAAGATAATAAAGCAGCACCAAATATAAGTGGAATAGTAAACAAAGTATTGATACTTGCTCTATCGTTTGTTAGATTTTTAGATGTTTGTGATACATATCTTTTCATTAAAAAATAAGAGACTACAGCAAATAATATACCAATAAATGAAGCTCCCCAAAAACCTATGTTTATTAGCTGTTTTAAACCCTTTAAAATTAAATAAGTTGTAAATGCCCATGTCATAATAGCAATTAAATATGGAACAAACTTATTAGCTTGTTCCAACATATTTTCTCTAAAAATAATCTGTTTTTTTATAAAAAATAGAAATGCAGCAGCTACAATTCCACCTAAAACTGGAGATATTACCCATGAAGATGCAATTTCAGCTAGGCTACCCCAATTTAGAATAGCAAAACCAGCACTTGCAATTCCAGCTCCCATAACTCCTCCAACAATTGAGTGAGTTGTTGAAACAGGTGCTCCAATAGATGTGGCAAAATTTAACCAAATAGCAGCTGCTAAAAGTCCAGCTGTCATAGCCCAAATAAATGAATTTGTATCACTTATCAAAGCCGGATCTATAATACCGCTTTTAATAGTATTTACAACGTCTCCTCCGGCAATAATTGCACCAGCACTTTCAAAAATAGCTGCAATTATAATTGCACCTGTTAAAGTTAAAGCTTTAGCTCCAACTGCTGGTCCAACATTGTTTGCAACATCATTTGCACCAATATTTAAAGCCATGTAAGCCCCAAAAATTGCACCAATAATTAAGAAAGTATTATCAGGAACTGTACCATGAGAAGAGTATGTCCAAAGAAAAACTGCTAGTAAAAATAGCAAAGAGAGAGTTAATTTAGCAAAACTTGAAAGAGACTTTTCGGTGGCACTTTCAATGGTCTTTATAGTTTTAATATCCATAAAATTTCCTTGTAATCAAATTGTAATAATAAGGGATTATATAATAAATACCCTTATTAAAATATTTTATGGGAAACTCTTTTTAATCAGCTCTTCTACTTCTAGGAGATCTATTTGATCCTGATCTCTCTTTAGAACCACTTGAGCTTCTTTGTCTTGACCTTGAAGCTCCAGCACCTCTACTACTTCTATTGCCTTGACCTCTACCTCTATGTCCTCTTCTATCATCATTTCTATCTGTAACTTTTGATAACATTTCAGTTAATCTTTTTAAATCAACTTCATTTTTACCAATATTGTTATTACCTTTTACATAAGTTTTTGAAGCAATAATTGAAGCTAATTTAAATGCAATTGTTGAAACATCAAACTCTTCTTTTAAACTTTCAACTAATTCAATTGCATAATCTTTTATCTCTTGAGTAATAATAGATTTTTTTAAATCATCTATTT
>Ga0265294_10000627_pt1:5000-47207 | contig 47207 bp, 29 predicted proteins | sample MunlanPumphouse3_FD_192504 | JGI IMG/M metagenome (GOLD analysis project Ga0265294, IMG submission 192504) | Groundwater microbial communities from a municipal landfill in Southern Ontario, Canada - Pumphouse #3 | ecosystem: Environmental > Aquatic > Deep subsurface > Groundwater...
CCCTTTAAAGAAAGCGTAATAGCTCACTGGTCGAGTCGGCCCGCGCGGAAGATTTAACGGGGCTTAAGCCGTGTACCGAAGCTGCGGATGCGTGACAACACGCATGGTAGAGGAGCGTTCCGTACGCCTGTGAAGGTGTGCCGTGAGGCATGCTGGAGGTATCGGAAGTGCGAATGCTGACATGAGTAACGATAAGAGGAGTGAAAAACTCCTCCGCCGAAAGCCCAAGGGTTCCTGCGCAACGTTAATCGGCGCAGGGTGAGTCGGTCCCTAAGGCGAGGCCGAAAGGCGTAGTCGATGGGAAACAGGTTAATATTCCTGTACCTTGCATTACTGCGATGGGGGGACGGAGAAGGCTAGGCCAGCCGGGTGTTGGTTGTCCCGGTTTAAGCAAGTAGGGAGTGTCTCTAGGCAAATCCGGAGATGCATATCCCGAGATGTGATGACGAGATCCCTTTGTGGATCGAAGTGGTCAATGCCATGCTTCCAAGAAAAGCCTCTAAGCTTCAGGTAATGTGAGACCGTACCCCAAACCGACACAGGTGGGCGGGGAGAGAATCCCAAGGCGCTTGAGAGAACTCGGGTGAAGGAACTAGGCAAATTGGCACCGTAACTTCGGGAGAAGGTGCGCCTCTGGTACGTGAAGGCCCTCGCGGCCGGAGCGGAGAGAGGTTGCAGTGACCAGGTAGCTGCGACTGTTTATTAAAAACATAGCACTCTGCAAACTCGAAAGAGGAAGTATAGGGTGTGACGCCTGCCCGGTGCCGGAAGGTTAAGTGATGGGGTCAGCCGCAAGGCGAAGCTCTTGATCGAAGCCCCGGTAAACGGCGGCCGTAACTATAACGGTCCTAAGGTAGCGAAATTCCTTGTCGGGTAAGTTCCGACCTGCACGAATGGCGTAACGATGGCTACACTGTCTCCACCCGAGACTCAGTGAAATTGAATTCGCTGTGAAGATGCAGCGTACCCGCGGCAAGACGGAAAGACCCCGTGAACCTTTACTACAGCTTTACACTGGACTTCGAACCTGTCTGTGTAGGATAGGTGGGAGGCTTTGAAGCCGGGACGCCAGTCTCGGTGGAGCCGTCCTTGAAATACCACCCTGATATGTTTGAGGTTCTAACCTAGGCCCGTTATCCGGGTCGGGGACCGTGTATGGTGGGTAGTTTGACTGGGGCGGTCTCCTCCTAAAGAGTAACGGAGGAGCACGAAGGTACCCTCAGCGCGGTCGGAAATCGCGCAGTGCGTGTAAAGGCAGAAGGGTGCTTAACTGCGAGACAGACACGTCGAGCAGGTGCGAAAGCAGGTCTTAGTGATCCGGTGGTTCTGTATGGAAGGGCCATCGCTCAACGGATAAAAGGTACTCCGGGGATAACAGGCTGATACCGCCCAAGAGTTCATATCGACGGCGGTGTTTGGCACCTCGATGTCGGCTCATCACATCCTGGGGCTGTAGTCGGTCCCAAGGGTATGGCTGTTCGCCATTTAAAGTGGTACGCGAGCTGGGTTTAGAACGTCGTGAGACAGTTCGGTCCCTATCTGCCGTGGGCGCTGGAGATTTGAGGGGGGCTGCTCCTAGTACGAGAGGACCGGAGTGGACGTACCTCTGGTGTTCCGGTTGTCACGCCAGTGGCACTGCCGGGTAGCTATGTACGGAAGAGATAACCGCTGAAAGCATCTAAGCGGGAAGCTCGCCCCAAGATTAGATCTCCCTGGACCCTCGAGGTCCCTAAAGGTCCGTTGAAGACTACGACGTTGATAGGCTGGGTGTGGAAGCGCAGTAATGTGTGAAGCTAACCAGTACTAATTGACCGTGAGGCTTGACCATATAACACCCAAACAGTTTGAGGGTGTTTGGTAGACGGAAGTGCATACCTACGCCTTAGCAACTTTCCAGATTTTTCTACAGATGCTGCACAACGGTTTTGCCTGGCGGCCATAGCGAGTAGGAACCACCCGATCCCATCCCGAACTCGGAAGTGAAACTGCTCAGCGCCGATGATAGTGTGGGGGTATCCCCATGTGAAAGTAGGTCACTGCCAGGCACTTATTCAAAACCCCGATAGCTGATAAAGCTATCGGGGTTTTTCTTTTTTATTTCGAGGTATACATCTCTTGCGACCCAGCAGATCGAGGTTCAGATCTGCTTATGTCGTCATGTTATCCGCGCTGCAAAGCCCGGTATGCTCCGATGCGAGACCAGCGGAACATGCTAGAATCGCTCCGTCTTCTATCGAGCCACATGCCGATGTCACAGGACGTAAAGTTAATTCAGCTCCTCTCGGATGGTCGCTTTCATTCCGGCGAGGAATTAGGGAGTATTTTAGGTGTGAGCCGAGCGGCGGTGTGGAAGATGCTTAGATCTTTTGCGGCACTCGGGCTGTGTGTCCAGGCCGTTCCAGCAAAAGGATATCGGTTGCAGGAACCGCTCGAATTGCTCGATGGCGCACTAATTCAGAGCGTTCTTAGCCCAAGAGCCAAGCGCCTTCTCTCGGAATTGGAACTTCTGTCAACGGTCGATTCAACGAATCGGCATGCTCAACGCGCTGCCGCACAGGGAGCAAAAAGCGGTTACGTTTGCATCGCCGAGCACCAGTCGGCGGGTCGTGGGCGGCGGGGGAGAACATGGATTTCGCCCTTCGGCGCAAATCTTTATTTGTCGGTATATCGTCGGTTTCATCTCAGTTTCGCGGCCCTTGCAGGGCTAAGTCTGGCGGTTGGTGTGGCAGTGCTCAAGGCGCTTCATCACACCGATCTTTCCGGGATGGGGTTGAAGTGGCCTAACGACATCTTGTGGGAAGGGCGCAAACTTGGCGGTGTGTTGGTCGAACTGACCGGGGAAGCTTCGGGGCCCTGCGATGTAGTCGTAGGAGTTGGACTTAATGTGCGGATGCCGAAGGGGGCGGGAGAGGAAATTGAGCAGCCCTGGGTGGATGTGCGCACCATCGCAGGCGGTCGGAGTATCTCCCGTAATCATCTCGGCGGTTTGGTGCTTCAAGAGTTGTTGACTGGTCTCGAAGACTTCGAGCAACTCGGATTTGAGGGATTCCGCGCCGATTGGCTGCGATGGGACTTGGCTAAAGGCAAAGAGGTCGAACTGCGGCTCAATGATAAAGTCGTGTACGGGCGTGCGCTGGGCATCGACAGCTCAGGTGCGCTCCTTTTGGATGAGAGAGGTACTGTACACACTTATAACGCAGGCGAAGTGACCTTGAGAGTGCGCGATGATACTGTTGCTTGACGTCGGCAATACCCGCATCAAGTGGGCTACGGTCGATGACGCTGGCACCATGACCTTAGGCCGCAGCCTGCAACATGCCGGACGAGATGTGCCCTCAGTAGCGGAAGACGCTTGGCATAGCTTGCCGCGCCCCGAACGGGTGATTGTGTCGAACGTAGCGGGCCCTGGTTTTAAAGGCGAGTTTCGAGCGTGGGCGCAGGGTACCTGGGAAATCGAGCCGCACTTCATCGTAGCGCAGCCCAAAGGCTGGGGCGTCAGCAATGCTTATGTCGAGCCGGACAGGTTAGGTGCAGACCGCTGGGCTGCTTTGATCGCGGCTCGGCGCCTTGACAAGGGAGACGTGTGCATTATCGACTGCGGCACGGCTCTCACCATTGATGCAATGTCGTATAGCGGCGAGCACCTTGGAGGGCTTATCGTTCCCGGGCTTGCCATGATGCGCCAGTCGCTCATCGCAAATACCCAGGGGATTTCGGATGAAGGCGAGGGAACCATCGCGCTGCTCGCCCGGTGCACCCGTGACGCAGTAACAGGCGGCACGCTGTATGCCACGGTTGCAGTTATCGATCGGGTAGTTACGGATATCGTGAATGAGCTTGGCCGTCCGATTACCTGTGTGATTACAGGCGGCGATGCCGAACGCATCATGCAGCTCCTTGCTGTGAAATGCCGCTATGAACCGGATCTTGTGCTGCAAGGGCTCAAGATCATGGCGGAGGGCAAGGTATGAGGTTGCTGTTTCTCTTCATGCTCCTGCTCAATCTGGCCTTTTTCGCATGGATGACGAACCGACAACCTAGTGAATCCAATGTGATTCCAATTGCCGAGGACCAGATCAAACCTTTGGTTCTCCTGCGCGAGCAGCAATCAGCGCTCCGCGCTCCGCAGGCAACTCGGCCGAGAGCAACACCGACCGCCGGGCAGTCCGAAGAGAACTCGCCACCGGTAGCGCGGTCTCCTGAGTCGGTCGCATCGGTGGCAAAGACAGAAAATTTATCGATTGCCTGTTATACCTTCGGGCCCTTTGCCTCAGCGAGCGAGGCTGCAACCGTTGCTGCCAAATTCTCCGTGGCAGGAGTGACACCGCGTCAGCGCGTGCAAGAGACTTATGAAGCCAGCGGTTATTGGGTCTATCTTCCTCCATACGCATCGCGCGATCGTGCCGTCGAGACAACGCAAAAATTGGCGCGGCAGGGTGTGAGGGATTATTTCATTGTAACGGCGGCAGGAAAGGAAAATGCGATTTCGCTCGGCGTTTACAAGACGCGGGATTCCGCGGAGCGCCGTCGTAACGAGATTGCCAAGCTCGGTTACAGACCAGCGCTCGACGAGCGTTACCGTACGCGTTTCGAATACTGGCTAGACTACACTTTAAATGAGGCAATACCAGCGCTGGAGGACCTTTATGCCGAAATTCGCAGGGAACACCCGGAGGCTCGCCCAGTAGCGGACAGGTGCGAATAAATTGCCTCGGACGCCTCAAATTTCATAGAATCTTATCTGCAAGATCTCCAAATTGCTGGCGTAGCTCAGTCGGTAGAGCAGCTGATTTGTAATCAGCCGGTCGGGGGTTCGAATCCTCTCGCCAGCTCCAGCCTTCCAGATACGAGCGCGTTCACGTTTTGGCCGTGAGGCGCGTTTTCTTTTCCCTGTAGGCGGTTAATGTTAAACGCGCCGTTTCAGCCCAAGCTCATGGAGAATCGAGGTGGCGATCTCCTCCACGGAGGCAAAGGTACTGTCGAGAAAGCGGATTTTCTCGCGATGGAACATCTCCTGCGCCGCAGCAATTTCGGATGCGCATTGTTTGACGTCGGCGTAGCGGCTGTCGGGGCGCCGCCCGTTGCGGATCTGCTGCAAGCGTTCAGGCCGGATGGTGAGGCCGATCAGCTTGTCGCGGTAGGGTTTGAGTTGGGCGGGCAGCCGTGTTGTGGCGAGATCTTCTTCCGTCAGCGGGTAATTTGCAGCGTGGATGCCGTGTTGTAACGCAAGGTAGAGGCAGGTTGGTGTCTTGCCGGAACGTGAGACGCCGATGACGATGACGTCGGCCATTGCGTAGTTACTGGCCGGCATACCGTCGTCATTGGAAAGTGCGTAATGCAGCGCGCCGATTCGCGCGACGTAGGCGTTGTAGTTGTGCAGGCTATGGGAGCGGCCAGGCTGGCGGGAAGCGGCTATACCGAACTCGGCTTCTAGCGGGCTGGTGAATGTCTCGAAGAAATCATAAATCACGCCTTTCGTGCGGGTGATGATCTCTCGCAGATCGCGCCTGATCAATGTGCTGAAAACCAGCGGCCTGCAGCCGTCCTTTTCCGCGGCATGGTCGATGCGCTGTACCGCATCTGCGGCTTTCTCCGGCGTATCGACAAAGGGCAATATGTTCTGCTGGAAGGTGATGCCTTCGAATTGGGTCAACAGGCTTCGCCCCAGGGACTCGGCAGTTATTCCGGTTCCTTCGGAGATATAAAAGACAGATCGCTTCATTATTGTTATTTGAGGGCGTTGTCCCTGGTACCTGCAGGGGCAGCATCCTGCTGCCCCCCGGCACGCAGTGGAGATGTGCGGTATGGGAAAGCCTCCTTGCCCCCTGGCTGTCAGTTTTTCGCTTGCCCGGCCAAGTGCAGCCACGTATCGATGACGGTATCCGGATTGAGCGAAATGCTGCTGATGCCTTCCTCACGCAGCCACTTGGCCAAATCGGGATAGTCCGACGGGCCCTGGCCGCAGATGCCGATGTACTTGCCGGCCTTGCGGCAGGCCTGGATCGCCTGGTGCATCAGCGCCCGTACCGCCGGGTCGCGTTCGTCGAAGGCGCCGGCGACGAGGCCGGAGTCGCGGTCGAGGCCGAGCGTCAGTTGCGTGAGGTCGTTGGAGCCGATGGAGAAGCCGTCGAAGTACTGCAGGAACTCCTCGGCAAGGATGGCGTTGGCGGGGATCTCGCACATCATGATCAGGCGCAGCCCGTTCTTGCCCCGCTCCAGGCCGTTTTCCGCCAGCAGCTCCACTACTTGGCGCGCTTCGTCCACGGTACGCACGAACGGGACCATGACCTCGACGTTGGTGAGTCCCATCTCGTCCCGCACCTTGCGCAGCGCGCGGCACTCCAGTTCGAAGCAGGCGCGGAACGACTCGGACAGGTAACGGGACGTTCCGCGGAAGCCGATCATGGGATTCTCTTCATTCGGTTCATACCGGCTGCCCGCGATGAGACTGGCGTACTCGTTGGACTTGAAGTCCGACAGGCGCACGATGACGGGCTTGGGCGCGAAGGCGGCGGCGATGGTGGCGATGCCTTCCGCGAGTTTCTCGACGTAGAAGCTCACCGGGTCGGCATAGCCGGCACAGTGCTGCTCGATCTGTTTCTGCAGTTCGCACGGCTGCTGGTCGAACTCAAGCAGCGCCTTGGGATGCACGCCGATCGTGCTGTTGATGATGAATTCGAGGCGCGCAAGACCGACGCCAGCGTTCGGAATGTTGCAGAAGCTGAAGGCGCGGCCCGGGTTACCTACGTTCATCATCACCTTCACGTCAAGTTCCGGCATCGTGTCGGTATTGGTGCGCAGAACGTCGAAGGGGAGCCTGCCGCGGTATATGAAACCGGTGTCGCCTTCGGCGCACGAGACCGTCACGTCCTCGCCGTCCGTCAGCGTCTCGGTCGCACTTCCGCAGCCGACCACCGCGGGAATGCCGAGCTCGCGCGCGATGATGGCCGCGTGACAGGTGCGGCCGCCGCGATTGGTGACAATGGCGGCCGCTCGCTTCATGACGGGCTCCCAGTCCGGATCGGTCATGTCCGTCACCAGCACGTCGCCGGGCTGAACCCGTTCCATCTCCTTCACGTCCGTCACCAGGCGCACGGTGCCAACGCCAATACGACTACCGATCGCGCGCCCGGTGGTGATTATCTCGCCGCGCTGCTTGAGCTTGTAACGCTCGATTACCTGACCATCGGTACGGCTTTCCACCGTCTCCGGGCGCGCCTGCACGATATAGATCTGTCCGTCGATCCCATCCAATGCCCATTCGATATCCATGGGGCGGCCGTAGTGCTTCTCGATGATCACGGCCTGGCGGGCGAGATCGTGAATCTGTTCGTCAGTCAGGCAGAAGCGCAGACGGTCGGCATCGCTCACCTGCATGGTCTTGGTGCTGCGGCCGTGGCCGGCTTCATCGCCGTAGACCATCTTGATCGCCTTCTCGCCCAAATGGCGGCGCAGGATGGCTGGACGGCCGGCAGCAAGATTCGGCTTGTACACATGGAATTCATCGGGATTGACCGCTCCCTGTACCACCGTTTCGCCGAGGCCGTACGAGCCGGTGATGAACACCACGTCGCGGAAGCCGGACTCGGTGTCCAGCGTGAACATGACGCCGCTCGCTCCGAGGTCGCTGCGCACCATGCGCTGAATGCCGGCGGAGAGGGCCACCGCATCGTGATCGAAGTTTTTGTGTACCCGATAGGCGATGGCACGGTCGTTGTAGAGCGAGGCGAACACATGCTTGACTGCTGCCATGACGTTGTCGAGGCCGCGGATGTTGAGGAAAGTCTCCTGCTGGCCCGCAAACGACGCATCGGGCAGGTCTTCGGCAGTTGCTGAGGAGCGTATCGCTACCGACAGGTCGTCACCGTAGTCGGCCATCATCTTTTCGTAGCTCTTGGTAATGGCGTATTCGAGACTCTCGGGGAACGGGGTTTCGACGATCCATTGGCGGATAGTGGCGCCCGCCGCCTGCAAAGTGGGGATATCGTCTACGTCCAAGCGGGCCAGCAATCCTTTGATGCGCTCCGCCAGCCCTTGGTGGCGCAGAAATTCGCGATATGCGAATGCCGTGGTAGCAAAACCGTTCGGTACACGTACGCCCGCATTCGAAAGCCCGGTGATCATTTCGCCCAGGGAGGCGTTCTTGCCCCCTACGCGCTGTACGTCGTCCATGCCGAGAGAGTTGAACCAGATGATGTATTCGCCCACGTGTTAGTCCTTCCTCGATTGGTGTTCAGGATCAATAAACTTCACTGACAATGCACCGGGCGCCGGTGCAGATTCGCTTCAGGATCCGTTCAAGGTTTCGCTGTTTCGAGAATCGCGGCTGTCTTGCCGTTCTTCAATTACGCTGTTCGTCGCCGGTTTCGCATCTGCTGCCGCAGGAAGAACAGGACGACCCGCATCCGCCGATCTCTCGTGCGGAGCCGAGTTCCGGGTGGCGGCGTGCAAACAGCCGCGCCACATGTTGTACCGTGATCCATGCCAACATGAGCAACAGGATAGCGCCGACAGCGATCAGATAGTCGTACATCATCCACCCCCCAGTCCTGCGAAGCCCATGAAAGCGAGTGATAGCAGGCCTGCCAGCATCAGGCTCAGGGCAGCGCCTTGGCTCACCGTCGGCACGTTAGACAGCTCCAGGCGCTCGCGCAGACCGGCCATCAGCACCAATGCAAGCGTAAAACCGAGGCCCGCACCGGTACTGTAAGCGAGAGACTGGATGAAATTATATTCGCGCGCGGTCTGAAACAGCGCCACGCCCAGCACGGCACAGTTGGTGGTAATGAGCGGCAGAAAGATGCCGAGCGCGCGGTAGAGCGTCGGGCTGAACTTCTTCATCGACATCTCGACGAGTTGGACGGCCGAGGCGATGACCGCGATGTAGCTGATGAGTCGCAGAAACTCTAGCTGAAATTCCACCAGCAGCATGTTGATGGCGAAAGCGCAGACGGAGCTGATCAGCATGACCAGTGTAGTTGCGGCACCCATGGAGGCCGCAGTCCTGAGCTTTCCGGACACACCCAGAAACGGGCAGATGCCGAGGAACATGGCGAGCACGAAATTGTTCACGATCGCCGCGTTGAGAAAGATGGTGGTTGCGGTTTCAGCGTGCATGGACGGCCTCCCCTTGAACGGCCTTCGTCTTGCGTTCACGCAGCCAGGAGAATAGCAGCAACCAGGCTCCGAGCACGAAGAACCCACCCGGCGGCAGTATCATGACGATCCAAGGCTGGAAGTGTTCGCCAAACAGGGGGATGCCAAACAGCGAGCCCATGCCGAAGATCTCGCGTACCGAGCCGAGGCACAACAGCGCCAGAGTGAAGCCGATGCCCATGCCGCTGCCGTTGACGACCGTCGATACCACGCCATTTTTCGACGCGTAGGCTTCCGCGCGCCCGAGAATGATGCAGTTCACGACGATGAGCTGGATAAAGGCGCCCAATGCCTCATACACCGTAGGACTTAGCGCTTGCAGCACATAATCCACGACGGTTACGAAGCTGGCGATGATCACGATGTAGGTCGCGATGCGCACCTGTTTCGGAATGTAATTGCGCAGCATGGACACCAGTACGTTGGAGCCGATGAGCACGAAAAAGGTGGAGACGCCCATCGCCAGCGCGTTGGTGGCCGAGTTGGTAACGGCGAGTACCGGGCACATGCCCAGCAACATCACGAATACGGGGTTCTCCTTCCAGATGCCGCGCAGGAAGGTATCCATGGTGATTTGTTCCGGCACATTGGGGGTCATGGTGAAGTCCCCTTCAGTTCATTCATGTGTCTTGCCACCTGGGGCAGAACCTTTTCGGCGCTGTCGTTGAGAGCCTTGCCCACGCCGCGCGAGGAAACAGTTGCGCCGGATATGGCGTCGATCTCCCACGGATGCCGCTTCGTGCCGTGCTTGACGGTGACGATCGGGTTGGCGAGGCCGGTCTTGTCGGCGTTCAGTCGCGCATCGAGGGCCTTGAAATTGGCGTTGAAGGCCGCGTCGGTAACGAGCTTGTCGCCGAATCCGGGGGTCTCCTTGCTCGACACGATGCTGATGCCCGTGATGCATTCGCACTCTGGAGAATAGCCGTAGAGCAGGCGGATGACGTCCGCGTAGCCTTGTCCGGCACCCTCGGCCGCGATGCCCTTCAGGTTTCCCGCCGCATCGTAGCCGACGTAGACTTGCAGACCGGATTTCCGCGCGGCTTCCGCCGGTACCATGCCTTCGTCATTTACGACGAAGGGTTTGATGGTGGTGGCGTCCGGGATCACTTTCAACACCGAGCGCTCCAGCGCCTGTTTGCGATATTGCGTGATGGTAGGCATGGTCCATTGGTACACCATCACGATGAGCAGGCCGGAGATGAGCGCAACGCCGCCCAAGGCGCGAATCATCGCTCCAGTGGAAGGCTCGGCGGATTGCATCGCGACGTTTTTTTGCGCGCTCATTTCCGGACCTCGCGTTTCCTGGCGCCATAGATACGAGGCTGCGTGACGGACTCGATGAGTGGCGCGAGGGCGTTACCGAGCAGGATCGCGTACATCACACCCTCCGGCAGGCCGCCGAAGAACCGGATGATGACCGTGAGAAATCCGATGAACAGCCCATAGATCCATATGCCCAAGGGCGTGACGGGAGACCCTACCATGTCACTGGCCATGAACACCGCGCCCAACATGAGGCCGCCCGAGAACAATACGAACAAGGGTTCCGGATAGCGGCCGGCATCCTGCAGGTAGAAGAGCCCGGCGGTAACGAAGGCGCCCAGCAGCATGGCGGCGGGAATACGCCAGTCCATCATTCGCCGCAGGGCGAGGTAGGCGCCGCACAGAAGGATGAGCAGCGCCGAGGTCTCGCCGGCGGAGCCCGCGGTCATGCCGGTGAACAGGTCAATGGTATTGGCCGTGATACCCTCGAATTTCCACTCCGCGAGCGGGGTGGCGCCGCTGAAGGCATCGACGTTCAGCGACTTCACCCAATCGCCGACGGGCGGCGGCGTCATCAAGGGCAGGGCGAGGCTCGACGGGATGAATTCCGTGAAGCGGCCCGGGGCGAAGGGAGGCGTCCATGTCGTGATGGCCACGGGAAACGCAGCCTGGACGAAGGCGCGTCCCACCAGTGCCGGATTGAAGACGTTGAACCCCAGGCCGCCGAAGATTGCTTTGCCCAGAGCGATGGCGACAAAGCCGGCGACCGCCCCCATCCACAACGGAAAGCCCGGCGGCAGCGTGAGCGCCAATAGCAGGCCGGTGATGGCCGCGCTCCAGTCGCCCAGCGTGCTCGGCTTTTCCGACATCCAGTTGAAGAAACGCTCCGTGGCGAGGCATGCGCCGGTGACGACCACGATCAGCGCCAGGGCGCTGATGCCGAACTGATAGACGGCATAGCCGCATATGGGGACGAGCGCGTACACGACGTTGCGCATGATCTCGACAACGCTGGGGGCGTTTTTGAGATGCGGCGACGTACGCAGCTCGATTCGTGGTACTCGCTGTATGTTCAAGCGGCACGCTCCCGATTGATGGACTTGGCGATGCGGAAATACTGCGTCAACGGAATGTTGGACGGACACACGTAGCTGCAGCAGCCGCACTCGAAGCAATCGTTCAGATGAAACTTCTCCTGCATGACCTGGTACTGGCGCTTGGCGGCCAGACGCCCCAGCTCGGAGGGGTTGAGCTTGACCGGACAGGCCTCCAGGCAGCGCCCGCAGCGAATGCACGGATAGATCTTGGTGGCCTCGGTATCCGCAGGCTGATCAGGCAGGATCACGATGCCGGAGACACCCTTGGTGACCGGTACGTCCAGCGAGGCAACGGTATTGCCCATCATGGGGCCACCCAGGATGATGCGCCCCGCATCGCCCGTATAGCCCACCTGCCGTAGCACGAACCGCAACGGCGTGCCGATCGGTATAAGGTAGTTACCGGGCTTCTCCACCTCTGGGCCCGCAACGGTCACGACGCGCTCGATGAGCCCGCGGCTTTCCGGCAGCAACTTGCCCAATTCCGCCAGAGTCCCCACGTTGTTCACCACGACGCCGATCTGATACGGATAGCCGCCAGACGGCACTTCGCGGTCGAGCAGCGCCTTGATGAGCATTTTCTCGGAGCCTTGCGGGTACTTGGTTTCCACGGCCTCGACGCGGATGTCGCCATCGGCCGGGAGAGCGGCGCGGATCGCCTCGACAGCGTCCAGCTTGTTGTCCTCCACTCCGATGACGGCGTGCCGTGCGCCTGTCGCGCGCATCGCGATGCGAATGCCGGTGATGAGTTCAACGGTATATTCGAGCATGATGCGATGATCGGCGGTGAGATACGGTTCGCACTCACAGCCGTTCACCACCAACGTGTCGATCGGGTATTCCTGCGGCACCGACAGCTTCACATGCGTGGGGAAGGCGGCACCCCCCAGGCCCACCATGCCGGTGTCCTGCACCGCATTGATGATTTCCTGCGGCGTCATGTCTTCCACCTCGCGCGGCGCGCCATACAGCACGCGTTGCGCGGCGCCGGGATAGGCCCGCAGGATGATCGACAGCATCTTCGGGCCCCGCGAGGTGGGCATCAGCTCGATGCCTTCGATTATGCCCGTGACCGGGGCATGCATAGGTACCGACATGAACCCGTCCGCACGCGCGATCGGCTCGCCGCGAACCACCTCTTGCCCGACGTGCACGATGGGCACGGCGGGTTTGCCGAAGTGCTGCGACAAGGGGATGATCATGCGCGGGGCGAACGGCAGCCGACGGATCGGCTTGCCGGCCGTACCCTCTTTGTATTCAGGCGGATGAACCCCGTGTGCGAAGGTCTTCCGCTTGAAGATCCGCATCAGTCCCATTTCTGGTCTGCCTTGGCCGCCTCAGTTGTACTTCGCGGCGCGCTTCATGAGCTTGTCCAGGTCCGGCTCATTCGGATTGAACGGGGTGCCGGGATGGATCACGCCGGCCGTGCATTTCTCCGCCGCTCGCACGATGTCCTTGTACGGGCCGCCCTTCGGATCCACGATCACCGCCTGCTTCTGGTCGTTGTATGCAAAGATCTTCGCGTTGATCTTGATGCATTCGTCGCAGGCGGTGCACTCGGGCGTTTCGATCCAGACCGGTTCATATTCCCATGCCGCGCCGTTGCTTCCCTGAGCCTGGGCTGCGCCGTTGCCTGCAGCGGCCGGAGCGCTTTCGCCCACCGGGAGTGCGGCGAGCGTCGTGGCCAGACCGCTCGCGCCGTTGCCTATGGCCAGTGACACCAGACTCTGCGAAAGCTTCTGCGCCACTTCAATGCGCGCCTGCTCCGCAATCTTCTCTACGTCGATCGCGGGTTGATCGAGACCGGCCAGCGATTTCAGCTGACGCCAGAAGTTGCGCCGCTCGATGGTGGATTCCACAAGTTCCGCGGCGACCAGCACGCGGTTGAGTTGCCCCTTTTTGTCTACCATCCAGATGTAGGGGAACAGCCCTTCGCGGTCCGCTTCGTCCATTTCAATGAATTCGTGCACCGGTACCATCTGATCGTTCCAGATTTCTTGTGGCGCTTTCTTGAAATGCCTGCGGAAACGCCCTTCCGTGGCGGCGAAATCGGCAAAGGTCATGGGCAGTTCCATCTTGGCCGGCTCGCCCTTCTCGTCGATATAGGTCAACGTGTAGGTCGGCCAGTCTTGCTCCAGCGCCGGGTTGCCTTCCAGGTCGATGCACTCGCGCAACGTAATGCCTTTGTCCGGATTGAATCGCAGGATCGGATAGGCGCGGGACTCGAGCGCCAGCTTGCTCTGATCGAAGGAGGCGTCGTCGCCCACGCCGTGCTCAGGCTGGCATACTGCATAGATGTTGAACAGCGCAGGCCGGCGGCTGTTCAGGCCCTCGATGAAACCTTCGAGCAGATGGGTCACGTTCGCGATGGAGCCCTGCAGCACATAGCTGGTGCGATGCGCCATGGCGATGAGGGACATTTCCTTGCGGATCTCCTCCTTGCCCTTCTGCGCCTTGCCATAGGGCGCCATGTCCGACACCTGGCTGACGAAGCTGGAGGTGCAGTTCTGGCCGCCGGTGTTGGAGTAGACCTGCGTATCCAGCACCAGCACCTTGATGGGCATGCCGGACATCATCATGCGCGACAGGTTCTGGAAACCGATGTCGTACATGGCGCCGTCACCGCCGATGGACACCACGGGCGGGCAGAGCAGCCACTCTTCGTCGCTGAACTGCTTCCAATTGAAGTAGGTGAAGAAGTCCTTGTGTTTCTCCGGATTCCACTCACCCTTGAGTTCCAGTTCCGCCATGCGGATGGCCTTGAAGCCTTCCGCCATCTTCGCCATGTGGCCCTCGAACAGGCCCATGGCCATGGAGGGCGAATCCTGGAACAGATGACTGGCCCACGGGAACGGATAGGGGTTGTACGGATAGGTGGAGCCCCACACCGACGTGCAGCCGGTGGAGTTCACGATGCCCATCTCGGCACGGCCGTTGCGGGTGACACCGGTGGTATAGCGCCACTTGAGATCCTTGAGCTTGGCCAGCAGTTGCGTGATCCACTTGAGCCAATCCGGATCCAGGGGCTTGCTGGCCTTGCCCGCATCCAGGCAGGAGGAGAGCTTGGCGAGCGTAAGATCGACGTCCTGATGCGTATCGATGACCTCGCCGACGGCCACAGGGTCGCTGATGTCCATGTGCTCGGCGAGCTTCAAGCGGATATGTCGATCGAGGTTCGTAATGAGTTCGTCGAGATAGGCCACGTGCTTTTTCACGCGCGGTTGCATGAGGGCGGTCACAGTGGCCGTAAAGAGATGCACCGTGGTTTTCTCGCCGCAGCCGAGACAGGCGCCGTCGCCGCACACCATGGAACCGTAGTTGCGCTTGTCGAGCAGCAGCGTCTCCAGCGCGCCGATGCGCTCGTCCAGGTCCTCGATGCGGATGTATTCCGGCGAAGTGGTGGGCAGCGCCAGCCAGAAGTTCCACTCCCGGCGCAGGTCCTGGACGATTTCGGCCGTCTGCTGTTCTGGCACCAGCGCGTTGTCGTCACATACCGCCACGCACTCCATACAGCCTTTGCAGGTGTACGGATTGAGCGTGATGGAGAACAGGCCGCCACTGCCCTTCGCCTTTTTCTCCCTGGTGGTGTAGTACGGTTTGGTGATGGCGAATTGGAAGCCCCCCAAGGCCTCTTTGAACCATTCGAACTCCGTCTTGAAGCGCTCCAGCGCCTCGTCCTGGAGATCGGACTCGGCGATGGTGCCGGCAATGGCTTCGTCCAGCAGCGCCCGCACGTTCGCGCTCTCTCCGACGGGCTCGATTGCCGCGCGCAGTTTCTTTTCCACCGTCCGTACGGCGCGGCGCAGATGCTGAGTGGGCCGGCCTTGGATTTCGATGCGCTGAATGGCGGTGTTGAATACTTCGGAGATGGAGTTCACCAGGCCGGGAAGCGAGCTGTCGGGGCACACCGTGTAGCAGTCGCCGCAGGCCGTGCAGTTTTCCGGAATCCACTTCGGATAGTCGAAGCGGACCTGCGTCATGTCGCGGTAGATGCCGGTTGCGGCGGGCATGAGCGAAAGGCCGATGAAGGGATCGACCAGGTTGTCGTTGCCCTTGCCGGTCGCATAGAAGTTGCCGGTCTGCTCCCAGAAACGCTGAATGTCGGAGAGCGGCATGTCGCTCGCGGGCATGTGTTTCAGCATGACCGGAATGACCGTTTCGCGCCGCAGCATGCTGGTGGTCATCGCCGCGACGCTCTTTTCCGTAATTTCCTTGATCTCGTCGAAGCCACGCCGTACCACGCGCAGGTTGTCGTCCACCACGCGCGTGCCCTTGCTGCCGAACTTCGCGGTCAACTGATCACGGATCGCGGCGAACAGCTTCTTCTCGTCGAGGCCGGCCGACTGCATGATGCCGGAGGCGGCAAAGAAAGCGCCTTGGAACGCGATGCCCTGCATGCGGAACTGCAGCTCCGGATTGGAAGCCTCTTCGCGCGCGATCTTGAAGGCATCGATGTAGAAGACCTTGATGTCGTTCTCGACGATATACTTCTGGGCGCGCAGCGGGAAGGAGCGCCACACGGCCTCGGGCGACTCGTGATTACTCTGGATGATGAACACGCCACCCTTGCGCAGTCCTGCCAGTGCGTCCGAGTGCTCGAACACGTTGGGATCGGGCGAGAGCACCACGTCCACGTATTTGTATTCGGCGTTGATGCGGATCGGCTCCGGTGCGGCCGACAGATAATAGGTGGTCGGCTGTCCCTTCTTTTCGGAGCCGTACTTCGGATTGGCCTTGATGTTGTAATCCAGCAGTTCGAACAGCGTCATGGCCAGGTTCTTGCCCGTGGTCACCGCGCCCCAGCCGCCGACCGAGTGCATGCGCACCGTGATGGCACCTTTGGGCAGCAGGTTCGGGTTCTCGCTGCCGTGGATGGCCAGTTCCTTGATCTGGGGATAGGCCTCCAGCAGTTCCTGCTGATAGATCTCCTGCTTGGGTGAATCCGTCTTGTCGTTGGTGAATTCGACACCCAGATAGAAGAACTTCCGTTTCTTGCCGTCGGGCAGCATGTTTTCGATGGCGCCGATGATGCCTTCCGGCTGCAGGTCGCGGCTGCCGAGGCCGAAGGAGCCGGAGTAGAGCAGCGGAATATCCTGAGTCTGGGCATACACGGCGTATCCGGGGTAGGGCAGAACCCCATTGGCACCGATAGCGTTCTCGATGCACTTGCCGATGGTGGCGCGCACCTCGCGGGCAAGAGGCAGATCCTCGGCCAACGGCTGGTCGGTGCGTTCCAGCACTACCACGCCTTTCTTGCCCTTCAGGGCATGACCGAGCAGATCGCCGGGGAAGGGACGGAACATGGTGAGGTTCACGACGCCAACCTTGAGCTTGCGGGTTTCGCGGAGATAGTCGGCGACGGCCTCCGCGGTGCTCACCACACTGCCCTGGCCGACGATGACGTAATCGGCATCGTCTGTCCGGTAGGTGCCGATACGCCCATAGCGGCGGCCGGTCAATTCATAAAACTCGGCCATCGCCTTGTCGGTGAGTTCCGGGATGTGATCGAAGAAATAGGGCCGCTGCGCAGCCACCGCCTGCATGTAGGCGTCCTGGTTCTGCACCCCGCCGGAAAGCATAGGGTTGTCCACGTCCCAGATGGCCGGAATGCGGCGGCGCTTCGGGCCGTAGATCATGCGCTGGGCAGGGGTCGGCGTGTCGATGATGTCGTCGGGGCGACCCAGGTATTCCTCGATCAGCGCGCGCTCGGGCACCTGCATCGATTCGATGAGGTGCGTGGTGAGAAAACCGTCCTGGGCGACGATGCCGGGGGTGAGCGCCAGTTCCGCGATCTTGTGGGCGATGATATTCAGGTCTGCGGCTTCCTGGCCGCTCTTGGCCATCACCTGGAAAAAGCCGGTGTCATCCACACAGTGATAGTCATCGTGGCCGGCATGGACGTTGAGAGTCGCCTTGGTAATGGCGCGGCAACCGATGTTGAGCACGTATGTAAGGCGCTTTCCTACGGCGGCGTAGAGCGATTCGTGCATGAAAGCCACGCCCTGTGCCGAGGAGAAGTTGGTGGCGCGCAGGCCGGTCATGGAGAGTCCGGCAGTGACGGCGGCGGCGGCGTGCTCACTTTCCGGTTCGATGAAGATCAGCGGGCGGTCGGAGATGTTGACGTGGCCTTGGCTGACCGCTTCAGCCCACATCTCACCCATGTTCGTGGAAGGGGTGATCGGATAGGCGCCAGCGGCATCCGAGGACTCGCGCTCGCACATGATGACAGCGGTGTTACCGTCCAACGCTTGGCGAACCCCGGGATATTTAAACGTTTTTGCGTCTTTCTTCATCGTGCCAGTCACTCTTGTTTAGTCGTCTATCTCTTTCGTCCGATGCCGGATTGGATCGGAGCTCATTCCGACTTCATAAAAAAGTCACAGAAACCCTTCGGCCTGTCGCATAAGCCGTTAACAGAACCAAAACGGGGGATTCTTAAACTCTGGGCAAAGGCTCCGCGCGTGGCAGAGGTTCCTTCCGGGTTACGCGCTTGGCTTCAGCGCCCTTGACCGCCCCTTTGTCCCGATCCAGCCAGACAATGGCCCCGGTGGGACAGCGCTCAATGGCGATGCGCGATGCGAGTGCGTTTTTCGTGTAGTCGATCACGGCGAGATTGTTTTCGATTTTGATCAGGCCTTCGGGGGCGTCCGCCGCACACCGGCCGCAGGCGGTGCAGACGACCTCGCAGTGCGCTTCGCCCTCGTCGGCCGCGTCGCGGTTCTTGCACGCGATCCAGAGTTGGTGGCTTACCGGCTGCAGGGAGAACAGGTCCTTGGGGCAGACTGTGACGCAGTCGTTGCACGCGACGCATTTGTTTTCATCCACTATCGGCAGGCCGTATTTGTTCATGTGGATGGCGCCGAAATTGCAAACCGCCTCGCAGTCGCCCAGGCCCAGGCAACCCCAGACGCATCCTTTGGTGCCGCCGGAAACGAGGGATGCCGCACGACAGGTCTGCAGGCCTTGGTAACGCGCGCGCTCGTAGGCCACATGGGAACCGCCGGCGCAGGCCAGTCGCGCCACCAGCTTTTCTTGCTGGCCGGCCTCTACGCCAAGAAAATCGGCGATGGCCTGGGTCATTTCAGGAGGATTTACGGTACATTTAACGGGCTCGATCTGCCCCTGTACCACAGCTTCGGCAAAGGCCCGGCAGCCTGCGGTGCCGCAGGCGCCACAGTTTGCCTTTGGCAGCATTTCCTCCACGGCATCGATGCGTGGGTCTTCATCGACCTGAAGACGCCGGCTGGCGATTGCCAACAGGCCTGCAAGGGTTACCCCCAAGCCCGTCATGAAGCCACCGGTAAGTGCAATGCTGAGAAAAGACCCCGTCATGCTGTTGTCCGTGACTCAGTCCACATTAACTAACTAAAATGGTCAAATACCCGCATGGTATATATGGGCGATCCTAGTCGAGGCGCTTGTATTTGACACAGCAATTATTTCAATGCTTAATATTGAGAAAGTTAATAGTTGATCGTATAAGACCAACAAACATCCGTGGTTTCCGCTCCGAACCTTTACTACAAACAAAATCGGCTCAAGCAGTTGCGTGCCTTCTGCCATGCCGCTCGGACCGGCAGTATCTCGCTCGCTGCCGAAGCGCTGTTTTTGAGTCAGCCCTCGGTTTCATTGCAGATCCAGGCCCTGGAAAGGGAGTTCGAGATCGTGCTGTTCGAGCGCCGTGGGCCTCATATCAAGCTCACGCCAGAAGGCGAGGTGCTCTACCGCCTGGCGCGGCCGCTGGTGGAAGGGATCGATAAGCTGCATGAAACCTTCGCTGCGGAGTACGGCAAGCTGGAGTCTGGCCAACTGGATATCGCGGCGGGGGAGTCGACCATCCTGTACATCCTGCCCGAGCCGATGAAACGGTTTACGGAGGCCTACCCCAACGTCCGGGTCAGGCTGCACAACGTTACCGGGCGTGACGGCCTTGCAATGTTGCGCAAGGACGAGGTGGACTTCGCGGTCGGCTCCATGCTGGAGGTGCCCGATGAAATCAGCTACCGGCCCGTGGTCGTCTACAATCCGGTCCTCATTACTCCGCTGGATCATCCGCTTGCAGGCAAGGCCGATATTCAACTGGGTGATATCAGCCCGTTCGGCTTGATTTTGCCGCCCCGTCACCTGAGCACGTGGCGCATCGTCGATCTGGTCTTCAAGCAGCATCGGGTGGGCTACCGGGTCGCCCTGGAGGCGGGGGGGTGGGAAATTATCAAGAAATACGTTGAGTTGGGGTTGGGCATCTCGATCGTTACCGATGTCTGTCTGACCGGCGAGGAGCGGTTGGCCCGGATCCCGCTGGATCGCTATTTCCCCAAGCGCAGCTATGGAATCGTATTGCGTGAAGGCCGTTTTCTCTCGCCGCAAGCCAAGCGCTTCATCGAGATCATGGAGTCGGTGTTTGTGTCTCCCGGAGACGCCGCTTCGGACGGTGCGCCCGATCTGCTCGCCTACCCGGTGGTGGCGGGGGAGGATCTCCAGGAGGACGCCAAGCCGTTTCAACTGTAAGCCGGCGGCTCCCGCCTGGCACTGCACGGCTGGACGGGGCGGGCTTTACCAGAAGTAGGGGTGGTACGGCCAACGGTAGTAGGGCCAGGGATGCCACCAGGGATCCCAGAACGGATCGTAATAACGGGGGTAGGGCGGAACCTCCATCCGTTGCGGCCAGAGGTGCTGGCGCTGGGCGTCGAGGCGCGGCGCCTGATACCGATATTCACCGATGCGAAGCGTCACGGCGGGCTGGACTGTACCAATGAAGGTCATCTCCCGACCGACGGGGTACGCGGCGGGATCGAAAAAGCCGTTGGCGCAGGCAAGAAATCGGCCGTAGGTTTCGTCGGTTCTTTCGGGGCGGGCCTGGCTGTCCAGCGGTCGGCTGAGGATCTCGAAACAGGTTTCCCGCTGGCGAGGATTCACCGCTACGATTTCTCCGCCCCAGCGTACCCGTTGTCCTGTTGCCCCAGCCTCGAGCGCGGTTCTGGGGGTAAGGTCGGCGAACGGGCCGTCCTGCAATGCGACAGGGATGGTGGCGCATCCTGCCGCCAAGAGTGAAATGAGGGCCGCCGTTGAAAGTCGGGGCATAAGGTTCTCCGCAAACGGTTGCGCCGGCAAAATATCTACTGAACGATATGACCTTTTGCGGGGTGGGGCGGTTCCGTTGCCGTGGCGGGTTCGGCGGAGGCGTCTGTCATCCCTCCGCCGACGCCTGCTCCTTACGCTTGATTGTTGCCGTTCCGCCCAATGGAGTAATAGATGAATCCTTCCCGAGCCAAGTGCTTGGGGTCGTAGAGGTTGCGCCCGTCAAAAATCACGGGTTCCTTCAAGACCGTGCGGATATGGGCGAAGTCCGGGCTGCGGAAGAGGTTCCACTCGGTCACGATAGCCAGGGCTTCGGCGTTTTCCAGGGCTTCGTCGGGGCTGGAGCAGAGTGCAAGATCGGGGCGCTCGCCATAAATACGCTGCGCCTCTTGCATGGCGGCGGGATCGTAGGCCCGAATGCGCGCGCCTTCCCGCCACAGGTTTTCCATGAGGGTCCGGCTGGGGGCCTCCCGCATGTCATCCGTGTTGGGCTTGAAGGCCAGGCCCCACAGCGCGATGGTCTTGCCCTGCAGGTTGCCTGCGAAATGTTGCCGGATTTTTTCGAAAAGCAGATGCTTCTGGCGATTGTTGACGTTTTCGACCGCGGCGAGCAGTTCCGCGTGATATCCCGCCTGGTGGGCCGTCCGCTCCAAGGCTCTTACATCCTTGGGAAAACAGGAGCCGCCGTAGCCGCAGCCGGGATAGATGAAATGGTATCCGATGCGTGGATCGGAACCGATGCCAATGCGTACCGCCTCGATGTCCGCGCCCAGGCGGTCCGCGATGTTGGCCAGTTCGTTCATGAAGCTGATCTTGGTCGCCAGCATGGCGTTGGCAGCGTATTTGGTCAGCTCCGCGGAGCGGATATCCATGGCAATCAACCGATCGTGATTGCGATTGAACGGCGCGTAGAGTGCCCGCAATAGTTCCGTCGTGCGGGGGTTGTCGGTGCCCACAATGATCCGGTCAGGACGCATGAAGTCCTCTATGGCCGCGCCTTCCTTGAGGAATTCCGGATTCGAGACCACATCGAACTCCGCCTCCACGCCGCGTTCCGCCAAGACCCCGGCGATGGTCTTGCGCACGCGATCCGCGGTCCCGACCGGTACAGTGGATTTGTTGACCACGACCCGGTAATCGCTCATGTGCTTGCCGATATTTTCCGCTACTGCCAATACATGTTGCAGGTCTGCCGACCCATCTTCGTCCGGCGGGGTGCCGACGGCGATGAACTGGAACAGGCCGTGAGAAACGCCCTGGGCGACATCAAGGGTAAAATTCAGGCGTCCCGCCCGGTGATTGTCTCGGACCAGGTCTTCCAGGCCGGGTTCATAGATGGGGATTTCTCCGTCATTCAGCATCCCGATCTTGCGGGGATCGATGTCGACGCACAAAACCTCATTGCCGACCTCTGCCAAGCAGGCGCCGGTGACGAGTCCGACGTAGCCGGAACCATAAATGGTTACTTTCATTACTGTGAATCCTATGGAAAAATAGCACGCCCATGCCCGCCCGACCTCAGCGGCGGGCACGCATGTGTGTTGCGGAATCTATCCCCACTCCGAGTGAGGGCAAGGCCGGTTCGGCAACGCAAGCCTAGCAGAGTGCTGCGCGGCCGTCATCTGGTACTGAAAACAGTCCGGCGCGGTTTCGTCGTTGACAATATGTATCCTCTGGCGCAGAATACGTCGCTTACGTCCGCCGGAGGGGTTCCCGAGCGGTCAAAGGGATCAGACTGTAAATCTGACGGCTCAGCCTTCGGAGGTTCGAATCCTCCCCCCTCCACCAATAACTTAAAGCGATTGTCGGGTGACGGTAGGTGTCATCGGCGGCCGAAGTGTTGTGGCAGGCAGCCTTGGGTTGTTGTCGGTGTTTTGGCGAGGCGGGTGTAGTTCAATGGTAGAACCTCAGCCTTCCAAGCTGATGACGTGGGTTCGATTCCCATCACCCGCTCCATATTTGTCGGTGGCGACGGTTTGGTTTGTGCGAAGCCCATATAGCTCAGTCGGTAGAGCACTTCCTTGGTAAGGAAGAGGTCACCGGTTCAAGTCCGGTTATGGGCTCCATTGAATTTTGTGCTCAGCTCATGCGGGCGCTGTCTTTTGGTTGGTCCGCGGAGCCGTTGACGGTTTTGCAAACTCGTATATTTAAGGCCAAAGTGGGGAGTTCGTCCGATGTCCAAGGAAAAATTTGAGCGTACGAAGCCGCATGTGAATGTGGGCACGATTGGTCACGTGGACCATGGCAAGACGACGCTGACGGCGGCGCTGACGAAGGTGCTGGCGCAGCAGTTTGGTGGGGATTTCAAGGAATACGACCAGATTGATGCGGCGCCGGAGGAGCGGGCGCGCGGGATCACGATCGCCACCTCGCACGTGGAGTACCAGAGTGAGGCGCGTCACTACGCGCACGTGGACTGCCCGGGTCACGCCGACTACGTCAAGAACATGATCACCGGTGCGGCGCAGATGGACGGGGCGATCCTGGTGGTATCGGCGGCGGATGGGCCGATGCCGCAGACGCGGGAGCACATTTTGCTGGCGCGCCAGGTGGGCGTGCCGTACATCGTGGTGTACATGAACAAGGCGGACATGGTGGACGATCCGGAGCTGCTGGAGCTGGTGGAGATGGAGGTGCGCGACCTGCTGAACCAGTACCAGTTCCCGGGCGATGACACCCCGATCGTGAAGGGCTCGGCGCTCAAGGCGCTGGAGGGCGACACCAGCGAGATCGGTGTGCCGTCGATTCTGAAGCTGGTGGAGGCGATGGACGCCTACATTCCGCTGCCGGAGCGGCCGATCGACCGGCCGTTTCTGATGCCGATCGAGGACGTGTTCTCGATCTCGGGGCGCGGCACGGTGGTGACCGGGCGCATCGAGCGGGGCAAGATCAAGGTGGGCGAGGAGGTGGAGATTGTGGGCATCCGGCCGACCACCAAGACCACCTGCACGGGTGTGGAGATGTTTCGCAAGCTGCTCGATGAGGGGGTGGCGGGCGACAACGTGGGGGTGCTGCTGCGCGGCACCAAGCGCGACGAGGTGGAGCGCGGGCAGGTGCTGTGCAAGCCGGGCTCGATCACCCCGCACACGCGGTTTGAGGCCGAGGTATACGTGCTCTCCAAGGAGGAGGGCGGGCGGCACACGCCGTTTTTCAAGGGCTATCGGCCGCAGTTTTACTTCCGCACCACGGACGTGACGGGGGCGGTGGAGCTGCCCGAGGGGGTGGAGATGGTGATGCCGGGCGACAACATCAAGATGGTGGTGAGCCTGATCAGCCCCATTGCGATGGAGGAGGGGCTGCGGTTTGCCATTCGCGAGGGCGGGCGCACCGTGGGCGCCGGCGTCGTGGCTAAGATCATCGAGTAAGAAGTGCGGGCAAGGCCGAGGTTGAGTCCTCGCTCTTCTTGCACAGTCTAGGCCAGTAGCTCAATTGGCAGAGCGGCGGTCTCCAAAACCGCAGGTTGGGGGTTCGAGACCCTCCTGGCCTGCCACATACAGCGGCAAGCGGTGGGCGGCTGACTCGTGCCTTTAAGGGGTGGCGAGGCTGTCGCCCGCTTCTTGCTGTCCCGTGTTACGGATACGCTGCGTAGCGGTCAATGAATTCGAAAATCGAAACCGAAAGCCCCGGGTTTGACAGGTTCAAGCTTCTCGCCGCGGTATTGCTGCTTACGGCGGGAATCGTCGCTTTCTACTGGTTTGTCGAGCATTCCCTGCTGGTGCGGGTGATAGCGTTGCTGGCGGTGGCAGGGGTGGCGATCGCGATCGTGCTCCAGACCGCGATCGGGCGCAATACTTGGCAATTCGTCCAGGAGTCGCGAAACGAACTTCGTAAAGTGGTTTGGCCGACGCGTGCCGAGACTACGCAGACCACGCTCGTGGTAATCGCGATGGTGTTGGTGGTTGGTATTTTGCTCTGGCTGTTGGATATGTTTCTGCTGTGGGCGGTCCAATTGCTTACCGGCCAAGGGGGCTGAGTTCAATGGCGATGCGTTGGTATGTAGTGCACGCGTACTCCGGATTTGAAAACCAAGTCAAGCGTTCGTTACAGGAACGGGTGGAGCGTTCCGGTCTGCAACACAAGTTTGGCCAGATCCTGGTGCCGACCGAAGAGGTCGTCGAAATGCGCGACGGTCAGAAGCGCAAGAGCGAGCGCAAGTTTTTCCCCGGCTATGTGCTCGTGCAGATGGAAATGGACGACGAGACATGGCACCTGGTTCGTGATGTGCCGAAGGTGATGGGGTTTATTGGCGGCACCAGCGATAAGCCGGCCCCAATTTCCGACAAAGAGGCCGAGGCCATCCTCCAGCGCGTGCAGGAAGGCGTAGAGAAACCGCGTCCGAAAGTCTTGTTCGAGCCGGGTGAGGTGGTGCGTGTAATCGACGGTCCTTTCAACGATTTCAATGGGGTCGTCGAGGAAGTGAATTACGAGAAGAATCGGCTGCGCGTTGCGGTGTTGATTTTTGGGCGCTCGACGCCGGTGGAGCTGGAATTCAGTCAGGTAGAAAAGGCTTAGTCGCCGATACAAAGCGGGGTGAGCAAGAGTTTGGCGCCCCGATGGTTGTATTGGCTATTTCTAGGTTGAGGGGAGCCGCGAGGCGTTTGTACCCACAGGAGCAATCATGGCAAAGAAAGTTCAGGCTTATATAAAGCTGCAGGTGAAGGCCGGCCAAGCCAATCCCAGTCCGCCGATCGGCCCGGCATTGGGTCAGCACGGCGTCAATATCATGGAGTTCTGCAAGCAGTTCAATGCGCAGACACAGGGGTTGGAGCCGGGGCTCCCCATCCCGGTGGTGATCACTGTCTATAGTGACCGCAGCTTTACTTTCATCATGAAGACCCCGCCCGCGACCATCCTTTTGAAGAAGGCCGCGGGTATCCAGAGCGGGAGCAAGACCCCGCATACCCATAAAGTGGGCAAGGTGACCCGCGCTCAGCTTGAGGAAATCGCCAAGACCAAGATGCCGGATCTGACGGCGGCGAATCTGGATGCGGCGGTGCGTACCATCGCAGGCAGTGCGCACAGCATGGGTATTGAAACGGAAGGGGTGTAGTCATGGCGAAGCCGACCAAACGTATGCAGGCAATCAAGCAGAAGCTGGTGCCCGGCAAGCAGTACTCCGTGGATGAGGCTTTTGCTCTCCTAAAGGAGTTGTCTACGGTCAAGTTTACTGAAGCGGTTGATGTCGCCGTCAATCTCGGCGTGGATCCGCGTAAGTCGGACCAGGTGGTGCGCGGTGCCACGGTGCTGCCACGCGGCACCGGCAAGACCGTTCGTGTCGCTGTTTTTACTCAGGGTCCCAATGCCGAAGCCGCAAAAGCAGCCGGTGCCGACGTTGTCGGTATGGAGGATCTTGCCGAACGGGTCAAGGCCGGTGAGTTGAATTTCGATGTGGTTATCGCTTCGCCCGACGCCATGCGTGTGGTGGGGCAGCTGGGCCAGATTCTGGGGCCGCGAGGGCTGATGCCGAATCCCAAGGTCGGCACGGTGACTCCGGATGTGGCCGGAGCCGTCCGCAATGCCAAGGCCGGCCAGGTGCGCTACCGCACGGATAAGGCGGGCATCATTCACTGCACCATTGGCAAGGTGAATTTTGACGTCGAGGCGCTCAAGGAAAATCTGCATGCCTTGCTGACCGATTTGCAGAAAGCGAAACCGGCAGCGGCCAAGGGCGTCTACATGAAGAGGATCACAGTGTCCTCCACCATGGGGCCGGGCATCAGCATCGATCAGTCCAGCTTAGGGCTGTAAAACCTTGCTGCCCCTGCCTGTTTGGGGCGTTGATCAGGCTTTGGGTCGCCGGCTGCAACCGGCGGCCGTCAAAGACCGCAGGTGCGATTGAATCGAATCGCTTAATGGCACGACGCCGGCCTGCGCAGACGGTGATACCCAGTTCAGGTTTTGTTCCTGGCGAGGTCACCGTGGGGTGGTGGCCGTGTACAACGGCTGCGATATAGACCAACGGGGTAGCATCGGGTGTGAATCCATGCGCTCCGCATCCAGGAGGTGTAACTACGTGGCGCTAAGACTCGAAGACAAGCAGGCCATCGTCTCTGAGGTCGCCGCGGTCGCCGCACGTGCGCATTCCGCCGTGGCGGCAGAATATCGCGGACTGACCGTCGAGCAGATGACCAAGCTGCGAGTGAAGGCGCGAGAGAGCGGGGTGTACGTCAAGGTGGTGAAAAATACCTTGGCGCGCCGCGCAGTGGATGGGACTGAGTTTGCCTGCATGAAGGAAGGCTTGGTCGGTCCTCTGATTCTCGCGTTTTCACAGGAAGATCCCGGTGGGGCTGCCAGGCTCGCGCGTGATTTCGCCAAGGACGCCGACAAGTTCGTGGTCCGCATGGTGGCGATGGGTGGCAAGCTGATTGCGCCCGCGGAAATTGATCGCGTAGCGAATCTGCCCACGCGCGATCAGGCTATCGCGATGCTCATGGGCGTCATGAAGGCGCCGATCGAGAAGCTGGTACGCACCATGGCTGAGCCGCATGCCAAGCTGGTCCGTACCGTTGCGGCGATTCGGGATCAGAAGCAGCAGGCTGCCGCCTAACCCAACAGTAACGAAACATTCGGTCTGTGAGTGCAGACCGCGGATGAATCAATACCAGGAGCAATTATCATGGCCGTTTCGAAAGAAGAGATTTTGGAAACCATTGCTGGCATGAGCGTTATGGAGGTCGTTGACCTGATCTCCGCGATGGAAGAGAAGTTCGGTGTCTCCGCTGCTGCGGTTGCCGTGGCTGCCGCGCCTGCCGCCGCTGCTGCCGCTGCCGCCCCGGCGGAGGAGAAGACCGAATTCAACGTTGTGATGACCAAGTTCGGCGACAACAAGGTCAACGTGATCAAGGTCGTTCGCGCCATTACCGGCCTGGGCCTGAAGGAGGCCAAGGATCTGGTGGAAGGCGTGCCTTCCGTGGTCAAGGAAGGCGTGTCCAAGGACGAGGCTGCGAATATCCAGAAGCAGCTTGAAGAAGCTGGCGCCACTGTCGAAGTGAAGTAAGGGCGCTTCTGCGCATGAGGTGGCGGCATAAAGCCGCGCCTTACTCTCACTTGCAGGGCGAATGCTGTATATAGCTCGGGATGGCTGGTGGCGGTTCGCCACCGGCCTTTTCCCGCTTATGTGGCACTAATTATTACGGAGGTCTTTGCTGAGCGAACTCGGGGATACAGGCGCTGGCCGGTATGCGGGATTCGCGGCAAGGATCGGAAATTGCAATAGCTGAGGAACTCCGATGGCCTATACCTTTACCGAAAAGAAGCGCATTCGCAAGGATTTCGGCAAACGCCCCAGCATTCTGGAGGTGCCCTATCTGCTGGCTACCCAGCTGGAGTCGTATCGCCAGTTCCTGCAGGAAGACGTGTTGCCTGAGAAACGGGCTGACGTTGGACTGCATGCGGCGTTGAAGTCGGTATTCCCTATCACCAGCTATTCGGGCAACGCTGCCCTGGAGTATGTCAGCTATCGTCTCGGTGACCCGGTTTTCGATGTGCGCGAGTGCCAGTTGCGGGGAATGACCTATGCCGCACCGCTGCGCGTGAAGGTTCGTCTGGTCATTTACGACAAGGATGCGCCGGCGGGTTCCCAGGTCGTGAAGGACATTCGGGAACAAGAGGTCTACATGGGTGAGTTGCCGCTCATGACGAGCACCGGCACCTTCATCATCAATGGGACCGAGCGTGTGATCGTATCGCAGTTGCACCGCTCGCCGGGTGTGTTCTTCGATCATGACCGCGGCAAGACGCATTCGTCAGGAAAGCTGCTGTTCAGTGCGCGCATCATCCCCTATCGGGGATCCTGGCTCGACTTCGAGTTTGATCCGAAAGACTGCATTTTTGCGCGTATCGACCGGCGTAGGAAGCTGCCCGTGACGATCCTGCTGCGGGCGCTCGGCTACAGCACGGAAGATATCCTGAATACTTTCTTCGACACGAACACCTTCCATCTGGATCAGGACGAGATCCAACTGGAGCTCGTGCCGGAGCGACTGCGTGGCGAGACCGCGCTGTTCGATATCAAAATCAAGGGCAAGGTGCTGGTCGAGGCCGGCCGGCGGATCACTGCCCGCCATGTGCGCGAACTGGAAAAGGCTGGGCTCCAGACCCTCAGCGTGCCTGTGGATTACCTGGTCGGGAAGATTCTTGCGCACGACGTGATCGACCAGGCGAGTGGCGAGGTGATTGCCAGCGCCAACGACGAACTCACCGCCGATCTGCTTGGAAAACTACGCACTGCGGGCATCAAGACGGTCCGCACTCTCTTCACCAACGATTTGGACCGCGGTCCGCATATTTCCAATACGCTGCGCATCGATCCGACGCGTACGGAGCTGGAGGCCCAGGTCGAGATTTACCGCATGATGCGTCCCGGTGAGCCGCCGACCAAGGAGGCGGCGCAGAGCCTGTTCCACAACCTGTTCTTCAGCGCCGAGCGTTATGACCTGTCGGCGGTCGGGCGCATGAAGTTCAACCGGCGCGTGGGACGCCGCGAGATTACCGGTCCCGGCGAGTTGTCGAAAGAAGACATCATCGACGTACTGAAGGTATTGATCGACATCCGTAACGGTAACGGCATGGTCGACGACATCGATCACCTGGGCAACCGGCGTATCCGTTGTGTGGGTGAGATGGCCGAGAACGTGTTCCGCGTCGGTTTGGTGCGTGTCGAACGCGCCGTCAAGGAGCGTTTGAGCCTTGCCGAATCCGAAGGCTTGATGCCGCAGGAGCTGATCAACGCCAAACCGGTGGCGGCCGCCATCAAGGAATTCTTCGGCTCGTCGCAGCTCTCGCAGTTCATGGATCAGAACAACCCGCTGTCGGAAGTGACGCACAAGCGGCGCGTATCGGCACTGGGCCCAGGCGGTCTGACACGCGAGCGCGCGGGTTTCGAGGTGCGTGACGTGCATCCGACGCACTACGGCCGCGTGTGCCCGATCGAAACGCCGGAAGGTCCGAACATCGGGCTGATCAACTCGCTGTCCGTCTACGCGCGCACCAACGAATATGGGTTCCTGGAGACCCCGTACCGCAAGGTCGTCGACGGGCGTGTGACGGAAGAGGTGGAATATCTCTCCGCCATCGAGGAAGGTCAGTACGTAATTGCCCAGGCGAACGCCGCACTGGACGAAGAAGGGCGGCTGGTGGAAGACCTGATTTCTTGCCGCTACGAGAATGAATTCACCATGTCCACGCCGGACAAGGTGCAATACATGGATGTGTCGCCGAAGCAGATCGTGTCTGTTGCGGCGTCGCTCATCCCGTTCCTGGAGCACGACGATGCGAACCGCGCCTTGATGGGATCCAACATGCAGCGCCAGGCGGTGCCCACTCTGCGCACCGAGAAGCCGCTCGTTGGCACTGGCATGGAGCGGGTGGTGGCTATCGACTCGGGCGTAACGGTCGTAGCGGAGCGCGGCGGTGTCGTCGATTCCGTCGACGCAGGTCGTATCGTGGTCCGTGTGAACGACGAGGAAACGGTTCCCGGCGAACCCGGCGTCGATATCTACAACCTGATCAAGTACACGCGATCCAACCAGAATACCTGTATCAACCAGCGGCCGCTGGTGAAGGTGGGTGATGTGATCGCGCGGGGTGACGTACTGGCCGACGGTCCGTCCACTGATATGGGTGAACTCGCGCTGGGGCAGAACCTGTTGGTCGCCTTCATGCCGTGGAACGGATACAACTTTGAAGACTCGATCCTGATCTCCGAACGGGTGGTACAGGAAGACCGGTTCACCACCATTCACATCGAGGAGCTGACCTGCGTGTCCCGGGATACCAAGCTCGGGCCCGAGGAGATCACGGCGGATATTCCGAACGTCGGCGAGAGCGCGCTGGCCAAGCTGGACGAGTCCGGCATCATCTACATCGGCGCCGAAGTGAAGCCCGGCGACATCCTGGTGGGCAAGGTCACGCCGAAGGGCGAGACCCAGCTCACGCCGGAAGAGAAGCTGCTGCGTGCGATCTTCGGCGAAAAGGCTTCCGACGTGAAGGATACCTCCCTGCGGGTACCCTCCGGCATGGATGGCACCGTCATTGACGTTCAGATCTTCACGCGGGATGGAGTGGAAAAGGACAAGCGCGCCAAGGAAATCGAAAATGCCGAACTCGCGCGCATCAAGAAGGACTTGAACGACCAGTACCGCATCATGGAGGACGATACTTACCAGCGCGTCGAGAAGATGCTGATCGGCAAGATCGCCGAGGGTGGTCCAAAGGGGCTGAAGGCTGGAACCAAGATTGCGAGTGCATATCTGTCCGAGTTGCCGCGGGAGCGCTGGCTTGAGATCCGGCTGCGCGACGAAGACGCGAATGTGCAGCTGGAGAAAGTCGCCGAGCAACTCAAGTCGATCCGCAAGGAATTCGACAAGCGCTACGAAGAGAAGAAGCTCAAGATTACCGCGGGTGACGATCTAGCCCCTGGCGTGCTGAAGATGGTCAAGGTCTATCTGGCGGTGAAGCGGCGCGTGCAGCCGGGCGACAAGATGGCCGGCCGTCACGGCAATAAGGGTGTCATCTCGACCATCGTCCCGGTGGAAGACATGCCCTACCTCGAGGACGGCACGCCGGTTGACATCGTGCTCAACCCGTTGGGCGTCCCTTCCCGCATGAATGTGGGACAGGTGCTCGAAACCCACCTCGGATGGGCGTCGAAGGGGCTTGGCGTGAAGATCGGGCGCATGCTGGAGGCGCAGGCGAAGGTCGGTGAATTGCGCGAATTCCTGGATCGCATCTACAACAAGGTAGGTCGCGGTGCGAGCAAGGTGGATCTCGACTCCTTCACAGACGAAGAGATCTTCACGCTGGCGGGCAACCTGCGCAGTGGCGTGCCAATCTCTACGCCGGTATTCGACGGCGCGACCGAACAGGAGATCAAGGAACTGCTGCAGCTGGCTGACCTGCCGCAGAGTGGTCAGACCATCCTGTGCGACGGCCGTACCGGTGAACCTTTCGAACGGCCTGTAACCGTGGGTTACATGTACATGCTCAAGTTGAACCACTTGGTCGATGACAAGATGCACGCGCGTTCGACCGGTCCTTACAGTCTGGTGACCCAGCAGCCGCTGGGTGGCAAGGCGCAGTTCGGCGGCCAGCGCTTCGGTGAGATGGAGGTGTGGGCGCTCGAGGCATACGGAGCCGCATACACCCTGCAAGAAATGCTCACCGTCAAGTCCGACGACGTGAACGGGCGTACGCGCATGTACAAGAACATCGTGGACGGAGATCACCGGATGGAGGCGGGCATGCCTGAATCTTTCAATGTGTTGATCAAAGAAATCCGGTCCCTTGGCATCAACATTGAGCTGGAGCAGGACTGATCGATAGGCGCTGACCGCCTCTGGAGCCGGAGGCACGCCCCTACGAGATGAGGAGACGTGATGAAAGATCTACTCAAACTATTGAAGCAGCAAGGGCAGATTGAGGACTTCGATGCGATCCGCATCGGTCTCGCCTCGCCGGATATGATCCGCTCCTGGTCCTACGGTGAGGTCAAGAAGCCGGAGACCATCAACTACCGTACCTTCAAGCCGGAACGCGATGGGCTGTTCTGCGCCAAGATCTTCGGCCCGGTGAAGGACTATGAATGCCTGTGCGGCAAGTACAAGCGGCTCAAGCACCGCGGCGTGGTGTGCGAGAAGTGCGGCGTCGAGGTGACGCTGGCCAAGGTGCGCCGCGAGCGCATGGGCCACATTGAGCTGGCGAGCCCCGTGGCGCATATCTGGTTCCTCAAGTCACTGCCCTCGCGCATCGGCCTGATGCTGGACATGACCCTGCGCGACATCGAGCGTGTGCTCTACTTCGAGGCCTTCGTGGTCATCGATCCGGGCATGACGCCGCTGGAGCGCGGCCAGTTGCTGACCGACGAGGCCTATCTTGACGCCATCGAGGAGTACGGCGACGAATTCGACGCGCGCATGGGGGCCGAAGCCGTCTATGAACTGTTGCGCACGATCGATCTCAAGAGCGAAGTGGCCCGGTTGCGCGAGGAGATCGCCGGAACGACTTCCGAGACGAAGCTCAAGCGCGTCTCGAAGCGCCTGAAGCTGATGGAGTCGTTCCTGGAGTCCGGCAATCATCCCGAATGGATGATCATGACCGTGCTGCCGGTGCTGCCGCCGGAACTGCGCCCCTTGGTGCCTCTGGACGGCGGCCGGTTCGCAACCTCGGACCTGAACGATCTCTACCGGCGTGTCATCAACCGCAACAACCGCCTGAAGCGCCTGCTGGAGCTGAACGCCCCCGATATCATCGTGCGTAACGAGAAGCGCATGCTGCAGGAGTCGGTGGACGCGCTGCTCGACAACGGTCGGCGCGGCCGCGCCATTACCGGCACCAACAAGCGCCCCCTCAAGTCGCTGGCCGACATGATCAAGGGCAAGCAAGGGCGCTTCCGTCAGAACCTGCTCGGCAAGCGCGTCGACTACTCGGGCCGTTCCGTCATCGTGGTGGGTCCGACCCTGAAGCTGCACCAATGTGGTCTGCCCAAGAAGATGGCGCTGGAGCTGTTCAAGCCGTTTATCTTCTCCAAGCTGCAGCGCCGTGGGCTCGCCACCACCATCAAGGCGGCTAAAAAGATGGTGGAACGCGAGGGCGCTGAGGTCTGGGATATCCTCGAAGAGGTGATCCGCGAGCATCCGGTGCTGCTCAACCGCGCGCCGACGCTACACCGCCTCGGTATTCAGGCCTTCGAACCGGTGCTGATCGAGGGTAAGGCCATCCAGCTGCATCCGCTGGTGTGCGCGGCGTTCAATGCAGACTTCGACGGTGACCAGATGGCGGTACATGTGCCGCTGTCGCTGGAGGCTCAGCTCGAAGCGCGCAGCCTGATGATGTCCACCAATAACATCCTGTCCCCGGCGAACGGCGAACCGATCATCGTGCCGTCACAGGATGTGGTGCTGGGCCTCTACTACATGACCCGCGCGCGCGTTAATGCGAAGGGCGAGGGCATGGTATTCGCCGATATGACCGAAGTTCACCGCGCCTATGAAAACCGCGTGGTGGACTTGCAGGCCAGGATCAAGGTCCGTATCCGCGAGACGCAGAACGGCGAGGATGGGCAGCACAGCGAGATCATCAAGCTGCAGGACACGACCGTGGGCCGGGCTCTGCTGTCGGAGGTTCTGCCCGAGGGCCTGCCGTTCGAACTGATCAACCAGGATCTCAACAAGAAATCCATCTCGCGGCTGATCAACGCCTGTTACCGCAAGCTCGGCCTCAAGGCGACGGTGATTTTCGCCGACCAGCTCATGTACACCGGATTCCACTATGCGACTCGGGCCGGCGTATCCATCGGCGTGGACGACATGGTAGTGCCGGAAGAAAAGAGCAAAATCATCGCCGCCGCCGAGCAGGAGGTCAAGGAAATCGAGAGTCAGTACGCGTCGGGCCTCGTTACCAATGGCGAACGCTACAACAAGGTGGTGGATATCTGGTCGCGTACCAACGATCAAGTGGCCAAAGCCATGATGGATAAGCTCGGCACGGAGCAGGTGAGGGATGCTAGCGGCGAGCTGGTCAGGCAGCCGTCCTTCAACTCCATTTACATGATGGCCGATTCCGGTGCTCGTGGCTCCGCCGCTCAGATTCGCCAGTTGGCTGGCATGCGCGGCCTGATGGCCAAGCCGGACGGCTCCATCATCGAGACGCCGATTACTGCGAATTTCCGTGAGGGATTGGACGTTCTGCAGTACTTCATCTCGACCCACGGCGCGCGGAAGGGCCTCGCTGACACGGCACTCAAGACCGCCAACTCCGGCTACCTTACCCGTCGTTTGGTCGATGTGGCCCAGGACTTGGTGGTCACCGAGGCGGATTGCGGGACAGACCGTGGCTTGACCATGACGCCCCTGGTAGAGGGAGGCGACGTGGTAGAGCCGTTGCGCGAGCGCGTGCTGGGCCGCGTGGTGGCGCGCGATGTGCTGCTCCCCGGTACCGACAAGGTGGCGGTGTCGGCAGGCACCCTGCTGGACGAGCGCTGGGTCGACAAAATCGAGGAACTGGGTATCGACCAGGTCTATGTGCGCTCACCCATTACCTGTGAGACGCGTTATGGTGTTTGCGCGGCCTGTTATGGGCGCGACCTCGCCCGTGGGCATCTGGTGAATGCCGGTGAAGCGGTCGGCGTCATCGCGGCCCAGTCCATCGGTGAGCCTGGTACGCAGTTGACGATGCGTACTTTCCACATTGGTGGTGCGGCATCGCGGGCAGCGGCGATCAATAGCGTCCAGATCAAGTCGAAGGGTACTGTTCGGCTGCACAATATCAAGGTCGTCCCGCACAAGAGCGGCAACTTGGTGGCCGTATCCCGCTCCGGCGAAATCACCGTGGTGGATGAGTTCGGCCGCGAACGCGAGCGGTATAAAGTGCCTTACGGTGCGGTTATCAGCGTCAACGATGGAACGCCAGTGGAGGCCGGTCAGATTCTGGCCTCCTGGGATCCGCACACCCACCCGGTCATCACCGAGGTGGCCGGCCGAGTGGTATTCCAGGACTTCATCGAGGGCCTGACGGTGCACCGGCAGTCGGACGAAGCCACGGGTCTGAGCAGCCTGGTCGTCACGGATCCAAAACAGCGTGGATCGGCCGGCAAGGATCTGCGCCCGATGGTCCGCTTGGTGGATGCGGAGGGGCATGACCTTTGCCTGGTGGGTACGGAAATTCCGGCCCATTATTTCTTGCCGCCCGGAGCCATCGTCATCATCGAAGATGGCACCGAGGTGGGGATCGGTGACGTATTGGCGCGTATCCCGCAGGCGTCCACCAAAACCCGCGACATCACCGGTGGTCTGCCGCGCGTGGCGGATCTGTTCGAAGCGCGCAAGGCCAAGGATCCCGCGATTCTGGCCGAGATATCGGGCACGGTCAGCTTCGGAAAGGACACCAAGGGCAAGCAGCGCCTGGTGATTACAGATGCGGAAGGCAACGAGCACGAAGAGTTGATTCCCAAGTGGCGTCAGGTGGTTGTGTTCGAGGGCGAACATGTGGAGCGCGGCGAAGTCATCGTGGAAGGCGAGCCGAATCCGCAAGACATCCTGCGCCTGCTGGGAGTCGAGGCGCTGGCCGAGTACCTCGTCAAGGAGATCCAGGACGTTTACCGTCTGCAGGGTGTGAAGATCAACGACAAGCATATCGAGGTCATTATCCGGCAGATGCTGCGCAAGGTGGACATTACGGATCCCGGCGACACCAAGTTCCTGAAGGGCGAGCAGGTGGACCGGGCGCGGGTGCTGGAGGAGAACGAGCGCATTGTGGCCGAGGGCAAGATGCCGGCGACCTACGAGCCGGTTCTTCTGGGCATTACCAAGGCATCCCTCGCGACGGAGTCCTTTATTTCCGCAGCTTCCTTCCAGGAAACCACCCGTGTGCTCACCGAGAGCGCGGTGCGCGGCATGCGCGACGAGCTGCGCGGTCTGAAGGAAAACGTCATTGTCGGTCGCCTTATTCCGGCCGGTACCGGTCTGGCCTATCACGGCGAGCGTCGACGCAAGCGCCGCGCGGCCGAACAGGGAGTTGTCGAGCAGGAGCCTGGCATGACCGCCGAGGACGCCTTGAGTCAGGCGCTTAACGCTTCCGGCTGACGGGCCGGAGCGCACCGGCAGAGGTGCGTAGATCGCAGTCCGGGGACCGCCGGTTGTGCCAACCACACCGGCAGTTCCCGGTTTTGAAAGACCTTCTCTTGACAGGCGAAAACGGCCTGCATACAATTCCGCTTCTTCGACAGGCCGGCACTCCGGCCTGTCGTTTGTTTTCAGGGTGAATCCAGCCGGAGATTTCAAGTTAATGGCTACGACGAATCAGTTGGTGCGCAAACCGCGGTCGAGAAAAGCGGATAAGAGCAAAGTGCCTGCGCTGGAAGGCTGTCCGCAGAAGCGTGGCGTTTGTACGCGTGTTTACACCACGACGCCCAAAAAGCCGAATTCCGCGTTGCGCAAGGTCGCTCGTGTGCGATTGACCAATGGTATGGAGGTTAGCTCGTATATTGGTGGTGAGGGGCATAACCTCCAGGAGCACTCCGTGGTCCTGATTCGTGGTGGTCGTGTAAAGGACTTGCCTGGCGTGCGCTATCACACGGTGCGCGGCAGCCTCGATACCTCCGGCGTCAATGCGCGCCGGCAGGGGCGTTCCAAGTATGGCGCGAAGCGGCCGAAGTCCTGATGACGGTCGGCTCCGTGTTCTTGAATAACTGACATAGTCGAGTAGAAGCGATGCCAAGAAGGGGAGTTGTCGCCAAGCGTACGATCCTTCCGGATCCGAAATACGGAAGCGAATTGTTGGCAAAGTTCATAAATATGGTGATGACGAACGGCAAGAAGTCCGTTGCCGAGCGTACCATCTACGGTGCCCTTGAGATGGTTGGTGACAAGTCCAAGGGTGGTGATGCGATGGCGATTCTGAGCAAGGCGCTCGATAACGTGCGGCCGATGGTCGAGGTGAAATCGCGTCGCGTGGGTGGTGCGACCTATCAGGTTCCTGTGGAGGTCCGCTCTGCGCGCAGAACTGCACTTGCAATGCGCTGGATGATTGAGGCTGCGCGCAAGCGTAGTGAGAAATCTATGGCGTCTCGCCTTGCTGGTGAGATCATGGATGCTGCCGAGAACCGGGGTGCCGCGGTCAAAAAGCGTGAAGACACGCACCGCATGGCAGAGGCCAATAAGGCGTTTGCTCACTACCGCTGGTAATCAAGAAGAGGATTTGATCTGTGCCCCGCAATACACCCATCGAGCTGTATCGCAATATCGGTATCTCGGCGCATATTGATGCCGGCAAGACCACTACGACCGAGCGTGTCCTGTTTTATACGGGCGTGAGCCACAAGCTCGGCGAAGTGCATGACGGCGCTGCGACGATGGACTGGATGGAGCAGGAGCAGGAGCGCGGAATCACCATCGCGTCCGCGACCACGACCTGCTTTTGGCGCGGTATGGCTCGTCAGTACCCCGAGCATCGTATCAATGTCATTGATACGCCTGGACACGTGGATTTCACGGTCGAGGTGGAGCGTTCGATGCGCGTCCTCGATGGTGCGTGCATGTTGTACTGCGCAGTGGGTGGTGTGCAGCCGCAGTCCGAGACGGTGTGGCGTCAGGCGACCAAGTATGGTGTGCCGCGCATCGCGTTCGTGAATAAGATGGATCGGGCTGGTGCGGATTTCTTCAAGGTTTATCGGCAGATGCGCGAGCGTCTGCGTGCCAATCCTGTGCCGGTCCAGATTCCGATCGGTGCCGAGGACAATTTCAAGGGTGTGGTCGATCTCGTCAAGATGAAGGCGATCATCTGGAGCGAGGAAGACAAGGGGGTGACCTTCACCTATGAAGAGATTCCGGCGGATCTGCTGGCGACCGCGAAAGAGTGGCGCGAGAAGATGCTCGAAGCGGCTGCCGAGGCCGACGAGGATCTGATGAACAAATACCTCGAAGAGGGTGATCTTTCTGAGGAGGAGATCAAGAGGGCGTTGCGCAAGCGCACCATCGCTCTCGAAATTTTCCCGATGCTGTGTGGCTCCGCCTTCAAGAACAAGGGCGTGCAGGCCATGCTGGATGCGGTCATCGATTACTTGCCGTCACCCGTCGAGATTCCGCCCATCAGGGGTGTGGATGCGAACACCAACGAGCCCGTCGAGCGGCATTCCGCAGACGATGAGCCCTTTGCTGCTCTGGCATTCAAGGTTATGACCGATCCGTTTGTGGGGTCGTTGACCTTCATTCGCGTTTACTCCGGCGTCCTGCATTCGGGCGACAGCGTGTACAACTCTCAGAACGGTGGCAGGGAGCGTATTGGCCGTATCTTGCAGATGCATGCCAATCAGCGTGAAGAGATAAAGGAAGTGCGTGCGGGTGATATCGCTGCGTGCGTCGGTCTGAAGGATGTCGTGACAGGGACGACGCTGTCTGCGCTCGATAAGCCGGTCATGCTGGAGAAGATGGAGTTTCCGGAGCCCGTTATCTCCGTGGCCGTGGAGCCGAAGAGCAAGGCGGACCAGGAAAAGATGGGGCTGGCGCTCAATAAGTTGGCGCAGGAAGATCCGTCGTTCCGTGTGCGTACGGACGAGGAGACCGGCCAAACGATCATCGCCGGTATGGGCGAATTGCACCTGGAGATCATCGTCGACCGTATGAAGCGGGAGTTCAAGGTCGACGCCAATGTGGGGGCGCCCCAGGTGGCCTATCGCGAGACCATTCGCAAGTCGGTGGAGCAGGAAGGCAAATTTGTACGCCAGTCTGGCGGTCGCGGTCAGTATGGTCACGTCTGGATCAAGATCGAGCCGCAGGAGCCGGGCGCAGGCTACGAATTCGTCAATGCCATCGTTGGTGGCGTGGTGCCGAAGGAGTATGTTCCGGCGGTGGACAAGGGTATTCAGGAGCAGCTCCAGAACGGTGTGCTGGCCGGCTATCCGGTGGTGGATGTCAAGGTTACGTTGTTCGATGGCTCCTACCATGAAGTGGACTCGAACGAGATGGCCTTCAAGATCGCTGGTTCCATGGCGGTCAAGGAGGGGGCGCTCAAGGCGAATCCCGTGCTGCTTGAGCCGATCATGAGTGTCGAGGTGGAAACGCCCGAGGACTACATGGGGGACGTGATGGGCGACCTGAACCGGCGGCGCGGCGTGATCCTCGGGATGGAAGACAATGCGGGCATCAAGGTGCTGAAGGCAGAAGTGCCGTTGGCAGAGATGTTTGGATATGCTACGACGCTGCGCTCGCTTAGTCAGGGTCGTGCCACATATACGATGGAATTCAAGAAATACCAGGAAGCGCCGGCCAATGTTGCGGATGCGGTGATCAAGAAGGCTTCCTGATCAGAGAATTTGGCGAAAGTTATTAGTACGAGGTAATCGTCCGATGTCCAAGGAAAAATTTGAGCGTACGAAGCCGCATGTGAATGTGGGCACGATTGGTCACGTGGACCATGGCAAGACGACGCTGACGGCGGCGCTGACGAAGGTGCTGGCGCAGCAGTTTGGTGGGGATTTCAAGGAATACGACCAGATTGATGCGGCGCCGGAGGAGCGGGCGCGCGGGATCACGATCGCCACCTCGCACGTGGAGTACCAGAGTGAGGCGCGTCACTACGCGCACGTGGACTGCCCGGGTCACGCCGACTACGTCAAGAACATGATCACCGGTGCGGCGCAGATGGACGGGGCGATCCTGGTGGTATCGGCGGCGGATGGGCCGATGCCGCAGACGCGGGAGCACATTTTGCTGGCGCGCCAGGTGGGCGTGCCGTACATCGTGGTGTACATGAACAAGGCGGACATGGTGGACGATCCGGAGCTGCTGGAGCTGGTGGAGATGGAGGTGCGCGACCTGCTGAACCAGTACCAGTTCCCGGGCGATGACACCCCGATCGTGAAGGGCTCGGCGCTCAAGGCGCTGGAGGGCGACACCAGCGAGATCGGTGTGCCGTCGATTCTGAAGCTGGTGGAGGCGATGGACGCCTACATTCCGCTGCCGGAGCGGCCGATCGACCGGCCGTTTCTGATGCCGATCGAGGACGTGTTCTCGATCTCGGGGCGCGGCACGGTGGTGACCGGGCGCATCGAGCGGGGCAAGATCAAGGTGGGCGAGGAGGTGGAGATTGTGGGCATCCGGCCGACCACCAAGACCACCTGCACGGGTGTGGAGATGTTTCGCAAGCTGCTCGATGAGGGGGTGGCGGGCGACAACGTGGGGGTGCTGCTGCGCGGCACCAAGCGCGACGAGGTGGAGCGCGGGCAGGTGCTGTGCAAGCCGGGCTCGATCACCCCGCACACGCGGTTTGAGGCCGAGGTATACGTGCTCTCCAAGGAGGAGGGCGGGCGGCACACGCCGTTTTTCAAGGGCTATCGGCCGCAGTTTTACTTCCGCACCACGGACGTGACGGGGGCGGTGGAGCTGCCCGAGGGGGTGGAGATGGTGATGCCGGGCGACAACATCAAGATGGTGGTGAGCCTGATCAGCCCCATTGCGATGGAGGAGGGGCTGCGGTTTGCCATTCGCGAGGGCGGGCGCACCGTGGGCGCCGGCGTCGTGGCTAAGATCATCGAGTAAGAAGTGCGGGCAAGGCCGAGGTTGAGTCCTCGCTCTTCTTGCACAGTCTAGGCCAGTAGCTCAATTGGCAGAGCGGCGGTCTCCAAAACCGCAGGTTGGGGGTTCGAGACCCTCCTGGCCTGCCACATACAGCGGCAAGCGGTGGGCGGCTGACTCGTGCCTTTAAGGGGTGGCGAGGCTGTCGCCCGCTTCTTGCTGTCCCGTGTTACGGATACGCTGCGTAGCGGTCAATGAATTCGAAAATCGAAACCGAAAGCCCCGGGTTTGACAGGTTCAAGCTTCTCGCCGCGGTATTGCTGCTTACGGCGGGAATCGTCGCTTTCTACTGGTTTGTCGAGCATTCCCTGCTGGTGCGGGTGATAGCGTTGCTGGCGGTGGCAGGGGTGGCGATCGCGATCGTGCTCCAGACCGCGATCGGGCGCAATACTTGGCAATTCGTCCAGGAGTCGCGAAACGAACTTCGTAAAGTGGTTTGGCCGACGCGTGCCGAGACTACGCAGACCACGCTCGTGGTAATCGCGATGGTGTTGGTGGTTGGTATTTTGCTCTGGCTGTTGGATATGTTTCTGCTGTGGGCGGTCCAATTGCTTACCGGCCAAGGGGGCTGAGTTCAATGGCGATGCGTTGGTATGTAGTGCACGCGTACTCCGGATTTGAAAACCAAGTCAAGCGTTCGTTACAGGAACGGGTGGAGCGTTCCGGTCTGCAACACAAGTTTGGCCAGATCCTGGTGCCGACCGAAGAGGTCGTCGAAATGCGCGACGGTCAGAAGCGCAAGAGCGAGCGCAAGTTTTTCCCCGGCTATGTGCTCGTGCAGATGGAAATGGACGACGAGACATGGCACCTGGTTCGTGATGTGCCGAAGGTGATGGGGTTTATTGGCGGCACCAGCGATAAGCCGGCCCCAATTTCCGACAAAGAGGCCGAGGCCATCCTCCAGCGCGTGCAGGAAGGCGTAGAGAAACCGCGTCCGAAAGTCTTGTTCGAGCCGGGTGAGGTGGTGCGTGTAATCGACGGTCCTTTCAACGATTTCAATGGGGTCGTCGAGGAAGTGAATTACGAGAAGAATCGGCTGCGCGTTGCGGTGTTGATTTTTGGGCGCTCGACGCCGGTGGAGCTGGAATTCAGTCAGGTAGAAAAGGCTTAGTCGCCGATACAAAGCGGGGTGAGCAAGAGTTTGGCGCCCCGATGGTTGTATTGGCTATTTCTAGGTTGAGGGGAGCCGCGAGGCGTTTGTACCCACAGGAGCAATCATGGCAAAGAAAGTTCAGGCTTATATAAAGCTGCAGGTGAAGGCCGGCCAAGCCAATCCCAGTCCGCCGATCGGCCCGGCATTGGGTCAGCACGGCGTCAATATCATGGAGTTCTGCAAGCAGTTCAATGCGCAGACACAGGGGTTGGAGCCGGGGCTCCCCATCCCGGTGGTGATCACTGTCTATAGTGACCGCAGCTTTACTTTCATCATGAAGACCCCGCCCGCGACCATCCTTTTGAAGAAGGCCGCGGGTATCCAGAGCGGGAGCAAGACCCCGCATACCCATAAAGTGGGCAAGGTGACCCGCGCTCAGCTTGAGGAAATCGCC
>Ga0265294_10000628_pt1 | contig 47205 bp, 46 predicted proteins | sample MunlanPumphouse3_FD_192504 | JGI IMG/M metagenome (GOLD analysis project Ga0265294, IMG submission 192504) | Groundwater microbial communities from a municipal landfill in Southern Ontario, Canada - Pumphouse #3 | ecosystem: Environmental > Aquatic > Deep subsurface > Groundwater | place...
AAAATACTATCGGTGAACTGAAATTACCCCTTATGAAAACCTTTATCCCGGATACCAAACGCTACAAAAAGGAACTGTCCGGTGATAAGACTTCTGTCTTCCGTTCCACACTGTTCCCTGCGGATAAACGAATGATAAAAGGCAGTAACCTTGAAGAGTTGGTGGCTGAAATAGGATACATTATAAAACTATACTAATATGGCAAAACTGGAAAAAGTACTGGTGGACGAAGATTTTATGAAAGAAATCATTTCACAGGGTTTACCCATGAAACAGGAAATTTCACCTAAAGCAGTAAGTAAAGAACCGGATACGCCGGAAGTTTACACAGAACCGGAAGTAAGACAAGAAACTGTGGTAGAACCTATCCGGCAACCGGAAGCAAAAACCATCCGGGAAGCTACCCGCCGGAAGAAAAGTAGCCCTGCCGATTACCGGGAAACCTATTTTCAGAAAATGGAACTTCCCGACCGCCAGTCGATATATGTAAGCCGTTCCACCCATGAAAAATTAATGAAAATAGTAATGGTTATCGGTGAACGCAAAGCGACTGTAAGCAGCTATGTGGAAACAATTATCCTGAACCACTTCGACCAGTATCAGGATGAAATCAACGAACTGTATAAGAAAACTTTTGAAAGCCCGATATGATACTAAAATTAATGATAGCTGGGGTTGTCCTTTACTATCTCGTCCTGTTTTGTCGGTTCAGGAAGAAAACGAACAGTTCCCCTTCCGAAAGTCCCGGCAATCATAAGACCGAAAGGGCTGTCGTTGGAAAAACAACCTTCCGGTTAAGACAAGTAACGCCATCCGAAGACACTGAAAGCCAGTTTTCTAAAGAGGTTGATAATGCTTCTATATTTGCCCCGGCTGACATGGAAGATACCCAGCAGCCGATGGATGTTGAATTTGAAATGAAGTATGAAGATGAAGTACCGGAAGATGAACTGGAAACGGAAGAAATCGCATTTATCACAGGCGTTGAAGGTCAGTCGGCACGGGGTATCTCCTTTGAAGAAATGGCACAGGCGGTACAGGTCGTCAGGCAGCAGGAAGCCTCGGAAGAAGAGGAACGGAAAGCTTTGCAAACACTGTCGGTTATGCAACAAACCAGCTTGTATAATACAATGATGGAACAGATAAACGGGGGCATGGTACGGGTGGCGGAAATGCTGGGTAAATACGATGCAGTATTTATCGCCCCGCCAAACGAAACTAGCCCCGAAGATTTACAGGCGTTCGATATGAGCGACTATATGTAGAACCTTTAAAAACAAATCAGGTATGAAAGAAAAAGATTACGGTTAGCTGGACTTAATCATTCCAAAAGGTAGAAAGACCAACCACAAAAATTCTCAATTATTAATCCCGCCGGAATAGCGGACTATCCACCCGCTTTCCGGCATCATAAAATCAAGTTTATAATGAAAAAGAAAATATTTCTTTCCGCAGCCATCGTCTTGGCTGCAACTTCCGCATTTGCACAGGGCAATGGCGTAGGTGGTATCACAGAAGCTACCAACATGGTTACCAGCTATTTCGACCCGGCGACAAAATTGGTGTATGCCATCGGTGCTGTCGTTGGTTTGATTGGGGGTGTAAAGGTGTATAACAAGTTCAGTTCAGGCGACCCGGATACAAGCAAAACCGCAGCAAGCTGGTTCGGGGCTTGTATCTTCCTGATTGTGGCTGCTACCATCCTTCGTTCATTCTTCCTATAATCATAGGTGTTATGATTAGCTATTCAATTAACAGGGGGATTGGAAAACCTGCGGAGTTCAAAGGGCTTCGCAGCCAATACCTGTTCATTTTTGCAGGCGGGCTACTTGCCGTCTTCGTATTGTTCATCATTCTGTATATGATAGGTATAAACCAGTGGGTCTGCATTGGGTTCGGGGTCGTAGCGGCTTCGGCTCTTGTGTACTTCACTTTTATGCTGAATGACAAATACGGCACACACGGTCTTATGAAAGTAACCGCCCGCAGAAGCCATCCCCGGTATATTATCAACCGCCGGGCTATCCCCCGATTATTCACCTATAAAAGACAGAAGAACGCATGAGGAATATATTAAAAGCAGCCACATTGGAAAGCAAATTTCCTCTGCTGGCAGCCGAACACGATTGTATCATCAGTAAGGATGCCGATGTTACGGTAGCGTTCCGGGTTGAACTACCCGAACTGTTCACTGTTACCGGGGTTGAATACGAAGCGATACATTCTGCTTGGCATAAGGCAATCAAGGTATTGCCCGATTACAGCATCGTGCATAAACAGGACTGGTTTATCAAAGAAAACTATACCCCTGAAATCCAAAAGGATGGGTTAAGTTTCCTGTCCCGCAGTTTTGAACGGCATTTCAATGAAAGACCATTCCTAAATCATACCTGTTACCTGTTCCTGACAAAAACCACAAAGGAAAGAAGCCGTACCCAAAGTAATTTCAATACGCTTTGCCGGGGCTTCATCATTCCGAAGGAAATTCAGGATAAGGAAACGGTAACGAAGTTTTTAGAATCGGTCGGGCAATTTGAACGGATTATGAACGATTCGGGATTTATTACCCTTACCCGTTTGACTTCGGACGAGATTACCGGAACGCCGGAAAAGGCTGGGATTATCGAAAAATACTTTTCCCTGTCGCAAAGCGATACGACTACCTTACTGGATATGCAACTGAATCCCGAAGATATGCGTATCGGCGACAATACCTTGTGTTTGCATACACTTTCGGATGTGGAAGACCTGCCGGGTACGGTTACTACTGATTCACGTTACGAAAAGCTGTCCACCGACCGTAGCGACTGCCGTTTGTCGTTCGCTTCGCCTGTGGGCGTATTGCTTTCCTGTAACCATATCTATAACCAGTATATCTTTATAGACGACCATGCGGAGAACCTGAAACGCTTTGAGAAGCAAGCCCGTAATATGCACTCGTTGTCTAAATACAGCCGTTCCAATCAGGTGAACAAAGAGTGGATAGAAGAATACCTGAATGAAGCGCACAGTCAAGGTTTGACCTCTGTTCGCTGCCATTGTAACGTGATGTCATGGGCGGATGATAAGGAAGAATTAAAGCATATCAAGAATGATGTAGGAAGCCAGCTTGCCTTGATGGAATGCAAGCCACGCCACAATACAACGGATACGCCAACCCTTTACTGGGCGGGTATCCCCGGCAATGAAGCCGATTTTCCGGCGGAAGAATCTTTCTTTACCTTCATTGAACAGGCTTTGTGCTTCTTTACGGAAGAAACGAACTACCAATCATCATCCAGTCCTTTTGGGATTAAGATGGTGGACAGGCTTACTGGAAAACCGCTTCACATTGATATATCAGACCTTCCGATGAAGAAAGGGATTATCACGAACCGCAATAAGTTCATCTTAGGGCCTTCGGGTTCGGGAAAATCCTTTTTCACCAATCACATGGTACGCCAATATTACGAACAGGGTACACACGTCCTGTTAGTGGATACCGGAAATTCCTATCAGGGATTATGCGAATTAATCCACCGGAAGACTGGCGGGAAAGATGGCGTGTATTTTACATATACCGAAGATAACCCGATTTCATTTAATCCATTTTATACCGAAGATAATGTCTTCGATATTGAGAAGCGGGAATCCATCAAAACGCTTATCCTGACCTTGTGGAAGCAGGAACACGAAAAGCCCACCGGGGCGGAAAGCGTTGCCTTGTCCAATGCTGTAAGCGACTTTATCAGCCTGATTACACAGGATAAATCCATTGCACCCAGTTTCAATTCCTTTTACGAATTTATCAAAAATGAATACCGGAATAACCTGAACGAACAGAACGTCCGGGAAAAGGATTTCGATATTGATAATTTCCTGTTCGTGTTGCAACCATTCTATAAAGGTGGCGAATACGATTACCTATTGAACTCGGATAAGGAACTGGATTTGCTGAACAAACGCTTCATTGTTTTTGAGGTCGATGCCATCAAAGATAACCCCGTGCTTTTTCCTGTGGTTACAATCATTTTGATGGAAGTTTTCATCAACAAAATGAGGCGGTTAAAGGGTATCCGTAAGATGTTGCTTTTGGAAGAAGCGTGGAAGGCTATCGCCAAAGACAGCATGGCACATTACCTGAAATACCTGTTCAAAACGGTGCGTAAATACTTTGGTGAAGCGGTGGTGGTAACACAGGAAGTGGACGATATTGTTCATTCTCCCATTGTGAAAGAATCCATCATTACGAACTCCGATTGTAAAATCCTGCTCGACCAGCGCAAATACATGAACAAGTTTGACAGCATACAAGCGATGCTGGGTTTGACAGATAAAGAAAAGGCGCAAATACTCTCCATCAACATGGCGAACCATCCGGGACGGAAATACAAGGAAGTATGGATAGGGCTGGGTGGCGTACAATCGGCTGTGTATGCCACAGAAGTAAGTTTGGAAGAGTATTACACATTTACAACGGAAGAAACTGAAAAACTCGAACTGTTTAAGCTTGCCGAAAGATTGGACGGCGACCTTGAACTGGCTATTAAACAACTTGCCGAAAGCAAGCGTAATCCTAATTAAAATCAAATCAATATGAAACAAATAAGATTCATCTTCCCGGTGCTTCTGTGTGCTGTCCTGCTGGCTTTGTCTTCCTGTAAGGAAACGAACGCCGACCGATTGAAAGCCATGTGCGGGCATTGGGAAAGCGTTACGAACCGACCATCATTCACTGTCTTTGAAAGTGCGGATGGCTATAAAGTAACCATGCAACGAAGAACCCGCAGGGGCGAAACCCGTGCGGAAACCTATCAAATCATAGAAAAAGACGGATACCTGTTTATCGAAACTGGATTTTCGATACTGGTAAGCTATGATAGTGAAACCGACCGGATTTTGCTATCCTCCGGCGGTGAGTATGTAAGAAGTAAGAAACAATCAAAAAATTAAAGCGATGAAAACAAAAATAATGATGTTAGTAGTGGCACTGTACCTGTTCACAGGTAATGCCAGCGCACAATGGGCGGTAATCGACCCGACAAATTTGGCTCAAGGTATTGTCAATACTACCAAAGAAATTGCACAGACTTCAAAGACTGTCAGTAATACACTGGATACTTTCAAGGAAACCAAAAAGTTGTACGACCAAGGCAAGCAATATTATGATGCCTTAAAATCAGTAAACAATTTGGTGAAAGATGCCCGGAAAGTACAAAAAACCGTGCTCCTGCTCGGTGAGATTACGGATATATATGTTACCAACTTTCAGCTAATGTTATCGGATAAGAACTTCCGACCGGAAGAACTCAACGCCATTGCCTTCGGGTATTCCAAACTGCTGGAAGAAAGTTCGGATGTATTGACCGAACTTAAAAATGTTGTGAATATCAACGGGCTGTCCATGACCGATGCCGAACGTATGGAACGGATAGATAAAGCATATAGTTCAGTGATGAATTACCGGAATTTGGTTTCCTATTATACCCGCAAAAATATATCCGTGTCTTACCTGCGGGCAAAGAAAATCAGCGATACCGACCGTGTGATTGCCCTGTATGGAACTGCTAACGATAGATACTGGTAATTATGAGGTTGTTAGCCGTTGATTGGGGAAACCTGCATGAGATTCTGAAAAATCTCTATGTGGATATGATGCCCCTGTGCAGTATTATGACTGGGGTAGCCAAAGGTGTGGCTGGACTGGGTGCATTATTCTATGTGGCAGCGAAGGTATGGCAAGCCTTATCGAGAGCTGAACCGATAGACGTGTACCCGCTTTTGCGACCGTTCGCCATTGGTCTGTGCATTATGTTCTTTCCGACTATCGTACTGGGAACGATAAACAGTGTATTATCCCCGGTAGTAAAAGGAACGAATCAAATACTGGAAGGACAGACCTTTGATATGAATAAATACCGGGAACTGAAAGATAAAAAGGAGTATGAAGCCATGCTTCGGAATCCTGAAACCGCTTATCTCGTTTCCGATGAAGAGTTCGACAAACAACTGGATGAACTTGGATGGTCGCCTTCGGATTTGATTACGACAATGGGGATGTATATGGAACGGGCTTCTTACAATATAAAGAAAGCCGTCCGGGACTGGTTTCGGGAATTGTTGGAAATACTCTTTCAAGCTGCTGCCCTTGTCATTGATACGATACGGACTTTCTATTTGATTGTATTAGCCATACTTGGCCCGATTGCATTTGCAATATCGGTCTATGATGGCTTCCAATCAACCTTAACGCAATGGATAACACGCTATATCAGCGTGTACCTGTGGCTTCCCGTATCGGATTTATTCAGTTCCATTCTTGCCCGGATTCAGGTCTTGATGCTCGAACGTGATTTGCAATTACTGGACGACCCGAACTTCATTCCCGACAGTTCAAATACGGTTTACATCATATTTATGATTATCGGTATTGTGGGATATTTCACCATCCCGACTGTATCTAACTGGATTATTCAGGCTGGCGGACTGGGCGGTATGAACCGTAATCTTAGCAAAACTGCTGGTGCTGGTGGAAACCTTGCGGGTGCAGCAGCAGGGGCAGCGACCGGAAACATTTCAGGAAAACTAATTAAAAAATAAACAGTAAAACATGGAATTTAAGTCATTAAAGAATATAGAAACCAGCTTCAAACAAATACGCCTGTTCGGGATAGTGTTTGTTTGTATGTGTGCCGGAATTGTGGGCTATGCCCTCTGGAACTCGTACAGCTTTGCAGAAAAACAGCGTGAAAAGATTTACGTCCTTGATGGGGGAAAATCCCTTATACTGGCACTCTCGCAGGACTTATCGCAGAACCGTCCGGTAGAAGCAAGGGAACACGTAAAGCGTTTCCATGAACTCTTCTTCACTCTTTCGCCGGATAAGAACGCCATTGAATCGAACATACAACGTTCGCTTTTCTTGGCGGACAAAAGTGCTTTCAACTACTATAAGGACTTATCCGAAAAAGGATACTATAACCGAATCATTTCCGGGAACATCAACCAGTCGGTACAGGTGGACAGTGTAATATGCAACTTCGACCACTATCCCTATCAGGTGGCGACTTATGCCCGGCAAATGATTATTCGGGAAAGCAGTGTTACCGAAAGAAGCCTTATTACCCGATGCCGGTTGCTGAACTCCGTAAGGAGTGATAACAACCCGCATGGATTCAGCATTGAAGCTTTTGAGATTACAGAAAATAAGGATTTACAAGTATTAAAACGGTAAGGCTATGGTAAAGAAATCATTAACAAACCTGCGGGACTGGGTGGATGATAAGCTGCGTTACGCTTGCGGAGGCCTGTCGAAAGATGCCCGGATAATCATTATCATAACCTTTATTCTCGGCGGTAGTATCCTATCTATTTACTGGACGGTTTCTTCCATATATAATATAGGAAAGAAGAGTGCGGAAAAAGAATTTTTGGAGATAAATCATATTGAACGCTTGGAACTGAAACGGAAAGACAGTATAAACCATTATCAATTACAAAAATATGGAACAGAATCAGAATTTGAATCAGGAAACGAGTAACAAAGAAGGGAAAGAGAAAAAGCAACTTTCCCCGCAGGAATTACAAAAACGGAAGAAACTAATCATCTTCCCTTTGATGTTCCTTGCCTTTGCCGGATGTATGTGGCTGATATTTGCCCCGTCCTCAAAAGACGAAGTAAAGCCGGACGAAATCGGCGGTTTTAATGCCGATATACCATTACCTAAAGAAGACGGGATATATAGCGATAAAAAGACGGCTTACGAACAGGAATCCATGAAAGCGAAACAGGAAGACCGGATGCGTTCTTTGCAAAACTTTGGGTTTACATTGGGAGAAGAAAATAAAGTTACGGATAATTTGAGCCTGACCGCCGACCTGCCGGAAGAAAAACCAGTGAATAATACCCGGAGTTATTACGGCGGTTCTTCATCCCGCAGTGGTTCTTACGTGCAATCATCGGCGTATGCTTATCAGGATATAAACCGCCAGTTGGGAAGTTTCTACGAAACGCCCGGAAAAGACCCCGAAAAAGAAGAGCTGGCAAAGAAAATCGAAGAGTTGGAAGCCCGGCTATATGAAAGGGAGAATACCCAAAATACGGCGGAAGAACAACTGGCACTACTTGAGAAATCCTACGAACTGGCTGCCAAGTATATGAACGGCGGGCAGGAACAAGCGGTAAAACAGGTAACACCCACCGCACCCATACAGGGAAAAGTTCAGGCGTTGCCCGTGAAAGCCATTACGGAAACTACTGTGTCAGGATTACAAACGCCTATGAGTGATGCCGAATTTATTGCAGCGTACAGTCAGCCACGAAACTTCGGATTTAACACGGCAGTGGGAACAGGGGCTTCGATGGGAAAGAATACTATCCTTGCCTGTATCCACGAAGACCAGTCGGTGATGGACGGGCAGAATGTCCGGCTTCGGCTATTAGAGCCGTTACAAGCGGGAAACATTATTGTACCAAAGAACACTTTATTGTCAGGAACGGCACGGGTTCAGGGCGAACGTATGGATATTTCCATTTCATCAATGGAATACAATGGGAATATCATTCCGGTGGAACTAGCTGTCTATGATTCGGACGGACAGAAAGGCTTGTCCGTTCCGTCTTCACTGGAAATGCAAGCCCTGAACGAAGGTATGGCGAACATTGGGGCTGGACTGGGTTCAAGCTTTACGGTCAATCAAAATGCGGGGGCTGCCATCGTGTCGGATTTGACACGAGGCGTACTGCAAGGCGGTTCGCAATACCTGTCGAAAAAGTTCCGAACGGTAAAAGTAAACCTCAAGGCAAACTATCAAGTGATGCTATATACAAAGCAATAACCACAAAATTTCTCAATTATTAATCCGCCGGGAAGCGGACTATCCACCCGCTAACGGCAACAAAAAATCAATTCGTAATGAAAAAGTTAATCATCATTTTCGCACTGGTTATCAATGCGGTAACAGTCAAAGCACAAAGCAACGACTTGTTTCAGGGAATTACCCAAAAGTTTCCCTACGGGCAAATGGTTACGCCTTATGGCGTTCAGGTAACGTTTGCCAAAACGGTACATATTATATTCCCTTCCACTGTAAAATATGTGGATTTAGGTTCTAACCACATTATCGCCGGAAAAGCGGACGGGGCAGAAAATGTTATCCGTGTTAAAGCTGCTACCGAAGGTTTTCCGGGTGAAACCAACTTTTCGGTTATCTGTGAGGACGGCAGTTTCTATTCCTTCAATGCAAAATATTCAAATGAACCGGAAATGCTGAACATCGAAATGAAAGATTTCCTTGAGAACGAAAGCATAACCGATTATTCCCATACCCGGATGAATATTTATTTCCGTGAACTGGGTAATGAATCGCCGTTGCTGGTGAAACTAATAATGCAGTCCATCTACAAAAATAACGATAGAGAAATACGCCACTTGGGATGCAAGCGTTTCGGGATACAATTTTTAATCAAGGGAATTTACGTGCATAACGGAATGTTCTATTTCCATACACAGGTGAAGAACTCTTCCAATGTTCCGTTTGATACGGACTTCATTAAATTTAAGGTTGTCGATAAGAAGGTGGCAAAGCGCACTGCCATTCAGGAATCGGTACTTTATCCCGTCCGCAGTTTTAACGAAGTGATTACCATAGGCGGAAAATCCACTGTCCGCACGGTCTATACCTTACCAAAGTTCACCATCCCGGACGATAAGATACTGGTGGTAGAGCTGGTCGAAAAGAACGGTGGCCGTCACCAAAATATCCGTATCGAAAGTTCGGATATTGTGAACGCCAGAGTGATTAACGAACTTAAAATCAAGTAAGATGAAGAAATTAATCTGTGTTATAGCGGTGTTGTGTTTGTGCCAGACTTTTAACCTGGCACACGCACAACGTTACCTGCCCGGACAAAAAGGAATCCAGCTTACAGGCGGGATGGCGGACGGCTTTAAGAAACCCGGCAAACCGGAATCTGCATATTATTTCGGTGCTGCACTTGCCACTTATACCAAAAACGGAAACCGTTGGGTGGTCGGTGCGGAATACTTCAATAAAGAGTACGAATATAAGGACGTAACCGTACCTGTAAGCCAGTTTACAGGTGAAGGCGGGTATTATATCAAAATCCTTTCCGACCGCCGGAAAACCTTCTTTTTGTCCTTCGGGTTGTCGGCTCTTGCCGGATACGAAACAAGCAACTGGGGAGATAAAGAACTATATGATGGTTCTACACTCACAAACAAAGATGCCTTTGTTTATGGTGGGGCTGCTACGCTGGAACTGGAAACTTACCTGACGGACAGGGTGGTTTTCCTTATTAATGCCCGTGAACGTGCGCTGTTTGGCTCTTCCATCGGAAAGTTCCACACACAGTTCGGAATAGGATTCAAGTTTATAATAAATTAGTGAGATATGAAAAAGATAATCAGAAACATATTAACGGGGGTGTACTTGCTGGGAGCAATGCTGCTGGTGTTTTCTTGTGATGATAAGCTGGATGTTCAGCAGGTTTACCCATTCACAGTAACAACGATGCCTGTTCAAAAACGAATTAAGATGGGTGAAACGGCAGAAATACGTTTTCAACTTCAAAGGGAAGGCTATTACGAAGAAACAAAGTATTTCATCAGGTATTTCCAACCGGATGGTAAAGGTACTCTGCGGATGGCAGACGGAGCAGCTTTTCTTCCAAATGATTTGTACCCGCTTCCGGGCGAAACATTCCGCCTATACTATACTTCCGCTTCCACCGACCAGCAACAAATTGACGTATATATTGAAGACAGTTTCGGGCAGGTGGTACAGCTAACGTTTGCTTTCAATAATGAGAATGAGAAAGAAGAGCAGAAGGAATAGCAGCCCTTAGACAACCTATTGAAAAACACCTGATAAGTAATTTTGTCAGGTGTTTTTTATTTCTTCATTCCAGCAAGTTAAGCATACCCAAGTTTCAGTGGTATCATCATCTTCAAGCAAATATTTTACATTCCCTTTACAATCTGTTTTCTCACAATCTTCTCGTATAACTCCAAAATCTGTTCCACAAACGATGCAACTCATATTTGTTGAATCTGGTTTATTGGGATTTAAAAACGCCCACTTGCTGTCAGGGTATTTTAGCCCATCTTCTGTAATCATTTCAGCCTTTTCTATACAAAAAGGGCATAAATATTCTCTGGCTGTAATATCTGTTGAAAAATGTTTTTTCAATTCCTTTTTCCCAATGAAGAGATTCAGATATTCCATTCTGTTATAATGTATCATATCTTCCCATTCAATATCTGAATCTTCATATCTAAATCCCGGATGGCTATAAAATTTACTTGATACAGCATCCCAAAAGCTGTCTTTTCCTAATAAATATGTAAAAGAATTTAAGATTAAAATTAAGATATATTCCGGTGTAAGTTTCTCTGTTCCTATTCCATGAACTATTTTATTTCGTTTAATCCTTATTTCCTCATAATGACTTAAAAAATCAGTATTTATCTTTTTAGTATTAACACAAGCAAAAAATGTTCTTAATAAATCATCCCCACCAATCGTATTCATTTCAGAAAATGATTCATCTGCACTATCAGGTAAAGTCTTTCAATCACTTCGCTTTCTATCAATCAGCAATAAAGGTGTTTTCTTGCATATTTCAGATTTCATTAAGCCTTCTAATCCTTGATGAATAAGGACTATTGCAGTTCTTAGGACAATTTGGTTGTATTCCCATATTTCTTCACGAGGTGTTTAATTATTTAATGTATTATCAACATTATAGATATTGTTGTATGCTTGAATTAAACACTCGATAGCAGCATCTTTGTATTCATCAGAATTTGGTATATCCTTAATCATTGAATCTTATATTATAATTGACTGTAAAGATAGCAATTAGCTGGCACTTCACTAGCGTTTGGTCATCGTAAAAGTATTTCGGTCGAACGATTCAGACCCATTTAGATGAATACATTAGGAAACACCTAATAAATACTAATCAAGTCTTTTTTTATGAGTATTTTTGCATAATAAACTTCATATTATAAGAGATATGGCGAAAATCACGAAGAAGGTACTTGAAATAAAAAAATATAGAGAAACAAGAAATCCTAAAAATGAAGATGATTTTATGCTGACTATTACATCAAATCTATTGAATAATTTAGGAGATAGAAATAATTTCATCCACAAAGAACTTGATTATTATAAAGAAAACAAGAAGAAACTTGACACGAACTTGAAGATAGCAACGGGGCTATATATATGTTCGTTAATCACTTGTTGGGAAACTTTTTTTAGAGATTTATTTATTTTCTTATGTGATACAGACCCAATCATTAAATCAGAATTGAATAATGAACAGAAAGAGGAAAGACCTCTTGATTTGACAATAGGTGAATTTACAGCAAGAAAATATAATTTTCAAAATCTTACACAGACTAAGGAAGCTTTTGATTTTATTCTTCATAGAGAAAGCCAAACATTAACAGATTATTTTACAACAGATGTTTTCAATGGAGTAATACATAAAGATTATTCATTAATATTTATGTGGATTCATGACGGCTCATTTAAAGAAAAGGTGGATTTTATTTTAGAAAAAGGTTTTGAAATTAGGCATAAAGTCACTCACGATGCTAATTATTTAATTGATTTCGACAGTAAGCTGCTATCGGAAATTGAATGTGTTTTTCAGATAATCCCACAGTTTTTTATAGCAAGTTTTGCTGAGAAATATTCTCAAAAAAGGTTAGTGTTTAATTTGAAAGAACGTTATATACGAATTACAGACACACCAACGAAAGACGAAAAAAATTACGCATTCAATGTAAAAGATTTCATGGCTGACGATTACGAAATAGTAGAATAATAGATAGCTTTTATCTACATGAAAAAATCCACCGGGTTAGCGGTGGATCCTTTCATCAATAAAAATCAAAAGTTTGGAAAGCGGTTTCTTTGCTACTTTCTTTTTCAGCACACTTCACGAAAGAAAGTAGCGGACGGGGTTTCCGCCCGTTGGTTTATAATTCTTCAAATTTATCTACATCACATTCGATGATTACGACTTCCGACAGGTAACTATATAAGTCGTTTTCTTTTGCTGCTGCGATGGCTTTTTCTTCCGTAGAAAAAACGCCAAAGCAAACACGGCTCGACTTTGTTTTGTGTACGTCCGTTTGAAATAAAATATATACTTTCATGCTACTCTTGCTTAATGTGTGAATGATAGATTTCTGTTTTCTCTTCAAATGTTTTAATATCCCAAAACAGGTTACAGGCATCAATAAACCGTGTATCTTCTTCGTTATTACCGTCCCTGTCTTGTTCTATACCTGTAATGTCTTCCAATTCATCAAAATTGAGCATTCTCCACCATTCATTGTAGGTTAATAGGGCATTTTTCCGGCTTAACCATTCATCTCGCCTTTTCCGGCATTCTTCCAGCGTTTTCGCTACCGTAGAGAAAAGTTCTCCATCCGTATGGCGATAATCATACTGAAAATATTCTGTTCCCCTGAATGCTCCCGCAATGAACGTTACATATTTTTCCTGTCCCGGCTCTTGGGTCGTGGACACTCCATTTTTGTTTAGTGATTCCATATATTTACATTAAAAAAGTGAATAATAAGGCAATGAAAACCGCAGCTATCAAAAGGCTATACAATACAGATACAAATAACCGCAGGATAAAGCGGATAACGAAAAACGCAATTATCAATACCGCCCATATACCCGCCGAAGTGGACAGAAAATAAATTACTGAAGCCAGTAACCCCACCCGGAACAACAATCTGAATAAACCGCTTGTTTTCATTGTAATTTGTTTTGTGGGCGGGTATCCCCGCCCTGTGAATAATCAGGAAGCCCGGAAGACAAAACCATCTTCAAACCAGTAATCACCTATAAATAGGTCGCGGGCAAACTTTTCATAATCGAAATATGTTTTTGCGAACTCCGGCAATTCGTATAACTCTTCTACAATTTCATAGGCGTAATCTTCTTCATCGTTGTATTTGCCCTGAAAATCGTCCCTGAAAGAAGAAATAAGGTCGTTTGCATCTTCGGCTGAAAGGTCGTGCGAACCGTGATTACACCACACTAAAAATGCTTCCTGCTCGTCTTCGCTTAAATCGTCCATTGCATCCCGGATGTCGAAAAAATTGTCTGATAACCAACTTTCGCCGATTAATTCATCCGGTATATTTTCCCAGTCCTGAAACATATATTCCGGGTCTGCTTCGTCTGCGTGTAACTCCTTACAAGCTTCGTAAAACTCGTCTTTGTCCGAAAAGTCGGAAAGGTCAAACCACTTGCCCTCGATTGAGCCATCGTTGTACTTTGCATATGTACCTACATAAATCCTTGCTTCGCTTAAACTTGTTGCTTCCATAACTTCTGATTTTTTAGATATATGCGGATTCTTGAGGTGAGGGAGTTGAGTTTCATAACCTTTTTTTCCTGCTTCTCGTAAATCCGACTTTTTTTATATGCGTCTTTCCGTTGGGTCGGTCGTTTTCGTTTCATATATGCCGGAAAGTGTAGGCTTTAGTCTTTGCAAGTTTTTGTGGAAAAATACTCTCTGGGCGAAGCACAGCAGGAAGATTTTTGCATCAAACCCTTTAGGGCTTGAACTTTCAAAGACGTTAAGAAGTCGTAAATACTTTTGCATATAGAAATGGAAAGGAATAACCGCCCCGATGGAATGACTGCCTATGGGAGTGGTTTACGGTTAAAGAAGCTGGAAAAAAAGCATTATATTACATCATTATATGCTTAAAAATGATATATTTGCAGAAATATCATAGAGTATAAAATGGCAAATCCATCTAAGAAAATTAGAGAACAGAGAGACGATTTATCCCCTTTCTTATTTCATTATACAAAAGGAAGAGAAGCGTTTGAAATTCTTTTATCAATAATTGATGAGAAAAAATTGAAATCAGAAAAAGGATATATCTGTTTTACAGAAGCCCCCTTAGCTACCTCATTACGGATGTTTGATTATATGAATCAATATCCAGACCCTATGTATGCCCCTTATGGTATTGGATTTAATAGAGATTTCCTTTTTAATATTGGTGCAAGACCTGTTATTTATGGGACAGAAGAAGAGAATGAAAAAATCCCACAGGAGTTAAAATGGAGATGTTTAAATCTACAACCGGAATCATATGATTTTAGCTGGCTAAGGGAATGGCGTATAGAAGGTAATGAGTTTGACTTCAAAGATTATCACAACGATATTATTATTGTTGCTCCGACTAATGAAGAGTTAGAAAAACTCACCACAGATTATGATTTTGATGTTGATTTCGCTTATGAACATGAAGTTCGCATGTCTTTTCCCTATCTAATTCATATTCCCAAAAGAGGATTTCGAGGTATTTCATTAGAAAAAATTAGGGATGATAGTTATATTTCAGATAGAGAAGTATCAAATGAAGTGGAAAGTCAAACGCTTAATGAACTTTTAGATGATTAAAAAAATGGCGAACTAACAAAGCTCGCCATCATTAGATTATCACAATTTGTGATAAGTTATTCTTCTTCATCAGGTATTCTGTATCCTATGGGTTTTCTTGGTTTGGGGTCAGGTTTACTTAATAACTGGGTTAAAGCTTGGTATATTTCACTGAATTGAGCATCTGTACTTTCTTCCAGTTCCTCGATACGTTTAAGAAGTTCATCATATCCGATAACCATTTGTCGCATCAGGACAAATGCCCGCATAATAGAGATATTAACATCTATCGCTGTTTGACTTCTCAATACCGTAGAAAGCATTGCTACACCCTGTTCCGTGAAAACCATTGGGCTGACAGAACTATGTTTTAGGCTTTCGGGGAACTGGTCACAATTTGTGACCAGTTGGTGAAATTCCTCTTTATCCAGTTCAAACATAAAGTCAGAAGGGAATCGCTGAATATTACGTTTAACAGCCTGTTTGAGAACCTTTGTCTTTACATTATATAACTCTGCTAAATCGAAGTCCAGCATTACCCTGTATCCCCGGACTTCAAAGATTTTGTTTTGAATGATTTGTAGTTCCATATATTTTTGTATTTGAATGTTTTAGAGTGAAAATCGTTACCCATTTATTACCATTTCTCAATAGGTAACTATTCGGCAACCTTTTTGTAGATTTTTTCAATACCCGTAAATTGTTCGGAAAGCCCTTTCATATCGCTACTAATCTTGTTATTAGTAATGCGGGCGTAGATTTGGGTCGTTTCAATATTGGTATGTCCCAGCATTTTAGAAACGGTTTCAATAGGAACTCCTTTACCCAGTGTCGTTGTGGTGGCGAAGGTATGGCGGGCAAGGTGAAACGTAAGATTCTTCTTGATTCCGGCAAGGTCGGCAATCTCCTTCAAATAAGAATTAAGTTTTTGATTACTGATTACAGGAAGTATTTTGCCGTTAGGTAGTTTGTCTTTATACTTATCCAAAATCATTTTTGGAATGTCCAGTAACGGTACATTTACATTTATTCCGGTTTTCACTCGCTTAGTCATAATCCATAGGTTGCCGTCAAACGACTTGCGGATATGCTCTTTTCTAAGCCCTGCTACATCTATGTAAGCCAAACCGCAAAAACAGGAAAAGAGAAATAAATCCCGAACGTGTTCCAGCCTTTCGGAAACAAGGTTGAGTTCAAGGATTTTCTTGATTTCATCTTCTGTAAGGTATCCTCTATCAACTCTTTGTAAACGTATTTTATAGTTAGCAAAAGGGTCGCCGACAATCAACCCATTATTGCGGGCAATCAAAACAATACGCTTGAAGAATTGCATAAACTTGGCAGTAGTGTTATGGTTACATCTGCCAACTGTCATAAGATAGACTTCAAAATCATTGATAAACATATTGTTTATAGACTTCAAAGCTATATCGGAAAGGTTGTACTTAGCTTGGATGAAACTCGCAAGATGCTTGCGGGTTACTTCATACTTTTGATAGGTAGATGCAGATTTAGAAAGACCTATAAGCTGCTTCACATCATCATTGTGCTTCTGAAATAAATTCAGCAACGTTTCGTGGTTCTCCGTATGCCCTAAAAATTCATTCTTGATTTGCTCGGCAGTAACGTAGTTTTCACGCCGTTGCTGTTCATGGTAGATTTGATGTAATGAAGCTTTTATATCTTCCAGCAACTTATTAAGCTGCGCACAAGATTTCCCGGTCGCTTTACCAGCTTTCACACTCCAATTATCAGGATGGATGCTTTGTTTTGTACTAAACTGGCAAATTTTTCCATCAACGGTAATTCTTGCCATAATTATTACCTCTCCATTACGTTTTTCCGACCCTTTTTTTAGGTAGAAAAGGACTTTGAATGTACTCTTCATAATCTCACTTTTTAATGTTACAAAACTACATTTAATGTATTAATTGTGAGATATATACAGACTGTACAAATTGAGACAGCGAGAGGTCATTTTTGGACAAATCGTTACCGTTTTTGTCCGGTATGGAATCGGTAACGATTTAGGCACAGATTTGTGTCTTTTGGGGTCTTTTTAGTGTCTTTTATGCTGGACAAAAAACAAATAAAAAAGCCTACAAATCATTGACTTGTAGGCTTTTGTCCAGTTACTGTCCGGCGTGGTCTGCCGGTTTCAGCGGAGAGGGAGGGATTCGAACCCCCGGAAGCTCACACTTCAACGGTTTTCAAGACCGCCGCAATCGACCACTCTGCCACCTCTCCCAATGAGGGTGCAAAGATATATAAAATATTCTTTGCACAAAATTATTTTTCTCTATTTCCCTTCTACTTTTTTAGTCGTAGAAAAGAATTTCCAATGAAATATTGCAAGGTAAAAAGCACCGCATGTGATGCATGCATCAGCGAAATTAAAAATAGGTCTAAAAAATAGTATATCCCGTCCGCCCCATATCGGGAACCATTCAGGGAGTGTAGTATTTATTATCGGAAAGTAAAACATATCCACAACTTTTCCCATTAGAAAATTTGCATATCCCCCACCCTGTGGAAACAATTGAGCCACATTGGTAAATGTACTTTCACTAAAAAATATTCCATAAAACATGGAATCAATGATATTTCCAAAAGCACCACACATTATTGCAGCCAACCCAAATAATATACCGATAGGTATTCCCGACTTCTTAAGAAGTTTTCTGATATATAAATAAATGAAAATGACAAGAATAATTCGAAGAATAGTAAGCAATATTTTGCCGATACCTCCCCCGAATTGCATACCGAATGCCATTCCGTTATTCTCAATAAAATAAATCTGGAACCAGTTACCAAATACGCTCAAGCTTTGTCCAATAGTCATGTTTGTTTTGACCAGGATTTTAATAATCTGATCAATAACTAACAGCAGAATTACAAAAAGAGTGATTTTTGTTCCTCTTGATATCTTCATTATTTATTCTGAGAATTTTTTGCCTCAATGCTCAAAGTAGCATGAGGTACAAGTTTAAGCCTCTCCTTAGGAATTAATTTACCGGTCTCACGACAAATACCATAAGATTTGTTTTCAATTCTGATTAATGCTCCTTCAAGATTTTGGATAAATTTATATTGACGTGCTGCAAGTTGACCCAACTCTTCTTTTGAAAGAGCAGATGCACCCTCTTCCAAAACTTTAAATGTTGGTGAGGTGTCTTCTGTGTCATTGCTGGAACTATGATTTACAGCACCTTTTAAAATGTCATAATCTTCTCTAGCCTTTGCAAGTTTTTCAAGAATAAGTTCTTTAAATTCCTGCAGTTCCTCATCACTGTAACGAACCTTTTCAGGTGTAGGTTCAGATACATTTTCTTTCTTTGCCATAATACCTATATATTAAAAATATTTGTAAATATAATAAAAAGAGTGATAAAAATAAAATTACTAATAATGAATTTTATTTTCATTTCTAAGCCATGCTTCAAAAGGAATCATACCCTCTTGAGGTAATATTCTGGAAACAGAAAGTGACCTTTTATCTTTCTCTAACTCAAATTCTTTATAAATAAATCTGTCATCAAATCCTGCCTTTGCAGCATCATCCTGAGTCCCGGAATAATAAATAACATCCAAATGAGCCCAATAACAGGCAGCCAAACACATGGGACAAGGTTCACAGCTCGTATAAAGCGAACATCCTTTCAGGTCAAAAGTATTGAGCACTTTACAGGCTTTTCTTATAGCATTGACCTCTGCATGAGCAGTCGGATCATTATCTTTTGTAACACTATTTGAAGCAGACGCAATGATTTTTTCCTCTTTTACAATAATACAGCCGAATGGGCCACCGGTGGAAGAGGCACTCTCTAAAGCAATATTTATTGCTTCCTTCATGAATTTTTCACAAATCTTCTTCATATATATATCTTTTACAAAAAGAAATCTATTTACGGCACTTTTGACAACTGAGAATCAATTCTCCATCTTCCCATTCAATTTTTACGCCATTATTGCATACATCCACAACATCAATCTTTTCGGCAAGCGTTTGTTCGCAAACATATTTGCCAAATTTTTCCAAAGCCTGCGAAATTTCCGAATTGTCTTCAACCGAAATTGTTATTCTGTCTGTTACCTCAAATCCGCTATCCTTACGAATATTCTGTATCCTGTTTATAAGTTCTCTTGCTATTCCCTCTTTATACAAATCATCAGTTATAGTTATGTCCAAAGCAATTGTTAGTTTTCCTTCAGTAGCCACTAACCATCCAGGCATATCTTCTGATATTATCTCATAATCCTCAACTGTCAAATCCACATTACCGGAAGCAAGTGACACAGTATAAGATCCATCACGTTCAATATTGGATATGGTTTGTTGAGAAAGAGTACCAAATGCGACAGCAATCTCTTTCATCTGTTTACCATATTTTTTACCCAATGTTTTAAAATTAGGTTTGATCTTCTTAGTAATCAATCCGGTAGTATCGTGGATAAATTCCACATCTTTGACATTAACTTCGTTAAGTACCAATTGTTTTATTTTCTCAAATTGTTCCTGAATACGTGGATCAAGTACAGGCACAATTAATTTTGCAAGAGGTTGACGTACTTTAATATTTACTTTTCTGCGAAGTGCAAGAACCATTGAAGATATCTTTTGTGCAAGCGCCATTCTCTCTTCGAGATCTTTGCAAATATTTTTCTGATTATAATCAGGCATCAATACTGAGTGGACAGAATCGGCATTCGGGACAAGGTCGCAGTAAAGTCTGTCCATAAAGAACGGAGCAATAGGTGCACCCAAAATAGCAACAGTCTTTAATGCTTCATGTAACGTCTGATAAGCAGCAAGTTTAGTTTCAGTCATTCCACCCCCCCAGAATCTTTTTCTGTTAAGACGTACATACCAATTACTTAGGTTATCACATACAAAATCATGGATCATTCTTCCTGCAGATGTAATATCATAATCCTCATAAGCAGCAACCACATCTTTTATAAGGCTGTTCTGCAGAGAAATAAGCCATCTGTCAATTTCCTCTCTTGCTTCAAAAGGAATAACAGGTGTATTTACATCAAAATCATCAACATTGGCATAAAGTGAGAAGAATGAATATGTATTATATAGTGTACCGAAAAATTTTCTTCTTACCTCATCTACCCCTGCCTCATCAAACTTCAGATTATCCCAAGGTTGGGCATTAGTAAGCATATACCATCTCAAAGAATCCGCGCCATATTCATCAAGTGCAAGAAATGGGTCCACAGCATTTCCAAGACGTTTGCTCATCTTGTTCCCTTCTTTATCTAAAACCAATCCATTGGAGATCACATTCTTGAAAGCACATTTATTGCTTACCATAGTTCCTATGGCATGTAAAGTAAAAAACCACCCTCTTGTCTGGTCAACGCCTTCGGCAATAAAATCAGCTGTCTGTCCAAAAGCAGGTTTATCAATATTTGCCAATCCCTCTTGCGCATAAGGCATAGAACCGGAATCAAACCAAACGTCAATAAGATCTGTTTCGCGTATCATTTTCTTTCCTTTGTCTGAAACAATAAAAAACTCATCAACATATGGTCTGTGAATATCTATTTTTTCATAATTTTCCTTTGAAGTGTCATCAGGATTGAATCCCTTCTCTTTCAATGGGTTATTAGGCATAATCTTAGCGGCAACTGCTTTTTCCAACTCATTATAGAGTTCTTTTATTGATCCAAGGCACTTTTCCTCGCTTCCATCCTCAGTCCTCCAAATAGGAAGAGGAGTTCCCCAATAACGACTGCGGGACAAATTCCAGTCCTGCAAATTTTCAAGCCATTTACCAAACCTTCCACTGCCTGTCGATTCAGGTTTCCAGTTTATTGTCTTGTTTAGTTCTATCATCCTATCTTGAACCGCAGTTGTTCTTATAAACCAGGAATCGAGAGGATAATAAAGTATCGGTTTATCTGTTCTCCAGCAATGCGGATAATTATGTATATGTTTTTCTATCTTAAATGCCCTTCCGTCTTTTTTCAATTCGACACAAATATCAATATCAAGAGTAGGATCATCAGGACTAAGATTTGGGTCATACGCATTCTTTACAAATCTTCCTGCCATAAGGGAATATCTGTCAACATTTACTTTCTCTTTTACAAATTCAGGATCAAGATCTTCAATTTTATAGAGTTTACCTGTGCGGTCAACCATAGCCTGTCTTATACCATACTTATCTACAACAACCATAGGAGGAACCCCGTTAACCTTTGCAACACGGTCATCATCAGCACCAAATGTAGGAGCTATATGAACAATACCTGTACCATCTTCTGTTGTAACAAAATCACCTGATATAACTTTAAAGCCACCTTCTTCACATTTAACCCATGGAATCAACTGTTCATATTCTATTCCAACGAGCTGCTTACCTTTTATGGTTCCTTCCAACAATATAAAAGGATTTTTATCGTTAAAATGAGCATCGAGCAGAGGTTTGGCTACAACATAAATTGCAGGCTCCTTAGTATATGGATTAACACTGCTTACTCTTACATATTCAATATTAGGTCCCACGCAAAGAGCTGTATTTGAAGGAAGAGTCCATGGGGTTGTCGTCCATGCAATAAAAAATACGGGAACAGTAGCATCATCAAACAGAAATTGCGATTTCCCGTTCTTGATAACTTTAAACTGAACAACTGCAGTAGTATCTTTTACATCCCGGTAACAACCTGGTTGATTCAATTCGTGAGAACTTAACCCTGTACCTGCTGCAGGTGAAAAAGGCTGAATTGAATATCCTTTATAAAGAAGCCCCTTATTATATATATCTTTTAATAAATACCAAAGTGTTTCTATATAACGATTGTCATAAGTAATATAAGGATTTTCCATATCGACCCAATAACCAATTTTATCGGTCATAGACATCCACTCCTTTGTATATTTCATCACCTCCTTACGGCAGGCTTTATTATAATCATCTACAGAAATTTTTTTACCGATATCTTCTTTAGTTATACCCAGCATCTTTTCCACTCCCAACTCCACCGGAAGACCATGAGTGTCCCAACCGGCCTTTCTGTTAACATAATAACCGGCCTGAGTTTTATAACGGCAAATTGAGTCTTTTATAGCTCTTGCCATTACGTGGTGAATCCCGGGCATTCCGTTCGCTGAAGGAGGTCCTTCAAAAAACACGTAATTAGGTCTCCCCTCTCTCTTTTTAAGAATTTTTCTAAACGTATCTTCTGCACGCCATTTTTCTAATACACTGCGATTTATCTCAACTAAATCTAAGTTCTTGTACTCGGTAAACTTCATAAAAATATATTTTGAATTTGCAAAGATACTATAATTCACTAATTTTGAATAACACAATAAAGCAATGTTTTATGGGAATTATTGACATCATCATCGTACTTTGCTTCCTTCCTGCCATTTATTTTGGAATAAAAAACGGCCTTATAAAACAGCTTATCTCTCTTGCTACGCTTATTTTGGGTATTTGGCTATCAATCAGATGTGCGGATATTGTTTCTAGCTGGATATTAAAGTATGTCGAACTCACTCAATTTTGGGTAAAAATCGTCTCTTTCATAGTTATATTTTTCGGAGTAGCATTATTACTCAACCTGCTTGGTAATTTGATTGAAAAGATAATAAAAATAACTCTGCTTGGGTGGTTAAATAAACTTCTTGGTATAATCCTGTCTATTGTTATTATATCAATCATTTTAGCTGTAGTCGTATTTCTACTTAATTCTATAAATCAACTGGTTGAATTTCTTCCAGCTGACAAAATTGCTGAATCTAATTTTTATACACCATTATTGAATTTAGCAAACAATTTCTTTCCATATTTAAAGAATCTTTTCTAAAAAAATATTGTTTGTCATCTCTGACAATTGAATGATATTTTGTTTTTATGAGCATATTCTTTTGCTCGTAATTATTCTACTTTGCTCATAAGAAAACAGAAATTATTTTATCATGGCAAAGGAGAACATAAACATATTTTCAACCGCTGAATTAGAGAACACAGTGGAAGGATTATTTCCTTCAAATAACACATCAACAATCGTATTATATATTACCGTATTACTATTGACTCTTGCATTGTGTCTCTTTTCAGCACTATATTTTATCGGGGGGCAGGAGTGTAAGGTAGAAGGTCAAATTGGAGAGACAACCATGTGGGTGAGAAAATGCTCCCTTTTAAATAACAGTTAAATATCAAGTATATGAAGCCAGTACATAAAATTCGTCAGCATGACAAATCGGATTGCGCAGTTGCATGTATATGTTCTATTGCACAGTGGTATGGTCTAAGATTACCTCTTATTACCATCAGGGAAGCTTGTGGGGCAAGTAAATCAGGAACTACTATTAAAGGGGTAATTGATGGATGTAACCGGATAGGATTTTCCGCAAAGGCATTCAAATCCACTGAATCAAAAATTGATCCGCTTTATAATATAGGAAAACCGTGCATTCTTCATTTTTTAACGGAAGAAGGAGATCTTCATTTTGTGGTCTTAAATAAGATAGAAAAAGGTGTAGCATCAATAATGGACCCTGCAGATGGTGGATATCACAAAATGACTATTGAACAATTGCAAAAACGATGGAGTGGTTATCTTATCATAATGACTCCTGATATTAATTTTGAGAGTGGAAACAAAACTGAGAGTGTGGCACGAAGATTCTTCTCTCTTGTACGTCTTACCAAAAAATATTTTCTTCTCTCCTTCTCCGGATCATTAATATACATTATCGCAGGGATAAGCACATCACTTTTTCTTCAATATCTGATTGACAAAGTATTACCCAATCACGATTTTGCAGCATTAAGCCAAGTGGGTATAATAATGGTCATGCTTATGATTGCCACACTATTTATTGGATATTGCAGAATACTGTTTACTCTGCGTGCAGGAATAAGTATAGACAATCTTCTAATATTGAAATATCTTAATCATCTGTTCAAACTTCCTCTGAGTTTTTTTTCACTAAGAGGTGCCGGAGAACTGAACTCCAGAATAGGTGATGCTATGAAGATACGCTCATTTCTGACAGAAGGCCTTATTGGTATTATTGTCAGTGTAGTCACGCTCATTGTCTCTTTTGCCCTAATGTTTACATTCTATTGGAAACTGGCACTATTAACGCTGATATTTATTCCTTCTTATTTAATACTGTACTATTTTTCAAATAAGATTAACAAAAGGGTAAATAGAGACATTATTGAAAAAGCGGCTTCTTTTGAAGAAAAAACCGTGGAGGGAATTACTGCAGTACGCGCGATTAAATATTTTGGCATTGAGAACATATTTGCAAGACGGATAGAGAGCCAGTATATTTCGCTTGCAAGAAAGATATATGACGAAGGAAGATATTTGGGCATATTTGCCACATATTCTGATGCCATCTCAAAAGTACTTACTGTAACATTGCTGATAACAGGATCAATTTTTATTTTTAAAGGAGAATTAAGTGTTGGGGAGTTGGTTTCGTTCTACTCACTTACAGCATTCTTTTCTTCCCCACTAAGCCAATTGGTAAACATCAACAATGAAATTACTGAAGCAAATATCTCCGCTGAAAGATTATTTGACATAATTGATCTGGAGCCTGAAATAGACTCATCTCTGGAATTCCCTTTAAATAAATGTTATGATATTGTATTTGATAATGTGACTTTTTCCTATCCCGGATGCAACACTTTGCTAAATAACTATTCAATGGTAATTGACAGTGGAAAAATAACAGCCATAACCGGTGAAAGCGGATGTGGCAAAAGTTCAATTGCAGCACTGATCATGAGAGGATACAGAGTTCAGAAAGGGAATATATCGATAAGAGGGGTTGATATTAATCTTATTAATCTGAAAAGTTGGCGCAACTATGTTTCAATAGTTCCACAGGATCCGGATCTCATAAACGGCACCTTATTGGAAAACATCACTTGTGGAAATGGCGATCCGGATTTGGAGAAGGTAATATCTATTATAGAAAAGCTTGGACTGTCTGATTTTATATCTTCTATGCCGATGGGGCTTCTTACAAAAATAGGAGAACATGGTTGCTGCCTTTCAGGTGGACAGAAACAAAGAATAGCATTATCAAGAGCATTATATAAAGAACCCTTTGTTCTTATTCTGGATGAAGCCACATCTTCACTGGATAATGAATCCCAAAAATATATACTTGATACAATAATCGCTTTACGCGACAAAGGAAATAGTATAATCATGATTACACATAAATCGGACAATATTATGATTGCAGATAAAATAATTGATATGAGTGCGCACTCAAAGGTGGATATCTACACACCTCAAACTGTAGTATAACTTTAATTATTATCATTATGGAAGAAAAAAGAATGAGAGAATCGGGGCTGGATGGATTAAATTCTTCCGAACTTCAAACAAGAGGAGGAACGTCTCTTGTTGATGTACTAAATTGCATCGAAAAAATTAAGACTGTATTGGATTTTTTCGGTGATTATATTCCCCATTTACTAAGGGGAATAAAAAAAGGGTGGGGAATACCCGTTATTAATTGATTTAAAAAATTGTTGATATGGAAAATGATTATAAATACACAGGATTAATTTTAATAAATGAAATGGAATCCTTAAGTGTTGTTGGTGGTGTTGACAAAGGAGCGCAAGAAGCTTTATATCTTGTAGGGTATGTATTGGGCACAGCATGCAGATACATTTATCTATTTTCAATCAGATTTGGTAAATATGTGATTCAAATAGGTAAAAGGGCATAATAATTGAGGGTGTCCTATAAAAATAGGCACCCTCTTTTAAAATAATAATATACCTTTGTAATATAGTAACATTCAAATATTCCAAACATGAATAAATATTTACGATACATATTACTTGCTTCGATGATTTTTCTGTCGTTTACAGTTTACGGACAAAAATTGTGGACCCTTGAAGAATGCATAAAATACGCATGGGAAAACAATCTGCAGATAAAACAGCAGGAAATAGCAGTAGAGCAGAGTAAAAACACCCTTAAACAGTCCCAACTAAGTTATTTCCCAAGTGTAAGCGGTTCCATCGGGCATAATTTCAATTGGGGACGTTCCGTTGATATGCAGGAACTAATCATAATTGAAAATAAGTTAACACAAGCCACAAGTGCATCCCTAAGTGCATCTTTACCCGTATTCAACGGCTTTTCAAAACATAATACAATTAAAAGCAATAAAGTACAACTTAATATTGCCAACCTGAATATTGAAAAACTTAGAAACGACATTTCCCTTAATATTGCAAAAGCATATTTACAGTTACTCCTTTCAAAACAAATTCAACAAAACACTTTAGTTAGTTTTAACAGCATTGAAAAGCAAAGAGAGAGAACGGCAAAATTAGTTGAAGCAGGTAGCCAGCCATACAGTTCCCTTCTGGAAATTGATGCGCAAGTAGCTTCCGAAAGAGTACAAGTTGTCAATGCTAACGGCCAGGTTGAAACAAACACATTGACATTGGTTCAAATGCTCGATTTACCTCCGGCAGAAAAATTCGATATCGTAACTCCGGACTTGGAAATGATTGTTTCAAAATTCCAGGGAGAATCATTAGAAAACATTTATGATGTTGCCCTTAAATTACCACAGGTCAGAAGTACACAATATGCACTTGATAACAGCAAAATCCAATTATCAATGGCAAAAGGTGCTCTATATCCTTCCATTTCCATATCAGCAGGATATGGAACATATTATAGTGATGCCGCAGAGGGAGCTTTCAAGCAACAATTCAATGACAACCGTAATCCTTCCGTTGGCATAGGAGTAAGCATACCTATTTTTAACGGATTTCAGGCAAATACTAAAGTTAAGAATGCCAGACTTTCTGTGAAAAATTCTGAAATAGATTTAAAAACAAAACATCAGGATATATATAAAGAAATTCAATCTGCTGTATCTGAAGCACGTAATTGTTATGAGAAATATCTCGCTTCCGAACAGAATGTACGTGCAATGAAAGAATCATTCCGTATGGCCGAACAGAAATTTGAAAGCGGTGCAATCAACGGTACCGACTACATTATTTCAAAAACAAATATGATAAAAGCTGAATCGGAATATTATCAGGCAAAATTTCAATACATATTCCAGTTAAAGATAATTGATTATTATAAAGGGATTCCTATCATACTCTAAATAAACTTACTATGGTAAAGAAAAAGAAAAAAAGAAAAATCAAGACTTGGTATATTGCATTGGCAGTTATTCTTTTGGTTATAGCAGTTGCCGCACTCAGTGGTAAAAGAAAAAATGTAACGGAAGTATCCGTTGAAACCCCAATTACCAAAGATATAGTTGAATCAATACCGGCAAGCGGCAAAATTCAACCGGTAGTAGAGGTTAAAATTTCTCCAGACGTATCCGGAGAAGTTGTTGAATTAAACTTTGAAGAGGGTAATGAGATAAATAAAGGGGATCTTATTCTTAAAATAAAACAAGATGTATATATTTCTCTCGTTGAAAGAGCTGAAGCATCATTGAATGCAACTAAAGCACAATTTCTTCAACAAAAAGCACAGTTGATCCAGATTGAACTGAGTTACAAGAGGAATAAATCTTTATACGAGCAAAAAGCCATTTCTGAATCGGAATATGAAACTGCAATGGCTAATTATGAGGTAGCAAAAGAACAACTTAATGCTGCAGAATATACAATTAAGAGCAGTGAAGCTTCTTTAAAAGAAGCTCGCGAAAACCTGACAAAGACCGTAATATATGCACCTATGAGCGGTATCATTTCAAAAATGAGCATTGAACGTGGAGAAAGAGTTGTAGGGACAAGCCAGATGGCTGGTACTGAGATGCTCCGTATTGCTAATTTAGATAATATGGAGGTTTTGGTTGATGTTAATGAAAATGATATTATAAGACTCAAACAATGCGATACAGCCGAAATAGAAGTTGATGCTTATCCCGGGCGTAAATTCAAAGGTATCGTAACACAGATTGCAAATTCCGCTAAAAATATCGGTTCTTCTGTAGAGCAGGTAACGAATTTTGAAGTAAAAGTATCAATTCTTCCCGAATCCTACAATGATCTGTTAAGTCAAAATATAATTCCTTTTCGGCCAGGTATGTCAGCTTCTGTATCAATCTTGACTAATAAAAAGGAAGGGATTATTACCATCCCGCTACAATGTATCATATCTAGAGACTTGAAAGAACAAGTATGGGTTTTGAATGATGATAATACGGTATCTGCAAAGATTATCACAACAGGAATTCAAGACCTTACTTCTATTGAAGTAACATCTGGACTTAATAAAGATGATAAGGTTGTGGTTTCACCTTATATAGCCATTAGTAAGACTCTAAAAGAAGGGTCAAAAGTTAAAATACTTGAAAAGGATGCCAAAGGAAAAGATAAGACAGAAAAAGCAAAAGAAGAAAAAGAAGAACCAAAGAAATGACAGACCCAATACTTTTGTTAATTGAAACCAGTACTGAGTCTTGCTCAGTAGCATTATCTTCGGGAGACAAAATAATCGCAGAACGGACAATATCCGCACCTAAACAACATGCCTCACTCCTTGCCCCTTTTATCAAGGAAGTTATTGAACAGGCCGGTATAAGTATTTCCAATTGCACAGCAATAGCAGTTAGTGAAGGGCCTGGTTCATATACGGGACTCCGTGTAGGAATTTCTACAGTAAAAGGATTGTGTTTTGGTGCAAATAAGCCGTTATTGGCAGTAGGCACATTAGAAATACTGGCTATGCAGGGAATTAAAAAAGCAAAAAAAATAGTCCCTATGATTGATGCACGCAGAATGGAGGTATATACTGCTATTTTTAATTCCGAAGGAATCCAGGAGAGTAAAACTGAGGCACTAATACTTGACGAAAACAGTTTTAAAAATGAGTTGGAAAACAACACGGTTCTTTTCATCGGAGATGGAGTAAATAAGTTTAGGTCTATAATCAATCATCCAAATGCATACTTTGAAAGTTGCTGTCCAAATGCCACTTATATGCTTACACCAGCTTTAAAATCTTTACAAAAAAAAGAGTTCAAAGATGTTGCATACTTTGAACCCTTATATCTTAAGGAATTTGTTATCGGAATAAGCAAAAAATCTATATTATAAAGCTTTCTTTACTATCTCTTCCATCTTACTTATTTCAAAAATATCACGGGCTATAATATCACCCTTTCTGTTTATAATGAAATTTGAAGGAATTTTTTTAATGTTATAAGCAGTTATTGCAGGAGAAGCTGTTCCTAGTCCATCATTTACATTTATCCATGGAAGGTTCTGCACTGCCGATGCCCATACTGGTTTATCTACATCAAGAGCTACTTGGTATATTTCAAAACCCTTATCTCTATATACTGAATAAAGCTCTTTTAATTCATTGTTAAACATTTTATGCTCAGTCTGAGCTACGCTCCAAAAAGAGAGCATTATAACCTTTCCAGTAAGACTGGACAGGATACTTTGATTACCATTCATATCAGGTAAAACCAAATCAGGAAAACTTATCTCAGATGCGCTTGATAACTTATTTTCAAATTCAAATAATTTTTCCCTTGCATTTATTTCATCCATAAGAGCTATCATAAATTCTGATTCCGGATAGACCACCTGTAATGAATCATATACCCTTTTAAATAATATCACGTCTGACATCTCTCCGAAAACAGGGAGATTTTCTCCAAATTTCTGAAATAAAACAACAGCAGAAGTTATAGAATTAGGATTGTCCATGATATGTCTTATGGCTGCTCTTTTTTGCTGAACATACACCTGACCGCGTTGTCTGTTTATACTCTTAACTTGATCTTTATTGTCAGTATTTATTGTTTGTGCCTCTTTTGTTAAGCTGTTCATTTTAGCAACTGCAGCATAAAAAGTACTATCAATTTTCTTCAAATTTGAAGATTCAAGAGAGCCGTCAACAGTATAAGAACCCTTGCCATCAGCAACAATGGTTATGTTGTCTTTTGGCAATAGTACCATTGAGGCCACTTTGGTGTCATTGATATAGAGATAATAAAAATTAGGTGAAGAATTAGGAAGCTTCACTTTATATTTGAATTTTCCGGCAGAATCAGTAGTGATAGTATCTATTACACTCATCTTACTATAGTTCAGTTTTTGGAGTACAACTTTTACATCTTTTGCATCAGTTATAGTCGCATTTATCTTTGCATTCTGTGTGTTATTACATGAAGACACAAATAACACAACAAACGCTAATAATAGGATTTTTTTCATATGTTTATAACTTTTCAAATGCTGTTGCAATTTTACTTGCAATCTCATTAAATTCCACTGCGGAAAGTTTTTTCTTTTCTTTTCTGAAATCCATATCCCCTTCTGTCTGCAAAGGAATAAGATGTATATGAGCATGAGGCACTTCCATTCCTAACACTGCAACCCCTACTCTTTTACAAGGCACAGACAATTTAATAGCTTTTGCTACCTTTTTAGCAAAAACAAACAAATCATTATAAGTTTTATCGTCAAGATCGAAAATATAATCTACTTCAACCTTTGGGATAACCAAAGTATGACCTACTGTCAATGGACTGATATCCAAAAAAGCATAAAAACGGTCATCTTCCGCCACTTTATATGAAGGAATCTCACCATTTACTATTTTTGTAAATATTGATGACATGGCTTATATTGATATATCTAAAATTTCAAATCTCAACATACCGGAAGGAACTTTTACTTCAACCACATCACCTTTATGATGTCCGATAAGTGCTTTACCAATAGGCGTGGCAGCAGCAAGTTTTCCCTCTCTGAAGTTAGCTTCACTTTCTCCTACAAGAACATATTCAACAATAGTATTATTAGTCAAATTTTTAAGTTTGACTTTATTTAACATTTGAATCTGCTCAGTATTTATTTTAGATTCATCTATAACCCTGGCATTGGCAATAACATTCTCCATCTTAGAAATTTTAAGTTCCAAGAGTCCCTGAGCTTCACGCGCAGCATCATATTCAGCATTCTCCGAAAGGTCTCCCTTATCTCTTGCTTCTGCAATTTGCTTGGATATAAGCGGACGCTGGGCAATCATTTCAGCCAAATCAGCTTTAAGATTATCCAAACCTTCTTGTGTTAAATAGTGTATTGTCGACATAATATAAAAATTAAAAAGAATCCTGTTAATCAGGACCCTTTTGTTATTACAAAGGTAATAAAATTTTAATTATAACCTAAAATTCGCCAAATTTTGGCTTCATAAGTTCGGAATATATAATCATATTACTCGGATCTATTTCAAATCCTTTAGTTTCCTTATTTTCAATCTCAAACCCCTCATTTATATCTAATGATATAGAACTTTGAACCCCTGAATAACTCCCGGAAGAAGTGTCTTCATTTTTGGTATCAATCATCCTATCAACAACTTCCATCTTTTTTTCGGATACAGTTTTAGGTTCAGGCTCAACGGTTCTCATAACCAATTCTCCTGTCTCTTCATCAAAGACAATAGTTTTACGTTGCTGTGCTCTTCTTTGTTCCTGTTGTTCACTTAAAGCTTTCTTTTTTGCGGAACTTAGTATACCAATCAACACAATAAAGACTAGCACCAAAATTGACGAAATGCTCATATATTCTTGCTTTTTACAAATATAACCTTTTTTTATCTTAAAACAATTTTATCCGATAAAAGAAAAGTATGCGCTGCATATTTCTTATCCATAATAAGTTGATCCCTCAGCTCATCCCTCGTTCGGAATTTTACTTCACTTCTTATTCTATCTACAAACTCTATTTTGATATCAAGACCATAGATGTCTTCATCAAAATCAAGAATATGTGTCTCAACAATTATTCCTCGATTGTCTCCTATAGTCGGACGATTTCCAATATTACATATTCCAAGATATGTTTTTCCCATAACTTCCACCCATACAGTATAAACTCCTTTTCCTGGTATCAATTTTAGAGGTTCATACAATTGTATATTAGCAGTCGGAAATCCAAACGTTCTGCCAATTTTTTCTCCGGAAACAACAACTCCTTGCAATCCGTATCTATAACCTAACATTTTGTTTGCACCAGTTATTTTTCCAGCCGTTATCATATCCCTTATAACGGTTGAACTCACCACAAAATCATCAGAAACATATTCACTGACCCTTACTGGCTTTATGCCGACTCTTTGTGCAATGGAAAATATGTTATCTTGTACGTTACATCCGGCTTTATGCCCCAAACGATGATCATATCCGACAATCAGAGTAGAGACATGATACATATCAATAAGATATCGTTTTATAAATTCCTCAGTAGATAGCATACTGAATGATTTGTCGAAAGGAATTACAAAAAAATTATCCACTCCCAAAGAGTTAAGTAATGCCTTTTTCTCTTCTAGAGAAGTAAGTAATCTTAATTTATCGGCATCTTGCTGCAGAATATTTCTTGGGTGAGGCCAAAATGTAATTACGGCACTTTCTTTACTCTCCTTCTTGGCAATTTCACACAATTGTTCAATGACTTTACGGTGCCCTAAATGAACACCATCAAAAAATCCGGTAGCAGCTACAACCATTTTACTAATTCAAAATCTTGACGATGAGGCAACTTTTCATTTTTAGCATACATTCTTCCAGCCACATGATATGCTCCGGCAATGTCAGGAAGAATATAGGCTTGATATGTCACTAAACCGTCTTTATTATCAACAACTTTAAATTCATATGTTTCTTTTATCTTGTATTCTCCTTTAGCATTTTGTTCAGCAAGTACAAGTTCAACGCCAATGTCTTCAGGATCAATATCCCCTAATGAAACAACCAATTCTGACTTGTATTCTTTACCGAAAACAAGTGATTCTTTTGCATTATCTGGTTTTGTGAAAGAAACTACACTTATATTCTCCCACTCCCTGCGAAGTTTCTTCTTCCAGAAAGCAATTTCACGAGCCTGGCGAAAATCATTATCCAGCAAAAATTTCTGACGTTTATAGAGAGGTAAATAATATTTATTGAAATAATCATTAAGCATTCTATTGGTGGTAAAATTACATGCAACTTGCGCAACCGTATTCTTTATTATCTGAATCCACTCTGATGATAGTTCTTCCGCACCTTTATTATAGAAAACAGGGGCGATTTCATTCTCTAATATATTATATATAGTAGCAGAATCAAGTTCATCCTGAAAATTCTGATCTTCATAAGTATTTTCCATAGGCAAAGCCCATCCTGCTCCCTTTTTATACCCTTCAACCCACCATCCGTCAAGAACTGAAAAGTGCATTACACCATTCATGACAGCCTTTTCTCCACTGGTGCCTGAAGCCTCCAATGGCCTGGTAGGATTATTCATCCACACATCAACTCCCTGAACAAGGAACTTGGCTATTTTTATATCATAGTTAGGGATAAAAACAATTTTACCAATAAATTGAGGCATTTTTGAAATCTCAATTATATTTTTAATCAAATCCTGACCAGCTTTATCTGCCGGATGCGCTTTTCCTGCAAACAAAAATTGAACTGGACGTTCCGGATTATTTACAATTTCATCTAAACGGTCAAGACTCTTAAATAATAGAGTCGCTCTCTTATATGTAGCAAATCTACGGGCAAATCCTATAGTAAGGATATCATCTCTGAGCGTTTTCTTTATTTTAACTATTTGCCGCGGTGAATAGTGATTTGCTATATTAGTATCACTTATACACTCCTTTACCTCATCTATCAGCCGTTTGCGTAAAGTCATTCTTGTTTCACAAATCTCTTTATTAGAAATCTGATAAATCCCTTCAAAGCACTCTTTGTCATAATGATGAGTTAAGAATTTTTCACCAAAAACCTTAGCATGTATTTTTTTCCATTCAGGAGCTGTCCATGTTGGATAATGAACACCATTCGTCACATAACTTACATTCAACTCCTCTGGAAGATATCCTGGCCACATGTTTGCAAGAATATGTCGACTTACCTTTCCATGCATCCAACTCACTCCGTTAATTTCCTGAGAAAGATTGGCGGCAAGAATACTCATTGAAAACTTTTCATTACTATTACAGGCATCTAATTTACCCAAACCCATTAAAGTTTGCCAATCAATTTTCAACCGGGCTGGATAATGGGCAATATATACCCTCAATAAATCTTCCGAAAATGAATCATGACCTGCAGGGACAGGAGTATGCGTAGTAAACAGGGATGAACCTCTTACCACCTCCATTGCTTCAGGAAATGAGAGGTTATCTTGCGAAATATATTCATTTAATCTCTCTACACCAGTAAATGCCGCATGACCTTCATTGCAATGATATATATCTGCTTCTATTCCCAAAGCTCTTAATGCTCTTATACCACCGACGCCAAGCAATAATTCCTGTTTTAACCTGTTTTCCCAGTCTCCTCCATACAAATAATGGGTAACCTGACGATCTTTAGGCAGGTTATCTTCAAAATCGGTGTCAAGAAGGTATAATTCGGTACGCCCAACATCAACTCTCCACAATCTGGCATAAATATTTCTTCCGGGAAAGGCAACACTTATTGTTATCCAATTGTCATCTTCATCACGGACTGGGATAGCCGGTATCTTCATAAAATCCTGAGGTTCATATGTAGAAACTTGATCTCCCATGGCTGACAAATGTTGTGTAAAATATCCATATCTATACAAAAGTCCAACTGCTGTAATCTTTACCATCATGTCACTCGATTCCTTCAAATAGTCTCCGGCAAGAATTCCCAATCCACCAGAATATATCTTAAGCGAGGTATCCAAACCATATTCCATACAAAAATAAGCAACGCTTGGTCCTTTAAGATGTTTTTTTTCATCCATATATTTGTTGAACGAATCATATACGGAATCAAGATTTTGCAGAAACACTTCATCTTTTTCAAGTTCCTTATACCGTTTAAGATTTATCATATCTAAAACAGCAATCGGATTCCCATCTGTTAAATCCCACAATTCTTTATCAATATTTCGGAACAAATCAATAGCATTCTCATTCCAACACCACCACATATTTTTAGAAATCGTATCAAGTGACTTCAGTCTGTCAGGTATCTGTCTGTTGATAAGAACTCTATTCCATGATGGGTTATTGGCACAAAGCTTCTTGTAAGATTGAGGCTTATTGTCCACAATCTCGGGATACTCTCCTTTTGAAGCTATAACTTTTTCTATGGCAATAGAATAGGCGTTCATATAATAGACGATGTTATTTTCCCAAAGCGCAATGGTCGAAACATCTTTTGCGTTCTGCTTATAAATTAACATATCCTTTGGAGTGAGTTTGGCAATCTCAATTATACGATCAACCACCCCATTTACAACATCATCATAGTTAGAATCATTTCTCAATATAATCTCAATGCCTCTATGGCTTTTATTTTTAGGGTAATGCATCTGCACCCACAGACCAAATCCGGCCAAAGTTGTAGTAACAGTAGGGACCATAAATGCGAGCGATTCAAGTGGTGTATATCCCCATGGTTCATAATATGACGGAAATATTGATAAATCCATACCAACCAGCAAATCGTAATAACTCAAATTGAATATTCCATCATTACCATTCAAATAAGTAGGAGCAAAAAATACAGACACTTCATCTGAATCTCTGTTTTTAAGATTCAGTTCTTTCAGACGATTTGTGATTGCATCATAATCATCAATTAAATAATGAGTAGTATTTGTAGTATAATCTATCGATGGATTCTGCATTTTTGCAAGAAGATCCTTGTTAGGTCCGTTATTTCCGGAAGGAACCATAATAAATGCAAGAACTTTTTTCCCGGAATAACTGCCTGTATTCAATCTGCTTAAAGCATCTATGAAAACATCAATTCCTTTATTCCTATACTCATAACGGCCACTTATGCATATCAGAATAGAGTCATCAGCATAATGCTGACCGGACATTATAGAGGCAACTTCTAGAAGTTTCTTACGGGCACGATCTTGATATGATTTAAACTCATCTTCTTTAGGAGTAAAACTGTTCTCAAAACCATTCGGTGTTATAATATCCACTTTTCTTTCTAAAAACTGTTCGCATTCAATAGCGGTAATATCACTTACAGTCGTAAATACATCGGAGTTTACCGCTGCAGCTTTCTCCAAAGAATGCCGGGCAACTACCCCGAATTCCCTTGCAAGTTCATCTCCGTTCATATGTGACATCTGATCATATAAAGGAAGGTTTTTCCCGGCAACACATCGCCCAACAATTGTAGCATGTGTTGTAAAAATTGTTCCTATAGGCAGATTAGTATCTTTTATATAAAGCAGACCTGCTCCTGTCATCCATTCGTGGAACTGTGCAACAACCTTATGATGAGGATGAACATTAAATTTCACAAAACTTTCTATCACTTTTCCAGCAGCATAACCAAAAAGTGCAGACTCGATATATTCCCAATTACCACTTAGAGAATCAACTTTAAATTTTTTCCAAAATCCGGTAAGAATTTCATCTTTTTTTGATATAAATTGTGTAAAATCCACTAAAATAGCAACCGGTTTGCCGGCGACATTCCAACGCCCGATTCTAACACGTAATCCTTCCTCATTAGCAGCAGCTTTCCAAGAACGAAAAAGTAACGGATCTTCAGTGAATTCCGGATTTTGTTTAGTATCCATCCAGACATCAGGACCTATATGTATGTGGTTCTTTTTAAACTCCTTCCCAAGAAAAAGTGATTTGGTTGCAATAACCGTATGTATCCCACCAATCTTATTACATACTTCCCAACTTACTTCAAATAGGTAATCTGGTATAATCGTTTTTTCAATTTTCATAAATCTATTTTTGATTGTGTTTCATAGTATTTTGGGTCTTAGATTCTTTCAACTTATTATCTATTCTTATTTCAAAATCACTAAAAACATTCATATAGTTGATGAATGCCTCATAAGGAGTGTCATAGGGATTAAAATAACTATGTACAGCTCCATCAGAGAAAAATTTAGTACACATATAATAGAAATGGTCACTCTCCTGTAGTTTTCTATATGTATTTATAAGTTTATCATCTTTTGTTTTAAGTACTTTTGACTCAATACTATATATTTTTTTAAAAGCCTCATTCTGAAGTTCATTACCCAACCATGCGCTTGTATCTCTCTCTTCGTCCGCCCAGGAAATGGGGAAAGGAACATGAAGAGGTGCAACAGGTTGATGTTTTTTTACAGCCTCGCTCGGAGTACAAAATTCAATTTGGTTCTGTGACAATATAGCCCCGGGAAGAGCATACATGAAATCAAAAATACCTGTGGAAACATTTTGATGTTCCCCGAAAGTCTCATAATCCATAAAAAGATTGACTATATCGTCTTTTTCAAGAGCTTGAGCAATCCATGCAGCATATTTTTCCGAAGTCAAAGGCCAACTGTCCCAAGAATTGTCTGAAAATCTGAATGCAATATCATCACTCAAACTGAAATTCTTTAACAAAAGTTTCAACCTTGGATTAATTGCATTAGTATAAATATAATTTGGACTCTTCCATCCAAGAATATGCTTTGCCCCCTCTACCAACATCACATCATATCCCATCCCCGCCACAATCGATCCAATCTCATCTGAATATATCAATTCGGTATTTCTGAAAGCAACAGGTTTTACTCCAAAATATTTTTCAATCATATCGGAATGTTGTTTAACCTGATTTTTGAATTCCGATACTGAAGAAAGAGATGCCAAAGAATGAGAATAAGTTTCGGCAAGAAATTCAACACAACCGGTTTGGGCGAGAGTCTTAAAACTTTCTATTACCTCCGGAGCATATTTAATAAATTGTTCTAAAACAACACCAGATATAGAAAAAGCAACTTTAAACTGCTTGTCATACTTTTTTATCAATTCAATCAAAAGAGCATTTGCAGGAAGGTAACATTTGTCAGCCACTCTACGCAAAATTGTCCTGTTAGCAAATTCATCGAAATAATGAAAATCATTACCAATATCAAAAAACCGGAACAACCTCAATCTATCTGGCTGATGTACCTGAAAGTAGAAACAAATCGTCTTTTTCATATTAATGATTTTAAATTTTATTTTCTGAACCGTTTATAACTTCTTCATATATATCTTTAACCTTTGAGGCTGCCATATCCCATTTTAAGGTATTTACCTCATCAAGTCCACTTTTTACCGCCATATCAGAAAGAGCAGGATAAGCAAGTAATCCATAAATAGCATCTGCCATAGCATCAATATCCCAAAAATCAACCTTTATTGCATAATCCAAAACTTCGGCGACACCAGACTGTTTTGAAATAATTGTTGGAACATTTGATTTCATTGCTTCCAACGGAGAAATACCAAAAGGTTCCGAGACAGACGGCATTACATAGACATCAGAATTGGCAAACATCTTTTGTACCTCCATTCCTTTCAAGAATCCGGTAAAATGAAATTTATTTGATATTCCCAACTTTGCCACACGACGAATAGAACGGTTAAGCAAATCCCCACTCCCAGCCATCACAAAACGAACATTCGGGTACATTTTCAAAACCTTGTTTGCTGCTTCAATAAAATATTCTGGCCCTTTCTGAAAAGTGACCCTTCCTAAAAAAGTAACAACTTTTTCTTTTACACCACGTTGTATAGTTATTTCACTTCTTCCATCAAAATCTACGGCATTATGAACCGTCACAACCTTATTGGGATCAATTCCGTATTTATTGACGACAATATTTCTTGTAAGTTGACTCACAGTAATGATTTTATCAGCCTCTTGCATCCCCATCTGTTCAAGATTGAACACTTCGGTATTAATATTGTCTCCCGAGCGATCAAATTCAGTAGCATGTACATGAATTATAAGCGGTTTCCCTGTAATTCTTTTTGCTGCTATTCCGGCAAGATAAGTTAACCAATCATGAGCATGAATTACATCAAATTTATTTTCAAGAGCTATTGCACCTGCAACCATTGCATAGCGGGCTACTTCCTCCATAAGATTAGTTCCGTATTTCCCGGAGAAAACATATTTCTGTTGAAAATGAATCTTAAATTCTTCACTCTGGAAACTCTGCTCCTTTGAAACAAGTTCTGAAAAACTTACAGGATCAATGTAAGGCATCAGATTTGATCCTATACGTAAAAAATCTACTTTATTTAAAAATTCATCCACATTTTTGCATATGTCATAAACTTCTACATCGCTGGCATTTATTATCTTTACAGAACTCTGATCCTCATCACCATATGCAGAAGGCATTACAAACAGAACTTCAACATTATTTTTTGCAAGTCCTTTTGTCAAACCATAACAAGCAGTACCAAGACCTCCGGCAATATGTGGAGGAAATTCCCAACCAAACATCAAAACTCTCATATCTCTTCCTCCTGTTTGTACTTAGTTATAAGATATTTTGCCCTCAATAATTCAGCAGTACTTAAAGCTGAAATAATTGCACCATGGGGATAATGTGGTGGGTCACCATCATAAATCTCAGCGAGTGCACCCAAACCGTGAATATTCATATCTTCCTCAAATGCATTGGTCAATTTCTCAGCCGTAGTAATAAATGCAGCGCCATGAAGTTTGAAATTGGCAGAAATATAAGGACCAAGCAGCCACGGTCTCACACACCCATTGTGATAAGACATATCTCTTTGATTCTGATCCCCGTCATAAGTACCCCTATAAAGAGGGCTTTTGGGAGAAAGTGTTCTTAATCCTTTTGTTGTAAGCAATTCCTTACTTAAAGAACGTATGACATCAGCTTGAATCTCTTCTGAAACAGGACTGTATTGTAAAGAACATGAATATATCTGATTCGGCCTGGTATCCATATTCTGTCCCCCAGAACCAACGTAATCAGCCAGATGATGACGTTTTTCAACCCAAAATATATCCTGAAAATTATTATCTATCAAAACTTTTATCTGTTCACATTCATCAATAAACCTCTTCTCATCTCCAAATGATTTTTCCATATCGAGGGCAAAGCAGATTGAATTATACCAGAAACAGTTAGTTTCAACCTGATATCCGGCTCGTTCATTTAATGGTTTTCCTTCAATATACGCATTCATCCAGGTAAGCGCCACACCAGGCAATTCAGCCCAAAGTAAGCCATTTTCACTAAGTTGTACCTCTGGACGTCCTTTAATATAACTTTTAATAATATCCTTAAGTAATTTCCCATATTTCACCCAAACTCCTTCAGCATCAGAAGTATAAGAAACCATATGCTGAATCGTCTCGGTAAGTCTCAATGGCGCTTCCACCTGATGAGAGCCGTTAAGAATAAAATAATTATGTTTGGCAATGGAATCATCCAGCACTTTTTTGAATAAAGTAAGGTCTGAATTATTATATAGAGTCAGTCCCGGCAGAGCTATACAAGTATCTCTTAAAACACCTGTTGCCATCCATGAAAATCCATTACAAATTTCCACTTTATTGCCTCTTTTAGCAAAAAGCTGATCTGCGGAGCTATGAAGGCAATCCTCATAATTTTCCACCTTTCTGACAGAAAGCAACTCTTTAGCAAATTTTTGTTTTAATGATGCCGATTTTATTTCATTTGTTGATGCGGAAAAAATTATCGTTTCCCCTTTTTTAATCGGCATCTCAAAGAATCCGGGAACAAACAAATCCTCCGTGCAATCAAATCCTCTCCTGAATTCCTCTCTGTAAACTAATCCTTTGTACCAATCAGGATTAGCAACATAATCGTTTTTTTTTGAAATCTGTAGATTAAGATCGGGAAACCCTTCGTACATTTTGAATCTACAACCATTTTCTACAAAATCATAGTGTTTGTCGGCAATATTGTTTTCTTGGGTCAATGAGTGAATGTTTCTGAATGCAAGAAAAGGTTTAAGCCTAAGTATAGTATCTGAATGAGCATCTATAAGAGTGTACTTAATCAGCAGTTGATTTTCATTTTTTACTAGAATAAAAGATTTTTGTAACACCATTCCTCCTACATTGTATGTAATTGTAGGTATGGGGTCAATTTCAAAATCAATAATATACTTATGACCACGAGGCTCATGGACCTCACCGTAGCAATGTATTCCAAGATTGAATCCTTTTCCATGTTGAATCAACGTTTCATCCAGAGATGAAAGCAAAATATGCTTTTCTCCATCAAAATTGTCAATAGGAACAACCAGCAATCCGTGATATTTTCTCGTATTGCAAAAAACAATAGTTGTATTTACATACGCACCCGAACTATTGCTTGATATCATTTCGCGCTTGAGCGAGTATTCAAGATTTACAAGCTCTGCTTTGTTGAATTTCAAATAGGCCATACTCACACGTTATTAAACTTTGCAAGTTACTATAAATTGTGAATTTTAAAATACAAATTTCTTCCGTATTTTAGAAATATTCAGACGATTTGTCGCAAAATCAATGCCGTACGACTTGGAATATATAAAGAAAGTATATTCTTGTCAACCTCCAAATGAGTAAAGTGTGGTATATCATCACTATTGCGTCCAAACCCGCCAAATTTCACAGCATCACTATCAAGAACCACTTCCCATTTGCCTGCAGGCGCTTCAAATTCGTAACCCTCAAAAGAAGAATCAGGATTGAAATTAAAAACGAATAAAAAACCACTTCTGATAAATATAAGAATTTTTTTTATTTCATCTTGTCTTAAAGAATATGGTCTGTTTTTCAATATTTTAGTATTATCAATCAAGTGTATCATAGCTTTATCAAAATTGAGTAACAATTTGTAACGCAGCAAATCGGAATCCGCCAAACTCCATTGTCTTCTGGCATAAAAAAATGACCAATTATTACCTTCTCTTGGAAAATCTATCCATTCAGGATGACCAAATTCGTTCCCCATAAAATTAAGGTAACCATCCCCTGCCGTTCCAATAGTGACAAGTCTAATCATCTTATGAAGAGCCATCCCCCTGTCAACTATAATATTTTCAGAACTTTTATTCATACTAAAGTACATCTCCTTATCCATCAGGCGAAATATTATCGTCTTATCCCCAACTAAGGCCTGATCATGGCATTCTGCATAACTTATAGTTTTTTCATCTTCTCTCTTATTTGTCAGTTGATAATAAATTTCTCCCATATTCCAATCCCAATCAGACAACTCCTTAATCCATTTTATCCAATGATCAGATATTCCCATACTCATTCTGAAGTCAAAGCCAATTCCCCCCTCAGATAAAGGAGCCGCAAGGCCCGGCATTCCGGACATATCCTCAGCAATTGTAAAAGCATTAGGATTCAATTCCTTAATTAGTATATTGACAAGACCAAGATAAGTGATGGCATCTTCATCCTCAGCCGCATCAAAATAGTTCTGATATCCAACAAAATTTCTTTCCAATCCATGATCATAATAGAGCATACTAGTCACTCCGTCAAAACGGAATCCGTCCAGATTATACGCTTCTAACCAGTACTTACAATTTGAAAGAAGAAAGTGCAATGTTTCACTTTTTCCATAATTAAAGCATCTTGAAGTCCATGCAGGATGTTGTCCCCTTGCCCCGGAATGAAAATATGTGGTTTCAGTACCATCAAACATACTTAACCCCTCAGCAACATTATTAACCGAGTGGGAATGAACAATATCCATAATCACTGCTATACCTAGTCGGTGTGCCTCATCTACCAAAGCTTTAAATTCATCCGGAGTACCAAATCTACTGCTCAAGGCAAAAAAATTGGAAACCTGATATCCGAATGAGCCATAATAAGGATGCTCCTGCAAAGCCATTATCTGAATTGTATTATATCCAAGATCATAAATTCGAGGTAAAACATCCATACGGAATTCATCAAAAGTGGCAACCTTCTCTTTTTCCGAACTCATCCCGATATGTGCCTCATATACAATTGGATTTTCTATTTTTGTGTTGAATTTTTGTTTCCATTTATATTTCTTTTCAGGAAACCATACCTGTGCAGAAAATATCTTTGTTACATCATCCTGTACACATCTTGTAGCATAAGCGGGGATTCTCTCTCCACCCCCACCAGGCCATTCTATATACCATTTATATTTATCTTCGTGATGGACCTCCTCAATAGGCAGCATAAGCTCCCAGTTACCTCTACCCACTGGTTTAAGAGAATATTTTTCACTTTTTACCCATTCATTAAAATCTCCTATAAGAAAAATTTTCGTTGCATTTGGAGCCCACTCTCTGAAAACCCATACTTTATCATTTTTATGCAAAACATAATATAGATGATTATTAATTGCACTGTTCAATGTTTTTCCATACCCAGCAATCTCTTGTTTTTGAAGGAGAATACGCTGATTTCTCTCAATAATCACACTCTTGTATGGTTCCAAATAAGGATCATTTTCATATATCATGTCATTTGGTATTAAGATTCGTTGATTATCTTTTCAATTTTATCCTGATCACCACGCAAAAGTTCCTTGCAATATTTTATCAGTTCCATTGCCTTTTTTACATCCTCACCAGTTGTAGTTAAATTGCGTTTGGGATCTTCAATTTGCCCTACAAGCTCATCCAATTGCTTTAGAGCCTCTTCATAAGAAATCTTTTTCATTTTTTTTGGTTTTTGGTTTTAGATTTTACAACACATTCCACTATCCCATCTTTAAACATCAATGTCAGATTATCTCCCTCAACAATCTTTTCTATCGAATCCAATCTTTCCCCTTCTTTCAAAGCTACGACAAAACCCTTTTCCAGAATAGTAACCGGATTTAATGATGCTATTTTATACTCATATAATTCAATCTTATTTTTTTCTTGAACTATTTTACGTAAAAATGAATTATTAATCTGAAGTTTATATTTTTCTATTCTGGAAAGTTCCTGCTGCCATTTACCGCTTAAAGCAAGTTGCAGTCTTGATGCCAGTGAGGATATTTGATATTCTTCCTGAACGAAAAAATCAATAATATAATCCGCTAAAGCAGTTGGGGTCTTCACGTTTGCGTATGCTACCATATCAACTATATGATAATCCTGATCATGCCCGATTCCAGTTAATACAGGGATAGGAAACTGGGCAATATTTACAGCAAGATTATAGTCGTCAAAACAAGCAAGATCATGTGAAGAACCTCCTCCCCTTAAAACCAAAACTGCATCAAAAGAGTCTATCTGGTCTGCTATTTCTTCCAGTGCCGATATTATTCCATTAGGGGCATCTTTCCCCTGCATAGGAGCCGAAAATAGCTTGGTATAAAATTTATAATCATACTCATTCTTATGTAAATGATTCATAAAATCTCTATATCCGGCAGCAGTATCACTTGAAATCACAGCAAATCTTCTGGGAAGTAAAGGAAGTACCAACGTTGTATTCATCTCAAACATTCCCTCTTCCTGTAATCTTTTAATTGTCCTTTGTCTTTCAAGTTCAATTTCTCCCACAGTAAATGAAGGGTCAATGTCATATACTATCAAAGAGACTCCGTATAAAATGGAGTACTGTACCTGAACTTTCACAAGTATATGCATTCCGACTGAAAGAGGCTCACCTGTAGTTGTTTCAAAGTATGGTCTGACAACTCTGTATGATGATGACCATATTATTGCCGCAGCCTTTGCGCTAACCCCATCACCATCTTTATCTTTTTCAATAAGTGTAAGGTAACAGTGTCCCGAAGGATGATTTTTTATTTCACTAATCTCTGCACAAACCCATATGTGTTCTTTATAAACACCTTCAACACTGTCTTTTATCTGTTCTTGCAGTTCAACTAACCCGATTTGTTTTCCTTCTGTCTTCATTTTAACAAAGTTAATATTTAATGAACATTTTTTCTCTTATTAACTTTGATTTTCATACTTTTGTAACAAATAAAAAATTTCCTAATGAACATTAATCAGGCACTTTTTGTTGGTAGCAGTGAACGTGTTACCCAGAAACCTAAGGCGCTGCATCCTGAGTTTGCCTTTATTGGACGCTCGAATGTAGGCAAATCCTCCCTGATAAATTGTTTATGCAATAAAAAAAATCTGGCTCATATTTCTTCAACCCCGGGAAAAACACAACTTGTAAATCATTTTTTAATAAATGAAAGTTGGTATTTAGTTGATCTTCCTGGATACGGTTATGCAAAAGCATCCAAAACTACCCGGCAAAAACTTGAAAAAGTTATTAAAGAATACGTTAACCTTTCAAATGAGATGGTTATATTATTCGTTCTGCTTGATTCAAGACATGATATTCAGAAAATTGATTTGGATTTTCTTTTTGAATTGGGAGAATCACAAATTCCTTTTTCAATTATATTTACCAAGTGCGACAAATCAGGAACTAATGTTTTGGATTCCCAAATAAAGAAAAACAAAGAAGAACTTTTAAAGTATTGGGAAGAATTACCTCCTACCTTTCTAAGTTCTGCAGAGACAGGGTTAGGGAAAGATGAAATATTAAATTATATTAACGAGATTCTGAAAAGTACAATTGAATAGATATATAAATTATAAATTAATAAACTAACAGACATGGAGCAACATGATCATCAAATTAAAATTTTTTCCTGTAGAGAATCTAGATATTTAGCTAAAAAAATAGCTAAGGAACTTCAAATGGAATTAGGGCAAGCAGAATTAACCGTATTTAGTGATGGTGAATTTCAGCCTGCATACCTTGAGAGTGTCAGAGGAGCGACAGTTTTCATAGTACAATCAACTTTTCCCCCTTTGGATAATCTCTTTGAATTATTGTTGATGATTGATGCAGCCCGCAGAGCATCCGCTTACAAAGTTATTGCCGTCATTCCTTATTTCGGATGGGCACGTCAGGATAGAAAAGATCGCCCCAGAGTATCAATCGGAGCTAAATTAGTTGCAAATTTGCTTCATGCAGCAGGTTGTGACAGAGTCATGACTTCAGACCTTCATGCCGATCAGATTCAAGGTTTTTTTGATGTTCCTGTTGATCACATATATGCCAGTTCAATATTCCTTCCTTATTTAAGAGATTTAAAAATTGAAAACATGTCAATTGCTTCTCCTGATATGGGTGGCGCAAAAAGAGCAAATGCATACTCCAGGATTCTTGGTGTTCCGATGATTATCTGCCATAAATCCCGCGAAAAAGCAAATATTGTAGGATCAATGACTGCCATCGGTGAAGTGGAAGGGAAAAATGTAATTATTGTAGATGATATGGTAGATACAGCCGGTACAATTACAAAATGTGCCGATATGCTTATTGAAAGAGGTGCTTTGAGTGTACGTGCAGTATGTACTCATGCTGTACTTTCAGGTAACGCATATGATAAAATTTCTAAATCGGCAATAAAAGAATTTATTGTGACTGATACGATTCCTTTAAAAGATGATCCGGACACAGATACTTCAAAATTTACAGTTTTGTCTGTTGCCGAAACATTTGCGGATGTCATTGATAAAGTATACAACTACAAGCCTATAAGCGATACTTTTGTATTTTAATTAAATATGATACTAGACAACAATATTTCTATAGAAACCGTTCACGATATTATTGTGAATAAAATACGTGTTTTTTTCAAAGAAGCAGGCAAAGAGAAAGCTGTCATAGGACTTTCAGGTGGCATAGACTCATCAGTAGTAACATGCCTTGCATGTGAAGCTCTTGGCAAGGATAATGTTCATGGAATACTGATGCCTTCACAGTTTTCCACTTTTCATTCTGTTTCAGATGCAGTTGATCTGGCTAATAATTTAGGTATCAAATATGATATAGTACCTATTGAACGCATATACCATAAAATCATGCATGAAATGGCTCCATTCTTTGATAATGATACATGGGGTATTGCTCAGGAGAATCTGCAGGCCCGTATAAGGGGGACCATATTGATGACATCATAAAACAAATA
>Ga0265294_10000629_pt1 | contig 47176 bp, 64 predicted proteins | sample MunlanPumphouse3_FD_192504 | JGI IMG/M metagenome (GOLD analysis project Ga0265294, IMG submission 192504) | Groundwater microbial communities from a municipal landfill in Southern Ontario, Canada - Pumphouse #3 | ecosystem: Environmental > Aquatic > Deep subsurface > Groundwater | place...
AAATCATCATTTCCAAAGAATCCCTCCATGTCAGAAAAAGGTTTCCAAGGAATTATAGACATGTTTTTATTATTACGAATTATTATTAAAGAACTCGACCTTTGCAACTTAATTATCTAAAAAATATAGCAAACTTGTCAATGTTTTTGTTGACCTCTCTTCATTTTTTCGTTAAAATCAACTAACAATAATTTTACAAAAATATGAATAAAAATATATTAATAGTAGCCATAATAGCAATATCTCTTTTAATAATTATTCTACTGTTACAATTAAACACAAAAGGAGGTCAAAATAATGATTTCATAGTTTGTCTACAGAAAAATAACGTTGTGATATATGGAACAGACAACAATTGTCCTGCCTGTAAAAACCTTTTAGACAAATTCTCGAATACAAAAAATATAGACTTAATTTATGTTTATTGCGATAAAGAAACTGAAAGGTGCAGTAGGGAAATGAAAACTAGCTCTGTCCCAGAAATACAAATTAACGGAGAACTTTTCGATAATTATACAATTGAAGGTCTATCAGAAAGAACAGGATGCGTAATAAACTAATTACATTGTTATTCTCTTTAATAGGATTATTATTTTTAATAAATCCTGTTTTTGCTATTAACGAAGAAAAGATAACTATATATTTCTTTGAAGACAGGCTTTGCTCAACCTGTAAGGCACAAAAAGAGTTCATGGAAAGCATAAAAAGTAATTATCCTCAATTAGAAATTGAAACTTATTTAATCACGGAAACAGAAAAACTCAAAGAGATAGCAGACCAACATAATATAAGAAATTACAAAATAATGGCTCCAACTTCTTTTGTTAATGGTGTTTTCTTTCAATTTACAGACTTTAGCCAAAAACAAGAAAAGATGATTATTGATGCTATTAAAGGGAACTATGTAGAAGAAAAAGAACATACGGTAAGCATTCCCTTTGTAAACAAAGAAGTTAACATAAAAGAGGTTCCCTTATTAATAACTACAATAATTTTAAGTTCAATTGATGGATTTAATATTTGTTCTTTAGGGGCACTAATATTAATACTTTCTATTGTTCTTGCTTTTAATTCTAGACGTAAAATCATTACCTATGGCAGTCTCTTTATTTTCACGGCAGCTACTGTCTACGGAGTCATTGTCTTTACATGGGGAAAGCTTTTTGAGGTATTATTAGGCCAACTAGAAATATTTAGAATCATCATCGGCTTGTCAGCATTGATCGGAGGAACATACTTTTTTAAAGAGTTCATTAAATTTTTAAAACGTGGACCAACATGTGATTTTACTGACTCTAAAATAGTAAACAGTGCAGTAACTAGATTTAAAGATTCCTTCTCTAAGCCAGAAAAGGGAACATTTTTCCTAGCAAGTAGTGTAATACTTTTTTCGGCAATTATAACTATAGTTGAATTGCCATGCTCCATAGGAATACCGATTGTTTTCGGTGGAATATTAGCAGAAAGTAATTTATCAATATTAAGCTATCTCTTTTATGTCTTAGTATATCTTTTCTTCTTTATGTTAATTGAGATTATAGTTTTCTTAATAGCTGTTTTTACTAAAAAGATTTGGTTAAGCAATTCTAACATAGTAACATGGGCAACACTTATTGGATCAATATTTATGTTTTACCTTGCCTTCTATTACTTATTTTAATTAATCTTGATATTCATATATTAATAAAGTATATTATATATAATAACTATAAATAATTAAAAAATGAAGAAAGAAACAGTTACATTACTAATATTCGTTTATTTGGTTACCTTCTTCTTAGGATTTTTTGTTGGAAAGAGCTATCAAGAAAAAATATTTAAAGAAGCCTCTACGCCAGTAGCTTCTGCAATATTTCATTGCGATGAAATGAAATTTATAGTTGCTGATTTTTTTGAAGAAAGCGTTGAATTGAGACTAAGCGACAATAGGTTAATAATCCTTCCCAGAGCAATATCAGCATCAGGAGCTCGTTATGCTGACAAAAACGAGGTGTTTGTTTTTTGGAATAAGGGAGACACTGCTTTTATAGATGAGAATGGGGTAACTACATTCCAAAACTGTATTACAAATGAAGCCTCAACTAATTAAAGAGATAGGGGAAAGTATTAAGAGGGGACAAATTGGTATTATCCCTACTGACACCATATATGGTTTTGCTTGCTCTGTTTTTAACGAAAAAAGCATAAAAAAGGTTTATAAGCTTAAAAAAAGAAGTCTTAAAAAACCATTTATAATACTAATTTCTTCCATTAAAGATCTTCATCTTTTTAATATTGTTCCGAGTCAAGAACTTAAAAATTATTGGCCCGGAAAAGTAAGTATAATAATAGATTGTAAGGAAAAAAAGTTTAAATACTTGCACAGAGGAAAAAATAGTCTGGCTTTTCGTCTACCAAACAATGAAGAACTAATCAAAATTATTAAAATATCAGGACCAATAATTTCTTCTAGCGTAAACACAGAGGGAAACAAGCCAGCAACAAACATTAAAGATGCTAAAAAATATTTTAATGATAAAGTTGATTTTTATATAGACAAAGGAACACTTAAATCAAAACCATCAAAAATAATATCTTTAAGTGGAGAAATTATAAGAAAATAATATGCACAAATTAGTAATAATAAGACACGGGGAAAGTATTTGGAATAAAGAAAATATTTTTACAGGATGGATTGATATCCCTTTATCTAGCTTGGGAATTACTCAAGCTAAAAATGCAGGCAAGATACTTAAGGAAAAAGGCTACACTTTTGACATAGCTTTTACTTCTGTTCTAAAAAGAGCCATTCATACTCTCGAAATAATTCTAAGAGAAATGGATTTAAATATTCCCGTAAACAAGTCTTGGAGGCTAAACGAAAGGCACTATGGCTTATTGCAAGGTAAAAATAAAGATGAAATGAGGGGTCTTTATGGAACGGATAAGGTTGAAAAATGGAGAAGAAGCTATTCAGAAAGGCCTCCTGAAAAAAATGGGGATTTTGATTTGGAATACAAAGAAATAGAAAATGCTCCCTCAGGAGAGAGCTTGCAAGAAACAGAAGAAAGACTTCTTCCTTATTGGGAAAAGGAAATAAAGCCTAAAATTAAAGAAAATAAAATTATTATTTCTGCTCACGGTAACAGCATAAGAGCATTGATTAAAATTATAGAGAATCTATCAGGAGAAGATATTGTAAAAATAGAGATACCCGTTGGAATCCCTTTAGTCTACGAATTAGACGAAGAATTGAAAGTAATCAAAAAATATTATTTATCAGACAATGGTCTTGACTGACAATGAGTATATGATATATTGACCTTGTATGATAAGCGAAAGACAAGAACAAATCATAAAGTTACTCGTTAAAGAATATATTAAGAATGCAGAACCAATAAGTTCTAAGTTTTTAGCTGAAAAATATGATTTTGGTATCTGCCCATCAGCAATAAGAATTGAATTCCAATTTTTAATAAAGGAAGGATTTCTTGAGCAACCGCACACTTCTGCTGGAAGAATTCCAACCGACAAAGCTTACAGATTTTTTGTTGATAACTTAAAAGAAAAAAGGGAAGAGAAAATAGAAGAAGAACTAGAAGAAATAATAAAGGATATAAAGGATAAATACAAAATAGCTTCAGAAATAGCTAAATATCTATCATCCCATTCTTCTGGTTTTGCTGTTTTTAATTTTTCAAACGAAGAATTTTCTATTAAAGAAGGCTTTGAGGAGCTTTTTAAAAATCCTGAAGCAAAAGATCATTCCTTTCTTTTGAATTTTATTGACTTTGTAAAAACATTTGAAAGAAATATCGAAAAGATTAATCCTCAAAAAGAAATCAACGTATATATAGGAGAAGAAAATCCAATCTCTAAGACTAAAAATATTACTTTAATTTGTTCCGAATGTAATTTCCCGGAACAAAAAGCTTTTATTTCTATTTTAGGACCAAAAAGAATGGATTACGAAAAAAATATAAAATTAATAAATGCTCTAAATAAAGTTTTAAAAGAATTAATATGAAAAAAACAGACATAGAAAAACTTAAAAAAGAAAAAGAAGAATACTTTTTAGGATGGCAAAGAGAAAAAGCTGATTTTATTAATTATAAAAATAAAGAATTTGAAAGACTGAAGGGAACATTATGCATAGCAAAGGAAAGCTTATTTGAAGAAATAATTCCAGTTTTAGATAATTTTGCTCTAGCTGAAAGATCCGTTCCAGAAGAAGAAAAAAATAAAAGTAGCGTTAAAGGACTATTATTAATAAAAAAACAACTAGAAGATTCTTTGAAAGCATTAGGACTAGAAGAAATAGATTCAATCAATAAGAAGTTTGATCCAAACTTCCACGAAATAATAGAAGAAGTGGAGGGAAGTGAACCAGGAATAATAATAGAAGAAGCTCAAAAAGGCTATTCTTTTCAAGGAAAAGTTTTAAGAACATCAAAAGTAAAGATTGGAAAATATCAATAATTATCACTCTTGACATTCAAGTGATAATTAAATATAATCACCCTATAAGAAATAAATTTATAAAAATATGACAAAAATTTTAGGAATAGATTTAGGAACAGCAATAACAAAATACGCATCAATTGTTAATGGAGAACCAAAAGCGCTAGAAAACAGAGAGGGATCAATTTTAACTCCTTCAATTGTAGCTCATACAAAAGGGGGAGAAAGGGTCGTTGGAATATTAGCTCAAAGGCAAGCAATTACAAATCCTAAAAATACAATTTTCGGAGTAAAAAGATTCATCGGAAGAAGATTTTCCGATGCAGAAGTACAAAAAGAACTCAAACTTTTACCTTATGAAACAAGAGAGGGAAAAGATGGTGGAGTAGAAGTAAAGCTTGGAGATAATTGGCACAATCCAATAGAAATATCTTCTATGATTCTTCAAAAAGTAAAATCCGATGCTAAAGAAAAAATTGGAGAAGATATTAAAAACGTTGTCATTACTTGTCCTGCAAACTTTGATGATTCTCAAAGGAAAGCTACTAAGGCTGCAGGAGAAATTGCCGGATTCAATGTTTTAAGGGTTATTAATGAACCAACAGCAGCTGCCCTTGCTTATGGCTTTGGAAAAAAGGAAGAACAAAAAATATTAATTTATGATTTTGGAGGAGGAACTTTTGATGTTACCGTTCTTAATGTCTCCCCAGATGTAGTTGAAGTATTAGCAACAGGAGGAGAACCTCATTTAGGAGGAAATGATTTCGATCAAAGAGTCATTAATTGGTTGCTTGAAGAATTTAAAAAAGACCAGGGAATAGACTTGTCTAAGGATGCATTAGCCCTACAAAGGCTAAAAGAAGCCGCAGAAAAGGCAAAAACAGAGCTATCAAGCACGATGGAGACAAATATAAACCTTCCTTTCATAACTTCTGATTCAGAAGGGCCAAAACACTTAGAATACAAAATATCAAGATCACAATTTAACTCAATGACTAGCGACCTAGTTGAAAAATCTATAAATAAAGCCAAAGAAACACTAGAAGAAATAAAATTAAATAAAAATGAAATCAACGAAATTGTTCTTGTCGGAGGAACAACTCTTATTCCAGCAGTAAGAGACGCTGTAAAAGATTTCTTTGGAAAAGAAGCCAATAAATCAATAAATCCTGAAGAAGTGGTTGCTATTGGAGCTGCAATTCAAGCAGAAATTCTAACAGCAAAAGAAGAAGGAAGAACTCCAGAAGGAGATATTAAAAGTGTTTTACTTTTAGATGTTTTACCTTTATCTTTAGGGATAGAAACATTGGGAGGAGTATCAACTCCAATGATAGCAAAAAACACAACTGTTCCAACTTCAGGCTCACAAGTATTTTCCACAGCAGTAGACAATCAAACATCTGTTGAGATTAATGTATTACAAGGTGAAAGGTCTATGGCAAAAGATAATCGATCTTTAGGAAAGTTTGTATTAGACAATATTCCTCCTTCTCCAAGAGGCATCCCTCAAATCGAGGTAAAATTCGATATGGATGCTAATGGAATTTTAACTGTTGTTGCTTCTGATAAAGCAACCGGCAAATCTCAATCAATCAGAGTAGAGGGATCTATTGGTCTTTCAGATGAAGAGATAGAAAAAATGAAAAAAGATGCCGAAATAAATGCTGCTGAAGATCAAAAAAAGAAAGACTTAATTGAATCTAGAAATATTGCCGAAAACCTAATATATCAGTCTGAAAAAACATTAAAAGAAGGCGGAGAAAAGGTTTCTGAGGATCTTAAAAAAGAAGTAGAAACAAAAATAGAAGAATTGAAAAAAATCAAAGATAGTGATAACATAGAAGACATAAAAAAGAAAACAGAACAACTTTCAGAAGCCATTCAGAAAGTGGGAGCACAGATGTATCAAAATCAACCGAAAGAAGAACCAAATAAAGAGGCAAAAGACGATACCCCAGAAGCAGAGACTGAAAAAGAGTAATTAGTAATTTATTGAGAATGGCAAAACGATCAGTTTTGCCTTTCTTCTATTATTATGCAAAAAGATTATTATAAAATATTAGGAGTAGAAAAAAGTGCTTCTCAAGAAGAAATTAAGAAAGCTTATTACAAGCTAGCTCATCAGTACCATCCAGACAAAAAAGAAGGTGATGAAAATAAGTTTAAAGAAATAAACGAAGCATATCAAATTCTTTCCGACAAGGAGAAGCGTTCCAATTATGATAAGTTTGGGACAACTTTTAACGGTGCAAGAGGAGGAGGTTTTAACCAGCAAAACGTTAATTGGGAAGACATAATGGGAGGGTTTGGAGGAATTGAAGACATCTTCGATATGTTCGGAGAAGGATTCGGAATGTCTAGAAAAAAACAAAAAGATGTCAGAAAAGGAAAAAATCTAGAAGTTCTTCTTGAGCTTGATCTAGAATCAATACTTCAAAATCAAGAAAAAGAAATTATCATAAGTAAACAGTCAACTTGTTCAAGATGCCAAGGAAGTGGAGCAGAGCCCGGCACAAGCGTAAAAGAATGTTTTACTTGTAGGGGAACAGGAAGGGTTCAAGAAATAAGAAAAACTTTTCTTGGAACATTTAGTCAATATACAATATGCCCTGAATGTCATGGAGAAGGATTAAAACCAGAAAAACCTTGTAATGTCTGTAAGGGAGAAGGAAGAATTAAAAAGGAAGAAAAAATTAAGGTAAATATTCCTGCCGGTGTTGACAACAACCAAATAATTAAGGTAAAAGGAAAAGGTGAAGCTGGAAAAAGAGGTGGAGAAGCCGGTGACCTATATATAAGAATAGGAATAAAACCACATAAAGTTTTCAAAAGATCCGGAGACGATATTTACATGATAAGTGAAATTACTTTTTCTCAAGCAACACTAGGAGATAAAATTAAAATACCCACACTGGAAGGAGAAAAAATAATTGTTAAGATTCCTGCTGGAATTGAATCAGGAAGAATACTTAAAGTCTCAAAAAGAGGAATCCCTCACTTTTCGTCGATCGGAAGAGGAAACCTTTATTTGCAGATAAACATAAAGACACCGGAAAAGTTAACAAAAAAACAAAAAGAAATTTTAGAAGAATTAAAAAAAGAGGGCTTATAGTCCTCACTTGCCCCAATAGCTCAGTTGGTAGAGCAACAACCTTTTAAGTTGAAGGTCACAGGTTCGAGTCCTGTTTGGGGCACCAGTATCAAACTTTCAGGAATTTTGCCAATTGATTAAGTCACACAAAGCAAAGTAAAGAATAAAAACTAGGTCGTCACGCAAAGTGCAACTCGCCAAGATCAGACTCAGATTTTTTGGCAAATCTATTGAAAATTTAATAGAATAGAAAAAATTATTACAAGATTGTTCAAAACAAATTAAGCTAATTTCAAAATTATGAAAATCGCCATAAAAATTTTATTCGTAATAGTATTATGTTTTTCTTTTACTGGATTAGTAAAAGCCGATTCTGCCCCTCCAACAGAACAAACAACTTTTTATTTCCAACAAAACGGACAACCCCTTACACAACCAGTAAAAATTAATATCAAATGCTATGGAACATCTATGTTAGTAAACGAAGAAGGCCTTTCAGATAGTAAAGACTTGCTTAAAATTTCTGAAATGTCGGAAACTTGCTCATCATATGGCTGTAAACTTAGCACTTCAAATATTTTTGAAGTTTATAGAAAAAATATTAAGTATTGTGATTTAGAAGGAGAGATTAATGGGCAAAAATTTACTATAAATAACTTTTTAGGCAATAATTTAAGCGGATTAAGCTGTCATGGTGCCGACTTTGATATTTTAAAAAATGACCATAAATATTACAAATACACTCCTCAATATAATGAATGCATAAAAAATGTTTATAGAGAATATTATCCTCAAGGAAACGGGAGCGTAAAAGGTAATTTTTTATGTGCCCAATACGAAACAGAAGACAAATTAATTCCGACCAACAAATCTACCGAATTCAACGGACCTTGCTATCATTACGGGTACACAATAAAAAATAATATTTGTTATCAAATTCCACAAGAATTTTTCGACTGCGTGGCAGGCGAAGACAAAAAAATAGAAGCTTGCGATCAATACTTAGAAGATGTAACAGCAAAGCTTGAAAAAGATAAAAATGGTTATTTTTTTGAAAAAATTTGTGACGCTAACATCATTATTCCGGAAATTAACTCGGACACTCAACTAACACAAAATAAAAATATAGAACCAACAACAATAAACCAACAATCAACCGAACAGTTAAAATCAAAAGGCATCCTTACTCAAATAATAGATTTTTTCAGATGCACATTTCTAAAAATGTTCGGTAAGTCCTGCTAATATGTCTTACGGATATTTCTTCTTTCTTTCACTTTTATTAACATTGACTGTTGAAATTATAGTATTGTTTCTTTCGACAAAATATTCACTAAAAATAAAAATACAAGCGAAAGAAATTTTATACTGGGGTGTTTTTGTAAATTTATTTTCCCTTCCTTATTTGTGGTTTGTTTTTCCTCTTTTTATTTCATCGCATAACTATATTTTGATAGGCGAAGTTTTGGTTGTTTTAATTGAGTCATTGATTTTACCAAAAGCATTGAAAATAAATTTCAAAAACGCTATCATTTTATCTATAATTGCGAATGTTGCGTCTTATTTTGCCGGATTAATTATATTTAGATGATTTAGACAGTCGGTTTTATTCAAAAAAGGTTCGGATTTCGTCAAGCAAATACACAACACATATTGACAAAAATAATTAATATTATATCATAGAGGTTGGGGAAGCTATTGCTTGCCCTTTTACATTTTAAAAGCCACCCTATCAAATGATAGAGTGGCTTCGTCTTTTATTCTATCTAATAGAATAAGTGATTGTTACTGTGGATGTTATCTTATTTTCTCCTGCTTCTATTGTTGGAACAAAGCTTGCTGAGTCTAATTGTTTTGCGTAGGAAATAGATTCATTATATACAGCTCTTGGAACATAATCGTTTGAGTATTCAGAATAACTTACTATCTTTACCATTCTAATTCCTAAAAGTCTTTCCAATTCTTTTGCTTTTTCTTTTGCGTCTTTAATCGCTAACTCTTTTGCTTCTGCCTTAGCCTCTTCATCATTATCAACAATAAAAGATAGACTACTAATATCATTGGCTCCTTTTATAGTTGCATTAGATATAATTGATCCAATTTTAGACAAATCTCTTATTTTAATCGTAGCTGACTGACTAACCTCATATCCGGCCAATATTCTTTTTCCTGTATCATTATTCCATTCATATCTTGGAGAAATATTGTATCCTGTTGTTTTAATATCTTTACTTTCTACTCCCTCGCTTTTTATATACTCTATTACATCATTCATTTTTGAACTATTTTCTTCACTTGCAACTGAGACATCTTTATTTTCTGTTTTTACTGAAATAGTTATTGAACCAACATCAGGAGTAACATAAACTTCTCCTGTTCCAGACACAGAGATAAGATCTTCGTTTGCTCCCGTTTTTTCATTAATTGAAACAGCGACAAAAACAATTATAACTATCATTAAAACGAAACTAAGAAATTGAAAGAATTTGTTTTCTAGTATTTTCATATTTTTTTATTTATTATTATAAACTTCTGAATGGACAAGAACATTATTTCTATTATCAAAATAAAATAATGTTTTTGTTTTTTGTTCGACCATTTCATATATTTTAACATCTTGACCAGCCCATTCAACTGAACCAAGATTATTAACATTAATATTTCTCTCAAGATTGATAGCCATATTCCCACCATTAAAAGAGGGCACTACAAAGGAAAAAGCTATTAATAGTAAAGAGAAAGAAAGAGATGCAAACGTTAATTTCCAATCCCAACAATCATTTTCCTTATTAAAATAATCTCTATTTAACAATAGGTTTCTCAAATCATCTTTGTGTCTTCCAAAGTTTATATTGCCTTTATTAACTTTTTTAAATAATTTTTCAATTTTCATAATATAGAAATTTATTAGCATCATCCTTTAAAGCAATTTCCAGTTCTTTTATCGCTCTTTTAGAATAAACTCTAATTGTAGACTCGTTCTTTTTTAATATTTGAGATATCTCACTATAAGGCATTTCCTCAAAATATCTTAGATGTAAAATATCCTGATATATTGGTTTTAATTTTTTTATTGCCTTACTTAAAATTAAAAAATATTTATCATTATCAAATTTTTTCTCTATTTCTTTTGAAATATTTTTATTATCTTTAAGGTCGAAAAATAAATTAGGATCATCAATAACCAACTTATATCTATTTTGCTTTCTGAAATATTGATTAATTTCATTTGTCGCTATTTTAAAGATCCAACCATCAAAACTATACTCTCCATTTCTCCATTTAAAACTTTCTATATTATCCAATGCTTTTAAAAAAACATTTGAAGTTATATCCTTACTATATTCAACATCAAGTGTTCTCCTGAAAACATATTTAATAATTTTATCATAATAAAAATCAAATAACTTGCTAAAAGCATCCTTGTCTTTGTTTTGCGACATTAGAACTAATTCTTTAATTTCTTCTATCTCCATCAATATATATAATACACTAAATTATTTTTTGTTACATGTTTATTGAAAAAAGACTAAAAATATAATAGTATTACGAAAGACGCGAGATTAGTACAGTGGTAGTACGTTTGCTTCCCAAGCAAAGGACGCCAGTTCGATTCTGGTATCTCGCTCATGAATTTTTATGTCAAAACTTACGGTTGTAAGTTAAATCAAGCAGACTCAGAGATAATAAAAGGTTTTCTTTCTAAGGAATACAAAGAAACATCAAAAGAAGATGCTGATTTTGTTATCCTTAATACGTGCGGAGTAATAAAAAAAACAGAAAGAAAAATCATAAAAGAGGCTAAAGATTTAAAAAAGAAAGGGAAAAAAGTAATCATAGCTGGATGCCTTCCAATGATATCCCTTGAAGAATGCCAAAAGGTTGCTGATGGAATTATTGGTCCCTCTAATTTGCTTTCTATTTTATTGGTTGTTAAAAAAGCATTAAAAGGAGAAAAATTAATAGAGACTAAAAAGGAAAATATTGATAAGTCTTTTTATTATGGAAAAGAAGAAAAGTCATCCCTTATTGTTCCTATTGCTGAAGGTTGCTTAGGCAATTGCTCCTATTGTGCAACAAAAATAGCAAGAAAAAATCTTGTCTCTTTTAGTCCTGAAAAAATTATTGAAAGAATTAAAAATTCTAAAGCAATTGAAGTTCAAATAACTTCTCAAGATTTATCAGTTTACGGAATGGAGAAGGGAAGTCAATCTTTAGTAAGTTTATTAAAAGAAATAATAAAGATTGATAGAGATTTTAAAATTAAACTAGGAATGATGAATCCTGGATATACACTAAAAATAATGAATGAATTATTTGATGTTTTTGATTCAGAAAAAATATATAAATTTATACACCTACCTCTTCAATCAGGAAGCGACGATCTCCTTGGAAAAATGAGAAGACCATACTTATCAAAAGATTTTGTAAAAATATCTAAATCCTTCCGTAAAAAATTCAAGGAAACTATCATTGCTACAGATATTATTGTTGGACATCCTTCAGAGACAGAAGAAGATTTTAAAAAAACTATTAAAATTGTTGAAGAAATAAAACCAGAAGTAGTTCATATATTTAAGTTTTCAAAAAGAAAAGGTACGGAAGATTTTAAATTAAAAGATTTGCCTGACAGAATTAAAAAAGATAGATCAAGAATTCTTTCCAATTTATGTAAAAATATAAACATAGAGAAGAATAAGAAATATTTAAATAAAACTCTTAAAACTTTGATTGTTGAAAAAAGAAATCAAAGTTATCTAGCAAGAACTGATTCAGGAAGAGCTATTATAGTTAAAAATGGAATCATAGGTAAATACTATAAGATTAAGATTATTGACTATAAGTGGAATTATTTGATTGGAGAAGTTTGACAAAAAACTCTTTGTATTTTATAAATTAAACATGGTGCATAAGGCATCGATCGGCCTTTTTGGTTGGATCTTCAACCAGGAAGGAAAACTCCTTGTTAAGAGGAGAACATCGGAAGAGTCTTTTCCGGGAGATTGGGATCTTCCGGGAGGAGGAGTAGAAGAAAAAGCTTCGAAAGAGGCTAAAGACGAGAGAATCGTCATCAATGAACTCCTCCGAGAAGTAGAAGAAGAAACGGGACTGGTTTTTCCCCGCTTCACGGTGATGCCGGCAATGTTTCCGGCAGTAATTGCTGGAGGCTCGGACTGGGCCTTCGGTATAGAGATCGGAAGAACAGGAGCTCTTCCGACAAAAGGATCTTGGCGGTTTATCTCCGTCAAGGATCTTGAGGACCTGACCAAAGGTCCAGTTGGAGACAGGCTTCTGTCTGGACCAGGGAAAAGAATGCATAGGCTTTGCCTTGCAGGATTTTCCCAGGGACCGAATCTAGAATATCTTGAGGAAGCAAGAGAAAAACTTCACAAGATATGGAATAGCTGGTAATGCGACAGCTCTAAAAACGCATTTTTTTATTTCCATTGATTGTTGTTTTGAAAATAAAAATGTGTTATCCTTTAAACATATGAAATTAGACTTAAAAATAATTAATTTCTTCCTCCTTTTAATCTCTTTTGCAGGAGGTTTTTACTATCATGAGTACTTATTTCAAGAATACTACGAAAGAGCCTACTCAACAGAAGGAATAGATTGTTCTACGCTAAACAAAACTTTAGACCACATAAGCATCAATTATGTAGATCAAGAAAAAATAGATATACAAAAAATGACCGAGGGGGCAATTTCTGGGATGGTCAATGCCCTAGAAGACCCTTATACTGAGTATTTTAATGCAGAAGGAACAAAAAGTCTTCAAGAAAGCATTACTGGTCAATTTGAAGGAATAGGGCTACAAGTAGGAGTAAGAGACAACCAAATAACAGCGATATCTCCTATAAAAGGAACTCCTGCAGAAAAAGCAGGTATTAAGCCAAAAGATATTATTTTATTTGTAGATCAAAAATCAACATCTGAAATGTCTTTGGATGAAGCTGTTAATTTAATAAGAGGAGAAAAAGGAACAACCGTAACCTTAACCATATCAAGAGATGGAATCCAAAAAGATATAGAAATAACTAGAGAAGTTATAAACGTTCCCACTCTTGACTGGGAAATAATAGAGTCTCAAAATGGGGAGAAAATAGCTCATCTTACTCTTTATCATTTTTCTGAAACAATTTATCAGGATTTCAAAAAGGCAGCAATTACTATTTTAAATAGTGGAGCTAAAGGAATAATACTTGACTTAAGAAGCAATCCAGGGGGACTAGTTAACCAAGCAATTAATATCGCTGGCTGGTTCTTAGAAAGAGGAGATATAGTAATGCTAGAGAAAGATAAGAATGGAAAAGAAACACAATTTAGTGCTAATGGGCCCTCCAACTTTTCTTCTTATCCTACTATAGTTTTAATTGATGAAGGAAGTGCCTCTGCCTCAGAAATATTAGCAGGAGCATTAAAGGACAATAAAGAAACCTTAATGATTGGACAAAAATCATTTGGAAAGGGAACTGTTCAAAAAATAATTGATCTAGGAGAAGGATCTTCTTTGAAAATAACTATTGCTAAATGGCTTACTCCTAAAGGAAACGTTATAGACAAAGAAGGAATCACCCCTGACATTGAAGTTGAGATAACTCTTGAAGATTATGAAAATGGAAAAGATTCTCAATTAGAAAAAGCGTTAGAGGAAATAGAAAAATTAATAAAATAATCATATGAAAGTTATATTATTAAAAGATGTAAAAAATATAGGTAAAAAACTTGAGATAAAAGAAGTTTCTTCGGGCTTTGCTAGAAACTTTCTTCTTCCGCAAGGATTAGCAGAAATTGCCGACAAAGAGTCCTTAAAAAAAATAGAAGAAAAGAAGAAAATCGATTTAAAGAAAAACGAGGAACTATTAAAGGAGATGGAAAAAACCGTTAAGGAATTAAATCAAAAAACAATAGAAATAAAAACAAAGATAGGAAAAGAAGGCCAACTCTTTGAATCAATTAACGAACAAAAAATATCTGAACGATTAAGAGAGCTTGGTTTTAATATAGAAAAAGAACAAATTATAATTGATCACCCAATAAAACAAAAAGGAGAATTTCCCGTAAGTCTAAAACTTAATAATAATTTAGAAACTAAAATAAAAATAATAATTTCCGAATAAAAAATATGGCATATTATATCTTTGTTGCAGGAGGGGTAATGTCTAGCGTAGGGAAAGGGGCTGCTACTTCCTCGATAGCAAAAATACTTCAAAATAAAGGTTTCAGTGTTTCCGCTATTAAAATAGATCCATATATTAATGTCGATGCAGGAACCATGAATCCTATAGAGCACGGGGAAACTTTTGTTACCGATGACGGAACAGAGTGCGATCAAGATGTAGGGAATTATGAAAGATTTTTAAATATTACTCTTTCAACAGATAACTATATTACTACCGGCAGAGTCTATCAATCTGTTATCCAAAAAGAAAGAAATCTTGAATTCAAAGGAAGGTGCGTTGAAGTCGTTCCAGATATTCCAAACGAAGTAATATCTAGAATTGAAAAGGTTGCAAAAAAGGACAAAGCAGATTTTGTTATGATTGAAATAGGTGGAACTGTTGGAGAATATCAAAACCTTCTATTCCTTGAAGCAGCAAGAATGATGAAAATAAAACATCCAGGAAAGATTCTTTTTGCCTTGGTAACATATCTCCCAACTATTAAGCTAATAGGGGAAATGAAGACAAAACCTACTCAAACATCTTCTAGGCTGCTAAATGAAGCTGGAATTCAAGCTGATTTTATATTGGGAAGAGCAAGCGTTCCCTTAGATGAACCAAGAAAAAGAAAGATATCTATTTTCTGTGGGCTAGACGCCAAAGATGTTATTTCTGCTCCTGACGCAGATTCAATTTATGAAATACCTGTTAATTTTGAAAAAGATGGATTAGGAGACAGAATTCTTAAAAAGCTTAAAATCAAAAGCAAAAAGAAAAAAACTGAAGAATGGGACAATCTTGTAAAAACAATAACCAACAAAAACAAGAAGGATGTAAAAATTGGAATAGTTGGAAAATATTTTGAAAGTGGTAGCTTTTCAATGACAGATTCATATATTTCTGTTATTGAAGCTGTTAAACATGGCGCTTGGGCCAACAATAAAAATGCTTGCATTCAATGGATATCCGCAGAAAGATTAGAGAAAGATCCTAAAGAAATAGAAGATCTAAAAAATTATGATGGAATAATTGTTCCAGGAGGATTTGGAAATAGGGGCACTGAAGGAAAAATAAAAGCAATAGAATATTGTAGAAAAAATAAAATACCTTTCTTGGGTTTATGCTTGGGGTTACAATTAGCAACGATTGAATTTGCTAGAAATGTATGCGGAATTAAAGATGCAACCTCAACTGAATTTGATAATAAGGCAAACTATCCCGTTATTGACCTAATGGAAGAACAGAAAGATTTAATGAAAAAACATAAATACGGAGCAACCATGAGGCTAGGAGCATGGGATTGTAAAATTAATAATGGAACAATTAGTTCCAAGGCTTACAAAAAAGACCTGATATCTGAAAGGCATAGACACAGATATGAGTTCAATAACAAATACAGAGAAATACTTACTTCAAAAGGATTAATTATAGGAGGAGTCAATCCCGAAAAAGATTTAGTTGAAATAATAGAACTTAAAGATCATCCATTCTTTGTTGCAACTCAATTCCACCCAGAATTAAAGTCTAGACCATTAGACCCTCATCCATTGTTCGAAGAGTTTATCAAAATAGCTGGAAAATAAAAAATCGAGGAGAAATCCTCGATTTTATTTATTCTTCTACGTTCACCACTTTGGCTAATCTTTGAGTACCATCAAAAAGTTTTTTTCTTTTGGTAGAGAAGGAAACTTTTCCTTCTTTGATTGCATAGATAGTATTGTCTTTGCCCATTCTTACATTTTTACCTGCAAGAAATTTAGATCCTCTTTGACGGATGATAATAGAACCGATTTTAGTTTGTTGTCCTTCGAATAATTTTACTCCCAAGTATTTAGGTTGCGAATCTCTACCTAAACGACTGGTACCTGCGGATTTGGTTGTTGCCATTTTGACTCTTTACTGATTTTAATTTAATATGTATATATTAAACCAGTGCTTATTATTAATAAGTGAATGTTAACAAAAATAATCAATTTTGTCAAAGAAAAAGAGGATAAAACATTCCTCATTATTTCTATAATTTTAATGTCTTCTTTAGCTTTTTTGATAGTATCTATTTACAACAAAACAGAAAAAAAGGAGCCTTTAATCTTTGTACAGGAGAAAACTAATTAAACATGATAAAAAATATTCCTACTCACGTAGCCCTAATACCTGATGGCAATAGGCGTTGGGCCAATAAAAAAAACCTACCTTCCTTTATGGGTCATCAAAAAGGAGCAGAAACCTTAGAAAAGATTATATACAAATTCTTAGAACTTAAAATACCTTATCTTACCTTCTGGGGAAGTTCTTTGGATAACATAACCAAAAGATCAAAAACAGAGGTGAACTATCTCTTTAAAATATTTGAAGACCAATTCAATAAAATTTCTGAAGAAGAAAAAATACATGAAAATAAAGTAAGAATTGAAGTAATAGGGAAGTGGAGAGAATATTTTCCAGAAAATACAAAAATAGCCATTGAAAAGGCAATTGAAAAAACAAAGAATTATAATAATTTTGTATTAACTTTTCTAATGGCTTACAACGGAACAGACGAAATGATTGATTGCATAAAAAAAATAAAGGGGGAAGTTACTAAAGAAAAAATTAAGGAAAATCTATGGACAAAAAATCTTCCGGAAGTTGATTTTATTATCAGAACAGGATGCAAGAGTGATCCTCACAATTCAGCAGGTTTTATGATGTGGGATTCTGCATACTCGCAACTTTATTTTACAAATAAATTTTTCCCAGATTTTAAAGAAAAATCATTTGAGGCAGCTATAGAAGACTATTCAAAAAGAGAAAGAAGAAATGGTGCTTGACAAATAACTTAATTGTTATTATAAGAAAGACAGCATGAGGCTGATTGAAAAAATGAGAGTCATAAACTCTCTTGGAGAAACCAGGAAAATGATTCTTTCTGGAAAGATTCGTCCTGCGCTTGAAATAATAGAAAAAAATTCAAATGCAGAAACAAGGGAAAAGCTTATGAACACTTTCGTTGGCTCCATAATAGAGTACAACGAAAAAATTGATTGGGACGATATATATCGTTCCTAATTTTTTTATAAAACCTTGACAGGGAAACATACAACATATATTATATAAATGTCGTACAATGTAGGTTAAGCGACAATTAATATATGCAAAACTCGACAAAGCCCATTATTAAACATATTCCTGACTTTTTGGATTATTGTGAAATAGAAAAAGGATTATCAGATAATACTCAAAAGAACTATGGTAGATATTTAAAAAAGTTTACTGACTGGCTTTTAATTACAGAAAAAAAAGATTTGCTTCCTCACGAATTAACTCCTGAAGAAGTTTGGGACTATAGACTTTATTTAGCTAGATTCAAAGATATAAAAAATAAGCCATTATCTAAGCTTACTCAAAATTACTATTTAATTGCTTTAAGAGCCCTTTTAACCTTCTTTACTGATAAAGATATCATCTCTTTACCAGCAGACAAAATAAAACTATCTAAAGAGGCTCAAAAAGAAAAGAATATAAAGTTTTTAACACTAGACCAAATAGAAAAATTATTACTTGCTCCCAACGTTGAAAATCTATCAGGATTAAGAGATCGTGCAATATTAGAATCACTTTTTTCTACAGGATTAAGGATAGCTGAATTAGTAGCTTTAAACAAAGAACAATTTAAAAACCTAGAAAACAAAAATGACCTTGAACTAAGTATTGTGGGCAAAGGAAACCATCCTCGAACTGTTTATTTCTCCAAAAGAGCTCTTGATTGGGTTAAAAAGTACCTTAAAACACGCGGAAACGAGAATAAGGCCTTATTTATCAACTATAGGTCTAGAAAGGCTTTAGAGGACCGTCTAACGCCTCGTTCTATTGAAAGAATCGTTAAGAAATATGCTACCTTGGCTAACATTCCTTTTTTTACAACTCCACATACACTAAGACATAGTTATGCAACCGACTTACTTGGACAAGGAGTTGATTTAAGAACTATCCAAGAATTTCTAGGACATAGAAATATTGCCACCACTCAAATATATACTCACGTAACAAACAAAAGACTAAGAGATGTTCATCGCCAATTTCATAGCGGTAAAGATCTTAAGAATTAAATGTCGCACAATATTTTATTAAACTCTTCTGAATCTAAAGAAGACCCTCCAATTAATAATCCGTCCATTTGAGCTTCTTTAATATAAGAAGATGCATTTTTAGAATTAACACTTCCACCATAAAGAACTTTTCTATCTTTTAAAAAAGATCTTACTTCTTTTATTTTATCAATAGAAGCAGACTCCCCTGTTCCTATGGCCCATATTGGTTCATAAGCTATTATGATATCTTGATCAATATTTTCTATCTGTTTTTCTATAACAGAAAAAGTTTCTCCTGAATCTCTTTCCTCCTTAGATTCTCCAACACAAAGAATTGGAATAATCCCAGCTTCAATAATTTTATTAATTTTCATACTAATCTCCTCGTTTGTCTCTCTAAATATTTTTCTTCTTTCTGAGTGCCCGACAATTATATATCTGCAACCAACACTTTTAATCATCTGCGGAGAAATCTCCCCAGTAAAAGAACCCTTATCTTCCCAGAAACAATTTTGTGCTCCAAAAATTAAATCTTCACAGATCAAGGAAGATAGAAAAATAGAGGGAGGACAAATAACAACATTTTTATCCTTTGATTTCTCTTTTATTTTACCTAAAAGATCTTTAGCTTCTTTTAAGGTAGATGGATTACATTTCCAATTTGCTATGATTAATGGTTTCATATTAAAAATATTCCTAAACTAATTAAAGTAACTATAACTCCAGCTATTACTACTCCCAATGATATCAAAGGAAGCGCTCTTTTAAAAGGCACTCCAAATAAAAAAGCACAGACAGAACCTGTCCACGCTCCTGTCATAGGAAGAGGAATAGAAACAAAAAGTATCAAAAATAATTCCTTAAATTTTTCAAAATTTCTCTTATGTTTTTTTTGTGTTCGTTCAAAAAGCCAATCAAAAAACTTTTTAAAAAAACTATTCCTATCAGAAAGGAATTTGGAAATTTTATCTAAAAAAAGAAGTATAAATATACAAGGAAAAATATTCCCTAGAACAGAAAAAATAAAAGCGGAATAAACTGGAAGATTATAATTAAATAAAGCTATGGGAATAGATCCTCTTAATTCTAAAATAGGTGTCGCAGCTATTAAAAATGTTTGCAATTCGTAGCTCATACAATCATATTAACATTTATCTCTCTAAAATAAAAAGGAGGGTGTTTTAATTTCTTCTTTTACACCACTCCTCGCAGGAAATCATAAATGTCTCCCTAGACGTTTCTAGTCTTTCTCCCCATGCTTTATGAATGGGAACTTCCCTTGGCTCGATGATAACCGGAGACTCAACCAGAGAAAGCAATAAAGCTCTCCTGTTCTTAAACGATTTAGGATCCATACCTTTAACATTGTAAGAAAAATAAGTTAGTCTGTCAACACAACAACTCCATTTTTAGTTACTGCTACCATATCTTCAAAGTGAGCATTTAAAGAATTGTCGCTTGTAACATAGGCTGTTCCTCTTTTTTTAATATTATCACTCCCCAAAGAAAGCATCGGTTCGATACAAAAAACCATTCCCTCTTTCATTGTTTCTCCGTATTTCTTTTTACCGTAATTTAAAACATCTGGATCTTCATGTAATTGGGCGCCTATACCATGTCCGCATAAATCTTTAACAACATTAAAACCTTGCTTCTCTGAAAATCGTTCTATAGCCTCCCCTATCTGCCCAAAGGTATTTCCTGGCTTAACATGAGAAATACCCCTCTTCAAAGCCTTTTTATTGGCTTTAACGAGCCTTTTAATTTCAAAGTCGACATCTCCAACAATATAGGTTCTCGCCATATCAGTATTAAATCCTTTTCTTAAGTTTGGATACTTACTGTAATCTATCTCCCCCTTAAGAAAAACATTTAAAGGAAAAAATATTCCTATATCGATAGTCACGATATCTCCATCTTTTAAAACTCTATTATCAGGCGTTCCATGAACTATTTCCTCGTTTACAGAAAAACAAAGACAAGATGGAAAACCATCCTGCCCTTTAAAGTTAGATCTGCCCCCACTTTCCTCAATCATTTTATCAGCCATCTTTTCTAGATCTTTACCACTTATACCAGCAGATATTTTTTCTCCTAAAGAATCTATAACGGACTTCAAATATCTTCCTCCTAAATGCATCACTGCAACTTCTTCTTTTGTTTTAATTGTTATCATCTTCGATAGCTTTAATTATGTCGTTATAGACATCTTCAACAGACTGTTCCCCATTAATTCTTATAAGCTTGCCCATTGAATCGTAATGATTAATTGTTTGTCCAACTTCATCTTCAAACCATTTTAATCTTTTCTTAGTTCCTTCAACAGTATCTTCTGGTCTTTTCATAAGTTTTGATCCACATTTTGGACAATCATCTACGTCAGGAGCATCTTTAGAAAACATCATGATGTGTCCACATTGAGGACAGGTTTTTCTTCTTGTAATTCTAGCGATAGCTTCTTCTTCGGAAACATCAATAAGAATTATTTTGACTCTCTTGTCCCATTCAAACCAATCTAGGGCTTCATCCATTAACCAAGCCTCCTTTATTTTCCTAGGAGATCCATCAATAATTAATCCATTAATGTTTCCTCTATTTTTAATATCTTCGAATAAATCCATCCATAGTTTAAAAACTACAGGAGTAGCAATAATTCCTCCATTATCAATAACTTCTGCTATTTTTTTTCCTGTAAAGTCTTCTATTTTCTTTCTCTTTCTTAATAAGTCTCCTGTTCCTATAAAATCTAGGTTAAGCCTCTCTCTAAGTAAATTAAGCTGGGTCCCCTTTCCGGCTCCAGACTTCCCAAGCAAAATTAAAACTAATGGACTGTTATTCATATTTTTAAATTTATTATTTTAATTATAGAATGAAAAACAAAAAAATAGAAGGTAAACAAAACCCTCTATTTTTTATCAAGAAATATTATGAATCGTATTCTCGCATCTCAAGCTGAGCATTAATTTGCCTCATTGTTTCTAAAGCTACAGAAACAATAATAACTAACGCTGTTCCTCCTATCATAAAGCTAAACTCCTGAATTCCGGTTACTCCCTGAACTACTGACGGCATAACTGCAATCAAGCCAAGAGTCGTTGCTCCAATTACTAAAACTTTATTTAATATACTTTGTAAAAATTGTGCTGTATTTTCACCTGGTCTTATTCCAGGGATAAATCCTCCCATTTTTTGTAAATTAGTAGATATACTTTTAGGATCAAAAGTAACTGCAGTATAGAAAAATGTAAAAACAAAAACTAATACAAAATATATAGACCCATAAATCCATGGATTAGCTAAAAAGTTAGAAACTCCTTCCCATCCAAGAAATGATGCTAACATCGAGGGAAGCATTAAGAAAGAAATAGCGAAAATAATTGGAATTACTCCTGCAGGATTAATATTTAAAGGTAAATATGTTGAAGCGCCTCCATACATCTTATTTCCTCTAACTCTTTTAGCATAAGAAACAGGAATATTTCTTCTTCCTTCGTTAATTAAAACTACACCGGCAATAATCAAAACTGAGAGAATTAAGAATAGGGCGTAAGAGAATATTTGAGATTGGTCGAATGTTAAAAACATCTTCTGAATATTGTTAGGAAAATCTGCAACTATACCTGCAAAGATTAAAAGTGAAACTCCATTTCCAATTCCCTTTTCAGAAATTAATTCTCCTAACCACATCATTATCAAAGATCCTGCCGTTATAGATAAAACTGCAGTCGATATTATCATTGGATCTAAAACACTTATTGCTCCTTGGGATTTCAAAAAGAAAAGCATACTGTATCCTTGTATCATGGCAAAAGGAACAGCTGCAATTCTACAATATTGATTAAACTTCTGTCTTCCTGCTTCTCCTTCTTCCTTGTAAAGTTTTTCCATTTGAGGGAAAACCATTGTTAATAATTGGAAAATAATAACTGCCGTGATGTATGGTCCAAGCCCAAGCATAACTATAGAAACATTATCCATAGCTCCTCCAGTAAATAAGTTCATTAGGCCAAAGAATTGATTTCCTGCAAAAAATTGTTTAATTGTGGCAACATCTATTCCAGGAATAGGAATGTTAGCCATTAACCTAAAAATAGCAAAAATAAACAAGATAAAAACTATTTTATATCTTAAGTCTTTTGCTTTAAAAATTTCAGTAATTTTTTTAAACATGATTAGTTTTCCTTAACCTTTCCTCCCGCTTTTTCTATTTTTTCTTTAGCACTTTTCGAAACTAAACAATTTTCAATATTTATAGATTTCTTTATCTCTCCTCTTCCCAATATCTTTATTGTAGGAATCTTACCATCAACTCTTCTTACAAGTCTATCATCGGTCAATATTTTAGGAGTAACAATATCATTATCCTTAAAATTAGCCTCTAAAACATTTAAATCAATAATAGAAACATTTTCTTGAACATTAAAATTGTATCCTCTCAATTTAGGATATTTCTTGATCCAAGTTCTGATAATTGGTTGAAAAATTGCTCCAGCTCTTCCTTTCTGTCCTTTTCCTCCAGTTCCACAATATGTACCTTTCTTGCCACCTCTACCAACCCTTTTCTTGTCTTTAAATGTAGTATTCTTTTTTAATTCGTGTAATTGCATATTATTTCTTATTCAATTTAGACAAGGCTTTCATGGTAGCCCTAGCATTATTTAACTTATTCTTTGTTCTACTTATAGACTTTGAGGATATATCTTCTATTCCAGCAAGAGAACAAATTGTTCTAGCTGTTCCTCCCGCAACAAGTCCTTTTCCTTTCTTCTGTGGTTTTAAGATAATCTTTGATGGCCCTATTTTTGCCTCTACTTCAAAAGGAATAGTTCCTTCAAAAATAGGAACATCTTTTAAATTCTTTTTGGCAACCTTAGTTGCTTTATCAATAGCCTGAGAAACATCAAGTCCTTTTGAAACTCCTATACCAACTTTTCCCATTTTATTTCCTACAACCATAACAGCTCTAAACCTCATGGTCTTTCCTCCTCCGGTTACCTTAGTAACCCTAGCCAAATCTAAAAGCTTTGAATCGAATTCATCTTTTACTTCTTTCTTTTTTTCAAATTTGGTGTTTTTCATAATATAATTAGAATTTTAATCCTCCTTCTCTAGCTCCTTCTGCTAAAGCTTTAACTCTTCCGTGATACTTATATCCTCCTCTATCAAAGACGACTTCTGTTATCTTTTTTTCTATTGCTTTTTCAGCAATCATCTTACCAATCTTTTTTGAGGAATTTACTTTGTTTTCCTTTTCTTTGGACTTACTATCATTCAAGGATAAAAGGGTCTTTCCAGAGTTATCATCTATTATCTGAGCATATATATATTGATTGCTACGAAAAACACAAAGTCTTGGCTTTTCACTGCCTATTCTAGCTCTAATTTTCTTATGTCTCTTTATTCTTTTTTCTTTTTTTTCTAACATATTTCAATATAATATTACACTATGCAGCAGCTTTTTTACCAACCTTTATTTTAATTATTTCATCAACATACTTGATTCCTTTTCCTTTGTATGGCTCAGGAGGTCTAACTCTTCTAATTTGAGCACAAACTTGGCCTACAAGTTCCTTATCAATTCCAGAGACTGTTATAACGTTCTTTTCCACAAGAAATTCTATTCCTTCTGGAGCATCAATATCTACAGAATGACTAAAGCCAACATCTAAAATTAGCTTTTTGCCTTCGATTCTAGCCTTAAAACCAACTCCATTAATTTCTAATTTCTTTGCAAAACCCTTTGAAACTCCTTCGATCATATTATTAACAAGTGTTCTTGTTAATCCCCAATAAGCATTTGATTTTAGATCTTCTTTTTTGGGAGAGAAGTAAATGGCATTGTCTTTCATTTCAATCAAAATTTCAGGTAAAGCTTTCATTTTCAAAACTCCCTTAGGTCCCTTAACTTCTATATTAAGTCCATTGATTTTAAATTCTACGCCGGACGGTATTATAATTTCTTTTTTTCCTATTCTTGACATATTTTTACCAAATTTCACAAATTATTTCTCCTCCGATCTTTTCCCTTCTTGCCTCTTTATTTGTCATCAATCCTTTTGACGTTGTAACAATAGAAAAACCGTGACCAGACTTAACAGGTTTCATTTCTCCATAAGTCGAATATATTCTTTGACCTTGCTTTGAAACCTTCTTAATTTTAGTTATTTTTGGGCTTCCATCTTCATCGTATTTCAAATCAATAACTATTTTCCTTTTAGAAAGTCTTCCTTTTTTATCAATCTCCTCAACAAACCCTTCTCTCTTCAAAAGTTCCAAAATTGAATACTTAAAATTAGAGTAAGGATAAAGAGCTATCTGTTTTTTTCCGACAGCCTGTGCATTATTTATTGAACTGATCATGTCTGCTATTGGGTCCATTTTTTTGTATTAATTACCAACTACTTTTTTTAACTCCTGGCAACTCGCCACGATTAGCCATTTCTCTAAAACAAATTCTGCATAATCCAAATTTTCTGATATAACCTCTATTTCTTCCACATTTAAAACATCTTCTAACTTCTCTTGTCGAAAACTTTGGTTTCTGATTTGATTTTGCTATTTGTGATATTTTTGCCATGTCTATTGTTTAAATACTTTTTGACTTTAACTTTTCTTAAAGGGAAAGTCAAGTAATTTGAATAATTCTAATCCTTCTTCTTTGCTTTTTGCGTCTGTAACAATTGTTATTTCCATTCCAAGAATAATTGGAGACTTTTCTGGAGAAATTTCAGGAAAAACAATATGCTCTTTAATTCCTAAATTTAAGTTTCCATTATCATCAACAGATTTTAAGTTTACACCTAAAAAGTCTCTTGAACGAGGCAAAACAATGTTTATTAATTTCTCTATAAAATCATTCATTTTACTACCTCTCAAAGTTACCTTTGATCCAATAATGCTCCCCTCTCTTAATTTAAATGTTGAAATTGATTTCCTAGCAACAGTCAAAACAGGTTTTTGTCCACAAATAGCTCCAATATTGTTTATAATATATTCTGCAAATTTCTTTTGTTCGTCTTTAGTTTTGTTTGAAACAATCCTTCCAAAACCGGTATTAATAACCACCTTTTTAATCCTTGGGATAGACATTACATTTTTGTAACCAAACTTCTCCTTTAATTGAGGAACGGCTTTGCTCTTATATTTTTCTTTTATGCTAGTTATTGCCATATTTTTTTATTAAATCTTTGCTCCACATTTTTTACAAACCCTGTATTTCTTGTCATCAACAACTTCATAGCCAACTCTAGTTGCTTTACCACATTTAGAGCAAACTAGCTTAACATTTGAAGCATTGATTGGTCTAGAAACAGTTGCCATTTGTCCTTTCTGTCCTGATTTTTTAGGTTTAACATGCTTTTTAATTAAAGCAACTCCTTCAACAATAATTTTTCCTGCAGAAGGAAAAGACTTCAAAATCTTTCCTTTTTTTCCCTTATCATTTCCTGCAATTATTAAAACTTGATCGTTCTTTTTTATTTTCATATTTTTAAACTAAATTTTTTGTCATTGTTGAAATCTTCTCAAATCCTTTCTCTCTTACCTCACGAGCAACTGGTCCAATAATTCTTGTTCCCTTGGGCTCTTTAGATGTTCCTTCAAGCATTACAACTGCATTATCATCAAATCTTATATAGCTTCCGTTTTTTCTCCTTACAGCAGATTTTTCTCTAACAACAACAGCCTTTAAAACTTGGTGTTTCTTAACATTCTTTCTTGGTTCTGCATCTTTAACAGCAACAACAATAATGTCGCCCAAAGAAGCGTATCTTCTTCTTGTGCCACCCAAAATACGAATACATTTTACTGTCTTAGCACCACTGTTGTCAGCAACTTTTAACATTGTTTCTGTCTGTATCATTTTCTTTTATTTACTTATCTTTGAAATCACTTCCCACTTTTTATCTTTTGAAAAAGGCTTACACTCCCTAATTAAAACTTTATCTCCTTCCTTATATTCTCCACTCTCAATATGAGCCTTATAATTCTTGTGAACCTTATATCTTCTTTTGTACTTTGGATGTTCTTTAATTCTTTCAACCTCAACCACAGCAGTCTTCTGCATCTTGTCTGAAACTATTAATCCAATTAATTCTTTTTTAGGCATATTATTTTTTATTTAATACTGTCAAAATTCTTGCAACATCCTTCTTGTCCTCTCTTAACATTTTAGTATTTTTAATTCCACCAGAAACAGCCTTAAAGTAAAACTCTTTAATATTATTTCTTTTCTCTCCTAGCAACTTAGCTAATTCTTCTCTATTTTTTGAAGATAAATCTTTATTTTTCATATTACTATTGTTTCTTAACAAATTTTGTCTTTAATGGCAACTTATCCCCCGCCTTTCTCAATGCATCCTTAGCATCTGCTTCACTAATTCCTTCTATTTCAAATAATACTCTACCAGGCTTAACAGGAAAAACATAGTAGTCTAAAGAACCCTTACCTCCTCCCATAGGAACCTCTTGCCCCTTCTTGGTAATAACCTTAGCTGGGAATATTCTTATCCAAAGCTTTCCTCCTTTTCTTAAGTATCTTATGATAACTCTTCTACAAGCTTCTATCTGATTACTTGTTATCCATTTCTCAGTAGTTGCTTTTAATCCAAAGCTACCAAAGCTTATATTTGTTCCTCTACTCTCAAACAATCTTCTTGTTCCTCTACCTTTTTGATGTTTTCTATGTTTTAATTTCTTTGGGGCTAACATAATTTATTATTCAAATTTATCTCCTTTATATATCCAAACCTTTATACCTATTGTTCCGTAAGTACATCTAGCTTCTGAAAGACTATAATCAATTTGAGCCCTAATAGTCTGTCTAGGCAATCTTCCCTTTTCAAGCCATTCAGTTCTTGCAATTTGAGAACCATCTAGTCTTCCTGAAACTTGAACCTTGATTCCTTTAACATCTTTATTTGCCATCACTTTTTCTATAGCTTGTTTGATGGTTTTCCTAAAAGGCGTTCTTTTTTCAATCCTTTGAGCAATCCACTGTCCAACTAAAACTGATGATGTCCATGGATTAGAAACTTCTCTAACTTCTAATTTTAATCTTTTTCCAAGATCACTCCACTCTTTTAATCCTAATTCATTCTTCTTGAAAATGTCTTTCAGTAATTCTAACCTTATTTTTTCAACTCCCTCTCCTCCTCTTCCTATGATTAATCCTGGTCTAGCAGAATGAATAACAACATTAATTTTGTTCGTATATCTCTCAATCTCTATCTTTTCAAGGCTTGATTCTTTTAATTTGTTAGTCAAAAAGCTTCTGATAATAAAATCTTCCTTTACATTTTTAAAAGGCACCTTTCCGTAAAAACCGTGTGATAACCAATCTTCTATTCCCTTTATTCTAAAAATTTTAGGATGGACTTTATGACTCATTTTTTTTGTTTTTTATTTTCTCTCTTTTTATATCTAAAACTAGTGTTACATGTGAAGTTTTCTTCTTAATCGTTTCTCCTCTTCCTCTTGATTTAGGAAGCATTCTCTTTCCAGCAGGACCTTCATCAACTGTAATCTTAGAGATAAAAAGGTCACTTGATTCAGTATTGGTTGTAGTTTTCGCATTAGCTAGCGCAGAGTTTAATAATTTCAAAACAGGCTCTCCCGCTTTTTTAACCGTGAATCCCAAAATAGTCTGAGCATCAACAGCTTTTTTCCCTCTAACCAAGTCAGCAATCAATCTTACTTTTCTTGGAGCAATATGTAAATATTTTAATTTTGCTTCAAATGGCATATTATTTTATCTTAACCGGTTCGTTTGTTGGAGCCTTACCTTTATTTTTCTCTAATTCTTTCTGCATCTTTCCTCCATGTCTTAAAAATTTAGTTGTTGGAGAAAATTCTCCAAGTTTATGACCAACCATTTCTTCTGTTATTTTAACTTGAAGAAAATCTTTTCCATTGTGAACTCCAAATGTAAAACCAATCATTTCCGGAGAAATAGTGCATGCGCGAGACCATGTCTTAATAGGGGCTGTCTCGCTTGGTTTTTTGCCCTCTATTTTTTTTGTTACGTTTGGATCAATGTATGGTCCTTTTTTAAGACTTCTTGACATATTACTTTCTCTTTTTCTTAACTCTTCTCTTAATAATTAATTTTGTTGACTTCTTATTACCTTTTCTTGTTTTTACTCCTAATGCTGGTTTACCCCATGGAGTTTTAGGATGCTTCAAACCAATTCCTGTCCTTCCTTCTCCACCACCATGAGGATGATCACATGGATTCATCGCTGAACCTCTGACGGATGGTCTCACTCCTTTTCTCCTACTTGTTCCAGCTTTTGACCAATTAATAAATCTGTATTCAGAATTAGAAACCTTTCCTATAGAAGCAAAACATTCTCCAGATACTCTTCTTATTTCAGAAGAAGGCATTTTTAACTTTGCATAACCTCCCTCATAGTTCTGAAGAACAGCTCCTGTTCCTGCTGATCTTACCAATGAGCCACCTCTATTTGGTTCTAACTCAATATTATAAACTGTAGTACCTTCAGGAATATTTTTCAACCTCATTCTATTTCCAACATTAGGCTCAGCCTTGTCAGAGAATATTATCTTATCTCCAGCTTTTAATTCTTCTGGGGCAATAATATATTTTTTCTGTCCATCTTCGTATTGAATTAAAGCTATAAAAGCGTTTCTGTTTGGATCATATTCTAAGGCAATAACTTCTGCAGTTTCATCCATTCTTTTTTGAGCAAACTCAATAACCCTATAAAGCTTTCTTGCTCCACCTCCTATATGTCTGGTAGTAACCCTTCCATCACTTCCTCTTCCACCAGTCCTCTTAATTCTGACTGTTAAGCTTTTTTCAGGCTTCTTTTTAGTCAAAAGAAGAAAGTTTTTCATTTTTGTTTTATTTCTCTGCATATTACTGTAATATCATTTCTATTTTTTGACCCTCTTTAATTTTCACTACTGCCTTTTTATAACTATTTTTAAAACCTTCTATTCTTCCTCTTCTAATTTTCTTTCTTGGAATATTAACCGTTCTTACTTGAATAACATTAACTTTGTATCTATCTTCAACTGCTTTTTTAATTTCAATCTTGTTAGCTTCTTGATTAACATGAAAAACATAGAAATTTCCTTGAGAAGAAGCATTAACAGCTTTTTCAGTAATACAAGGCGATTTTAAAACATTCCATTTCTCTTGGGATAAAAAACCTTCCTTTTTAATTTTTTCTTTTTCTATTTTTTTCATACTAACCTTTAAATGTTTCCTTAATTACTTCTATTCCTTCCTTGTCTGTTAATAAATATTTAGAAGAAACTACATCTAAGCAGTTAAGATCTTTTGCTTGAATAGTCTTCACCTTTGGAATATTTCTTGTGGACAAGATAACATTATTATTCATTTTTGGCAAAATAATTAAACAACTCTCTTTAATTCCAAGACTGTTTAATAATTCTATCATGCTTTTTGTTTTTACTTCCTTTAAATCAAGACTTTCTATAGTAACAAATAATTCACTTCTTGCTTTTTCAGATAATGCTATAAATAAGGCTTTTCTTTTTATATTTTTAGGCAATATTTTTTTAAAGTTTCTTTCCTTGTTTGGACCATGAGTAACACCTCCACCAATCCATATAGGAGAAGTTATTGATCCTTGTCTTGCTCTTCCAGTACCCTTTTGTTTCCAAGGTTTAATTCCTCCTCCACTTACCTCAGATCTTCCTTTTGCATGAGCAATTACAGTCCTTCTGTTGGACATTTGAGAAACAACAACTTGATGAACCAAATCATTATTCATTGGAACTTCAAAAATATCTTTCGGTAATTCAACAACAGCGCTTTTTACTACTTTTTCAGTTTTAATTTCTTTTTTTGTTGCCATAAAATTATCCTCTTATCTCCAAAAGAGTTCCTCTTCTTCCAGGAATTGCACCCTTTAGGGCTATTATATTATTCTTAGAATCAACATTAACAACTTCTAAATTCTTAACAGATATTCTTTCGCTTCCCATTCTTCCAGGCATTTTCTTTCCTTTGATAACTCTACAAGGAGTACAACAACCAGTAGAACCTAAGGTTCTGTGTTCGTGCTTGTTACCATGAGTTGAAGTAAGTTTTCCGGAAAATCCCCATCTCTTAACTCCTCCTTGGAATCCTTTTCCTTTAGATACTCCGGAAACCTTAATCCTGTCTCCAGGCTGAAATACCGTTAACAAAATCTTATCTCCTACTTTAAATCCTTCTATTTCACCTCTAAACTCTTTCAAATACCTATAAGGTGTTCCTGTTTTTTTAATTTTTTTAGAAGACAAATTCTCATAACCAACTTTTACAGCCTCGTAACCATCTTTTTCTTTTGTCTTTATTTGTACAATATTACAATCTCCTGCGGTAACTAAAGTCACTGGAATCACTGTTCCGTCTTCCTTAAAGATCTGACTCATTTCAATTTTCTTTCCTAATATAAATTTCATAATATTAACAATAAAAAGCTAGGCAACCAGCCTAGCGAAAAGACTAGCGTTACCAAATATTTAATTCTAACTATTTAAAACCATTAATTAAGTTTATAAAATACTTTTAATTTCTGTGTCTACTCCAGAAGGCAAAGTAAGAGACTTCAAAGATTCTACTACTTTTTGATTTGGAGATAAAACATCTATCACTCTTTTATGTATCCTCATTTCAAACTGTTCCCTAGATGACTTATGAACAAAAGTTGATCTATTAACAGTAAACTTATTAATTTCTATTGGCAAAGGAATCGGCCCAGCGGTTTCTACTCCACATCTTACAGCCATATCAATTATTTGCTGGGCACTCTTATCTATCACTTTGTGATCGTATGCCTTTAGTTTAATTCTAAGCCTTGGAACGTTTTCAGTTTTTTTTGAGGTTGCTGACATTCTATTTTATAATTTTAGTAATAACTCCTGCTCCAACTGTCTTACCACCTTCTCTGATAGCAAAACCTTGCTTTTCTTCCAAAGCTACAGGCACAATTAACTTAACAGTAACATCTACTGTGTCTCCCGGCATAACCATTTCAGTTCCTTCAGCTAAAAATACATCTCCTGTAATATCAGCTGTTCTTATAAAGAATTGAGGTTTGTAACCTGTAAAGAATGGTGTATGTCTTCCTCCTTCTTCCTTGGTCAAAACATAAATCTGAGCTGTAAATTCAGTGTGAGGAGTAATTGTTCCTGGTTTTGATAAAACCTGTCCTCTTTCAATATCTTCCTTCTTTAATCCTCTTAGTAATATACCAACATTATCTCCCGCTTGTCCTGTAGATAAAGATTTGTTAAACATTTCTACTGAAACTGCTGTTGATTTTGTAGTTGGTCTTATTCCAACAATTTCAACTTCTTCGTTAGAATTAACAATTCCTCTCTCAATTCTACCTGTAGCAACAGTTCCTCTTCCTTCAATTGAGAAAACATCTTCAACTGCCATTAAGAAAGGTTTTTCTGTGTCTCTAACTGGATCAGGAATATATGCATCTAATTGATCCATTAGGTCTAAAACTTTCTTAACCCATTCATCATCAACAGATGTTCCTTCTAGTGCTTTCAAGGCTGAACCTCTTATAACTGGAGCTTTGTCACCATCGAATTCATATTTCTTCAATAATTCTCTTACCTCGTCTTCAACTAAGTCAATCATTTCAGCATCTTCAACCATATCACATTTGTTCAAGAAAACTACTATTGAAGGTAATCCAACTTGTTTAGCTAATAGAATGTGCTCTCTTGTTTGAGGCATAGGACCATCAGTAGCAGCAACTACTAAGATTGCTCCATCCATCTGAGCAGCACCTGTAATCATGTTCTTAATGTAATCAGCGTGACCAGGACAATCTATGTGAGCATAGTGTCTTTTTTCTGTTTCATACTCTAAGTGAGAAATGTTAATAGTAACACCTCTTGCTTTTTCTTCAGGAGCTGAATCAATTTGATCAACTGATTTTTCAGCAGTTGATCCATTCCTTAATGCTAAAGAATGTAATATTGCTGCACTCAAAGTAGTTTTACCATGATCAACGTGACCAATAGTTCCGACATTCAAGTGAGGTTTTGTTCTTGTAAACTCTGCCATATTTTTATATTATTTATTTTTTATTTATTTGAAAATTAATTTTTGTTAACAAATCTATTTTAGCTAAATTTTTGAAAAAGTCAATAACGAGCTAAAAAGGGAGGTCTTCTATTTTTAATGATTCATTCTCTAGTTCTTTTGGTGTTATTGAGGGAACTACAGAAGGATTATTGATTCTTTCTTTGTACTTATTTTCTCTTCCTTTTCTGTATTCGTCTAAACTCATAATTACTAGGGTCAATCCGTTTTCCCCTGGAATAATTACTTTGCCACCTTCTTCCTCTATTATTTTTTTAATTTCATTAATTTCCATTATTTTCTTTTACCTTCAATTATCTCTTGAGAAATGTTTCCAGGAACTTTTTCATAATGATCAAATTCCATTGAAGATGTTCCTCTTCCCTGAGTTAAGGATCTCAAAGAAGTAGCATATCCGAACATTTCAGATAATGGAATTTTTGCATAAATTACTTTAACTCCTGGTCTGTCTGTCGTTTCATCTATTTGCCCTCTTCTTGAAGATAGGTCTCCGATTACATCTCCTAAATAGTCTGGTGGAATAACAACTTCCATTTTCATTATTGGTTCCAAAATAAATGCTCCTCCTTTCTTTGCAGCATCTTGCAATGCCATTGATCCTGCAATTTTAAAAGCCATTTCTGAAGAATCAACCTCGTGGAAAGAACCATCATATAGAACAACCCTTAGATCAACTAAAGGATGTCCAGCAACAACACCTTTACCCATTGCCTCCTTAATACCTTTTTCAACAGCAGGAATATATTCTCGAGGAATAACTCCTCCTTTAATCTCGTTAACAAATTCAAATCCTTCTCCTCTGTTTTTAGGTTCTACTCTTATTTTAACATGACCGTATTGTCCTCTTCCTCCAGTTTGCTTGATGTATTTACATTCAGCTTCAGCATTTCTTTCAATCGTTTCTCTGTAAGAAACTTGAGGCCTTCCAACATTTGTCTCAACGTTAAATTCTCTTTTTAATCTATCAATAATAATTTCTAAATGAAGCTCTCCCATTCCTGACAAAATAGTTTCTCCTGTTTCTTGATTTGTCTCCATTCTAAAAGTTGGATCCTCATCTTGAAGTTTTTTCAAAGAAGAACCCATTTTTTCTTGATCAGCTTTTGCTTTTGGTTCAACCTGTATAGAAATAACTGGCTCTGGGAAAACTATTTTTTCTAGAACAATTTGAGATTTTTCATCACAAAGAGTGTGCCCTGTTGAAGTATTTTTCATGCCAACAAAAGCAACTATATCTCCTGCAAAAACTTCTTCTACTTCTTCTCTATCATTAGAGTGCATTCTCAAAATTCTTCCAACCCTTTCTCTTTCTCCTGTAACAGTGTTTATCAAGTAACCTCCTTTAGTAAATTTTCCTGAATAAGCTCTTACATATGTTAATGTTCCAACAAAAGGATCTGTAGCAACTTTGAAAGCTAATGCTGAAAAAGGCTCATCATCATTAGGATGTCTTTCTATTTTAATTTCTTCGTTGTTAACATCAGTTCCAACAACCGCTGGAACATCCATTGGACTTGGAAGATAATAAGTAACGGCATCCAAAACTAATTGAACTCCTTTATTTCTTAATGATGTTCCTATTAAGACTGGAACTAACTTACAATTGATAACTGCTTTTCTCAAAACACTTTTTATTTCGTCAACAGTAATTTCTTCTCCGTTCAAGTATTTTTCCATTGTAGATTCGTCTTCGGAAACAATTTTTTCCACCATCTTTTCTCTCCATTTCTTTGCAGTTTCCATCATGTTTTCAGGGATATCAAAAAATATAACATCTTTTCCCATTTCTCCCTCAAACTTAACAGCTTTCATTTCTATCAAATCAATGATTGCTTCAAATTGAGCTTCTTCACCAATTGGATATTGTATAGCAACAGCATTAGGAGTTAATTTGTCCCAAATTGACTGAAGACTCTTTTCAAAAGAAGCTCCCATTCTGTCCAATTTATTTATAAAACAAATTCTAGGAACATTATATTTGTCAGCCTGCCTCCAAACTGTTTCTGATTGTGCCTCTACTCCAGCAACTCCGTCAAAGACAACAACTGCTCCATCTAGAACTCTTAAACTTCTTTGTACCTCAGCAGTAAAGTCAATGTGGCCAGGAGTATCAATTAAGTTGATTCTGTAACTATTTGTTTTTTCTTTTGTTAAATATTCACCAGGAGACCAAAAACAAGTGGTGGCAGCTGAAGTAATAGTAATACCTCTTTCTCTCTCTTGTTCCATCCAGTCCATAATAGCCTCTCCTTCATGCACCTCTCCAATCTTATGAGAAATACCTGTATAAAACAAAACCCTCTCACTTGTTGTAGTTTTACCTGCGTCAATGTGAGCAATAATTCCTATGTTTCTGTATTTTTCTATTGGATATTGGCAGCTCATATATTTTTAACAATCAAAAAATTCCTAATTAATAATTAATAGATTACCATGCAAAATGAGCAAAGGCTCTATTTGCTTCGGCCATCTTATGTACATTCTCTTTCTTCTTAACTGAGTTTCCTCTGTTTTCTGAAGCCTCAATTAATTCCTCGGCTAATTTAAATTTCATAGCCTTCCCTTTTTTACTTCTAGAGGAAGTAATAATCCATTTCATTGCTAAACTTAATTTTCTGTTTCCTTTTACTTCCATAGGAACTTGATATGTTGCTCCTCCAACTCTTTTAGGCTTAACCTCAAGAACCGGTGAAACATTTTGAATAGCAAGCCTAAAAACATCCAAAGGTTTTTTCTTTGTTTGTTCTTCGATAACATCAAAAGAGCCATAAACTATTTTTTGAGCTATCGTCTTTTTCCCGTCAAGCATAATCTGGTTAATAAACTTTGCAACAATAATATCGTTGTACAAAGAATCGGGCATTATTATTTTCTTTTTGAATTTTAATCCTGTTGCCATATTTTTTCTTATTTAGCACTTGGTCTTTTAACTCCGTAAGCACTTCTCTGTTTTTTTCTTCCTTCAACTCCTGAACAATCAAATCTCCCCCTAACAACATGATATCTTACTCCTGGCAAATCTTTAACTCTTCCTCCTCTTATCATAACGATTGAGTGCTCTTGTAAATTATGTCCTTCTCCTGGAATGTATGCTGACACTTCGCTTCCATTACTTAATTTAATTCTACAAACCTTTCTTAAAGCTGAGTTAGGTTTTTTAGGTGTAGTTGTAAAAACTTTTAAACAAACTCCTTTCTTAAAAGAAGAGTTGTAACTCTTAGGTCTATTCTTTAAAGGATTAAAACCAAAACCAAGAGCCGGAGTCTTATCCTTAGCTTTTAATGGTTTCCTATTTTTTCTTATTAGTTGTCTTATTGTTGGCATATTTTAAATCTAAAAATAAATCAGAAGCGAAAATCGCTTGTGATTAAACTATCAAATAAAAAGTCTCTTGTCAAATATTACTGAGCTCTATATCCTCCGTCCACATACAAAACTGAACCTGTCACATATTTTGAGTCATCCGATGCAAGATAAACTGCAGCATTGGCTATATCTTCAGCTTCTCCCATGTATCCTAAAGGAGTCATACCATTAATAAAGTTAAGATATTTTTCATCATCTTGAAGACCTTTCGTCATGCTTGTTTTTATAAATCCTGGAGCAATAGAATTGATCCTTATTCCGAAAGGAGCTAGATCTAAAGATCCTGCTTTAGTTATCTGATTTACCCCTCCTTTAGCTGTGCAATAAGCAATAGTACTTCTAAAGCCAACCGATCCTAGAATAGAACTCATATTAATGATTGATCCCTTTACTCCTTTTTCTTTCATTTTTCTTGAAGCCGCTCTTGCTCCATAAAAAACTCCGGACAAATTAATGTCTATTGTTTTCTTCCAGTCTTCATCAGTTGAACTTAAAATATCTCCCATTGTCCCAATTCCAGCATTGTTAACCATGACATCAATCTTTCCGAACTTTTCCACACAGAAATCAATTAAACTGTTAACGTCTTCGGATTGAGAAACATCACATTTTTTAAAATAAGCTTTTTCTCCAAATTGGCTAACATCAAATTCTTTTATATCGGAGAATATTACCGATGCTCCTTCTGATATAAATTTCTCCGCTATTGCTCTTCCTATTCCAGAAGATGATCCTGTTACTACTGCAACTTTGTTTTCTAATTTCATATTTTTTATTATTAATTTAAAAAGAAAATTGTTATTTTATTTGCTAAGGAAAAAACCCAACTAATTGAACCCGGAATCATAAAGATTAAAAAAATTAAAATAAAAAATCCATACTGATGTAAAAATATTTTAACTGCCTCTAATCTTTCTGGAAGAAAAGAAAATAAAACATGAGAGCCATCAAGAGGAGGGATAGGAATTAAATTAAAAAGACCAAGAACAATATTATAAAAAATAACTAACGAAAAGATTGTTAAAAAACTTTCCGGCAAAGAAATAAATTTTACTATAAGCCCAAAGATAATAGCTATTGTAAAATTAGCCAATGATCCAGCTATTGAAACTTTTAAATCTCCCCATTTTTTATCAATAAAATTAAAAGGATTAATTGGTACTGGTTTTGCCCACCCTATAACTGGACCACCTGAAAAAATCAGTAAGGCTGGAAGTATTATTGATCCAATAGGATCTAGGTGACTTAAAGGATTTAATGTTAATCTTCCTGCGTTTTTTGCGGTATCGTCGCCTAAAGCATAAGCAACACTACCATGAGCAACTTCATGAATAATTATCGAGAATAAAAGAATTAAAAGTGTAAATATTATCATTTCCATAAACTGATATTAGCATAAAATCAATAAGGCTTGCAATTATTTTCCTTTTTTGATAATCTGTTCACATATGGAAAAAAAATGCACAATTTGTGGAAAGTCTTCTTCTATGGGGGGAAGTTATTATAAGTTGATTTCTAAATATAACCCTTCTCCTAAAAAGAGGAAATACCCTAACTTACAGAAAGTTACCGTCCCTGCCAATCCAAGCAATAAAAAATTTAATGATTTTGCTGGCAAGAAAATTTTAGCTTGCACAAAATGCATTAAATCTTTAGACAAAAAATAATACTCTATTTAGCCTTTTTCGGGCTGTAGTATAATGGTATTATTTGCGCATGGGGTGCGTAAGACCCGGGTTCAACTCCCGGCAGCCCGACCAAATAAAAACTCCTTTCAAGGAGTATTTATTTTGCATAATAAACATATTTAAAAACTGCTTCCGATATGTCTTTAAATATGTATTCTATTTTACTATCTGGAAGCTTCTTTTTAGCTTGAATCATTACCGTAATTAAATACGGTCTATTCGGTATATAAACTATTCCCGAATCAGCATAAGCCATCTTTTCTTCGTGAATTCCAAATTTATGTATAAACTTAATATTTTCTGGAATAGCTTTGCACAAATAACAACAGGGGGCATTACTTAAAATATTTAAGAAAAGTGTTGAGTCTTGAGGAGAAAGGTATGTTGAGCCATAAAGAGATCTAAAAAAGGCCGTATACCTTTTAGCGGTAATACTTATATCTGGCTCTTCGCTATTCTCAGAAGAAGCTTTCATATATTCAATAACTTCATCAAGGCCAAGATGGTTGTAAACTTCTTCAACGTCTGACATCTTAAGGTTTTCTATCATCATAAGATATGCTGTATTATCAGACCTAATTAAAGTTTCTTCTAATAATTCTCTGATTGAAAAGGTTGTCCCATCCGGCTCTAAATACAAAACCCCATAATCACTGTCTCTATTTTTTTCACTAAGAACCATCAAATCATCCATACTTAAAATACCTTTTTCTATTTTTTTAACTACGGCCATAGAAAATGGTATTTTAATTAGGCTGGCCGGCCAAATCTTTTCATCTTTATTAATAGATATATTAGCTCCCGTAGGAAGGTATTCAAAATATATAGAAACTAAATAGTCACTATTGTTTTTATACTTGCTTAAATAGTTCTCTAAAGATTTAAAATTAATTAATAAGTCTTTTCTATCGATTAATGAAACACTCGGACTCAAGAGAGGAAATTTTTCTTCGAATATATGGCTTTTAAAGATTAAGAAAATAAACAAAAAAACTAAAAAAATTAGAATAGACAAACAAAATTTATTTTCCTTGATTTTATTAGTAATCATGTCTTTAGATTAAAACACTACCGAAGTAGTGTTTTGGTCCTACCTGTGAATCCGAAAGATCCACGTGGGCACCTCATTTAACTACCACGGCAGTTAAATATTTAAGTCCCCAATTAAAAAGGTGTTCGGAATTTAATGGATAGGACCATAATCATTTTATCACTATATTTTTAAAACTTCAACAAGCTGTTTTATCATAGAGACAACAACTGGAGCAGCTTGCAAGCTTACACATTGAACCCCTTCGTCATCAGCTACAATCCAAGGTTCTTCGATAGTCTTAACCTCTCCATCAACATACTCGAATGAATATCCAGGAGTCATTTCGTATTCATCAACAAAATCTTTAGCAACATCTGCTGGAATGGCATTTCTTAACAAAACCTTAGGAACACCGTAAAGAGAATATGCTCTCTTTAGTATCTCTTCATCCATAAGCAATCTTTCCTTAATAGGCTCAATTCCTTTTTCATCTCCTTCTTTCATTACCATCTTCCCACCATCACAATTAGCTTCATCACAAATTAAGTAAAATTCTTTAGTACTTTCATCGTAGCCAATTTTTGAAGTTGGAAGAAGTTTTAAGCTCCTAGAGGTATTACATTTTGGACAGATCCTTCTCCATTTTATTCTTTCATTAATAATGTTCATAGGAACATCTATTAGAATAAAAACATCTGGGTCGTCTCTATACTCAACCAAATCTCTAAAGAATAAAGAAAAACCAACTTGATCTAAATTTCTTGGGAAACCGTCTAATAAAATAACCTTTCCTTTTCTTTTAGAAATCTCTCTTTTCACCAAAGAAAGTATAACTTCATCGGGCAATAAACTTTTTGTGTCTCTGTTTTCTAAACTTTTAATAATATCCTCCAAAGCAATAAACCCTCTATAATTCTTCTGTAAGAAAGATACTAATTCTTCTTTTTTTTCAGGATCCTGAATTTCTTCATCGATTCCCCTTACCATATCTCCAACAGATAAGTGCTCTATTCTGTCCCCGCCTATTACTTCTGAAAACATTTTTGAATATGTCCCCTTGCCTGAATTTTTTTTACCAAGAAGATAAGCAATAAATGTGTTATTTTTTAAATAATCTCTTAATTTTTCTATTTCCGGACCACATTTTAGCTGAAAGTATTCTTCCCTTTCTTTAGGATCAGAAAGATTAAATTTTCTCTCGTCTCCCATTTTAGTTTTCTCAATTGGAAAATCCATATTTTTATTTTTTACTAATTATTATCTTATAATTTATTCCATTAGAGACTATTTCTATGTCTCCATTTATATCATTTCTTAATACTTTAATACCAAAATTTGATAGTCGTGTCAAAACCTCACTCGTTGGATGACCATAAGAGTTCTTACCAACTTGAATAACAGCAACTAAAGGATTTACTCGTTCAATAAACTCTTCAGACGAAGAATATTTAGATCCATGATGAGGTATTTTTAAAATATCAGCTGATATATTGTCATCTATTATTTTATTTTCTGCTTTACTAGAAATGTCACCCGTAAAAAGAAAAGAGGTGTTGTTGTAATAAAGCTTACAAACAACTGAGGTATCATTTATATCTTCTAAAAAATTACTTCTATCAAAATTAATTATATCTAAGATTGTTTCTCCTAAAATTATTTGATCAACTTCTTCAGATAAATATATATTAGCATTTTCCCTTTTTATCATTTCTTTCCAAGTATCATTTTTTTTACTTTCTTTTTCCACTCCTGACCATAAGATGTTTTCAACTATATAATTATCCAAAACATCAAAAAGACCACTAACATGATCACTTTCAACATGAGTTAAAATTATCAAATCAATACTTTTGTCCCAAAAAGGAATTGATGAAGAAATTTTTTCTAGCAAAGATGATTTTGAAGGACCACCATCAATTAATATTTGGTGCTTATCTGGTGTTTCTATAAAAATAGAATCTCCTTGGCCTACGTCAAAATAAATCACCCTCAATTCGGGTGAAAAAGAAATATAATAAAAATAAAATATTATATTTAATAATATTAAAGAAAAAAGCATCAATCTATGCTTTTTCTTCATTTAATTTCTTAATTAGTTCTTCTGAATCGATTCCATAATTATCACAGACATATCCTATTTCTAATTTTTCAATCTCATCTTTCATGTGAGGACAAAAAAGACAAGGAAAGCCGAAATCTTCTAGAACTTTAACAAGTTTTTTATTAGAAATTATTTCCGATAATTTTGTTTTGTTTGTAATTTTCATGAATGGCAACTACTTCTTTTTATAATTAATTTATGCCTATCTTCTAATTCTTTTGAGATAGGTAATTTATTTCTAGAGAAATAATCATATACAGCCTCAGACAATGCGTCAATGGCTAAGACCGAACAGTGTATCTTTATTGGAGGAAGAACCCCTAATGTATCAATAACGTCCTGTTTTGTTATTTTTAACGCTTCCTCAATTGTTTTTTTCTTTGCTAGATCAGTAACAACGCTACTTGTAGCAATAGCGGCAACGCAACCAAAAGTTTCAAATTTTATATCTTTGATTTTATTGTTCTTTCCTAATTTAATGTATATCTGCATTTCATCTCCACATGCCATATTCCCAACCCTTCCTAACCCATCAAAATCTTCAATTTTTCCATAATTATGTGGTTTTTGAAAATGCTTTATAACTTCTTTTGTATAGAAACCATTATTCATCTTTTTTGTATGGTGAAATACTTCTTAATTTTTTAATTACTTCGGGTAAAACTTTTAATAAATAATCTACATCTTCTGAAGTTGTCCATCTTCCTAAGCTTAATCTTATAGACCCATGAGCTTCTTCATGTTTCAATCCCAAAGCAATTAAAACATGCGAAGGCTCCAACTTTGGAGAAGAACATGCCGAGGCAGTTGAGATAGCAATACCTAAAGAATCAAGAGAAAAAAGTATTGATTCCCCCTCAACAAAAGAAAATCTAATATTAACATTATTAGGAATCCTTTTTTTAAGATGACCATTAAGATAACTATTTGGAACTTCTTTCAATATTGTATTTATTATCTTATTTCTTAAATTAGTCAACCTCTCTTCCTCTTTTTTCATTTCCAAAAGACAAATTTCTGTTGCCTTAGAAAAACCAACTATAGCTGGTATGTTCACTGTTGAAGACCTCATTCCTTGTTCCTGTCCTCCTCCATGCAAAAGCGGATCAATCTTTACACCTTCTCTTATAAATAACATTGCTGCTCCTTTTGGCCCGTATATTTTCTGAGACGAAGCTGTCATTAGATCAACATTCATTTTTTTAACATCTATGGGTATTTTTCCAAAACTCTGAGCTGCGTCTGTGTGAAAATAAACACCTTTTTTTCTACAAATACTTCCTATTTCCTTGATCGGTTCAATTGTTCCAACTTCATTATTAGCATGCATAACAGAGACGAGCACGGTATCTTTTCTAATCTTTTTTTCTACTTCTTCTGGATTGACTAACCCATATTTATCAACTGATATTTTTTCTACCTCAAAACCCTGTTTTTTGAGCCATTCTCCACTATTTAAAACACAATCGTGCTCTATTGAAGAAACTAAGATATGTTTTCCTTTGTTAGCAAAAGCAACCCCTTTCAAAGCCATATTATTGCTTTCCGTAGCAGAACCTGTAAAAAATACTTCTGTTGTTTTTGCGTTTATAGCATCAGCAATAATCTTTCTGCTATTTTCTAAAACTTCTTTCGTTTCAAAACCAAAACTATGCAGAGAAGAAGAGTTACCAAATTTTTTATTAAAAAATGGCTCCATAGCTTTTATTACCCTTGGATCAACAGGAGTTGTCGCTGCATAATCAAAATATATTCTTTTTTTCATAATTCTAATTTATTATTCCCCCGCCAATCACTTCTTTTCTGTTATAAAAAACAATTGATTGACCTTTTGTTATTGCTCTCTGACCTTTATCAAAAATAATCTTATTCTTACTTAATATTCCATAAGCAGGAATATGTCCATACCTTATTTTAGCTTTAACCCTAGCTGGAAAATCAGGACGAATTGTTATCCAGTTAGCTTTCTTGAAAAAAACCTCTTTTCGAAACAAGTCTTTTTCGTTATTGGAAACTATTAATTCATTTTTTTTAATGTTCTTGTTAGTAACCCAATAAGGGCCTCCAGACAATCCAATTCCTTTTCTCTGTCCTATAGTATAGAAATAAACTCCTTCATGAGATCCTATTATTTTTCCTTTTTTATCAATAATATTACCTTTCTTTTTTTTAATATTTTTTTTAAGAAAAACATCATTAGCTTCTTTAGCAAAACAAACCTCCTGAGACTCTTTAAAATTAAAAGAACTTAATTTGTTTTTTTTAGCAATCTCCTTAATTTCCTCTTTTTTATAATCTCCCAAAGGAAAAATAACCTTCTTGAGTTGCTTCTGATTTAGTCTCCACAAGAAATATGACTGATCTTTTTTGTCATCCTTAGAAAGATAAAGATGGAAAAAATTATCCTTCTTTAATATTTTAGCATAATGACCAGTGCTAACAAAATCTGGTTTCATTTTTAAAGCCTCTTTTAGGAAAAGACCAAATTTTATTTCTTTATTACACAAAACACAAGGATTTGGCGTTATCCCTTTTTTATATTCATCAATAAAGTAATTTATTATTTTTTTCTTAAAATCATTTCTAAAATCAAAAACAACTAAAGGAATATTTATTTCTTTTGCTAAGGATTTTGCTCTTTTTTCTGTTTCAGGAGAATTAGTTAGTCTCATAAAGACTCCAACAACTTCAAATCCTTTATTTTTTAAAATTAAAGATGCTACACTAGAATCAACTCCACCTGAAAAAGCCATTACTACTTTTTTATTCATTTTAGGCAAAAAGAACCCAAACATTTAATTTGGGCATCAAATTAGTTTTTCTATTTTTATTCTTCTTCTTCAAGATCTTCTCCATTTTTAATTTCAATTGATCCGTAAGGACATAAGTCTACTCCTCCACACTCTTCAACCTTGGCAGAACTAATAACTAAGGCCTTGCCATCACTATCCATTTCTACTCCTTCGGGGCAAGAAAGGCTGCAACTTCCACAACCTAAGCACCTATCTTTCGCCACTACATATGTTTTATTTAATTTTTCCATTATTTTTTTTATTTATTGTTATTTGCTTAATTCTATAATAGAGGTAAAAATTATTCAACTTAATTAGTAACATTATTCCGGCTTCTTTTCTCTTTCCATCATTTTTTTAAGGGCTTCGATAGGTTTCATATTTTTGTATAAAATATTATAAACGGAATCAACTATCGGCATGTCTACATTATATTTTTTACTTAATTGATATACAGCTTCTGTAGTTGTTGCTCCTTCAATAATACTATTGGTCGAACTAATTATATCATCTAATTTTTCTCCTTTAGCTATTCTTTCTCCTAAGGTTCTATTGCGACTCTCAGGACTAATACATGTAGTAGAAAGGTCTCCGAGACCAGCCAAACCATAAAAAGTTTTTCTTTTAGCTCCCATCTTTTGTCCCAATCTTTGTATTTCTACTATTCCTCTAGATAATATCGCCGCCTTAGCATTTGATCCAAAACCTAAACCATCGGAAATTCCTGCAACTACAGCAATAATATTTTTTAAAGGACCACCCAATTCAACACCAATCACATCGGTAGAGGTATAGACCCTAAAATAATTATTAATAAAAATGTCTTGAATTTTTTCAGCAATTTTATGATTTTTAGAAGCAATAACGACAAGAGCAGGAAGCTCTTTAGCAACTTCTATAGCTATCGTTGGTCCAGACAAAACACATACTTCAACTTTTCCCAGTTCTTCCCTTAAAACTTCTGTCATTCTTTTCAATGTTTTCTGTTCTAACCCTTTAGCAACACTTATAAATATTTTTCCTTTTAATGAAACTTCTTCATTTTTAATACTTCTAGCAACGTCTCTAAAAAACTTAGAAGGAATGCTAAAAATAATATACTCTCCAAAATCTATAGCCTTTTTAAGATCTTTTTCAAAAATAATATTATCAGGTATTTTAATTCCTTTCAGATATTTTTTATTTTCTCGCTCTTTATCTAATAAATCTAAGTGATCTCCAAAAACACTCCAAACCATTACTTCATGACCATTATTAGACAACAATATCGCTAATGTTGTTCCCCATGCTCCGTCTCCAAGAACCGTTATTTTTGTTTTATTTTTCATATATAATAATTATATCTTAAATTTTCTTATGAGCACAAATATCTTTAAAATCACAATATTGACAGTGCCAACCCTTCGTTGGTTTAAAATTACTTCTTTTAATTTTTTCTATAATCTCTCTTAATTCTTTTTCTGTTTTTTCTATAGAGTCTTCTTTAACCTCAAAGGAAGCTTTAGAACAATCATCTAAGTAATAATAAGTTAGTTTAACAGGATTTAATCCTAATACTTTTTTAGCTGCAAGAGCATATATCATTAATTGAAGTTTTTCTTCTTTTGTTAATGTTTTCTTAGGGCTTCCTGTTTTATAATCAATTATTTCTACTCCTCCTTTAATTTCATCCATCCTGTCGATCATTCCAACAAAAACGTTACCATTTATTTTAAGCTTAAAACCTTTTTCTATCGCTGGCTCATCATCAATAAATAATATTTTGGGATTATTTTCTTTAAAATCATCATAGAATTTTTTTAGTATTATTTTCCCTTTTTCGTAAAACTCGCCCTTAATTGTTGGAGAATCATACCAATCAGAAATCCATTCCTCGTCGTATATTTTAAATAAATTTTCGATATTATCGAATAAACTTTTTTGATTAGAATCCAAATAATCATTAACAAATCTTTGTAATGTAGCATGGATGGTTTTTCCAAAACTAAAAACTGATTTCCCTCTTATTGGAATTTTTAAAATACTCCTAAACTTATATTCGAGAGGACACTTTCTAAATGATTCTAATTGAGAATAAGAAAAATGATCGGGCAAAAACTTTCTTAGTTCTTTTCCAGAAACATTGGTCTCATTAGATTCTTCTTTAAATCCATTACTTATTGATTTTTTGATGCAAAAAGATGGATTTTTTTTGAAACTTTGTTTTTTAATCATATCTTCGCTGATTAAACCAGACTCAACTAAAAATCTTGATGGTTTTTTCAGTTCTTTTCCGCCATGATCAGCGCTCCAAGTTAAAAATAAACCTCTTTTTGCTCTAGTTAATGCAACATAAAATAATCTTCTTTCTTCCTGTATATGAAAATCTCCCTTAGGAACAATCTCTTTTATTAAATCTTCTGGAATTTCTATAGGGTTCCTCCTTTGATCAGACGGAAATTTTCTAGAAACTAAAGTGGGAACAAAAACATATTTAAATTCTAATCCTTTTGAAGAATGAACTGTCATTATTCTTACCGCCTCAAATTGAGAGTCTATTGCTACCTTAAGAGAACCTTCTTCTCCTGCATCTAGCTCCATCTGAAGATTTTCCATAAACGAAAGAAGTTTTCCGTCAACTTGGGAATTTTCAAAATCTTTAATCTTTTGAAAAAACTGATCAAGAATTTCCCATTTTTTAAACCCTTCTTCACTATTTTCAGAGATACTCTTTCCATAATCTAAATCATTGATAATGTTAGCAAAAACCTCACTAGCATTTCTTTCTTTTGATAAGGAATAATGTTTTTTAAGATTCGCCAACAGTTTCTTAATTTTTATTTTCGTTTCAGCTGTAAATTTACTTAAAAGATGCTCATCCTCTAATGATTCATAAATAGGAATGCTTTTTTTGTCACTGTATTGTGTTATTCTTGAAACTTCTTCTGGGGAGAAATCGCTCATCCTTAAAATTCTATAAAAATTAGGAGAATCATAAAAACTTATAATCACCCTAAGATAAGAAATAAGATCTATTATTAATGGATTATTATAGAGACCTTTTGAGGAAATAAATTGATAAGGAATTCCCGCCCTCTCTAGAGCTCTACTAAACATATTGGCAGATTCATTTGTCCTAGTTAAAACCGCAAAATCAGAAAAAGAAACTTTTTTATCAATCTCTTTAATTTCCCAAATTTTACTAACAATACCTGACAATTCTTCGTCAATACTTTCAAAGCTTAATAATTCAATGACTCCTTTTTTCTTTTGATTGCTTTTTAGCTTCTTATTAACACCTTTAATTTCATCTAATAATATTCCTTTCTCTTGGGCTTGGTTAGATATA
>Ga0265294_10000630_pt1 | contig 47161 bp, 35 predicted proteins | sample MunlanPumphouse3_FD_192504 | JGI IMG/M metagenome (GOLD analysis project Ga0265294, IMG submission 192504) | Groundwater microbial communities from a municipal landfill in Southern Ontario, Canada - Pumphouse #3 | ecosystem: Environmental > Aquatic > Deep subsurface > Groundwater | place...
AGGAATAAAAACTTAAAAAAACGCTGCTTCATAATTTCTTTTGTTAACTGGTGTTGGAAAAACTGAAAAATGAAAAGGGGACAAGAGCGGCCCCTCTTCATTCAAGCATCAACGGTAGTATATAAAGTCAGTATTAAGGAGTTACAATCAATTTGCGGGAAACTGTGCGTCCTTCCACTGATAGCGTACAAGTGTAAACACCGGGTTTAAGGCCGGCAACGGTCAAAGTGTGAGTACCTGGTTGCAGCAGGGTATTCAGGAGCACCGGCTGCACCATTTTTCCAGTCAAATCGTAAACTGCCAGGTTGACTACAGCGGACTGCGGCAAGGTAAGATCGATAGCGGTCGTATTTTGGAAAGGATTTGGATAGTTCTGCGATAATACAGCATTGGTTTGGGAACCAAAATCATTCATCCCAATCCATTCAAAGGCACCGAAAAAACCATACTGATCCACTGCAGTCCATTGGGAAGCCCAGTTTTCATATTTAAAGGCACCGCGGTAATCGACGGCAGAAAAGAAGGGATCCGAAGGCACTGCAGCGGCATTATAATATGCCATAGAACCCGGCTTAGGCTGTGGAATAAGGGTACGACTACCCATCGCCCGACTTACACTACTAAATTTCGGGTCGATAAGCTCATTATGGTTTTCTGTAAGATGTTGAATAAGAAAAGCTGCATCAAGATCATCGCCGCCTGAAGTGGCACGAAGAATTCCCTGATCGCCGGCATTGAGTTCATCCCCCGAACCAAAAGCCCACCAGATGTTATTTTTCAACACCAGGTCACCTTCTTCCATCCGCTGACGGCTGTCGACACCCGAGGTGGAGGGCAGGTCTTCCACTTCAAGGGCTTCGTTGGCAAATTCGGTAAAAATCGAATTAGCGTAGGTTCCACCTGTTGCATCGCGAAAATGCAGGCAAGTCGAATTTTTGGTGGTAGCTTCCACCCCAGAACCGATATACGTCGCATTATAAATCACCGGTTTCGAAAACGGTAAGGCATCATCAGGTTTTGCGCCATCGTGTTCGCCGGCATTGTCAGCTTCATCGGTTGCTAATACAGCAAACCAAAACTGGCCATTTCCCCGCCATCCCATGTCAAAATCAAAGGCATCATCTTTATTGAAGGCCGAAACAAGCCATTTGGCACTTACCGCACCTCCAAACCACTCAAAACCATCGTCATCATTGGCAATTACTTCCACATGCTCGACCACCGTATTGCGGCCAACACCACCGAAGGTAACCCCATTGATCTCATTGCCCGCCGACAGTTCAGCGCCACCATGACGTACCGATACATACCTAAGTATTCCGGAATCGTCATCATCGTTACTACCCCCATAAACCGCACGTTCTTCTCCTTCAGGAATTCCCTCCACGTAGGAAGTTTCGGTTTCAAAACCAAGTCGGCCGTAACCCAGCAAAATCAGGCCACCCCAAAGTCCACGATCGGTTTCATCAAGGTCGGCAGGATCTTCGATATCATCAAACTCAGCTGTGAAAATTATGGGAGCTGTAGGTGTACCGATTGCTTCGATACGGGCACCTTGGGTAATAATTAATGCCGAAGCATTATCACCCGTAGTTGGAACGGCCATTCCTTTAACAACGGTTCCAGCATCAATGATGAGGGTTCCCTCTTCCAGGTATACAAAACCATCCAGAATATAGGTTTTATCCGCTGTCCAATGGGTATCATTTTCTAAATCTGAATCGGTAACAATTACTTCTTCAGCTCCCGAAGGATAATTTCCAAAATAGCCATAAAAATCCATGGCAGTCCAGCTTAACGCCCAGTTAAAATTACCAAAAGCACCCCGATAAGAAGTTGGAGAATAAAAATCGTTGGGTTCAGGAAAATCAGCCAAATTGGTCCAGGCTGGACTATCGGCTTTCAGGCGTGGATCAAGTTGGGCAACACCCATAACACGGCTTACATTACGCAATTTCGCGTCAGTTATTGTATTTTCATTTCCAGAAAGGTGGTTAATAAGGAACAGCGCATCGGGATCATCGCCACCTGAAGTGGCACGAAGAATTCCCTGATCGCCGGCATTGAGTTCATCCCCTGAACCAAAAGCCCACCAGATGTTGTTTTTCAACACCAGGTCACCTTCTTCCATCCGCTGACGGCTGTCGACACCCGAGGTGGAGGGCAGGTCTTCCACTTCAAGGGCTTCGTTGGCAAATTCGGTAAAAATCGAATTAGCGTAGGTTCCACCTGTTGCATCGCGAAAATGCAGGCAAGTCGAATTTTTGGTGGTAGCTTCCACCCCAGAACCGATATACGTCGCATTATAAATCACCGGTTTCGAAAACGGTAAGGCATCATCAGGTTTTGCGCCATCGTGTTCGCCGGCATTGTCAGCTTCATCGGTTGCTAATACAGCAAACCAAAACTGGCCATTTCCCCGCCATCCCATGTCAAAATCAAAGGCATCATCTTTATTGAAGGCCGAAACAAGCCATTTGGCACTTACCGCACCTCCAAACCACTCAAAACCATCGTCATCATTGGCAATTACTTCCACATGCTCGACCACCGTATTGCGGCCAACACCACCGAAGGTAACCCCATTGATCTCATTGCCCGCCGACAGTTCAGCGCCACCATGACGTACCGATACATACCTAAGTATTCCGGAATCGTCATCATCGTTACTACCCCCATAAACCGCACGTTCTTCTCCTTCAGGAATTCCCTCCACGTAGGAAGTTTCGGTTTCAAAACCAAGTCGGCCGTAACCCAGCAAAATCAGGCCACCCCAAAGTCCACGATCGGTTTCATCAAGGTCGGCAGGATCTTCGATATCATCAAACTCAGCTGTGAAAATTATGGGAGCTGTAGGTGTACCGATCGCTTCGATACGGGCACCTTGGGTAATAATTAATGCCGAAGCATTATCACCCGTAGTTGGAACGGCCATTCCTTTAACAACGGTTCCGGCCTCAATGGTGAGAGTTCCCTCTTCCAGGTATACAAAACCATTCAGAAGATACACGTGGTCATTCGTCCAGGCAGCATCCCCGGCCAAATCCTCATCCGTTATCGTAACAACGGTCTGGCCCATCGATGCCAGAAAAACAAATAGGATTAAAATGGTACTGGTAAATTTTTTCATGTCGTTTGTGTTTATTGATACTGTGTTTTACTGATCTTAAATAACACGACAAATGTACCGGTAAGACCCAGGGAATAGGTTTCGCCTGTATTAAAGTTAGATTATGCAATTATTAAGAAAAAAGTCAGGGCGAAACAATAAATTAACATAGCGAAAAAAAGTAATTCACTAATAATCAACAGAATGAATCAAGAAAGAAAAAGAAAGAAAAAGATACATCGGTTGTTGAAGCCTACATTCCGAAGCAGCACAAAAGGTAATAACTTGCTAAAAAATGGGATTTTAGCAGTATAATACGCCCAAAATAAAACTATTTCAAAACTACCTTAATCGATTTTGTGATATCGAGGGCCGTAGAAAAAGTACTCAAATCGGTATAGAGTATTCCATCCGCACCGGCATAGTGGCCATGGCCGATGGGATTAAGCCAGTATTCGGATACCGGAGAATCGGGATCGATGGTCACTGCATAGATCAGGGAGGGTTGAGAAGAGGTTTTATATTCCGGATCATCAGGAAACTTGTTATTGGTCCAGAAAAAGTTCCAGTCCCACGACTGATTAATTTCAAAGAGCAGGTTGAATTTTCCGGTAATCGGTTTATCGGAGCGGGTTTGAAGAATAAAATCACCCTGAGGAGTAGGCCCGCTGTAGGCATCCGGAAGCGGGTTGGTGGTAGTGGGAAGATAAAGGCCATCAGGCGCCTGAATACCCCGTTGATGCCCCCAGTAAGGCAAAGCAGCAGGTCTGCGGACAACGCCGGGTTGCCATTTTCCAGTCGATTTATCCCCGTAACCAAAAAAGCCTTTTGCAATGCTTTCGGCTACATACAACGTCTGAATATATTCCCCATCCGTAGTTTCCAGCCATACGGCCATAAGGGGATGGTTATGTTCCTGTCCCTGAGCAAAATACAGTTCCAGCTCCAGCCCCATACCCATAACATTGGTAATCAGGATTTCTGGATCACACCTTTTTTTCTTTTTCTTTTCAGGATTTAAACTGAAGGATACAAAGGAAATACCCAAGGCAATCAATAACACGAGTAAAACATATTTTTTCATGGATGATAATTATTTAGTTTAGACCGAATGAAACTTCTGCAAAGCTGATTTTCGGGGTCATACTTTCAGGCGCAAAGAGTTTTTTTTCATACCGGCCAGAATTTAACAATCTAAAATACAACGATAATTCCCAAAGAAAGCAAAATGGTTCCGGTTTCTGATTCAACTTCCTTCAAAAGGTAGCGTGAAGGGTCTTCGGGATCAATTACAGGTACTCCGTTTTCATCCAGCTGGCGGACTAAAATGGAGGGGGATTCAGATTTCTGATTCAGGATATTTTGGATATCGAAATACAGATTCAGTGACCACTGGTTAAAAAACCATTCTTTATCGACTCGGAGGTCGAGTTGATTAAAAGCCCCCAGCCGTTCGGAATTAAAAAGGTCGTAATCAAGATACCCTCTGCCCCGTGCATCCCAAGCCAATATCGCAGACGAAAGTTCAAGGTCATTGGGTGTATACGGCGGGCCACCAACAAAGCGGTATTTCATACCCACATCCCAGTTTCCGGGTAAACTCCGGGATACCTGAGCTGTAAGTAAATGTCGGTTATCCCAGGCACTGGAAATATATGTATTGCCTTCATCGGTAAAAAGACTGCGTACATAAGTGTAAGAGAGAATAATATTAAAGTTTTTAAAAGATTTATCCCGGATGAAGAATTCTGCACCAAACGCTTTTCCCGAACTGGTCGAAGTAACCTCTTCATCACCAAAAGTACCAAAATCAGCACCTTTGGAAGCAAGGCTGATACGGTCGTTGACAGAAAACGGATAATTGTCATACCATTTATAAAACCCTTCCAGCGTAATTTTTGAATCCCGGGTAGGGTTGTATTCCACACCACCCACAAGATGATCGACGCGAATATAGGTAAGATCATTTTCTTTATTGACAAGCACGTCATTGCGATCGCGATATCCCATTGTAGTATAGGAAGGTTGCTGAAAATATCTTCCGGTGTTAAGATTGACAAAAAAATCAGGACGCACGGCATAACTCAGTGAAAACCGGGGTGAAGTCTGGTTCAAAAGATTCTGCATCGACGCACTGTAGGTATTGCCATCGAAACGCAAGCCAAAACTTCCAGTCAGACGCTCATTAAAGAATTTTCGGCTCAGTTGCCCAAAAAAATTGTAGCCCCAAAGGTTCAACTCAGAAGCATAATTAAATTCTGTGGCTTCGTTATTAAGAAAGAGTTGTTGAAAGGTAGTATTCAGGTACTGTGCATATTCAGCACCAATGCCATAATTATATTTCCAGAATCCACTGCGTCCGTTATATTCATACCGGAATTTGGTCTCAATCTCATCGGAATTATAATCCAGAATAAGATTCTCCTCCAAACTATCGTCGTTATTGGCATATTTAAATTGTCGGTTATTCAGGTAATTGCGGCTAACTACAAACAAATCATACCCATTTTCCCCAAAATGCTTATATACAGCACCTACCGTATAACTTTTCTGCAGGTTGACCGGAATATAACCCAAAATATATTGCTGCGACTCGTCCGGATCTTCAAGACCCAGGTTAAGACTAAAGTCATCCAATGCACCTAACCCGATAACAGTAAGCTCATTTTTGAGGTCGAATTTGGTTTTAACCTTAAACTGGACATCGTTATAGGTAGGCAAGAAAGGCAGACCCAGGATATCGAAGAGAAATTTAAGGTAGGAACGACGAAAACTGGCAGTAAAAGTGGTATTATTCCCTATGGGCCCATCGAGGGTTAACGCCAAGTCGGAGGCGCCCACCGAACCCTTGAAGTTCAGATTATCCGGATCGCCATCCACTTGTCGAAAATTAAAGACGCTGCTGAGCGCATTTCCGCGGCTGGCAGGAAAAGCCCCGCTGTAAAAATCAACTTCCCGGATAAAATCAGCATTAATAATCCCCACCGGGCCACCAGAGGAACCCTGTGTGGAAAAATGGTTAAGGTACGGTATTTCCACGTCATCAAGAAAATAAACATTCTCACTGGGGCCGCCGCCACGGACAATAATATCGTTACGAAAACTCACCGAACCAGAGACACCGGGAAGGGTTTGAATCACTTTACTGATATCGCGATTGGCACCCGGGCTTTTTTCAATTTCAGAGACTCCCAGCGTACGCATAGAAACCGGGCTTTCTTCCAACCGCTTAAAGGGTGAGGCTGTAATCACTACCGTTTCCAGTTGGGTGGCCACCTCCGTCATAGCAATATCCACCAGCGCATCCCGGGCGGAAGTTACCATAACTTCTTCACTGATAAACATTTTATAACCCACTGAAGAAGCCTGTAAGCGAACAAAACCAGGGGAAATACCCGTAAAGATATAATTCCCGTCAAGGTCGGAAGTGGAACCCACGGTAGTACCATAGATAATAATGTTAGTAAAGGGGAGCGGTTCGTTAGTTGCTGCGTTATAAACGCGTCCCTTGATAACACCATTTTGCCCAAACACAGCAACAGAAATGAAAAATAAGATAACCCCAAATAAATGTTTCATATATATCTAATCTTAATTAATTGATTTTCAGTTGATTAAAAAATATTGTTCTATGTTTAAAAGATATTTAATAACATAACATTTGAAAAACAGTTAAAAAAAGAAAAGGTTCAAGAACAAGAATAAAAACCGAGGGGCTTAATTAATACCACACAGAAACCATGAAGCGAGTTTAAATATTTTGGCATAATAAAAATCAATTTGAGCCTGTTGTTGGGCAAAGGAAACCGGAAAAAGGTCGGTAGCATCGAACGTATAATTCAGTCCAAGGTTAATACACGAAACAGCGGAATCGATATCCCAGGCTCCGGTGGTGCCACGGGATGAAAATGCCGGTACGGGCGTATGCCATTTAAGGTTAATAATAAAATAGTGTTCGCGGTTTTGCAGATGCTCGCCAGTTACGGGCCAACCCATAAAGGGTTCCAGTTGCCGGAGGGAATGCACCGGACCGGAGTCCGAATCCATTTCCGGTTGTATAAGGACTTCTTTCATCCATTCCGGGGCACAGAAGGTCGCTGTTTCGGCCAGTAGGAATACTTTGGAACGTTGAAAAACGGTGGTTGCGCTACTCTCGGTTAAGAAACGTGCTGCAGGAATTCCCAGGCCGTAGGCAAAAAGATCGATCACAGCATTACGGGCCAATAACCGACATTTCCCCGCTATCACATTCTCAGCAAAGCGAACAACCGCATTGATGCTTTCAAGCAAACGGCCTGATGGATTGGATTCACGAACAACAGGAATAATCACAGGTTTTCCGGTTTGCTCAGCCAGGGTTTTTGCCCAAAGCAAATACTGGTTCTGATCCTGCCCTGGAAGAAAGCAGACCATCATAATGGCTCGCAGAAAGGGGGCCTCCCCGGAGCGGGCAATCGCATAAAATTCAATTTCGCTATTCGCACCTAAAGCGGTGTAGGAGCTTACCGGATTAGCGGCCAATCCATTTTCCATGCACAACAGTTCATACCCTGGCCGAAGGATCGGATCCTCCTTTTGCAAGCGACTGAACATTCCCGAATAACTGCCACTATCATATTGCATATCTTTCAATTTTATTACAAAATTACAGGACGTTATATGGAAATCCGGAAATATGTTATCTATTATACCCATTGAGGGGTAAGAGTGTTGCTTTAAGGGATAAAAATGTAATTATTGTGGTAAAAATTATTGATATTTTTAATTTAAATTATCTCACCACAAAATTTTTAAGTATTTTTAACCGAAAATAACAAAAGAAAGCCGCATGTTTTGGGAAAAATTTATACCGGAATACTTCACATCGAAGCGAAACATAAGAGACATGATCCTTTTCACTGCGATCTATGCCCTGTTTTTTATCAACACCTATAATCCATTTGGAGTCGATTACTGGTTCACGGGTTCACAGACAGAACTCTTTGTATATTCCTCCGCGCTAATATTAACCGGCATACTGTTCGTTGCCATCAGCCGGATTATTATGTATCATTACCATAAACGGCATCAAATATCCATAGGATTGTATGCCCTCTGGATACTGATTGAATTACTGATCATGGGGATGGTGTATGCGGTTGAGATCATTCTTGTGCTCGACGACCCGCGTACCTTTCCAGACATTGTTGGTGTATCCCTGCAGAATACGGCACTCCTTCTCATTCAACCCTATCTGATTACGCTGCTCTACATTTCGTGGAAAGATGCCCGCCAGAATCTGGAGCAGATGCAGCAACAAATGGAGAAAAAAAGTAAAACCTCGCGCCTTGTGCATATCAAAGACGATAACGGGCACCTGCGTTTTAGTTTTAAACCCGATGACCTGCTCTACCTCGAATCGGCTGATAATTACGTGAAATTCTATTATTTGCTGAACGGTAAACTTACACAGGAAGTCCTGCGCAATACCATGAAAAAAATGGAAACACTGCTCAATGAGTTTAGTGTGATCCGTTGCCATAAATCCTATATGGTGAACATCAACCATGTTTCCGCCATTCAAAAAGACAAGGATGGATTACTACTGCTACTGGATCATGTGGAGGACCTGCGAATACCGGTCTCGAAAACTTACAGCCCGGCCATCATACGTATGTTTATGAGCCGTTCGGGAGGTTAAATATATGAAAGAAACACTTCCTTGAGAAACTTCTCCTCCAGGCGGCGTGCGATGCGCTTAATCACGGTACGTCTGATTTCAAGTTCTATCGGAAGATTAGGATCCTGATGGGCAATATTGATACGAGTACCGATAATAAAATGGATCTCATCACTCTCCAGAAACATATGCACGATCTGGTCGGCAGGGCCTTTTCCCAGGCGCGTTTCGTTGCCATACGTTTTGAGTAAATCGGCCACTTTGCTGAGCGTTAAAATACCTTCTGTTACCAAATCCACACCCTCCATAAAGGAAACAGGAGGAAGATCCGGGTCATCAAATTCAAAACTGTCGGTGATGCTTACTCCGGTTTCACGGGCTACAATATCAGCTGTAGTGGCCCCACTGACAATCTTATATCCCTTAAAGCTCTTTACCTTTTCGCCCAGGATGGCGTCATTCTTTTTCTCATAGGGAGGACCGGTGCATACCAGGCATTTACGTGGGTCACGGAAATAAATAGTGGCACAACTTGTATCATCTTTTGATTTATAGTGGTCGTTTTTGTGTGCGCGGGTAACAATTTTTGCGGCCAATGTAGTGGCCGAAATCTGGAGGTCGTTTTCCACCAGTTCACGAATATAGGTATCGATCTCCTCCTCCCCCCAGCCAAAGGGGTATTGGTCGATTCCCAACCCCGACTGCGCGACCCCGTCGGTATAAAACACAATACGGTCATCTTTTCGCGGATAAAAGCGGCAAGTCCGGAGTACTTTCCCTTTATTTTTCTCCGTTTCCATAACAATGCGCTCCCATTGAACCGGCAAAGGCCTAAAGCCGCGCAGGAGCGTTGTTTTCGGATTGTCATATTCCAGAATGCGAATTTCACCATTATGTTCAATATCCACAATAGTGAACGTTGAATAACTGATTTTGCGTTCGCTGCATACGGGAAGTGTATTCATAATCGTATCCGCAATTTTTTCCACCTCCTTATGCTCCTGAGTAAAATTCAGCGCCATGGTTGCCGTGAGGGTAGCCAGCAGATTGGCTTTAACGCCATGTCCCATTCCATCGGAAAGGACAACAATGGTACGATTTTCCTCTTTGATCCGTTTTTTCAGGAAGACATCGCCACAGATTCGCTCGCCGTCGTGGTTCCGTTGCTGACAAAATACCTCAATATAAAAATCTTTCTCCACGGTGCCCCCTGCTATTATTGTTTCGATTTATAGGATTGTATAATAGAGTTAAGCATTTTTTCGGTTTTGGAAGCTCCTTCACCCAGGAGAAATCCAATTTGCTGTACCATTGTCAGATTTTCGTCGATAACTTCATTCATGCGGTTAATGACTTCCTCTTTTTGCACCTCGGGCAGAAACATATCACGTACAATAGCTCCGGCGATTTTGCCGCTGCGGATAGGAAATGCGGTAACATTCAGGAGCCCGTTCTCCATTTCGATATCTTTATTCAGCACGGGCTGATCCTGCTCAAAAATAAAATTAAAAACATTATAAAATGCATAGGGCAAGAGCGTTTTCAGGTCGGCACCCGCAAGGCCGGGAATAATTTCTGCAATTTCACGTACCTCTTCGCCAAGCATGGCGATAAAGGCTGCATTGGATTCAATAATTTTAAAATGAGAATCCACAATGACCACACCGGAATTCATGCGCGCCAGAATGGCAGCGGCACGATCAGCGGATTCACGGGCGGAAAGCATCGAACGTTTGGCCTCCTTGGTTTCCTCCGCCAGCAATTTATGATCGCGTGACAATTTTTCGTTGGTATTTTTGAGCGTATTAATATATTCCTGACGGGTACGCAAAGTATATTCGATGCACATCTCCGGTTTTGCCAATCCATTGGCTACCATAACAGCAAACTCGCGACAAGAGTGAAAACCACACATACGGCATCCGGAGTCGTATCGGCTATCCGATTTCCCGATCAGGGTAAGCACCTGGTTAATTTTTTCTTCCGACGGGGGCACGATACGCTGATCATCGGCCGTAAAAGAGCGGCTTAGCGTAATCGTACGGTATTCATCGACTTCCTTCGACCAGCGGTCGTAATTAAAATCTTTCAGCAGTCGGCTGGCAAAATCAGTAATCATCGCCATGCGATAAAACTTTTCACCGCCTTTGGTCATTCCAGGCCCCATCATACATCCTTCACAGAAAAAAAGGTTAAAATGGTGTTTTATTTCCTGACTGTGGCTACGGAACATTTTAATGGCTTCCAACACATCATCATGCCCGTCGGCCGAGATCACATTGCCCGAGAGCAGGCTTTCGTCCATCGGGCCCGACTGCAATATTCCGTTGGTAATGGGATACAGCGCGCCCTTATAGCCCAGCGGGGCATCAAATTCGGCATATTCATAATTTTTTTCGTCGATAGCATTTTTTTCGAACAATTGGCGTAATTCCAAAAAGGTAATATTGGCATCGATAGCCCGGGAACCATGGTAATTGCGTATTTCATCCTTTGAAGCAATACAGGGACCGATGTAAACGACTTTACATTCAGGGCCATATTTTTTTCTAACCACTCCAGCGGCGGCCACCGGGGGTGAAACTAAAGGAGCAGCATTGACGAGCAGGTCGGGATAATACTTTTGCAACAAATTAACCACGACGGGGCAATTGGAGAAAAGGTAATATTTTCCTTTAAAATCGGAGGCCAGATTCGCATATCCACCCGCCACAAGGTCGACACCAAAAGAAACATCCTGCACCCAGGCAAAACCGAGTGCCCGGATCATAGCAACCAATTTACGGTAATCGGAGATGTCCACAAACTCGGCAGCAATGGAAGGCCCCAGGAGGGCAATCACCGGTGCTTCCTGCCGGAGCAATTCAGTCACTTCTGCCGTTGAGCTTCGGTAAACAACGGCATCAAAACCACAAACATGAAAACAGTTGCCACACCCGATACAGCGTGAATCCAGAATTTCAGGAATATCGGAACCCTTTTTAACCACGATGGCATTGACCGGGCAATCGCGCAGACACGCATAACAGCGGGTGCATTTTTCAGGAATAATGCGAAACAGTTGATCGGGTTGTTGAGCGTCTGCCATGCTATTTCTCTCCAAAGATTGAATTCAGTAAATGCACTACGTTGTCGGAAGTGATATTTTCATAGGTTTTTCCGCCGATTTGCAACAAAGGACCCTTGTCACATTTTCCCAGGCAATGTGCGCCATGAAAATAAATTTTGTCTTTCAAATTATTTTCGGTAAGGTAATCCTGTATTACTTTAATCGTCATCTTATTCCCTCTGCTAAAACAGGAACTGCCAAGGCAAATTACGATTTCGGTTTTTTTCATCCTTGTACCATTTCAACGTACAAATATATAACAATTTTATCATTTATTCTGTTAAGTATTTCACATTGTTATCATTTTCACAATTAAAAATTGGAAATCGGCAAAAAAAGAGTATTTTTGTAAGGATTACATAGCAAACACGAAGGTTATTGCGCAATGAAAGAAGAGATTAACACTATTCTGAAGCACTATCCACAAGGAAAAAGAGAGGCACTGATTCCGGTTTTACAGGGAATCCAGGAGCAGCTTGGTTTTATTCCGGAGGAAGCTATAGCGCCAGTGGCGGACTACATTGGCATACCAACCAGTAAAGTGTATGGTGTAGCCACATTTTATGACCAATTTCGTTTTACACGATGCGGCCAGATACATGTCAGAATATGCCAGGGAACAGCCTGTCATGTTATGGGGGCCTCCAGTGTATTGAAGGCGTTGGAAAAAGAGCTCAGAATTGCGCCCGGAGAAGTATCCAAAGACGGAAGGTACAGTCTGGAAATTGCAGGTTGTATCGGAGCATGCAGCCTGGCGCCGGTGATAGAGGTTAATGGCACATTCTACCCGTTGGTTAAAAAAGACGATATTAAAGAAATCCTGCAAAAAGAAAAAAACAAACTCAACGTATGATGGCTGTTGAAAATGATATGCAAATGCCCCCTTTTGCCGCGCAATATTTTGCCTGGCCGGCCGACCAGCTCCCGAAAGACCTCCGGAAACAGGTCGCTTGTCTGCGGCGCGACACCATTGAGAAACTGCATATTTTTATCGCGATGGATACTTCTGGCATCGTTGCCGGAGCAAAAAAAACGCTGGAAGCCGTATATAAATACCTGAACGAACGAGGTATTGAAGCAAAAGTTATTGAAACCGGAAATATGGGTATTTCCTCTTTTTCTCCGGTGATGGAAGTTCAGCTTCCGGGCTATTCACGGGTTTGTTTTAAATGTGTGACCAGCGAAACAGTCCCAACAATCCTCGATGCCGTGTTAAACAAAGAAATTCTGCCTGAATATGCGGCAGGACAATATAAAAACCCCTTGCACGAAGCGTACGAAAACGTTCCGTTCATGCACGAACATCCGTTTTTTGTCCGGCAAAACCGCCTGATACTCAAAAATTGCGGCCACATTGATCCGGTAAATATTGATGAATATATTGCCTTCGGTGGTTATACCCCATTTTTAAAAGCCATCAGTAATTACACCCCGGACGTAGTTTGTGATTTGGTGGAGATGAGCGGATTACGCGGGCGGTCAGGGAGTGGTTTTCCGGTGGGTGAAAAATGGAAAATAACATTAACCACAGCGGCCGATGAAAAATTTTTGATCTGTAATGCCGACGAGAGTGACCCCGGAGCCTTTATGGACCGCACTTTGCTGGAGGGTATCCCCCACCGGATTATTGAAGGAATTGCCATTGCCAGTTATGCCATTGGGGCAAAAACAGCTTATCTCTATATCAAAAATGAATATCACCTGGCCATCGACCGGCTGGAAAAAGCCCTTATACAAGCCGATGCCAATGGGATAATCGGGAACAACATTTTTAACAGCGGTTATTCACTCCACATAAAAGTTGTGAAAGGAGCCGGTGCATTTATTTGCGGTGAAGAAACGGCACTAATCAGCAGCATTGAGGGAAACCGGGGAATGCCCCGACATAAACCGCCGTATCCTTCGACCGTCGGTCTTTTCGGAAAGCCAACGATTGTAAACAACGCAGAAACGCTGGCCAGTATTCCGACGATTTTTGAATTCGGGCCCCAATGGTTTTCAAAAATCGGGACACAACACAGCAAAGGGACAAAAATTTTTACCGTATCAGGGAAAGTACGTTTCACCGGATTGGTGGAAATTCCGCTGGGAACTACGTTCCGGGAAATTATTTTTGGATGCTGTGGAGGAATGCCCGGCGATAAAAATTTTAAATCGTTGCTGATCGGTGGTCCGTTAGGGTATTGCATTCATGAGGATTTACTCGACACACCCATCGATTTTAAAACGCTGGAAAAAGCCGGCTTTACTATGGGGAGTGGCGGTTTGGTGGTGATGGATGAAGATACATGCATGGTAGATATGGCCATGTATTTTGCTTCGTTTATCCGTAGGGAGAGTTGTGGAAAATGCATCCCTTGCCGTGAAGGTTCGAAAAGGATGTATGAAATACTGGAAATGATTACTCAAAAGCCTGCCGTGCAAAGCGGGCATGATACGCTACGCCGGTTCAAGGGCATTATGCAACTGGGGCGACTGGCCGAGGTAATCCGTGACACTTCGCTATGCGGACTCGGAAAATACGCACCCAATACGGTGCTTTCCATTCTGAAGTATTACCACACCGAAATTGAAGAACATATTTACGACCGGCAATGCCGCGCCAATGTATGTAAAGAGTTAAAAACATTTTATATTGATGTGGAAAAATGTACCGGCTGTCATGCCTGTGCATCGAAATGCCCTACACAGGCCATCATCGGATCGCCCAGAAAACCACATTTCATTGTTGAAGAAAAATGTATTGGGTGCGGGGTATGTTACGACACCTGCAAGTTTGTTGCTATTTATCAAAAATAATTACCGGTATGCATTTTACGATTGAAGTGAACAATATTCCCATTAAAGCGCACAAGGGTGAAACTATCCTGCAGGCGTTACAACGCAATGGGATTCAGGTGCCCACCTTATGCTATATGGCCGGAAAACTTCCCACCGGGGCCTGTCGAATGTGTGTGGTGGAAGTGGAAGGATACCCCGGGTTAATACCCTCGTGCAGCCACCCTGTAGAAGACTGGATGAAAATTCAAACGCATAGTCCACGTGTTATTCAGGCCCGCAAGGCGGTCATTGAACTGCTTTTGGCCAGCCACCCCGACGATTGCCTTTATTGTGTGCGTAACGGAAACTGTGAGTTACAACGTTATGCCGAGGAGCTCAATATCAGAGAACGAAAATATCCTTCCCGGTCGCATCCGGCCACGATTGATAAATCATCGTACAGCATCACCCGTGACCCGGCCAAATGCATTCTCTGTGGCCGCTGTATCCGGATCTGTGATGAAGTTATTGGAGTCAGTACTTTGGAATATATGCGCAGAGGCAACTCCATGTATATTGGCACCACGCTCGACAAGCCCATGAACATTAGTAACTGCATCGACTGCGGACAATGTGTCGTCGCCTGTCCCACCGGGGCTTTGTATGAACGCGACGATACCGACAGTGTGCATAAAGCGCTTTACGACAAGGACACCAAAGTAATTGCCCTGATAGACGCCACTACCGGAATCAGCGTGGCTGAAAAATTCGGTGTTAAGGCCGGAAAAAACCTAACCAATATTCTGGTGGCAGCCTTACGCAAAATCGGGGTTGACATTCTTTACAATTATAACCTCGGTAACGATATTTACGCACACGAAATGGCACGTTATCTCCTGCAGGCCAACCGCAAACCAGTTATTTCAACCAGTTGTCCGGCATGGGTAAAATATGCAGAGGAGTATTTCCCATCACACCTCACCTATCTCGCACCCATCAAGTCGCCGATGGAAATCATCGGAGCCACGATAGGCAGAGATTACACCGCGTCGGGGGAAAAAACCTTCACCGTGGCAATTACACCCTGTATGGCAAAAAAAGCCGAACTGGCGCGCGCATGCAATGCCATAAACAACCAACAGGTCATCGATGCTGCGCTGACCACACGCGAACTGGTACGTTTTATTCGCCTGCACGGGATCGATATTGAGCATTTGGAACCGGAACTTCCCAATGACCCCTACAGTACCGTAAGTGGCGCCGGATTACTTTTCGGATCTCCCGGGGGTGAATCAGAAGCCATCATCCGAAGTATGCTGGCGATGCAGGAAAAATCAGCGTTGATAAGTGCCAGAATACAAAAACTAAGGGCGTCAAAACCGATTAAGGAATACACTTTTGAAATCAATGACAAGTCTTATCATTTTGTTGCCATCCATGGAATGGCAACAGCCGGGGCGTATCTCCGATCGCTGCCTTCAATGAAGCAACCTCCTGATTATATCGAGATTATGGCCTGCCCCGATGGGTGTGTCAATGGCGGTGGCCAACCCATACATAAAAATAATGAATCCTTTATCAAAGCAAGGACGAAAAGCCTTTTTGAGCTCGACGAGAAAAGCAGTCTGAAAATCCCCATCCAAAATCCTGCTGTCAAGAAATGGGAACAAAACAAACCGGACACATCCATATTAACACCGGTATTTAAACAACGTGATGCATTATTATAAAGAACACGCTATGCCAGCCTATAGAAAACAACTTGTATTTACTGTGAAAGACCGTTGCAGGGTATGTTACACCTGTGTCAGGGAGTGTCCGGTAAAAGCCATACGGATATTAAACGGCCAGGCAGAGGTGATTGACCAGCGTTGTATTGGTTGTGGTAATTGCGTGAAGGTGTGTAGTCAAAATGCCAAAGTTTTTCTCGACAACACCGGGGAGGCATTTTCTTTTCTCGCTTCGGATAAAAAAGTAGCGGCTATCATTGCGCCTTCCTTCCCGGCTGAATTTTCTGAATTATCTGATTACAAACAACTTGTAGGTATGGTACGTGCCCTGGGTTTTGATTATGTGGCAGAAGTGGGCTTCGGAGCCGATATTGTTGCCATGCAGTACGATGCCATATTAAAAGATACAACCGCCGCACCAACAATTTCATCCGATTGTCCTGCGATTGTATATTATATTGAACATTACCATCCTGATCTTGTCGATTCGTTGGCAAAAATCGTTTCCCCCATGGTGGCAATGACCCGGGTAATGAAAAAAAAATATGGCAACGATCTGCAAATTGTGTTCATAGGACCCTGCGTAGCAAAAAAAGCCGAATCGAATGAAGTGGACTCGGTTCTCACTTTCCAGGAACTGAGAAAAATGTTTAAAATGAGGAACATCAATGCTCAGCAAACCACGCCCAGTGCTTTTGACCCTCCTTTAGCCGGCAAAGGTGCAATCTTCCCCATCAGCCGTGGCTTACTGCAAACCACGAATCGTTCGGAAGACTTAACAGAAGGCAATATTGTAGTGGCTGAGGGCAGAGTAAATTTCAGGGAGGCCATAAAAGAATTCGAAACAGGATTGATTTCTGATACACACCTGGAGTTGTTGTGCTGTGAAGGATGTATTCTTGGCCCGGGAATGTCATCCGGTGGCCAACGATTCAGACGAAGAACACTGGTAACCAATTATGTAAAAGAAAAGATAAAACATATCGATCAGGCGCAATGGCAGAAGGATATTGCCTTTTGTGCCGATATTGACCTGTCGCAGCACTTTAAAAAAGTCGATCGAAGGTTGGAGAAACCCAGCCAGAAAGAGATCGATCAAACACTGGTTACCATGGGAAAATACAAGAAAGAGGACCATCTTAACTGCGGAGCATGCGGTTATGATACTTGTGAGGAGCATGCGGTAGCGATCATCCAGGGGCTGGCAGAAACTGAAATGTGCCTCCCCTACACCATCGAAGAATTGCATTATACCATCAAGGATCTGAATAATTCACATCAGGAACTCGCCAATGCGCAACAGGCGCTAAAACAGTCGGAAAAACTGGCCAATATGGGCCAACTATCAGCTGGCATTGCCCATGAGTTAAATAATCCGCTGGGTGTAATAACGATGTATTCCAATATTCTGAAGGAAGAACTGGGCGAAAAGAGCGAATTGGCAAAAGATCTGGACCTTATTGTTGAGCAGGCGGCACGGTGCAAAAAAATTGTGGGTGGTTTGCTCAACTTCGCCAGAAAAAATCAGGTAAACCTCATTGAAACAGATATCGAAGAGTTTACGCGTCGCAGCCTTAACTCCATTTTGAACTCAGGCCACGTTAAGATTTCGTTCGAACCCAGATTAACCGATAAATCAGCAATGATCGACAGGGATCAATGGATGCAGGTACTGACCAATCTGGAAAAAAATGCCATCGAATCGATGGAAAATACAAAAAACGCCTTATTAAAAATAGAACTTACGGATTCAAAAGATTCCGTTTATTATAAAATTACAGACACCGGCAGCGGCATATCGCCCGAAAATATGGAAAAAATATTTACTCCTTTTTTTACGACAAAAACCATAGGAAAAGGAACCGGCCTGGGATTGCCCTTAGTTTATGGAATTGTCAAAATGCACCGCGGCCAGATCCATGTTGAATCCAACTCTGATCCGGATAAAGGAGAAACAGGCACAACGTTTACGATCACGATTCCCCGGTATGGAATGAATTAAAATTTATAACAGATGAAAAAGAAGAAAATTATTCTGCTTGTTGATGATGATATTGATTATCTGTTTCAATTAAAAATAAAAATCGAACAGTTTGGTTTTGAAACCATTACCGCGGAAAATCAGAAGGAAGCTGAATCGATTATCGAAACAACCCGCCCCGACCTGGCCATTCTTGATTTAATGATGGAAAGGGAAGACAGTGGATTTGTTCTCAGTTATAAAATTAAACGAAAATATCCCGATGTTCCGGTAATTATTTCTACCGCAGTATCCGCAGAGACCGGCATGACCTTCGATCTGAATTCAGATGCGGACAGGGAATGGATCCATGCCGATATCATGCTGGATAAAGGTATCCGTTCCGATCAGTTGCTGCTGCAAATTAACCGCTTATTAAATACCGAATAATATGGCTGTTTTAAAAATTCTGGTTGTTGATGATGAACCGGGAATCCGCTCAGGCGTAGCACGCATCATGCGTAATTTTTCGGTCGATTATCCCTTTATGGATGAGCACATCGACTTTTTGATTCTGGAAGCGGAAACCGGAGAAAAAGGGATTGAAATCATAGAAGCAGAAATGCCCGATATCATCCTGCTCGACAATAAACTTCCCGGAATACAAGGAATTGAAGTGCTGGAGTACGTAAAAAAACGCAACTACAATATTATTGTGGTAATGATTACAAGCTATGCTTCGCTCGACCTGGCAGTAAAAGCCACCCGTGACGGAGCACACGACTTTATTCCCAAACCTTTCACACCCCAGGAATTGCGCTCATCGGTTGAAAACATCACCAAACGTATCTTTCTCAAACGAATGACCCGTCAGATGGGGGATGAAGGGAAGCATATCCGTTTTCAATTTCTCTCGGTTCTATCGCACGAATTAAAAGCCCCGATAAACGCAGTGGAAGGTTATCTGGCCATGCTCAAAGGGCATCAGTTAGGCGAGCAAATCAGCGATTATGAACAAATCGTTGACCGATCGATTGAGCGCATCAATGGAATGCGGTCGTTAATCCTGGATATGCTGGATCTGACCCGTATTGAGACCGGAGACAAAAAACGCTCCATTAAGGTTTGTGACCTAAAAAAAATCGCTCAAAATGCCATCGACACCATGCAGCCACTGGCTATCCAGAAGGATATTACTATTACCCTGGAAGCCGAGGAAAAATTTCCCATGTTTGCCGATTGCACAGAACTCGAAATTATCTTTAATAATTTAATTTCCAATGCAGTAAAATATAACCGGGATAAAGGAAGTGTATGTTGCAGCCTGGTTCGGGAAAAAGAGAATATTATTATTTCAGTGGAAGATACGGGGATAGGAATGCAGGAAGAAGAGACCACCATTATTTTTGATGACTTTGTAAGGATTAAGAATGAATCCACACGAAAAATCTCAGGAAGTGGTCTTGGGTTAAGCATTGTAAAAAAAATCGTCACGCAGTACGACGGGAGAATTAACGTATCATCGGAGCCAGGCAAAGGAACCCGCTTTATCGTCGAGCTTCCCATTCAAAATCAAATTGAAAATAAAACCAATCAATGATAACATTACCCGAAAAAACCGTGGAACGGCTGTGTAAATACCGGCGCGTACTCTATAATACAATTTCAGCAGGGAAACAGCATATTTTTTCTCACGAGCTGGCTAATCTTTTACAAATCACTCCGGTACAGGTTCGCCGTGATATTATGCTCATAGGCTACAGCGGAACCTTAAGAAAAGGATACGATATAAAAGATCTGATTTCGCTGATCGGAAATATTCTGGATACTCCGGAAGGGCAAAAAGCCGCGATTATTGGACTTGGTAATCTGGGCAGTTCAATTTTAACCTATTTTAATGGAAAAAGGGCAAAACTTTCCATTATTGCCGCTTTTGACATTGACCCGCAGAAAACCAACCGGGTTTTTGGCGGGGTACAGTGCTATCCTGTCGACAGGCTGGAGGAAGTGATAAAAGCCCAGGGAATCAGGCTGGCCATCCTGACCGTACCTGCAAATCAAAGCCCTGACATCGTGGAAGTGCTGGCCATGAGCGGAGTCAAAGGCATTATGAATTTTACGCCCAAAGCCCTGCATGTTCCCGATAACATTTACCTCGAAGAATACGATATGGTCACTTCAATGGAGAAAGTCGCCTATTTTATAAAACAAAATTAAAACGAATAAGCCAATGCGCGTTTTTACTTCTATTGAAGAGGCCGGAAGGCAAATAATAAATCCTGTGGTCACCACTGGATCCTTTGACGGGGTACATGTGGGGCATAAAATGATCTTAAAACGTATCAATACCCTGGCCAGAGAAGTGAATGGGGAATCGGTACTTATTACCTTTTTTCCTCATCCCCGCAAGGTGCTGTACCCCGAATATAGAAACCTGCAGCTCATCGCCTCGCAAGAAGAAAAAATTGAACTTTTACGACAAACCGGACTCAATAATGTGATCATTATGCAATTCACAAAAGCGTTTGCCCAGACCACTTCGAATGCATTTGTGGAAAAATATCTGGTGCAGAAATTAGGCGTTCGCAAGGTCGTGATTGGATTTAATCATCATTTCGGACGCAACCGGGAGGGTGACCTGGACCATCTGCTGGCCCTGGGGAAAAAGTATAACTTTGAGGTGGAAGAGATTCCGGAGCAGGACATTCAAAACGAAACGGTAAGCTCAACTAAAATTCGCGAAGCCATTCATGAAGGTTATATTCAAAAAGCAAATGCCTATCTCGATCACTACTATATCGTAACGGGCAATGTAACGAACGTAATAATGCCTTATTTCGACCTGGGATTTCCAACTTGCCGGGTCACCATTGAGGAAGAGAGCAAGCTAATTCCTGCTACCGGTACCTACGCCGTTACTGTAAACTACAACTGGAACCAATTCAGAGCATTAGCAATTATTAAAAACTGTCAGACGCCCGAGAATATGCAGTGTGCCTCGGTGGCGCTTGACTTGTTACTACTCGACAATAAAGCGCTGGATGGCCGGAGAGTCACGCTTACCTTTCATAAGCGGATCAGTGAATTACCTTCGGAAGCGGATCGTATTCTGCTCAAAAAAACGCTGGAAAACGCCATTATAGATACGCAGGAGTTAATCTATTAACCAAATTTTCAGGATGAAGGATCAAAATGCGACTGTCGTTACTTTTTTGGGAACAGGAACTTCAACCGGGGTGCCGGTTGTGGCATGCAATTGCGATGTTTGTACATCACAAGACCCACGCGATAAACGCTTGCGCACATCCGTGATGGTCAGGCACAAAGGCAAAACTTTTATCATCGACTGCGGCCCTGACTTCAGGGTTCAGATGCTCAACAACCACGTTGACGACATTGATGCCATACTTTTCACACACAGCCACCGCGATCATATCGCCGGGCTGGATGATGTCAGAGGATTTAATTACATTCTGAACAAACGCATTGCAATGTACGGACAGCAGAATGTGCTGGATTTTATCACTACTTCGTTTCCTTATGTCTTCGCCAATAAAAGATACTTTGGCACGCCACAGGTAGATTTAATCCCTCTGGACGGCAATCCGGTAATCATTGAGAAGGTAAAAATTGTCCCCATTAAAGTATACCATTATAAAGAGATCATTTTTGGCTATCGGTTTGATGATTTTACCTATATAACCGATGCCAGTCACATCGACGATGAGGAGATTGAAAAAGTAAAAGGCACCCGGATTTTAGTGGTGAATGCCTTACGCAACAGCCCACATATCAGTCATTTTTCATTACAGCAGGCCATTGAATTATCAAAACGTATTCATCCAGAACAAACCTATTTTGTGCACATGAGCCACTTTATCGGGAAACACGCCGAGTTGGAAAAAAACTTACCGGAGGGGATGCATCTGGCCTACGACGGATTGCAGATTACCCTTGCATAATACATGCGGAATTCCTGCGGAATACTTAACAAATATCCTGATTAACAATATACTATCATCATTAAATGATGAAAAGGAAATTTCCCGATTTTTTAATTAACGTAAGAAAATAAAAAAAATCCGAAGAGTTTACTTCTTTCGATTGTAAGTCATTTTATTCTTTGTATTTTTGCCGCGTCTGAGGGGAGGAAAATCTGACCTAAGGATTTTACACATATTCAAACCCAAAGGAGATAATCTGATGGAAAAGAGAATTGGCACAATCACTATTCTATTGCATGATCCTGCACAAGCCTGTGCAGTCAATCACATTCTGTCGGAGTATTCTTCCCTGATAATCGGGCGACTGGGGTTACCCTCCCGGGTGAATGATAAAAGTATCATTGCACTTGTGGTAGAGGCGACCACCGATCATTTAGGTGCATTAACCGGAAAACTGGGCCGGGTAAACGACATAAGTGTTAAATCAGCAGTTTTCCCTTCCTCTGCAACAGAACTCAATAAACATAAAATATAAATCAAATGCGCTTTAACCCTGAAAAATGTGCAATCCCGGATAAAAGGATGCAGCCCTTCATCGATTCTGACGAAATCTGGAATTATCTCCACACTACGGAGGTAACCGATGAACGCGTAGAACAAATAATTAATAAATCGCTAAACAAAGAACGTCTTACGCTTGCGGAAACGGCAGTGTTGGTAAATACCAACACACCGAAGCAGATTGAAATGATCAAAAACGGAGCACGAAAACTCAAAGAAAAAGTTTATGGAAACCGTATCGTACTGTTTGCACCGCTATACATTGGTAACCGCTGTGTGAATAACTGCAAATATTGCGGTTTTCGGGTAACCAATACCACGGCCATCAGAAAAACACTTTCTGATGAAGAGATTATTCATGAAGTGGAGGCATTGGAAGATAACGGCCAAAAAAGATTAATTCTGGTGTATGGAGAGCATCCGGAATATTCGCCCGAATACATTGCACATACAGTAAAACTAACGTATAGTGTGCACAAAAACCATGGAGAAATCCGACGGGTTAATATCAATGCGGCTCCTTTGGATATCGAGGGATTCCGGACAGTCAAAGCATCGGGAATCGGCACCTATCAGGTTTTCCAGGAAACCTATGACCGGGAGGCGTATTCCTGGTATCACCTGGGTGGGAAAAAGAAAGATTATGATTACCGTCTGACCTCACTCGACAGGGCGCAGGAAGCAGGAGTCGATGATGTAGGCATTGGCGCACTCTTTGGCCTTTACGACTGGCGGTTTGAGGTTTTGGCGCTGGTACGCCACACCGTGCATCTGGAAGCCTGCTATAATGTAGGGCCACATACCATCAGTTTCCCACGCATAAAAGATGCTCAGGCGTTAAATATCACCGATAAATATGAAGTTTCCGATGCTGATTTCACTAAACTCGTAGCCATATTACGGCTAGCAGTTCCCTATACCGGTTTAATTCTAACAGCCCGTGAAGCACCGGAAATCAGACGAGAAGTGATGCAATTCGGGGTATCACAAATTGATGGAGGCACCAAAATCGAGATTGGGGAATATTCGAAAATCAAGAACAATGAACAGAACCTTAACCGGGAGCAATTCCGTATCGGAGATGAACGATCGCTCCACGAGATTATAGATGAATTGCTGGAACATAACTATCTTCCTTCATTTTGCACAGCATGCTACCGACTGGGACGCACCGGAGAGCATTTTATGGAATTCTCCGTACCAGGCTTCATTAAACGATTCTGTACACCTAACGCCATCCTGACCCTTTCTGAATTTCTGGTAGATTATGCGCAGGAGGAGGTGGCAAAAAAAGGATGGAACCGAATCGATGAGGAGTTAAAAATGCTTGAAATGGGTGAATTTGCGATTAACACACAGGAAATCCGCAACCGGATTGAAAGAATTAAAAGTGGCGAAAGAGATCTTTATTTCTAAAATACATCCATGGAGCGAATAACGATTGTCGGCATTTTGATCAAAAACAGAATTAAGGAAGCCAACAAAACCCAGGCTTTACTTTCTGAATACGGACATATCATCCGCACCCGTATAGGAATTCATGAAGTCTCTGAGGCCGTAAATTCGCAGACAGGAACCCTTATTCTCACGCTGGGAGGGTAGGATTCGAAATAAAAACAATGTTGGAGAAATTAAGCAATATTGGTGGTATTGATTTCAAATTGATGGTTTTTGATCATTGACTCTTTTTTTCTCCGGTTAAGGGGCATATTGCCCCTTAACTTTTTACTCATCAACCGAATAGTAAAAAATTCCCCGCAAACGCTTCTATATTTTCAGGCTGCTGGCCTGGTTTATTATAGCTATGAAGGAGCCCATACTGAAAAAGAGAGCTAAAAGCAATTGCTTTATAACAGAAAGATGTATTTTTGAAAAAAATACTTGAAAACCATGATAAACGTAATCGGAATTTTTATTGGTGACCGCCAGAAAGAAGCGCTTGAAGTGCAACGGATTTTAACCCGTTACGGATGTAATATAAAAACCCGGATCGGGCTGCATGAAGTCAATGAAGCGTATTGTAGTAGCGGGGGATTAATATTACTGGAATTAACCGGCGACCTGAAGGAGCAGGAAAATCTGATTACTTCGCTGGAAGCGGTGCATAATATTCAGGTCAAAAAAATGGTCTTTGAAGGTTAAAAAAGGCCCATTCAGATCAAGTGATCCGGATTGAACCTAAAAAAAGTTTTTATTCAGGATCCTTGGGAGGTTGAGTAAGAATGTGAATCACTCCCCGGTATACATCTTCCTTAAAAAAGCCACGGCAGCGTAAAATATAATGATAAACGCCATCTTTATGGTTTTGGCCATCCCAGGAGCTACCGGGCTGACCACTGAAGTTATTGTCCTCAAATACCTTTTCACCCCAACGGTTATAAATAACCATCGTACTGCTCAGATAGACATCGGTAATGCTTTTCCCCTCTTCCTCTTCTACCTCCACTTCAAAATATTCATTTACTCCATCACCGTTGGGAGTAAAAACGTTGGGAAAATTCAATTTTACCTCCTTCACATCGAGGGTAATACTTGCCGAATCACGACAGCCGTTCACATCTTCAACAAAAGCCCAGGCCTCGTATGCCGTTTGTTTCATATCCAGTTTAGAATAGAGATGTTCGGGGTTTTGCAGGGTGGAATAAGTGGTATCGCCAAAATCCCACGAATAGGAAATCGCATAATCACTGGTAGCAGAAAACTGCACACGGGGGTTCTGGAAATAAATACTGGTAGGGTCAGCTTCGATTTCCACGCCGGGTGCTTCATAGGTTTCGACGGTAGCGGTGCCTTTCAAAGCGCATCCCACACTATCGGTAATGGTAACGGAATAATCCCCCTCGGAGAGGCGCAGGGCAATACTGTCGTAATTAAACACCACAGGCGACCAGGTATAGCGATAGGGCGAACGGGGCTGCCCTGAAGTGCCGACATCAAAAGGAATTCCTCCGGTAACCTGTGCATGGAGTGCCCCCACTACAGATCCCGGACATCCCTTGCCAATTTGTTCAAGGGTAATTTTAATCTCCGGATAAACATCAATATAGACGCTGTCGGTACAATGATTCACTCCGTCATCAATATCCACAAAATACCATTCCGGAACCTCAGGCGTAACCAAAAGGAACGTATCCGAACTGCCATCCGACCAAACTATGGTATAGTCGTAGGTCATATTCCGACGGTTTAGCACCGTAATATCATATTCCGACAAAACGCACTGGTAGAAACGAATATCATCGAGTGCTCCTTTATAATTATGATCGTTAGTAATCGCAGCGGCACCGAGATAGATATCAGTAGGTGTTTCGTTAGGGATAACCGCATTGGTAATTTCTGCTACGGGTTCAATTCCAGTGACATCGCCCAAATAAAGGGTCAGAATTCCTTCGTTCATCACAACAACCACATGCACCCATTTGTCGACCGAAAGAGGAACAGGAGCCGAAATTTCAGAATATTCATTTCCGTCGGTCGTACGGAAAAACAGCATGCCGTCGTTTTTCACACCCAAAATAAAGGCACATTCATCAGGTAAAATAGTGCGCCATTTATTAAGGATATAATACTCGCCATCAGAAGCACCGGAGCCCCATCCTTCACCCGGAGCGATCCAGGCGCTTATTGTAAAACGGGAGGTAAGCTCAAGCTCCGGCGTGCGGGGAATCATAACCCGGCTTTTCGAAACAGGATTAAAAAACGAAGCCATTCCATTTTCATTATAGCGATTCGAGAAAGGTACCAGATCAATGGGCAGTCCATGGTTTCCATTTCCACTGATATCATCACCGTTTCCATTGAGTGGATATAATCCGGAGAGGCATTTCGGCTCCAGATTTCTTAAAGAGAGAGCTAATTCGTCCCCAAAACAGATAATGGTATCATTTTCGACGATCGCAGCACGAATAAGGTTTACATATACCGAATCGCGTGTTTCCACAGCGCCTGACAAGGCGGTCAATGAATAGGTATCGGTTCGTTTTACATAAATTTGTGGTGTCGTTTCACCTGTACTCCAGCGGTAGGAATCGTACCCGGTTCCGGCATCAAGCATAAGGCTGTCGGTATGGCAGGCGCGGATCGTATCTTCAATAAAAATCTGAGCCGGCAAAGTAATGGCCAAAAGCAGAAAAGTAAAAACAATAAAAAATCTCTTCATGAACCGGTGTTTTTCTTTGACGGTCAAAAATAAGGAAAATTCCGATGTTTCGGAACGAATTAATAGTATGACGTCAGAAATAGAAAAATATTGTACACCCTTATAGATGAATGATGAGAAGAAAATAATACGGAAAAGACCACATCAAAGTATAAACTACAAAATACCTACAGAATATGCAGCGTAAGTATTTGTAGGCATAAGATCTCAAAAGTATCAAAAAAAAGCGGGAAGAAAATCAACCCGCTATATTTCAACCCTTCGTTGGGAGAACCTATCCCTGACAGGTTGCTCCTCAGCAGGGCCTGTTTCCGTTTCATTTCAACTTTGTAAATCTCAACGCATTTTACTTTATATACCACTTGTCAATAAAAACAGCCATTTACCCGGATAAAGCATCAGCTGCGTTAGAACGACTTACAATCTTTTACATTTGATCGTTCAAATATTTCAATTTAACATTCATCAGTGCGACTTCCTGTTTTGCGCGTTGAATTTTCTTTTCAAATTCATTTTTCAGGATATTTGCATTTTTTGAAGCAGCGAGAAAACCGATATTATTTTCCCACAAATTAATATCATCATTCATCTGCGATATTTTATTCATCAGCTGAATGCGTTCACGGCTCAGTATACGATTTGAGTCAGAAGAATCTTTGATATTCTCTACTCTGTTTTTAAAATTCATGGTACTGATTTCCATCTCATTGATTTTCAACAACTCGAGTTTAGCATCAATTATTTTTCTAAACTCTTTCTGGATGGCATCTTTTTCCTTAATTGGCACGTGGCCAATATTCATCCATTCCCGTTGAAAAGTTTTAAGAATATTCAGATTTTCATCTTTATTATCAGTAAATTCCTGATTTTTAAGCCGTTCAATAATCTCCTTTTTAACAGTCAGGTTATCGGCTTCCCGTTCATGGATATGTCCGAAATAATCCTCTTTCCGGTTAAAAAAATCATCACATGCGGCGCGGAAGCGTTTCCAGATTTTATCAGAATATTTTTTAGGAACCGGGCCGATGACTTTCCACTTTTTTTGAAGGTCGATCAGCGTACGGGTTGTCTCCTTCCAGTCATCACTCTCTTTAATACTTTCCGCTTGATTACACAGGTCGAGTTTAAGATTATAATTATTAACCTGTTGATCTTTCAGTTTGCTGAAGTATTCTTTTTTCTTTGCAAAGAAGGCATCGAGATAACTTTTAAACTGGTCCCAAATTTCATCATTTTTTACTTTAGGGGCCGGGCCAATGGTTTTCCAGATTTTCAGCATTTCATTCACGCTGTTGGTTTTGGTCTGCCATTCTTTGATGCCTTTAATTTCGACATTCACAATTTCTTCCAGTTGCTCAAACAGAGCGCGTTTAGCGTTATAATTGGCTTCCTGATCTTCTTTGATACGGTTATAATGGTCGCGGCGACGTTCATTAATTTTATCTGTAATCGTTTTAAAGCGTTCCCACAGTTCATCCTTTTTATCGGTGGGTACCGGGCCGGTCTCTTTCCATTCCTGATGAAGTTCCTGTAATTTTTTAAACGATTTTATAATGCTGGTTTCCAGCAGAAGTTCTTCTGATTTTTCGCAAAGCTGCAGTTTTTTCTCCAGATTTTTTTTCAAATCCAGATCGCGAAGTTCATTACTGATTTTTACTTTATCAAAGAACTTTTCCACCAGGAAATGATAGCTTTGCCAAAGGTCGTTCACTTCACCTTTGGGAACCATTCCGATTTCGCGCCATTTTTCCTGGAGTTGACGGAATTCGTCGTAACTCTTTTTTAATGATTCTTCGGAGTTAATCACATCCCGGAGTTGTTCGAGAATTACTTTTTTCCCTTCAAGATTTTTCAGCTTTTGTTCTTCAAGTTCCTGAAGAAATTTTTCACGTTTTGATTTATAAATTCGGAATGCGGCTTTATAGCGTTCGGCAAGCGGATCGTGTTCTTTTTTAGGTTCTGTAACTTCTGTTTCTTGTGGTGGTTGCGTTTCATCGGTTGTTGACGAAGCGGCTTCCATTTCGTCGCCCTGGGTTTTCTGATTATCCTCTTCAGGCACGACGACCTCATCCAGGTTTTCATCCGCAGCTTCGTATACTTCGCGGGTTTGCTTTAAATACGCCATTTTTACAAGGCTTACTTTTGCTTTCACGCGGGTAATATCTTCTGAGGCCACAAGGTTTTCAAGTTCCTGAACCAATTGCTCACGGGTAAATGAAGCGTAGTGATCATCGGATACCATCTCCTCTTCTTCATCTTCATCTTCGTCCTCTGCGTCCACTGCTTCCACTTCTTCCACTTCTTCGTGTGTTTCTGAAGGAGAAGAATTTTCAACATTTTCTTCAGGCGCAGATTCTTCGACAGCATCCGGTGCAGGCGTTTCCGCTATCACAGTCTCCGGGGAGGGTTCGGTTAAAACGATCTCCTGCATTTGTGAAGTATTGGGCAATTCGATTGCTGTTTTATCTTCATTTTCAGGTGTTTCTGATTCAGACCTTTCGTTTTCAGTTGCAATAGTTTTTTCCATTACGTTGGATGATTCTTCCACAACATGCGTCTGATCTTCTGTTGCTTCAGATTGAGTCTCCTGAAGATTTTGTTCGTTTAATTCTTCAGGTTGCAGATTTTTTTCTTCCATTAGTACATTCTGTTAGTTCGACAGATAAGGGTTCGCTTCCCACAAAAGGGAATATGATTCTGATAGTTTCTCTTATGTTTTAAAAATTCAAAATTCACCATTAAGGGGTGCAAAAATAGCAATTATAATAATCTTTGGAAATAAAATTAAAAATATCAGTACAAACTCGGTTTATTGAAAATCAGGTATCCGAAATTAAAAAGGAATTGCCATGGATTTTCAGTATTATCATAATAGGAAACCGAGAAGCTCACGGGCACAACCGGATTTTTAACCACCAGGGTTGCAGAAGCTCCAAAATACCTTTTTGCCAGTGTTTTTCCCAGGTAAGCCGATTGGTCGATACGTTCCTGGATTTGTTTATAAGGGAAGAAAGCAAAAGTACTAAAGCGCAAATCGAGAGGACCGTAAACGGAATAGACCGACCGGAAGCCCAACGCGGCCCAGGTATTGGCTCTGTACTCGGGAATGAACAGGATAGCACTTTGGGGCACCGGGCGATACCCCGGGGCTAGTAACACCGAGGAGGTATAATTACTAAACAACCCCTGATTAGACAAAATTCCATCCGCATAAACCCCCATAATCACCTGGCCTATTGTTGGAAAATAATTTTCAAAAGCAAAACGAAGTTGGATCCACCGGTGCTTTTTTGAAGCAGGTGAATACGTAAGCGCGGTCGAACCCGGTGTATACGACTCATTTCCACCGATGTAGCGCAGAGAAAGAAGCATCCTCTGCCCTTCTGTAGAATAAATTTTACGATTAAGGGTACTTTTTTCGTAAATCATCCCGAAGGTAAAAAAATTAAAATTAGTTACATCACTGGTATCATTTCTTGTAAAAGCATTAGTATGATAATAAGAATTAGATAAATTAGAGCCTAAGAGATCAATAGAAATTTTACCATTTTTCGAGAAAGGAACTCCGGCCGATAACCGGAGGTAGTTGTCGTTTTGCAAAAGAAAACCCGGCGACTCATCCCCCACAAAATAGCGGGAGGTAGAGAAATAGTTCCAACTGTTAATGGTGCCGGTAAAATCGGCAAAGAATGCGGGTTCCGAAGGGTATTCAAGGCGTGCGCCCAGCAAAAAACTATTATAAAACCTACCCACATAGGCATTGGCAGTAAAGGTAAGCGAATAACGGGTCAGCAACTTATAGCGAAGGCCAATAAAAGCCTGATTAGTAGCGGCAGAGCTGATATCACCGCCAAAACTAACTGTAAAATCCTTTGCCGGCTCGGTGTAGAGATAGAGATCGAAGTATCCGGTTCCGGGATTAAACCGGCTTCGCGGATAGATATAAGCAATCTTATCGTCGGCAATTAACCTAAAATAGTTGGGTTTTAACTGATTCAGGGTCAAAACATCTTCTTCTTGTTTTAGAAGCGATTGAACATATTGCGCCTGGTGCGGTTTAAGTCCAATGGGATGAACGCGTTGAAACAACAGGGGAGGAAATTTATTTTTAAAAATACTGCGTTCCAATGAAACTTCCCCGGGTGTTACTTCACGTTCAATACGGTTTTTTATTGCCCCGATCTGACGCTCGACGGCCACATACCCGCTGTCAATAAAAGCATTGGTTTTGCTAAAATCCAGCAAATCGACGTACCGGACATCGGGCTGAAAAAGAAAACCTACAGAGTCAGGTATCGAATAATCGGTTTTATTCATAAAAATGCTCTGAAGCATCGAGACCATATCGTCGGTAGAAGGTTTCTGATAATTTCCAGCCACAACGCTTCCGAGAATAACATCAGGATGAAAATCATCCGTCACCACGTCGATGGGAAAATTATTATACATTCCTCCATCCATCATCACCTTACCATTGATAGTAATCGGCTTAAAATAGAACGGGAACGACATTGAGGCGCGAATGGCGGATCCCACATCCCCCGAACGGCAAACATACGCCTGATTATCTTCAATATTGGAGGCAACACAACGAAAAGGGATCATAAGCTTATCAAAGTCATACCCACAGGCGGCTCCGGGCTGGGCAAAATATTGAAGGAAGGCAAAATCCATCTGAAAAGGAGAAATAATATTGGTTGGGACAATCTGTGGGGATATAAGCGAATCAATATCAAATCGCACATTCAGCCATTCGGCATCTTCATCGTGTTTTTTATAATAAAAAAGGTATTCTTCTTCAATTTCTCCGGTAAGCCATTTGGAAAACTCGGGGGAGTTAAAATGCCGGATCATTTCATCAGGCGACATGCCACAAGCATACATACCGCCGATAATAGCACCAATGGAGGTTCCGGCAATATAATCGACAGGTATATTATTATCTTCTAATGCTTTAAGAACACCAATATGTGCCATTCCTTTTGCACCACCTCCGCTGAGCACAACGGCTACCTTCTGGCTGAAGGCTGAAGAAGCAGCCAGACAAAGGAATAATATAAAAATTCGTTTTAACACGTGTTTCATATTGATGCTCCGTAAAATCAGCCGGCAAATGGCCTTCTCCGGAAATATTCTTCATTGATATCGGAGACAAATTTAAGGGATTACACTTAGAAGTCACAAGATTACTAAAATATTAACAAAAAAAACAGGAAAGAATGAGGCTCCTTCCTGTTTATGAAAAATGCATAGAGCATTTTCCTATTTTTTACCGCAACCGGCAGGATCCAGTGATTTTCCGGTACAACCCGAACCACAACCGGATTTCGACTTAGGAGATGTGGGCTTATCCTGGTCACAGCCGGCAGGATCTTTTGACGTCTCGGTGCAATCCGGGGCACAATCAGCTTTTTTTGTATCATCCATTACATAAGCCTTATACCCCAATTTGCTAATGGCGGCACATAATTTTTCCGGAGTCGTTTTTCCCGGATCAAAGGTTACCAGTACCGTTTGTGCCTTTGAATCGGCGGTAATATCTTTCACCCCCTTTTCAAAAGCCAGATTTTTTGTAATCGTCGCTTCACAAGCCTCACAATGCATATTCGCATGGATTTTTGTTGTTTCTGTTTTTTTCCCATCGGCAAACGCCTGAGGAGAAACCAAAACCATCAGCATCAAAGTTAACGCTGCAATTGTCATTTTTGCCATTGTTTTCATCGTTTAATGTTAAAAGAAAAGATTAATTAAAAGGGTTAATTCGTATTCCGATATAATATTTTTGTCCAACCAGCGGACCCCACACCATCGAAGCATCGAAATAATCACTAAAAGGATCATCAGCTGCGATAATTGGATTCTTTTGCGTAAAACCGGTTAAATTTTCTGCACCGACATAAAGATTCCACCAACGGAAGTATTTGGTAATCTGAGCATTCATAATAACATAGGCCGAGGCCTTGTCCGGACGTTGGTATTGTTCAGGATTTTGGGCCGTTGAAGGCAAGCGCTGATCCCCATTGAGTATGGCGGTAAAATCAACCTGCCATTTTTTCAGGCGGGTGGCATAGGAAGCATTAAAAAGCCCCTTATAACGGGTAACCAACGGTTTCACAATAAGCTCATCATTGGCGGTGTAGCGTACATCCTGCCAGCGATAGGCCATTAGAAGTTCCATACCTCGGAGAAGCGCATATTTCGCCTCCACCTGAAATACATTGGAGTACGATTTACCCGATAAGTTATAAATCCAGATGGAGGATAAATCGCGATCCATATCCACAATAACCTGATGTTCAAAGTCAGAACGATAGAGCGCAATATTCACCGAAAGCTCACGGGAGGCAATAGCACGATAATGGGTGTAGTTAATGCCATAATTCCAGGCCTCTTCCATTTCGGGGGCTTCTTTGATCCGGATTCTCCGGCTGCTTGCAAAGAGATAGCTATTTTCCGAAAGCACATGAGCTGTCCGGTATCCTTTCCCTGCACTACCACGAAGAATATTGTGCGCATTCAACGCATAGCGAATATGCAACCTGGGTGTAATAAATAATCCGTGAAGGTTATGATGATCGGCGCGCAGCCCTGCAATTACAGTGGGTAAATTTTCCTTTTGAAAAGTATACTGAAAAAAAGCACCGGGAGCGATCTCCGTTGTAACAAAAATGCTGTCGTTAAACACTTCATGGTAGGCATCGTACAAAAAGCTTACACCTGCAGCATAGTGATGAAAGGGCGATCCGGCCAAAAGATGTTGAAAAATATAATTCAGGTAAACGCTTTTCTCTACGGCATCATAAGTGTTATTTCCGAAGAAAGAAGATTGCGCATGCCATGAGGCAGTAGTTTTCAACGCCATATTCAGGTCGGTATTTCCAGGCTTTTCATAACCCAGTTTCATAAACCCTTCAGCCCGACGTGTTGTAATCCCTATACCATAAGCAATTTCCGGTGATAGAATTTCGGTATTAAAATCCACCTCGCCCCCACAACGAACCTCATCGATATACTTAACGCCGGCCTGCGCCATAAAACCATTACGGCCAAAATATTTCCACTTGTTCATTACATTATATTGGCGCAGCAGCGGCATATCAAGAAAACCATCACGATTCACATCCTGAATCACAGGACTATTCTCAGCATGGAGTAAAAGCGCCGTACTCCATTGGTTGTTAAGCTGCATGGCACTGGTGAAGTTACTTTCGTACTTGCCCATGCTATTCATCAATGCATTAAAGAACAGTTTTTCGCTGGTTGCCGGGTTTTTTGTATTGGTATTAATCTGGCCTGTTACCGATGAATAGCCATCGAGAACTGAAGCGGCACCTTTGCTCACCTGAATGGACTCCATCCAACTTCCAGGGATATATCCCAGGCCGTATGCCGTAGCAAGCCCGTACATATTGGGAATATTCTCGGTCATCATCTGACTGTATACTCCGGCTAACCCCAGCAGTTGGATCTGTTTTGCACCAGTAACCGCATCGCTGTAATGTACATCAACCGAAGCATTGGTTTCAAAACTCTCACCCAGATTACAGCAGGCCGCTTTGTGTAATTCAGCCCCAGAAATATGTTCAATCGTGATAGGCGCGGTACGGCTTAATGTTGTACCCGGGCGCCGGGAAAAAATTTCTACTTCATCCAATTGATTGTTTTTAGTGAGGATGACTTCCAGTACCCGGTTTTCACGATCCAGAATAAGGGTATCGTTAAGATAACCTACGAAACTAAAAACCAACGCATTAACTGAATCATTTGCCGATTTGATAACAAAACTTCCATCTCCGGCTGTGGCTGTTCCCTGTGTAGATTCCGACCAATAGATATTCACACCAGGCAACGTCCTCTTTTCGCCCTCGTACTGCTCATAAACTACCCCACGGATAGTCTGCGCTCCGGCTGACGATATCGCTGCGATGAACAATAAAGTCATCGTCCAGCGGATTGAAATTTTTTTCATGGTATTCAGAAATTTCAATTATACATAGAATGATAAAGGCACAACGCGTATCATTGTACCCCAAAAAGTGTATAAATGAAATTAAAGATGGAATTTAAACTGATGCAGGAATCGGATAAGTTCAAATCCTGATTTTAGTGGAGGTCCACTACGAAACAGCCAGTGTGCAATCGTTTGGAAAGGAATCGGATCCTCCTGATCGATTGCAAAAACAGCAAATACGTAGGTTATAAGGGCAAGTCTGAACTTTTCTGTTTTTGAAATTTCGAATTTTTCTGTAAACCGAACGATTGTTTTTTCTGTGCTGCAACATGCTGCTTTTTCGTCGGTATCCAGAACCAAGGAGCAAGTGTTATGATCGGTATGACTTCCGCCGCAGCAAGATTCAGCAGCCTCATCGTGGCCGCAGGCGGTAAGATCAATCAACAGGCTGACCTGTGTGGTGTTAGAAGCAGAACAATAATGACGATAAATAGTAACCCCTGAGCTGGCAAACAGCATCAATATCGCAGCAGAAACCAGCGATACAAATTTTATCAGGTTTAAAAGTCTATCTTTCACGCGGCTAATTTAAAACAAATCTAAATAACGAACAAAAAAAAACAGGCATGAGTTCAAATCAAAGACAACAATACAAACAGAAAGGTTGCACAGCGTAATATTATACAATTTTATCCTGCCAGTGCCCCATCTTGAGATAAACATAAGAAATCAGCCCGAGAAAAACAGCATAAACAAACTCAGCCAGCCAGACCAGGGTTACACTAAAATGAAAAACGAAAACAAAAAGCCAGACGGTAACCAGGTAAAGAATCAAAACACTCCCTTCGATGAGAAGTGAAACCAGGGTATTGCCTGTCCCGCTAACGCCGTGAAAAAGAGTAAACCCAACGGCATAAAGAAAAACCGTACCAAAGATAACCCGCAGAGGTCCGTGGGCCAATTCAATTAATTCCGGGCTCACGGTATAGAACCGTAAGAAGGAATGCTGAAACAGGATAACCGGAATAAGAATCACAGCAACAGACAGGATTACCATAACAACCACTTTACGGAGGAGAGAAAACACCTGATCGGTACTTTCAGACCCCATCAGATAACTTACAAGAGTGGCAGCTGCTGAAGCGAAGCCAAACACAGGAATAAGGAGGACCATATAAATGCTTCGGATAATATTGGAAACAGCGAGCTGAGCCTCCCCCAGGTGCTCTACAAAAAGAAAAAAGATAAACCAGCCGGCCATGGAGAGAAAATTCTGAAGCATTACCGGGGTGGAAGTTTTCATTATCCTACCTAATCTTACCAGTTCAGGTTTGAGAGTAAAACGCAAATTATAGCGTTTGGAAGGAATCATAACCTGAATATACACGATCAGAAAAAGGGAGGCTGAAGCTTCGGAGATCACACTGGCCAATGCTGCACCTTCGACTCCCATTTGTGGAAGGCCAAAGTGACCAAAAATAAGGGCATAATCCAGAGTAACATTAACCATTCCTATCAATACCGTAGTATAGGTTATCACGCGAGTTCGATGGATAGAGATAAAAAATGCGCGCATGAGCACGTTAATTCCAGCAAAAAAGATACCCCAGGAACGATAGGTAAGAAAAGCATGTGTAGCATTTCGGACTTCCTCAGAGTTGATACTCATCGAAAAAAAAGCACCTGAAAACAGGTACATAAAAACAAACAACAATAAAGTAAAACCGGCCATCAGAATACCCGTTTGAGCCATCACCGCACCGATAAGCGCATAATTTTTTTCTCCGAAGCGGCGTGACATAATAATCTGGGCTCCGACACCAATTCCATTGGCCACAAAAAAGGCGATATAGTAAAACAAACCGCCCAATGCAGCGGCACCTAAGGCTACCTCACCCAGTCTCCCCAAAAAAGCGGTATCAGTAGCGAGCACAATATTCTGAGCAATTCCACCCAAAATAATCGGATACGCCAAATTCCAGATTTTTTTATTAGATACTTTCAGTTGTCCCATTCCTTACTCTCCGCTTTCTGTTATCTGCTTCATCCTTTGATAATGGAAAAACAATTACTCAATCACCTTAGCCGACCTTGAATTCACGAAAAGAATCTCACCAACGGAATCATATCCCAAAAATACATGCTCACCTTCATGCTTAATCTGGTTGCTTCTGAAACCAATAATGGTCAGATCAGCAGATTTTGAATACGCACCCATCAGCGAACGAATATTTCGATCCATATCTTTTTCAATGATGGTAATATTCCGGGAAGTGATCGGAAGTCGTCCGCTTTTTAGCAGTTGTTCCAGATATTCTCTCTCTTCATTTGAGGCACCTGGGTCACACACATCAAAAATGGAAATCTTACATTTATGCCAGTACGGGTGGGATGAAATCACATAACCTAACAAAATCATCAGGTTGGCATTTTCAGGGTCGCTTTTCTGAATCCAGATATGAATACTTCTTTTTTTCTTTTTTGGATTATTCAGGTGCGTGCATCCCAGAACACAAACATCACAGTTTGCTGCCGCCACGAGACTAAAATTATCGGTAATTTGATGTAAATTTTCCTTAACATTTTTATCAAAATCAAAAACGACCATATTATTTTCCTTACCGGTAACCGCGGGCAATTGAATAACCTGCGCGATTGCAGAGGTATAAGAAGGAGAGATCAACGTATCAACATAAATTTGCCCATTGCGGGCATTGGATCGTTCTAACAGAATATGCTTGATATTATCCGCTTCCTGACGTGTTTTTTTTGAATAATACCCCTGATAGAGATGGATATAGGTACCAAAGCCATATTTATAACTAATCCAGGACATGAGATTTAAAGCGTTATCCCGTTTAAGAGAGTCGGGGCTAACACAAACAGCGGCAGGCCGCCAGGTTTCATTTTCGCCCACTTTGGCTTCACCCTGAAGGTACAGATGTAATTTACGGTTGATTTGATACACAACCCCCCGGAACAACGAAACCAGGCCCTGTCTGTCCTTATGTTGATGGCTGACAATCAAATAAAGGATTACCATTAAAACAACAGCGAGCAGTGCATACAGAGAATTCATTTTAAACATCATATAAACACTTAACAAAAAACCAATTAAGGAAATCCACCACCGTGATTTAAAGGACGGGCGATACGAGGGGTTGGCGGCAAAATGGTTCAAAAAAGAGATTAAATTCAATGCACCATACGTTATCATAAAGAACATGGATATAATTTCCGCCACCGCATCCACATCACCCATGGCGACAAACGCAAAAGCCACACCAACCGTAAACAACGAAGCATTAAAGGGTTCATTAGTGGCTCCTTTCCCAGCCGACATTACCTTATTTACATTTTTAATTGGGAGAGAATCATCTTTTCCCAATGCCTGTAGCGTGCGCGGGGCAACCATAATCGATCCAAGTGCACTTGAAATCGTAGAAGCAGCAAGGCCTAAAGGTATTACAATACTACCCCCCAGCGCGATCTTACGCATGATCAACTGATCGGAAACCAGGTCCTCGGGACTGGCTGAAATGGCTAGTTTGTAGGTGATAAAAAAATAAAGGATCATCCCGGTTAACGTAGCAAGCGTTGTTCCTAAAGGGATAGATATTCCCGGTTTTTTTAAATCGCCAGATAAGCCAACTCCTGCGGTCATCCCGGTAAAAGCCGGAAATACAATAGCAAAAACAACAAAAAAAAGGTTACCGTTGCGCATGGAACGGCTAAATATATTCAATTCAGCAGTAGCAACGTAATCAGTTTTTCCAAGAAAAAAGAGCAATAAAGAAACAGCAAGTATGGCTACTACCACATAAAGGGCTTTTACCCCCATACCAGAGCCCTTTTTTAAAATCAGCAAACTTAACAACCCCATTGCCGGAATACTGATTACCTGACGGGGCAAATCAATGTCTTTGGCCTGAGAGAGCCAGTCAAATAGTGGCGAAAAAGCTTCAGTGAAAGCAATAACATAGAAAGCGACACTGATCGCCTGACTAAAATAGAGGGCAATCCCGATCGTAGCACCGATGTTAAGTCCAAAGGAACGGGAAATAATAAAGTATTCTCCGCCCCCTTCCACTCTTTTATTGGTAGCAATTTCAGAAATACTTAAAGCCGTTGGAATGGTAACCAGATGAGCAATTAAAATAATGATCATGACGCCCCAAAAACCGAGAGTTCCTGTGGCCCATCCAAATCGAAGGAATAATACTGCCCCTAATATTGTGGATATAGCAGTAAAAAAAACAGGAGCAGTCCCCATTCTTTGTTGCGAATTGTATTCCATCCCATAGTATTTTACCAGAACAAAATATATAATACCGCGCAAATAATTCCTATACCAATGGCTGCGAGGTTAAAACGGTGATCGGTATAAAATAGTCCTTTATATAAAACGACTGCTTTGGGATCACTTTTTTTCTTATTATCGTACCCACTAATGACAACAGCGATGAGAACAATCAAAAGGAAAACCAGCCCCATGCGATCGAGAAAAGGCAAGCGTGGTGTCAACCATTTGAAAACAAAAGAAAGGGGAATGGTAAGAATTGCGCTCCAAAGTGCGGCATTAGCGGAGGTTTTTTTCCAGAAAAATCCCATTAAAAAAATAGCACAAACCCCCGGAGTCACAAAACCGGTAAACTCCTGAATATACTGAAAGGCCTGATCGAGGCCTCCCAACAACGGACGGGCCGTAATAACCGCAATCACAAGTGCCACCACACTGGTAAGCCGGCCAATAAATACCAGTTGGTTTTCTGATGCATCTTTACGGATATAATTAGTATAAATATCCATAGTAAAAATTGTGGAAGTAGAATTCAGCATGGAAGCCAGCGAACTAACGATGGCGGCAGTGAGCGCGGCAAAGGCAAGTCCTTTAATGCCGGCCGGAACAAAATTATGCAACAACCAGGGATAGGCCTGATCGGGAGGATTTATCATAGAGGGGTCACCCTGAGTGATTACAAAAGCAGCGATTCCCGGAACTACCACAATTACAGGAATCAATAATTTAAGGTATCCGGCAAAAAGTACTCCACGCTGGGCTTCCCGGATATTTTTTGCGGCTAATCCGCGTTGAATAATATACTGATTGAATCCCCAGTACGAAATATTAGCGATCCACATACCCCCCAGAATCACGCCGATACCGGGAAGCTCCTGATAGGCCGGGTGATTACGGTCAAGAATCATATCAAATTTTTCCGGAGCCTGTTCAAGCAACAGGGAAAAACCGCGTATGGCACCCTCTCCATTCGAAACGGCTTTTAACGATAGCCATGCAGTAATCAGACCCCCACCGACAAGCACCACAACCTGTATTACATCGGTCCAGGCCACTGACTTTAATCCCCCATAAATCGAATACACAGCGGCAAAAGCAGCAAGGCCTATAATGCCCCATAACAAAGGCACCCCCATTATTGTATTCAGGGCCAGGGCGCCCAAATATAAAACTGAGGTAAGGTTAACAAACACGTAAACCAGCAACCAGAAAGCCGCCATGGCAATACGCACTCGCCCGTCGTAGCGCTGTTCCAGAAATTGGGGCATGGTATAAATCTTCTTTTCAATAAAAATTGGCAAAAAGAATTTCCCGACTAAAATCAACGTTATTGCAGCCATCCATTCATAGGAAGCAATACCCAATCCAATGACATAGCCGCTACCCGACATACCGATCATCTGCTCAGCCGAAATATTAGCAGCAATCAGACTCGCTCCTATCGCCCACCAAGTCAGTGACTTACTAGCTAAAAAATAGTCCTGGGAAGTGCGTTTCTGCTTTTTGGAACGGGAAACCCACAACCCCATGAAAATAATGAGTGCGATATAAACGAAAAAAACAAGGTAATCGATCGTGACAAAACTACTTGAGGCCATAGTTTTTTGTTTGGCAATATATAAAAAAAATTAGGTATCCATCCTGTTGAAAAAAAAGTAAAACCTAAAAAAGGTGATATTTAAAGATATAAAAAATGTTGTTAGCTTTGCACCATAAATATAACAATCAAAACCGAAGGTTTATGGATATTTTTGATAAAATTAAAAAGAACTTCGGACCCCTGGGACAATATGGCCAGGATGCGTTCGGTTACTACATGTTTCCTGAATTAGAGGGTGAAATTGGCCCACACATGAAATTCAGAGGCGAAGAAATGTTGGTTTGGAGCCTTAACAGCTACCTGGGTCTGGCGAACCATCCGGAAGTGCGCAAAGCCGATGCAGACGCAGCCAAGGAATGGGGCCTTGCCTACCCTATGGGAGCCCGAATGATGTCAGGACAGACAAAATACCACGTACAACTCGAAAAAGAACTCGCTGCTTTTGTAAATAAAGAATCTGCCTATTTATTAAATTTCGGGTACCAGGGAATGACTTCCATTATTGATGCCTTGGTCGACAGAAATGATGTGGTGGTATACGATTCCGAATCGCATGCCTGTATCATCGACGGGTTGCGGATGCACATGGGAAAACGGTTTGTATATCCGCATAATAATATGGAGAACTGTGAAAAACAGCTTCAGCGGGCTACTGCTCTGGCGGCAAAAACCGGAGGAGGAATTCTTTTAATCACAGAAGGAGTATTTGGAATGGCCGGCGACTTGGGAAACCTGAAAGCCATCACCGACCTTAAAAAGAAATATAGCTTCCGCATCCTCGTAGATGACGCCCACGGTTTTGGTACCATGGGAAAAACCGGTGCAGGAACCGGCGAACATTATGGTGTACAGGATCAAATCGATGTCTATTTTTCCACCTTTGCGAAAGCTATGGCCGGAATTGGTGCATTTGTTGCCTCCAACACGGAGATTATTGATTACCTCCGCTACAATATGCGCAGTCAGATATTTGCAAAATCGCTACCCATGCCCATGGTCATTGGTGCGCTTAAACGCCTTGATATGCTTCGTTCACAACCTGAGCATAAAGAAAAACTATGGACAATCGTGAATGCCATTCAGGGTGGCCTTCGGGGGTTAGGCTTCAGCCTAGGCGCTACAGAATCATGCGTTACGCCCGTCTTCCTCAACGGAACAGTGGAAGAAGCTACGCAAATTACGCACGACCTTCGGTCGAATTATAAAATCTTTACCTCCATCGTAATTTATCCGGTGGTACCTAAAGGAGTAATTCTTATCCGCATCATACCCACCGCAGCCCATTCGCTGGAGGATGTGGAATATACGCTTAAAGCATTTAAAGAAGTCCGTGAAAAACTGACCCATGGATTATACGATAAAACGCACATGGCAAAATTTTAAAGATGAACTATTTTGACAAAAGGCCGGTGGATTATCGCCGGCTTTTTGTATTTTTACCTCCAAAACATTCACTACAAGCAACGTAATAACAATATCAGGTTCTACTTAACGACCCAATAACATTCATCATTCCATGAAAAAACTAACATCGCTCCTTTTTATGGCCTCAGCACTCCTACTTATGAGCTGCAGCCCGAGCACCCCATTTGCTGTTAAAACAGCCACCGATACGAATGGTTATTCGTATGAATATGTAACGAACGACCCGGCTCAGGGCCGGATTTACACACTCGAAAACGGACTAAAAGTATTTTTGAGTGTAAACAAAGATGAGCCGCGCATCAGTACGCTTATCGGCGTACGGGCGGGTTCTACTTCCGACCCACTCGATGCTACCGGACTGGCTCATTATTTTGAACACATGATGTTCAAAGGGACCTCAAAAATAGGAACCACCAACTGGCCGGAAGAAAAAAAACTGCTGGATCAGATAGAAGCCCGTTTTGAAGACTACCGGGCAACCACCGATGCTGCAGAAAAAGCCGCGATATACAAAGAAATAGACCGGCTTTCCACCGAAGCCTCGAAATATGTAGCGGTTAACGAATACGATAAACTGATCAGCAGCATCGGAGGTGATGGCACCAACGCAGGAACATCCTACGATATGACGGTTTACATTAACGAAATTCCGGCCAATGAAGTTGAAAAATGGTTAACAATTGAAAGTGAACGCTTCACCGATATGGTACTTCGCGTATTCCACACCGAGCTGGAAACCGTTTATGAAGAGTTTAATATGTATAACGACCGTGACAACTCCCGCATGAATGCGGCCATGTTTAAGGCCTTATTTCCATCACACCCATACGGCCGCGACGTGATTGGCCTTCCCGAACACCTAAAAAACCCATCCATGACGCGCATTTATGAGTTCGCGCATACCTTTTATGTTCCCAATAACATGGCCATTGCAATGTCGGGCGACCTTGACCCAGACCAAACCATCCAACTCATCGATAAATACTGGAAAAAAGCGGAAGCCAAAGAACTTCCGGAAATTATTCAACCCAAGGAAAAACCCATCACTGAGCCGGTGATTAAAGAAATATATGGCCCCGACGCGGAAAACCTGGCAATCGGTTTCCGTTTTGAGGTCACACCCGAAAACAAACAGATGGTTACAATCATCGACCAACTCCTGAATAATAGCAAAGCAGGGCTCATTGACCTGAACCTGATTCAACAACAAAAGGTACTCAATGCCGGATGCTTTTCTTCCTTCCAGAAAGACTACGGAATGCATCGATTCTATGGCGTACCCCGTGAAGGTCAGACACTCGAAGAAGTGCGTGATTTGCTGTTGGCCGAAATTGAAAAAATAAAAGCCGGTGAATTTGAAGAATGGATGTTGAAAGCCATTATCAAAAATTTTAAACTTTCCGAAATCCGATCACTCGAATACAACAGCAGTCGTGTTTGGGGTTTTATGGGAAGCTTTATTAACCACGAAGAATATATCGACAATGTGGCATTTCTCGATCAGATTGATAAAATCACAAAAGAACAGGTAGTCGCCTTCGCCAACGCCAACTACAATACCAATTACGCTGTAGTGTATAAACGTATTGGCGAAAACACAGATAAAGTTGCAGTTGAAAAACCCAATATCACGGCACTGGAATTTGACCGTAGCCTGCAGTCAGATTTTTATAAAACCATCACCAGTACCCCATCAGAAGATATCAATCCCGTATTCGTTGATTTTAATGAAAAAATCACAACAGAAAAAATCGTTGACGGAATGGAGCTGTATTATATCGAAAATACGACGAACACGGTTTTCTCTTTGAATTATATTGTTGAGATGGGAAAATTCAATGACCCCATGATTCCTCTGGCATTCAACTACCTCAAGTATATTGGCACCGATAAATACAGCGCAGCAGAACTACAACAGGAATTGTTTAAAAATGCACTTAATTTTAGTGTGAATGCTGGCGAAAAACGTTCCTACCTGACTATCAGTGGACTACAAGAGTCAATGCCCGTTGCGATTGAAATTATGGAGCATATTCTTCACCATGCAAAGGCGGATCAGGAATCGTATAATAATTATATCGACGGTATACTTAAAAAACGGGTCGATGCCAAATTAAGCATGAACACAATATTATGGAACGGATTGTTTTCGTATGCACGTTATGGTGCAAAAAACCCCTTTAATACAATAATTTCAGAAGAAAACCTCAAAGCCATAAACCCGGATTCGTTAACTGAACTGGTAAACGTTATTACCAACTACCAACATAATGCATTTTATTACGGCCCCGCCAATATTGAAGAGGTTAAGAACGGGATTCTCGGGCAACACACTATGGGAGAAATGCTTGCCGAAACTCCTGAACCTATTCATTATGAAATGAAAGAATGGCCTGGAAATCAGGTCATGATGGTCGATTACGATATGGTGCAGGCCAACATCATTATGGCCTCCCGCGGAGAAGTATTTAAACCTGCGGATGTAGCTCCTTCTACCATTTTCAATGAATTCTACGGCAGTGGGTTGTCCTCCATAGTTTTTCAGGAAATACGCGAAAGCAGAGCACTTGCCTATACCGCTTTTGCAATGTTTGCCACCCCAGGAACAAAAGCGATGCACAACAGTATCCTTTGTTATGTGGGAACACAGGCCGATAAACTGATTATTGCGACTGATGCCATGCAGGATTTGATGAATACGATGCCCGAAGCAACGATGCAATACGATCTGGCCAGGGAAGCCATCATCAAACGTATCAATACCGAACGAATCATTAAAGAGAATATTTTTTGGCGCTGGATGGCAAATAAAGATAAAGGGATTGACTATGACATCCGGAAAGATGTATACAAAGCAGCGCAGGAAATGGATATCACTGCGTTTAAATCTTTCTTCAATGAAAAAATCGCCGGGAACAATTATCAATTTTTTGTACTGGGAAACAAACAAGCCCTTGATAATGCCCATATCCAAAATCTGGGAACAGTTCAGGAGCTCACACTGGAAGAAGTTTTTGGTTATTAGCCATAACGGATAAAATAGCAAAGGCTGTCTGGGTTTCACAGACAGCCTTTTTATTGCTTATCAATAAATGCACAGGCAACCTTTGCAGTTCAATGCAGTCTGTTAAATAAAAATTTATGAAACGATTACTGATCACTTTGCTTTTGTGTGGTGTGCTAATACCCGCCATTGCACAGCAGAACAAAGCAACCAACCATTTTACGGCCGGTTTAAACGGTGCATTTTATGGCTCCGGGGATATCATCGGCCCGGCGCTCTATATTGCCTATACCCGGCAATTGTCACCGTATTTAGGAATAACAACCCGCCTACAGACCGGATATGCCAACAGCCTTACGAACTACGCTTTCGATCATGCCTCGTCAATGATGGCTTTTGGGGATATGGAAATCACACCCCTGCCGAACCGGCTGAATCATTTTAGCGTGCTGCTGGGTGGCGTTTATCATCAATTTATAAGTGTTTATGGAAATTATCAGCGCATTTCAGAATATGAGGAATACCTGAGCAATAACGCCACTTACCGGAATGATAAATGTTTCGGTCTTCACGGGGCACTAAAATATCGCATAATGAACACCGAAAAATACCAGTTAGGGATAATTGCAGAATTGATGACAGGTTTCTACGAAGGGTATCTGGAGGCCGAATCGCTGCAATGCGGCCTGTTTTTTACGATAAACCATTAACATTGGCCTTAATAATTAAGCCTCCGGTAACCATCGGCAGCAAAGGAGAGCAATAATTTTGTACCGAATAAAAGAAAAGCCTTTACACGGGGACAGCCGTGTTTTACCGATATTCTCCATTGTTCGCGGGTTACCCGTCTCTGATAGCGATTTGAAACTCCATACGGGTCAACAAGAGTTAACGGCCAGGGTATCTTTTCAAAATGATAACCTGCCACAACGAACCTCAGCAATAAATCATAATCAGCAGCATAGAGGTAGCGGGCATTGTAAATAATTTGGGATTTTAACGCAGCTGGAAACAACACCGACTGATGACAAAAGGGCATCCCCCGAAAAAAATCGGGAGATAAAGCGGCTTCTTTAAACCGATGTCGTGTTGAAAAGCCATACCATGTATCTCCAAAAAGAATTTTTGGAGTACCCGGATTATGCAGAAGTTGTTGCAATTCTTCTAAAGAAAGAAGTTGGTCACCTGCATTAAGGTACTGAATATACTTCCCGGTAGCGTGTTGTGTTCCTTTGTTCATAGCATCATAAATTCCCTCGTCGGATCCGGAAATAAGATAAACGGGAAAACCGCACTTACGCGTAACCGATTCCGCAGCCGGGCGATCAGGTGTTCCATCAACAACAATCCATTCAATAAAGGAGGCATAAGGGTAAAGACTTTTCCCCGTAAGGGAAAGTGCAGCAAAATCGTTTTTAACAACAGTTACGACAGATAAAAGCGGTTGCGCCATATTACCGAAAATATTTTCACGGTTGTAAAGATACATTTTTCGCCTGTAATAATAGGTCGGCCATAAGAACAGCAGGTGTGTAAAACACCGAAAATTGATACCATAAATCCATTACCTTTGTGCAATGGATAAAAAACCGGAATTATTAGCCCCTGCCGGAAATACGGAAGCCTTTTATGCCGCCATGGAAAGTGGTGCCGATGCCGTATATTTGGGGTTAAAGGATTTTAATTCCCGCGCCAGAGCCATGAACTTTTCCCTGAAGCAACTACCTGCTGTTTTGATGGAAGCCCGCAAAAAAGGAATAAAAATTGAGTCCCCTCCGAAAAGCGATATTTATATTACACGAAGAAAATTGTAAAATGAGTTAAAATTCACCATGGAGAACAATTGGTAGTCACAGGAATTTATTTTACGCATTGAGCGATGCATAATTG